>Ga0187887_10004769_pt1 | contig 10010 bp, 16 predicted proteins | sample June2016WEW_7_10_FD_132977 | JGI IMG/M metagenome (GOLD analysis project Ga0187887, IMG submission 132977) | Peatland microbial communities from SPRUCE experiment site at the Marcell Experimental Forest, Minnesota, USA - June2016WEW_7_10 | ecosystem: Environmental > Terrestrial > Soil >... | reverse complement strand
TTGCGAATCGTCGGTTGGTGCTTCGTTTCGTGGCGCTGTACATCGTGTACGAATTCGGCTCCACGCTGATCGGCCACAAAGCGCCGGAACGGAGCATCCCTGGACTCATCGTCGCCGCCGCTTCCCTGGTGGTGATGCCGCCGTTGGCCCGAGCGAAGCGCCGGGTTGATGACGGAATCGGAAGCGGAACCACGCCGAATCCAGCGGCATTCTCTTGCACTTCGTGAGAACTAATCACGCCCGTGGTCAATATTGGTCGCAACAGCGTTTTGAGATTGTTCAATTTTGCTCAAACTGGCATTTTCCTCTTGACTTGATTCGGCTTCCGGTAAATGCTGGTAAAAGAGTGAGGGGTTTCCGAGTGCCATTACGGATACTTCGTAAGGATATTTCCTGGTTGCAGGCGAACCGGTTGCTTGGATCGTGTGGGCAGAAACGCTTCAGCCCCAAGTTCATCCACCGGAAGTTTTTTTATCGGCGAAGCGAATTATAAGGTAACCGTGCAAATATCCGTAAATTGAGACCGGCTGCAATTCTAGAAAGGCGGTTCAGATGCAGCGAAAGCCGTACCTCGTTTCACGGCGACCGCAAGTTATTTGCCTTGCTTCGCCTAACAAGCCAAAACTCTCCATCTGGCAGTCTGCGGTTCTCGCATACGCCAGCGCCAAATGCGGCAGCACATTTACCAGCATCGAACAAACCGACAAATGGCTGCGCACCAACTCACAAAATCCACAACACATGACCGTAAAGGCGGTTTGTGGGTTATTGCTGGTCGAGCCGCCAAAAAGTGTGCGGAGGTTACCACCGGCCTCACCACCGACCGCCGCTTGATTTAACAGCGCCAAAGCGTGGCAGATCTATGACATTAGGAGGTTGATATGGCTACCAAACGAACGCAGGCGGTCGCATCCGTACCTGCACAATCACAATTCATTCCTGGATCGTGCGATGGTTTCGGTCTCCGAGACACAACTCCAAAGCAACAGCGGGAAATTGCCGCTCTCGCTTATGCGTTTTGGCTGGCCAGAGCGTTCCGAGATGGATCGCTACAAGAGGACTGGCTTAAGGCGCAGCGGCAAGTACAGAGAAGGCGTCGGTCAATGTCAGCTACAAGCTCCAGCGCCGGGTGCTAATCCGGTGCAAGGGGAGCGGGAAGGCGAGGCGAGATCTTCCTGCTTTGATGACATGCAAGCCCGTCCAGTGAACCGCTGTCAGAAGCGAACTGAAATGGCTAACGTGCTTGAACTGACCGTGTTCACGACTTCATGTGGCTTCAACATGTTTTTCCGAGACTAAAGGGTGCCATGTGTTTCACGGAATCCTCGTAGACGGCGTGGTCGAGCGAGTCATGGGAAGGCCCGACCGTGCGGACGCCGAAGTTCGAAAGCTGCGGAAATCAGGACATCTCTCTGAATACCTCTTCGCCGCCATAAGCGAAGCGGAGTTCGATCAGAAGAAACAAAAAATAACGACCGTAGTGATGGCCCGAACAGAGAAGCAGTGACAGAACCACGGGCTTAGTCACTAGCGCAAGTAGAGGACCACGAAACCGGACGGGCGGCGGCGCTCGGCCAATTCAGCGTGATCGCCAGGGCACGGAATACTTACCTAGTTCTGCGGCCTTGTCAGATCGTCTGTTTGCCGCCATGCTGTCCTTGAGGGCTGTTCTTGCCTGAGACTGAGCTTCCTGGGACGACCGGGCACCACCGTGGTCGCCGTCATCGGTGGACCAACGGAATTCGCTGCGGTGGTCCGTATCGTCGGAGACCGCATACGCTGCTCGATTCCCGGCAACGTCGATCAAGGTAAATGATTGGCTCATGTTGGCGTTCTCAGATCCCGGCCGACGCTGTTTGAACCAAAGAACGACGCCTTCGATTCGGCGTCTCTTGCTGCCTTGCCGTTGCCTTCCCGGTACCTTCTGCCGTTGGTTCTGTGCGACCGTCCGAAATAACCGAGCGTCTGGTGCCATTCATCTCGGCAAGAGCCGCCCTGCCGCTTTCTAGTGCATGGATTTGGTCCTTGTGCCGGATTGCAATCACCATCTTCCTTACATGCGGTATGGCCCTGGTCAACTTCTCGGGGTGACTGTCCTGCGCCAGAGCGTTTGCATTTAGCTTGTCAGATCTAAACGGCGTGTAGAGCCGTCCCGACATCTGGTGCATTTCGTAAAGGCAAGCATTCCCAGATTCGGTTTGATCGTCCCATCCGGTGGCGTCAACTGTTTCGAGTGACCGCAGAATACTTTGCAAGAGGCTCTTCGTGCTGTCGTACAACATCGAGATTGCCCATCCTTTTCTTCTATCGGACTGTTGCGGGCCGAGCCTATGCCGGTGATCGGACGGCGCTCGGGTCTATGTTCTGGAAGGGTTGATCCTGTAAATAGTATAACACGCTTGTGGCCGTGCTATAATAAGTGTGGTTTGATGCTCCTGCGAATTCAAGGCTGACCGCTACGTTCGTCCACCCTTCCAAATTAGCCGCCGTTCAAATCAGAAACAGGAAAAGTTCATCAATCGGAGACGGAGGAACGTTCACAATTTGCACTCGATTGGTCTAACCTAGATCGTCACCCCTAGTGCTGTAGTCCTGGAAGTCCTAGATCTCCACCGCTACACAGTTCTGTAGAAAATCTCGACACTCATCCACAACGATGTTCGGAATCGCACAAACGACCGCTTCCTCGCTGGCTGGAATGTGGTCTGAATAGCTTACCGGAGTCGGAGGATTTGTTATTCTCTGTCCGATGGTCGATGACAGAGGCCGCTCCTGCGGCATTTGCGGCGAGGCAATCGAGGAGGGCGAACAGTTTATCGTGCTCACCGTCCCGAAACATAAGGCGGGACCATACCTTGCCCTGGCTTACAGTGAACCCGATCTTGCGTCCAGAATCTCAGAGGACGCTCATGGAAATCTGCGCATGGAAGTGTGCCTAGCTTGTCACTTGCACATGGCCCTTCAAGGTGTCGAGCCGATCCAATGACGACCCGCCTGTTTTGCGGCTGTCTCGATATTCCCTGGTCCAGTTCGTGCGTCGGGGCCAGCAAGCAGTCCCGATCATTTCTGCCGGTCGGAGCCACAGTTGGTTGCATTCTTGCGATGCTGTTGCTGGCAGGGTGTCATTCCGCTCCGTCCTCGCACCCGCCGACCGCTGCGGACTCGAAGACAGCGCCAGGAGAAGTGCAGATCCAGGCCGGGGATTTCTTCGGCTCACCAGAGAACTGCGGCCTGATTCACGAAGTTCGCCCGGTCCACCCGAAGGACGCCAAGAGAGCACGAATTCAGGGCGATGTAAAACTCAACATTGTAATCACCAAAACCGGCGAAGTGAGCGAGGCCAATCTGGTATCGGGCAATCCGGCGCTGGCTGCTGCGGCGATTGAGGCGGTGAAGCAGCGGCGGTTCGCTCCGTGTCGCCTGAAGGGGGAGCCGGTTGAGGTCAAGACTGAGGTCGTCGTGCCGTTCAATCTGAATCAATAAAGTCCGCAGCGGCCTGGAAAGAATCGGGCCGGAATCATCGAACCTGGGCCGGAACGCAGCCAGGATGCTCTACAATCGCCTCAGAATGACGCAGGGCGGTTTCGTCGAGCCGGGTTGGACGTGTAGGGCCTGCCGGTGACTGCGTGCGACCGCTGTCACCGTCTATTCCAGCTTCTCGGATACCAATTCCCGCCCCACGTTGTCTGCATCCGACTCTCCCAACCGGGTGGATGCATTTCCGACAGCCGTTCCAGCGTGCCGGTTCGTTCACACCAGCGCACCAGGGCGGCGAACTCCTTCACGTCGGAAAGGGTTTTGCCAACGGCGGTGAACCCACGGTAAAAGCCGGGAGCCTCGACTGCCGATTCCGCTGTCCACTGAAAGTGGCCCTTGTCGTTATTGCGTTTGATTTTGAATTGTTTGACGAGCATCGCACTCACACATCGAACCCGGCTCGGTACCCGCAGCATTTATTCTGGGCGACAGCGGGTTCAGATCATTCTCGATAGCCCCGGTTCGTTCATAAGAAAACAATCGTGATCCCACGGTTATAGCGTTCGAGATCCTGGTCCATATACAACTGCGGCATTTTGTCAATCAGCGTGAGCGTTCGTAGTTCAAACTTCGACCACTGTTCGCCGATAACGAAGTCCCTTATCAGCCCACTTGTTTTCAACTGATCGAGCAGTGCAAGAGTGGCCTTCCGCAGTCTTCCGCCCTTCCCTGTCGAGCCGTACCCGTGGATGATCTTTACTGCCTTTACACCCGATTTCTTCAGGCTACGAAGCCGGTCGGTCAGCAACGGCATCGCCACATCGACGGTAGGCATCCCGTATTCGATGTTTATCTCTTCCAACGTCGCCTCGCCCTCACCCAATCACCCGGCTCACAATCACCACCGACCAATACACAACCGCCACCAGCGCACCCGCCACGAGGCCGATGGATTGCAGCGGCTTCTTCTCGATATCGAACTTTCGGTTGAACCAGTCGAAGCCGATGTCAAAGCGTCGAGCGGCTTTGAGCAGGAAACCGGAACCGGCGTAGAGCCAAAGCCAGATTGAAGTCAGGATGCAAGGAAGGACAAACATCATAAACCAAAGAGGGTCGACACCGTAGTACCAGCCATAGTACAAGGCGTGCTGAATTGTCATAAACGATCTTGCATCAAGCGAATGCGCAATAATTCCTGGCTTTACAGGGTGACCGATGCCAAAGGCTGCCGCAAAATAAGTAGAGACAACACCCCACAAAACGAATGTCATCACAGAACTGAGCATCGTCACGAATAAATCAGCAAACAGAAGCAAGATCCAGGCGTGGGCATGGTTCGTCTTTTGCATTGCCCAAAGAACGATTCTTGTTTCCCCTAACGAACAGTAATCAGGTAGCACATTTATCAACAGGGAGAGGACTAGCAGTAACAATGTGAACTGCGCCGTGAAGCGTAGCGTTTCGTCTCCGGTAAAATACCCAAGGCTACCCCGCAGAGCATACAGCGGTGCCCACAGCAAGGAAATGCCGATAGTGATGGCAATTGAACGGCTCAGGCACTTTAAGCTGAAGTGTTGTTTTCCAAACACCCGGTTAAACACTTGCGCAAAGGTCTTAGGCCACGGTTCAACCTTCTGCCCGACCTTCACTCCCACCAACCAAACCGCAATCTCCAGTTTCGTATCGTCGCTCAGCTTCTCCTCAACTAGCTTGAAGAATTTGTCAATGGCGTATAGCAGCCCCAGGCCCACGGCAATCTGCGTGAGCACCAGGACCACCTTGGAACCGACGATCTGATTCAAGGTATCTGTGAGAGTCTTATCCATATCCCCTCGAACCTCACCCAATCACTCGACTCACAATCACCGCCGTCCAATACACGACCGCCACCAGCGCACCCGCAACTAGACCGATGGATTGCAGAGGTTTCTTCTCGATGTCGAAGTGCCGGTTGAACCAGTCGAAGCCGAGGTCGAAGCGGCGGGCGGCTTTGAGCAGAAAACCGGAACCGGCGTAGAGCCAAAGCCAGATTGAAGTGAAGAAGGCGGGAAAGAAAAGCTCTGGACGGTGAGCGTATCCCGCAACGGGCATGGTCCAGCCTTTAATGAGATTCTGGAAACCAGTCGATACGAATGTCAAGATGAAATCTGTCAGCGCTGTTAGAACGCTAGGGTGTTGCCGAAAACGAGTCATTATCAGGAATGTAAACACAACGATGGACGCACCCGCACCCGCCGTTGCGGTCACCAGAGTCAGATAACGGTCAAGCACGAGGAGAGCGATAGTACCTGTGTTTGATCTCCAGTGTGTCAACCATCGTAATACGTAACGTGTCTCTAGTAGCGCCAAGTAATTTGGAATCACGTTGGCGAACACACTAAGGACAATCCACAATAGAGAACCATACCAAAATGATGACATCGGCAAATCGGAATCTGGTGTGAAGCCGTAGACAATTCCCGAAACTAACAAAGATACTGCCATCGAAAGAACGGAGCTTCGCAAAAAGCACCGTAGCGTGAAATGCTTGGACCCAAATACCCGGTTAAGCAGCCCAGAGAAAGTATCGGGCCACGGCTCAACCTTTTGGCCGACCTTGACTCCCAACAGCCACACCGCAATCTCCAACTTCGTCTGATCCGTCAGCACCGCCTCAACTCGCTCGAAGAACTTCCAAACCAGACCGGCAAGGACACCGCCAGCCGCCAGTTGCCCTGGTGGGGAGTTGATGAGACGGCTAATGGTGGTGAAGGTGTCGGACATCAGAACATCCCGAATTGGGCTAATCCGCTATGGCAAACGCCTTCGTCAAATCAAGTGCGACGTGCTCAACTGCTGCTACCGCCGTAAATGCTGTTGCCCGATTGCACTCCTGTCGAAGTCGAACGGCACGTCCGGGGTGAATGAGATTTCGGAAATCTTTGGCAAGGCGAACCTGACATGCGGTCGGTTCCGAAACCAAGCCAAGCTGCTGGCTTATCTCGATCATCTGGGACAGGCTCCAATTCTCGGCTTCGGCGGCGGGTGGCTTCGTTAACTGCTTCGATTCCAACGACGCCTTTACCGATTCCCGAATCTCGACTTCGGACTTTGTGCCTACCGCCCATAACAGAAGGGCTTCAACGAGAGACCCGGCCAGTACGGTTGCGGCCTTCCATTCACTGTTGGACAGTGCCCTATTGACCGTACCCAAATCGGTGCGTAAACTCTCCCGATACTTGGTGTCAGGCATGAAGGTCAATGCGTTGGAAGCTGGTGCGGTGCTCTCGTCAGGGCATTTCGCCAGGAGTTCACGGACGACCTTGATGGGGCTGTCTCCGTTGTCTGCCGCCCACAGAGCACCATAAGGTTCGACATTCGCCATACGAACCTGATTGAGGCACATCAGGAACGAATGGAAATCCCTTTGGCTTGAAGGCAATAGTTCATCCGCAAGGGAATTCAGCAACTTGTTGAGCACACGCACCGTCCGCAGTTGAATAGGTGTAATGAAATGACCGACCCCCGGCGTCGGATATCGAACCCGTGTCGATCCCGGCAGACTGATGGGTCTAGGCGGCTGCAAGAATTCGCCGCAATGCCTATCAATGAATTCTACAACTTGACTTGGAACAACTCTCCGCATAACGATTATTATGGCCTCAAGTTCGCCTAACAAAAACTAGTCGCAAAGCCGTAGCGGATCAACTATTCTCTCATCTGGTCACTGCAAGACCCCCTGCGCCATTCCCCACAACGACTGAAACACCGTCCCGGCCAGCCGAAGCAACCCCCTCGCTTTCTCCGGTTCGAGCGCCAGCGATACGGCCAATCCGAACAGCCCGCCCAACAGAATATTCAGCCAATCCTTCCGGCCCATCCGCATTGCCGATTCCCTCAAATATGCGAATTCCCGCTCAACCGCATCGGCTTCATCGGCGGCGAATACTTGGCCTTCCAGCACGTACCCTTTGATTTCGTCCAGCTTCGTGGCGATGAGCTTCTGTTCAGCGGCGGTGAAGGGCCGGTTATCGAGGTCTGCGGATGCCGCCGCCGTTGAAAGGGCCTTCTCCTGGCCAATGGTTGCCCACAGGTCGGGAGCGTCAACCTCTTTGCGCAGTTCGGCCAGCCACGTCCGAACGAAGTCCAGCTTGAGACTCCACACGGCTTGGTGTACTTGACTTTCTACCCTGAACCTCGCACCCGGCGAGAACGTAATGCGTATCCGGCCAAATTTACAGTAGAAGTTCGTAGGCCGGTGGATAAGAACTGAAATTCGACCGTAGTATTCTTGCCGATACTGCGTCTCAACTGCATCATCCTGAGTCCATTCAAATTCAGACGGATCGAAGTCATATTGCTCTATCAGCAACAGCACATGGTTCTTCTCAGTTCGTCTGAGTGTCGCATCAGTCATCGGCGTCATGTCGCTCAATTCACCGCATACACACTCTTGCCCTGTCCCATGTACGCCTCGTAGAAATGCTGGTACACGACATCGCACTTCTGCTCGTACAGTTCCTTCGAGTACGCCCTCGGAAGCTCATCCAGGATGTCCTTGATCGTCGTAAGCACCATCGCCCTGGTCGTCTGCTGCTTTCGCCGATTCGAGACGGGCGCTCCGTGCGGTCCCGTGACAGTCATTTTCTAGCCGCCTTCTTGAACTCGAACCGATACGGCTCCAACTCCGCTTTGCTGCCAACCTTCGACAAATTGATCGCCAGCTTTCCGCCATCCAAGGTCGTGATCGGAACGTGCCAATACGACCGGTCGCCTTCTCGCTGATATTCAAGTTCTTTTTGTTGTTCTGAATCCATGAATACGGCACAGCGAACGCTTCGTCCCGATCCATGCACGAGATAATGAAGTAACCGGCTTTGCCTTCGGCCAGGAACTCGTCCCACTTGGGATGGTAAGCGTACCAGTAGGGTTGATAGTCGGTGTCGTACCGTTTTGAAACCGCACAGCAGACCCGCAATTCTTTGTCGGGACTCCAAAACAGCGTGCGGCTTCGCTTTACCAGTTCCTTCCCCTTTACGGCGGCGAACGCATCAACAGCCTGCTGCCGTTTCGCATTCAGAAGTTCCGGGGCCGTCCGCACCTGTTTGCCGATCTCATGCTCGTCCTCACCCTCGGTTGTCGGTGTCGGCGCTTCCTGCTCGATTTCCTGCTGGCTCTCCACGTTCGCAGCCGTTGTAAAGATCACGTCGATGATCTTGTCGATCTTGGTGTACTCGAAAGGCTGGAGCAACTGCCGGATCTGGTTCAGCGTGGCAGGGTCGTCCGATTTCTCCCGAATCTGAACGAGTTTGATTAGCCGCTCAACGCTAATGAGCCGCATTTCCCATGCATACCGGGAACCTCTAACCTGCGCTTCCAGTGCCCCGGTGTCCTCACGCCCCACCACGATCAGAATGGACGCACTCTTACCGACTTTGCTTTCGGCCAGCAGCTTTTCCTTGTACTCGGCCAGTTTTTCCAGGCGCACCGTTACCTAGTCAGTCGTTTTAACTTCGATGATGAGGTCCGGTTCGCCTTTGGCACGCCAGATGCCGTCAAATCCAACGGCGTTCCGCTTCCCTTGGTACAACCCGTTTTCAACCTCGAAGTCGAGTCGCCGCCCGAACTCATTTACGATATCCTGTAGGACCAGTCCGCTCTTATTGAACGAGCTTTCGAGGCAATGACGGGAGTAGTCGAAAAGACGCTCAATGGGGGCAACGTTCAGGTATTGCCGGAACTCATCGGAGCAAGGCGACTGGTCGAGGAGAATACCGTCTCCCGCACTGGAGACCACCTGTTCGATGGTCATTTTCAGAACCGCTTCCCTGGCTGTCTTCCAAAACTGCGAAAGTGGCATCGGCGGATTGCTCCTCGACTTCAAGGTCGAACTGGTGTCGCCTCGAAAGAACAGTTTACCGCTTGCCGACGCCAGACGAAGGCATGACGGGTTTTTGGAAGGCTGGAGTCCAACATGGTCGCCATTTCCTGCTAAACTCCAAACCGGGAGCCACCCCATGCCCGATTCCGACGACATCAAGTACGTGCCGATCCAGGATCTTCATCAAGAACCCGGCGCACACGAACTGGCAACATCGCCGAGCATGGAGCCGTATCTGAATTTTGCAGCGGCGCTCATGCAGGGCCACGACCCGGAGCCGGAATTGGACGCCCTTCGCCAGTTGCCCCTCGAAGAACGGTACGTCTGGCGGGTGGCTTCGGCCTTGGGTTGGGCGTTCGCCGATTTGGATGACCTGAGCGTGAGCGCCGACCGGGACACGCTGACGCCAGAGGACTTCGGCAGGGTGGTCGATCTTCTCAAATTGCGCCCGATGCAGATGGCCCTGTTCTTGAAAGCGCTGGTCGGCACCGAAGAGATGCTGCGAATGATGGTCCAGGCGGTGGGAGTGGCGAGACAGTAAGAGTTGTAGACGAGAAGACCATTGGACGAACGTGTGATGTCGTCGTATAAGGCCAAGGCCGCAAAACGCACGGTCATATCTTTGATGGAGATCATCGTGGAAGCGCTGCTTTTGGGTTGCCTATTTGGTGGT
>Ga0187887_10004768_pt1 | contig 10011 bp, 6 predicted proteins | sample June2016WEW_7_10_FD_132977 | JGI IMG/M metagenome (GOLD analysis project Ga0187887, IMG submission 132977) | Peatland microbial communities from SPRUCE experiment site at the Marcell Experimental Forest, Minnesota, USA - June2016WEW_7_10 | ecosystem: Environmental > Terrestrial > Soil > Wetlands... | reverse complement strand
GTTCCACATGTCGATCGCGAGAATCGAATCCACATGGTCGTCGGCGGGTAGACAAGAGGCCTCGTTCCCACCTGCCGCGATGCAGGCGAGAAAGACAGGGTCAGTCGGATGGCTGTAGTTGTCCCCGGTTCCGACATAAAGTGTGCCGCGAAACAGGTCAACTACCGGGTTGCTGCCCCAAACAGCGCCGCCAGTGTACCCGGACGGAACCGTAAAGGTCTGCCAGAGTTTCGCTCCGTTGTAGGCGCTGACTGCCACCACACTGCCTCTTGCTGAGCAGCAGGGATAGGCGGGGTTAGCCGCCGCAAATTCCTCGTCCGACGTCATACCTACGTACACGATACCGAAGACTTCGACGGGCGAGCTCGTGATCACTGGGAAGGAGTTCGAGTTATCCGGCTGCGTCTTCCAGATCAGGCGCCCATTCCGCGGATCGATGGCCAGTAGCCACCCGGTTTGGGTCGCTGCAGCGTTGTACTGTGTTCCGATATACAACACCCCATCCGCTATGGTTGGGGCGTTCCGGGACACGGTGCCCGCGGTTAGGCCATAGTCCGAAAACTGGTGTGACCAGATCAATCGGCCAGTCTCGGCATTCACGGCAAAGAGATTTCCAGCCCAGTCGGGAAAATAGACAACGCCATCGACGACCGTCGCTCGTGCCGAGACGTCGCCACCGGTGGTGAACGTCCATTTCTGCTGGAGCCGACCTACATTATGGGTTGAGATGCTTGTCTGATTAGTGGCGGTGTTAGCCAGATTTTGCCCGAACATCGGCCAATCCTGCGCCATTAGCGGGGTTACCGCCAAGGCCGCGAGAACCACGCCGAGAACGAGTGTAGACACACTAAGAGAGTGGCGAATCTTTTGCATTTTTCTTAGTCCCCCCCACGAGGACGATTTGTTAGTTGGATACCCTGCACGGCACCCTCCGGGTCAAAGAACACAATTCCGCAGAGGTTGCGTGAGTTAGGGTTGAAGAGTGCCCCAGAACGGTTTCCGAGTAAATAGAGCTAGAGTAGAGCAACAGTGAAGCAAAAATGAAGTAAATATGACGGTAATATGACGATAAAATGAATAATATAGACAAATGGAGGGCAGGTGAAGAAAAACCCTTTACAAGCGACAGCACGGCGTGTACACCTAAAGAGATTGAGTCCCCATGATCGTGTAAACACTTGGCTTTACTGCCCTCATTGCCCTGTAACAAGTACGAAGCTGCTCGCGGTCAATGATCAAGCGCCGGTACAAATGTCACAATAGTCCCTAGAACCACTATCGGCCCCGTTTCTCCAAAGACTGTAACAAGTTTGCTGTCCACTGCTGTGAGATAGAAGGGATTGCCTGCTTGGAAAATGCTTTCCGCTTTGCACGCTTTGAGGCAGATCGAGAGCGCTACCAATTACGAAGCGGAAGCCGCACGATCAAACTCGAACGCATCCCTTTGGAGCTTTTGTTTCTTCTGCTGGAACACAGAGGGAAACTTGTCAATCGCGAACAGATCGTCGCCAGACTCTGGTGCGATGAATCATTCATGGACACGGAGCGCAGCATCAATACCGCTGTCCGTAAGATCCGCAAGGCATTGGGAGACGACCCTCGTCGACCGCGTTTCATAGAAACCGTTGTCGGCAAGGGTTATCGCTTTATCGCCCCGCTGGAGCAAGAAGATCCACGCCGTGAAATTGAATCGGACGTGCCGCCAGCAGCACGCGCCGACAATCGGGATGGCGGTGAGATACGGCTGCGAGGTTTCTCGGTCGAGGCCACTGGTGGGCCGCCGGTCTTAACCTGTGACGTGGTTGTAAGCAACATACATTTGGGCCGCATTCCGCTGATGGAACTGGAACTCCCCGCTGATGTAACTCTTCCTCTGAAGCCGAAAGACAGGTTACTGCTAACACTCCACGGAGTGCGCGTGACCCTGACTGCCAAAGCGGTCCAGGCCCTTCACGCCATCTCTATTTCTGTTCTTCAGAGCGGGTTGCGGACGCGAGTATCGGACTCCATCCTCCTAAACGAGGAACCGCTGGGAAGAACGTCCCTCGCAGATGCAAATCCCAATGCCAGCCAATGCTGTCCTCCAGAGGCCACGGATACCTAGCAGCAATCATGAAGCTTTGTGGGCGCGGCCGGTTGAACCTTTCTCTTCTTCTGTCCCGATCAGACCAAGAGCTATACGTTAGATGCTGCGCTTACTAGCGCGCCGCGGCTCAGGGACGATGCTATAATCATGCTCGCCGTTCTGTAGCCTTCCTTTTTGCGCGGGCGCGTAGCTCAATTGGCAGAGCAACTGACTCTTAATCAGTAGGTTGAAGGTTCGATTCCTTCCGCGCTCACCACTAACCTTCACGGCTAGAGTCACTTAGCAGTAACCCTCCGCCCCCCTCCGTACTCGCGTTTTCTGCACTGTGCCCAAAATTGTGCCCACTCAGGCGCGACAGCGCATTTAGCACCGCATCTTCGGACGGGTGAACATACCGCTGTGAGATGCTGATATTGGAGTGCCCAGCGACACGAGCGAGCGTCCAAACGTCACAGCCGCTCTCCCCCAGTCGGGTAAGGAACGTATGCCTGATAAGCATCTGGCGAAGTTGTCGAAGGGCGGCCGCACTACTGGTCTGCAGTTGCACACCAGCGCCGAGGTGCCAAGAGCGCAGCGTTGCCGGAGGTTGTTTGCCGCGCTTTCCGATTACATGGATGGCATCATCGACGATGCGGTATGCGAGGAGATGGACCTGCATCTGCACGACTGCCAGCCGTGCCAGGCATTCTTATCCAGCCTGAAAACTACAGTGGCGCAGTGCCGCTCGTATGCACCCAGGTGCGATTCGAAGCGTGCCCAACAGCTCCGACGGGACTTGCTACTCAAGTATCAGCAGGCGGTGACGGCCCTGGCGGGGACGAACTCGGCCAAGAGCGTGGGCAATTCACTTGGCAGCTGACGTACGGCGGCGCGTCACGCCATCTTGTGCCCGGATCTTTCGCATCTGGACTATGCTCCAGAAAACGCAAGCCACCGCGATTGGCAGGAGCCAAGCTACATTAAGTTTCAAAACAACGTTAGCGCCTGTAGCGACCAGAAGAGGAAAGTAGGGCTCAAGATATTGCAGAGCATGTCTGCGATCGTGCATGCGTTGCAGAAAATAGAGCAACCCCAAGAATACTGCTGTGCCGGCAAAGATCGAGACCGCATGGAACCCTGTGCTCCAAAAGGGTACGCCGGTGGCAAAGTATAAGACATCCTCCACCACGGCAACCGCCAGGCAGGCAACGATGGCAGCTATGATAAAGGCCATCTGGCCATGATCTTCCTGCTGCTTGTCTTTGCGTTTCCGGTTCATATAGTTCTACGGCGCGGCAATCTGGAACCGCAAGACCGACTGCGCTATGCGGTACTGATATTTCGCGGCGGCAAATTGAATTTGCGCTTCCGTCTGCTGCAGCTGTGCCTGGCTCAACTCCACAATAGAACTCAGTCCCAGGTTGTAACGTGTCTGCGACAGCTTGACGGCGAGGTTCGTCTCTTCCACGAACTGCTGCGTTACGCTGATGCGGTTGTAGGCGGTGATGGCACTCAGCCAACTATTGCGAACGTCATTTGCGATGCGGTCCTTCAGGTCGCGTAGTTGCTCATCGGCGGCCTGCGCCCGAAACCCCGCTTCGCGTGAACGCGCCACATACTGAAAGCCGTTGAAGATGGGAATATTGACGTTGACTCCAATGGCGCCATACCACGGCGTGAAGGGCACCGCGCCGGCGATCGCGCTGCTATAAGGAGTGCGGCCAACCACACCCAACGCCTCGATACTCGGCAACAGCAAGTCCCGTTCCGCCTTCTGGAAGTGCTGCGACGCCTGATACTCGTAGCTCTGCGACGCAATCTCCGGGCGATTGCTGAAGGCCTCATCCACCAGTTGACTGACAGCATCGGGCGGCGGCGTCAGTTGGCCTTCGGTGTCGGTCAGCTCAAACTGCTGTTGCGAGGAATAGCCCAGCACCTGGGAAAGCGTCGAGAGAGCGGCCTGATAATTGTTCTGCGCGTCCAGCAGAAGCAGCTTGGCTTGCGACACATTGGCGTCAGCAAAACTGACGTCGAGTTCCGAGCGCAGCTTGTTCTGGAACAGAGTTGTGATCTGATTGGACACGACTTGTCGCTCATTCACTGTTTCCTGGGCAACCTCTAGCAGGGCCGATTCCTGCAGCGCGTTGTAGAAGGCCTGATCCACGGCCAGCTTGATCTGGTCGGCTGTCGCGACGGCGTTCATGTCAGCCGCCTTAGCGCGCAGCGCCGCCGTAGCCACCAGGTTGTTGGTGCGTCCGAAATCGGTAATGAGTTGCGAAAGCGTAAGGCCTCCGGCCGCGCGTTCGTAGACGCTGGGGTTGTTGATCATACCCGCTGCGATCCGAGTGCCTTCCTTCGGCTCGACCGCCGTCAGGCTTCCATACACATTTGGATAGTAGGCAGCTTTCTGTTGACGGGTGATCTGATTCGAAGCCAGCGACAGCAGGCGGTATACGGAGATTTGTGGGTTGTTCTTCAGTGCCAGCGCCTCCGCATCCTGCACCGTCAGGCGTTGGACTGCGCCGGTCGCGGGAATCTGCGGCAGAGGTTGTGGCACAGCGGCCGACGGCCCCGACGGCGCTGGCAGAGACTGCATCTGCGGGGACGTCACCGCTTGTGCAGGAACATTAGCCGGCGCCGCTGGCAACGTCTGCATCTGCGGCGGAGGCGGCGCCGTTTCCGTTTGTGCGGGCACGCTAGTCGGGAGCGTGGGAGAGGCCGTCTGCGCCGCCAGGGAAAGGCTGCTCAAGACAACTGGAATTACAAGCCAGAGGGTTCTGCGTCTCAAGCTTGCACCTCCTGTCCGGATTGTTGTTCTTCTTTTTCGCGATGCATCAGGTAATACGCCGCCGGCACCAGGAAGAGGGTTACGATGAACGAGAACATCAAGCCTCCGATGATGGCGCGCGCCAGCGGAGCATACTGTTCGCTACCCGCTTCCAGGGCCAGAGCCAGGGGGATCAGTCCCAGAAAGGTTGCGAAGGTCGTCATCATGATGGGCCGCAGGCGCACATGGCAGGCATTCTTGATGGCCGTGCGCAAAGGGTCTCCGCGGCGCCGCAGTTCGCGGGTGAACTCCACAATCAGAATCGAGTCCGACACTACGATGCCGATCATCATCATCACCCCCATCAGCGACATGATGTTGACCGTCGTGCCCGTCATCAGCAGGAACAGGATCACGCCCGTGAATCCTGGTGGCACGGCCAGCAGGATCACGAAGGGGTCGCTGAAGGAGGCAAACTGCGCCATCAGGATCAGGTACACCAGCACGATCGAGAGCAACAATCCGATGGCGAAGCTTTTGAACGAGTCATGCATGGCAACCACCGATCCGTGCAAGTGCACGCGCGTGTTCGGGGGCAGCGTTGTATGGTCGATGAGCTTTTGCACCTGTTTCGACAGAGCGCCCAGATCTTCGCCCTTCGGTGAAACGTACAGATCGATGACGCGCAACAACTGATAGTGGTCAACCTCGGTGGGAGTGTCGATCATTTTGATGTCGGCCACGTTTTCCAGCATCGTGGTTTCGGCGTTGTTCTTAGCGTGCAACGGGATCTGCTTGAAGTCCTCCATGGTCATCTTGCCAATCTGTGTGGGGGTGTACTGGACGGTTAGAAAGTAGTTGTTGCCTGTCTTGGGATCGATCCAGTAGCCCGGCGCGATCATGCCATTGGAGGTAAGCGCAGTCACTACATTGTCCACAACGTCCTGAGCATTGAGGCCGAGACGCGCTGCCATTTCGCGACGGACATCCAGCTGGATGCCAGGGTAGTCGAGGTCCTGGGGAATCAAAACATCGCTCACATCCTTCATTCCTCGCAGCTTCTGCGCCATCTCCCTGGCTACGTCATAAGCCTCGCGCTGATTATTTCCGGCGACCTGAATGTCGATAGGCGCCGGCATACCTTGATTCACCACGGAAGCGACGAGTCCGCCGGTCTGGAAGAAGGTGGAAAGTTCCGGTAGGTCGCTGGCCAGTTTCTGCCGCACGCGATTGATGTAAACGAAGCTGCTGGTTTTGTGCTCCTTCTGCAGCTGCACCTGCACAAACGCCGTGTGCATGGCCGAGTTGGTCGTATAGATGGCGGACAAATCTGCGTTCACGCCAATGTTGGACACGATCATGCGCAGCTCATCCGCGGGGACAACCTGGCGGATGTCGTCCTCCACGCGCGCCATGTAGTCGTTGGTCAACTCGATGCGGGTGCCGCTCGGCGCTTTCACATTGATAACGAACTGACCGGGATCGGTACGGGGGAAAAAGGCAACTCCGAGAAACGGCGCCAAGGCCAGGCTGAGTACGAATACAGCCATAATGACCGCGACCGTCATCTTGGGGCGGTCCAGCGCCTTGTCGAGAAACTCGTCGTATTTGGCCAGTACGTAATCGTACCCGCGATTGAACGGGCCCAGGAGACGTTCCAGCAGACCGCCCTCGCGCTCGCCCTCGGCTTCACTGCCGTGTTCCGACTTGATGAAGAGCGAGCAGAACAGCGGCACAACTGACATCGCCACCATATACGACGCCGCCAAAGCCAGCACTACGCCCAGCGCCAGCGCGGTGAACAGATACTTGCTCACGCCGGTGAGGAAGACTACCGGGAAGAACACAATCGCGGTGGTAAAGGTCGCCGCCAGAACCGCCAGCTGCACTTCCTGGCCTCCATGCTCCGCGGCTGTGCGAGAATCTTCCCCGTTCTCCATATGGCGGAAGATGTTTTCCAGCACCACAACGGAGTTGTCGATAAGGCGCGACAAGACCAGGGCAAGACCGCCCAGAACCATCGTGTTGATCGAGCTGCCAAACGCATTCAGCAGAAGGAACGCCGCCAGGCAGGAGATCGGAATGGAGAGCAGGACGGAGATTGTTCCTCGCACCGAGCCCAGGAACACCAGGATCATGATGGTCGTCAGACCTAGACCCATACCGCCTTCTCGCAGTACGTTGGCAACCGCGATTTTGACGTATTGCGATTGATCGAATACTACCGATGCCACCAGACGCTTGGGCACATCCAGCAGGTTCTTCACCCGGTCCCGAACACCATCCACAATTTGGATCGTGTTGCTGTTTCCCCCTTGCCGCAGAATCGGCAGATACACCGACTTCTGGCCATCCACGCGAACGATGTTGTACTGGATTGCCGAAGAATCCTCGGCATGCCCGATATCGCCGAAGCGCAGTACATTGTTGCCGATCGCCTTCAGCGGAACGTCGTTCATCTCCTTGACGTCAGGGATCTGGCTGTTGCTGTAAATGTTGTAGTCGAAGGGGCCGATGCGAACGTCACCGGCGGGCAGAATCGAATTCGCCTTGTTGATGTCTTCGACCACATCCATCGGGCTGAGTTGCGCCGCCTCGAGCTTCACCGGGTCCACGTAAAACTGAATCTGCCGATATTTGCCGCCGAAGGGCTGCGGCACGGATGCGCCGGGCACATTTGCGATCTGGTTTCGAACGTTGAACTGCCCTTGGTCATGCAGCTGCGTTTCCGTCAGTCCCTGGCCCTTCAGCGTTACCAGGCAGACGGGCATGCTCGACGCGTCAAACTTCAGCACCACCGGTGGCAGCGTCCCTTGCGGCAATCTACGCAGGTCTGCCATTGCCAGATTGGCGATCTCGCTGACTGCGGCATCCGGATCGGTCCCCGGCTGGAAATAAACCTTGATCAAACTGACGCCCGTCAGGGATCGCGACTGGATGTGATCGATGTTGCTGCCGAGGGTGAAAAATCGTTCAAAGGTATCGGTGATGTCCGCTTCGATTTGCTGCGGCGGCATTCCACTGTAGAAGGTGGCAACCACGACCACGGGAATGTCGATCTGCGGAAACAAATCTACCGGCATGCGGTATACAGTGGTCACGCCGACCACAATGATCCCGAGACACAGCATCAGAATGAAGAACGGATATTTGATCGCAAAGCTTGACATGCCAGCTACTCCGTTCCCTTGCTGCTGGCGCCTGCATCGAAGATGCCAGCCTTTGGGCGCACCAACTCGTCCGGCTGATAGCTGCCTAGATTGCCGACAAGCACCCTTTCGCCTTCCGTAAGACCCGCCAAAATCTCAACATTGTCAGAGCTCTCCACTCCCACTTGTACTTCCCGCGACTGTACCCGGTTGTTTGCGTCCAGCACCAGCACGCTGGTTTTGTTGTCGCCACGCCGGATAGCTTCGATAGGAACGGTGAGGATATTGGGACGGCTGTCGGCACTCAACTGGACATCGGCATACATTCCGGGTTGCAGATGATAGTTGGCATTGGGCACGTCGATCTCGACCTGCATGGTGCGGGTCGAAGGATCCAGCGCGTCGGTAAAGCGCGTGACTTTACCCGTGAAGTGTTCGCCGGTCGCCTGCACGTGGACATCAGCAGAATCGCCAATGCGAACCTTCGCCGCCAGCGATTCGGGGACGGGAATACGCAAGCGCAGCAAGTCGACCTGTGCGACCGTGACCACAGGAAGCCCACTAGTATTCGAGGTCCCGGCCTGTACCAGGGAACCTGTGTCGGAGAAGCGCCAAGTGACCACGCCGTCATAAGGAGCGACGATCTTCGCGTAGTTGCTCAGCGCGGCATAGTGCTGCTGGTCCGCCTGCGCCACCGCCAGTTGCTGCTTGGCGGCCGCTAGCGAAGACTTGGATGCGTCCACCAGGGCCTGGGAAGCTCGATCTTTGGCGGTTGCGTCGTCGAGTTCCTGCTGTGCGATCAATCCCGGCTGCACTTTGTCGGTGTTAACCAGCCGCACCGCGTTGGAGTGCAAGGCGACATTGTCGGCTTGTGCGCGCAACACCTCGCTCTGCGCCCGCTGTATCTCTTCTTCCGCGTGGTGTACTTCAGCCTTTGCCTCGTCCACCTGCGCCACTAGTTCCGGGATTTCCAGCAACGCCAACACCTGTCCGGTGTGCACGCGGTCCCCAATGTCGACGTAGATGTTCTTGATATAGCCCGCTACCTTGGCGTGTAGTTCGACATTCTGGTATGGAGTGAATTGCCCGGCAATGGACAGTGAGTTCGAAATCGTGCGTCGCTGGACCGCAGCGACCGCGGCATACACAGGTTCGGCTTCGCTGTTGGTTCCTGCGTCAGCGCGCGCCTCTCCGCCGGCCCTCACCCGCTTGAAGACAAGGACAATAGCTAGCAGACATACAACAGCAGCCCCCACCGCAATCCACTTGCGGTTCAAGCGAAAACGAGCAGATTTCTTTTCTTCGGTCAGAACTGGCATGGCGCCTTCCTTGTTTCCACTTAAGCAGTTTCTTTAGCCGTATTCCGCCTAGCATGAGCAAGTGTGGCCGGAAAAGACCGAAACCCGGGGAAAGAATGAATTAGGACGCAGGGAGAATTAGTCTTGGACGGGCGGAGGCCGCAAGAATCGATTCAGATGCCGAAGAGGAAGATTTCTGAGGGGAGGAGTCACCAGGCGACTCAGGATACCGTGTTCTGGCTGAAGACATAGCCCAAGCAAATACAGCGCGGCTGTCCAGAACAGCATGTAGGTGATTGTTTCTAAACTCTGGACCTCCATTTTTTGACCGCTGAGCCAGAGCTTGGACGCAGTCGAAGGAGTGACTTTTGCCGGGATGCCGTCGTTGTAGACGGCTGTCTTCGCGTGCAAAGCAAAAAAGAACACCAAAACGCCGAACATCACTGACAGCGAACGCTCCAGTGTTTTGCTCCGCCTGCTTGGGAAGCTCACGCGTGGCAAGAAAACCCTCGGTTGGCATTATACACGGAATGACTGCGTTGGTTAGGCGGGTGTGGCAGCAAGATTCCTGTTGTCGCGCATGGCCGTGCCGGTCCTCTATTACATCGTGGAAAAGCATAAGCAACCGGTGCCGGGCAGCGGCTCGGCTCCGGTGGACCCTCAGGAGGTGCACGCATGACAATCGAACGTGGTTTGCGGCTGATGGCGGGAGTGTTCGTTCTGCTCTCGCTC
>Ga0187887_10004757_pt1 | contig 10020 bp, 13 predicted proteins | sample June2016WEW_7_10_FD_132977 | JGI IMG/M metagenome (GOLD analysis project Ga0187887, IMG submission 132977) | Peatland microbial communities from SPRUCE experiment site at the Marcell Experimental Forest, Minnesota, USA - June2016WEW_7_10 | ecosystem: Environmental > Terrestrial > Soil >... | reverse complement strand
CGGCCGTCCGGCATGGCGATGCCGATCTCCTCGCGCCGGCGGATGGTGTGTTCGGCGGTGACCACGATGCCAGGCCGCCAGATGACGCCGCTTGAAGCGAAGCGCGGCCGGGCATTTACGGCCACTACGGTGCGTCCGGCCTGCTCCACGGCTCCGGCCAATTCATTGGATAAGGCGACTAATTCGTTTTCCATGCTTCCAGCATGGCTTACGCTGCCCGCGCCGCACACCGGCAAATCGGGCAGGAGCGGCCTGGAAGAATGGCTAGCGGCTCGTGGCATAATAGGCGCATGGGTACCGCAACGCTCGTTCCAGTCGAGGAATACCTGTCCAGCTCCTACGATCCGGACCGCGATTACGTGGATGGGGAACTGGAGGATCGTAACGTGGGGGAAAAGGATCACAGCAAGCTGCAGATAGCGTTAAGCTCCTACCTCTACGTCCATCGCAAACGGTGGGGAGTCTCTGCATTCGTCGAACAGCGCGTACGTGTATCGGCCACCCGCTATCGCGTTCCCGATATCTGCGTCACGCTCGGCGAACCGGAAGAGCAGGTGTTCGCAGGGCCGCCCTTCTTATGCATCGAAATCCTGTCGCCGGAAGATCGCGCAGGACGAATTCAGCGGAAGATCGCCGACTATCTCAAGTTCGGCGTCAGCTATATTTGGGTTATCGATCCGCGCCGACGTGAAGCGGTCGTCTACACGACTTCAGCCACACAAGTTGTCGTAGATGGCGTGCTGCGCACCAGCGACCCGGACATCGCCGTGCCGCTCACCGAAATCTTCGGCTAAAACGTCCGCCGCAAATACGCCGAAATCAGAATGATGAGCAGGCCCGAGATGGCGGCCCCTCCGAACAGGCGGCCGCGGTGTTCCGGGTTTTTCGTCACCAGCACAATGCCCACCGCGAAAACGTGCGCCACCAGCACCAGCTTGACGATCAGCAGGAGGTAGTAGCGCGGGTGGTGTCCTGGATTGGTCGCCAGGTTGTAGCCGCCCGAAACCAGCAGCGCGGCGATGGCCCCGAAAACCAGCGGGCGATACAGCGCGGCGGCCCTGTCAGCCAGCGCTTTGCGCGCATCCGCCGCCAGCACTCCGGTAGCCGGAACCAGCACCATCCAGCCGTACAACATACCGCCAATCAGCGTCGCGACCGACGCGATATGCAACCATCGCATGAGGATGCCAAGGGCTTCGTACATGCGTTGATTATACAATCGTTACTTATGGTGCATGAGATCCTGCCGGTGGGCATGCTGCAATGCAACTGCTCCATTTTCGGCGACGAGCAGTCCGGCGACGCCCTGGTGATCGATCCGGGCGACAACCTGGAGCAGATCGAGCGCATCGTGGCACGCCACGGCCTGCACGTGAAAGCCATCGTGATCACGCACGCGCACATCGACCACATCGGCGGCGCGCACAAGCTGCACGCATCCACGGGCGCGCCGGTCTACATGAACGAAAACGACGACAAGCTGCAGGATATGATGGATCTGCAAGCCGCGTGGCTGGGCGTGCGCACGCCGGAGCGCACCCAGATCGACGCGCCCATGCGCGATGGCGACATCCTGCGCGCGGCCGGCGCGGAGTTTCACGTGCTGCATACGCCGGGCCACACGCCGGGAAGCATCAGCCTGTGGCTGCCCGCTGAAAAGAAACTGGTGGCGGGCGACACGCTGTTCCGCGACAGCATCGGCCGGACCGATCTGCCGTTCGGCGATGGCGATCAAATCCTAAGATCGATTCACGAGAAGTATTTCGCGCTGCCCGATGAAACCGTGGTGTTTCCAGGACATGGACCGGTGACCACGCTGGGCCGCGAGAAGCAGTTCAATTATTTCCTGCAGGGGATGTAAATGCAGATACCCAACTGGCCGATTTCGACCGAGCGCGAAGTCGAACTGCTGCGCGAGGTGCTGGATAGCGGACGCTGGGGCGGGCACAGCGATTTCGTCAAGCGGCTGGAGGGCGAGTTCGCCGGCTTCACGGATTGCGCGCACGCCATCTCGGCCATGAACGGCACCGTCACGCTGGAGATGGCGCTCTCGGCGGCGGGTGTGGGTCCCGGCGACGAGGTGATCGTGCCGGCCATTTCGTTCGTCTCGACCGCCATGGCAGTTTCACGCGTGGGCGCCACGCCGGTGTTCGTGGATATCGAGCCGCTGAGCTTCAATATGGACCCGGAACGCGCCGCCGCGGCCATCGTGCCGCGCACCAAGGCCATCATCGCCGTACACTTCGGCGGCGCCATCGCCGATATGGACCGGCTCGCGCCGCTGGCCGCCGCGCGCGGTCTGGCGCTGATCGAAGACGCCGCGCACGCGCACGGCTCGGAATGGGCCGGCCGCCGCGCGGGCAGCCTGGCCCTGGCCGGCTCGTTCAGCTTTCAGAACTCCAAGGTGATGACGGCCGGCGAAGGCGGCATGCTCACCACCAACGACGCGGCGTTCGCCGAGCGCGCGTGGTCCATCATGGACCAGGGCCGCAGGCCGGGCGGCGGCTGGTTCCATCATTATTTGTTGGGGAGCAACTACCGCATCACCGGGTTGCAGGCGGCGGTGCTGCTGGCGCAACTCGAACGGCTGCCGGAGCAGATCTGCCGCCGCACACGGAACGCCGCGCTGCTGCGGGGGGAACTGGCTGGCGTGCCGGGGCTGGCGTTTCAGGACACGCCCAAGCAGCAGAACGCCAACTCCTGGTACCTGTTGCTGGGCCGCATCGGCGCCCAACGCATGGGCCGCACGCGTGACGAGTTTCATGGCGCGCTAACCGCGCAAGGCGTGCCCTGTACGCCGTTCTATCCGCATCCGCTCTACGGCAATCCGCTCTATCGCGATGGCGGCTGCCGCGTGGAGCCTTGCCCGGTCGCCGAAGCCTGCATCGGCGACGCCTTCTGGCTGCCGCATCGCGCGCTGCTGGGGGACGAGGAGACTACGCGGGAGATAGCTGACGCAATTCGTAAAGCTTGTATTGAGGTGAAACCATCATGAGTAACGAGCAGAATCCAATCAGCCGGCGCGGGTTTGTCCAAACCGCGGCGCTGGCAGCCGGCACGCTGGCCGCGACAGACCTCGCGCGCGCAGCCGCACCGGCCGCCGATGTGAAAATCGGCCTGTACAGCATCACCTACGGCGGTGTCTGGTATCGCGGGGATGCCCTGACTGTCGAGCAGGTCATCGGACGCGCCCACAAGTTCGGATATCGGGGCGTGGAGATCGACGGCAAACGTCCTCACGGCAATCCGCTCGATATGCCACAAGCCCGCTGCCGCGAACTCCGCCGCATGGCCGGCGACCAGGGCCTTGAGATCTACGCCGTCGCCGCTAACAACGATTTCAGCAGTCCCATTCCGGAGCATCGCGAATCCCAATTGGTCTATACGCGCGAGTTGATGCGCATGACGGCCGACCTTGGCGCCAAGGTGCTGCGCGTCTTCCTCGGCTGGCCGGGCGTCACGTTGCTCGCCGAGGGCGGTGGCAGCTACGATTTTGCCAAAGCTGTATGGGTGGCCGAACATCGGGGTTTCTCCTCTGAACAAACCTGGGAGTGGTGCCGCACGAACCTGACCGAAGCCGCCAGGCTCGCCGGCGATTTCGGCGTCACACTGGCTTTACAGAACCACCCGCCGGTGATTGATAAGGGCTACATCGACACCCTGCGCATGGTGAACGAAGTCGGATCGCCGCACCTGAAGGTCTGCTTCGACGCGCGGCTGGAGCACACGCTCGACGAAGCGGGCGTGCGCAAGGCCGTAAACGAGGTGGGCGCGCTCCAGACGCTCTGGCATTACGGCGGGGAATTCGATCGCGGTCCCGATGGAATCACAGTGAAGGGCGACGAAAAAGCCCTGGCGGAAATGCGCGGCTTATTCGATATCGGTTACCAGGGTTATGCGGGCTTTGAACTGTGCCATCCGCTGCCGGTCGAGAACGGCCAAACCGTGGGCCTGGACTTCGTCGATAAGAACGCTCAACTGGCTGCCGAGTATATGCGCGGTATTCGGGCGGAGGCGAAGAAGCTGCACGCTTCGTGAGGCTAACTAACTGGCCAAGGCTCACCAGGAGACCGCCTAGCAGTGTGCGGAAAAAGGTTCTCACAGGCTGAAGCCTGTGCCACCATCTGCCGTTAAGTCATTGATAACCGGTGGCACAGACTTTAGTCTGTGGCCCCTAGATCGCTTAACAAAGGGTTCGAGCTGACCGGCACGGGCGAGTGGGGCTGGCGGTTCAAGAGCCAGTGGTAAAATGATGGAGCACGGAGATCCGCAATGAGCGTACACACAGCGTTGCTTTCTGTTGAAGAGTTCCTGAAACTACCAGAACCGCAGGAAGGTCACATTGAATTGCATCACGGAGAGGTTATCGTAATGCCGCCACCAAAACGCGGTCACCAAAGAATTCAGGACCGAATCATGATGTTGCTGAAGCGGCTGGTTGGCGACACTGGCGTTGTGCAAATGGAGATGGCTTTTCGCCCGACGCCCGAACATGAAGTCTGGCAAGCCGACGTTGCTTGCGTCTCTGTCGAACGGGATGCCGCCACTGACGACGACGAATATCTGATGGGTTCGCCCGAGTTAGTGGTTGAGGTTCTCTCGCCAAGTAACACGATGGATGAGATTCTGGAGCGGCAAGACATTTGTCTCGCGAATGGCTGCGTCTCATTTTGGACCGTCGATCCCAAACGGCAGATTGTGATGGTGACTACGCCAGATCGAAGGACGGTTGTGTTCGATCGCCAGTCGTTAGTGCCCCTGCCGGAGCCGCTGGAAGGCAGTATCGAGATTGCGAAGGTGTTTTCAGATTGAACCTTTCGGCTGCACCGCTTCGCTTAACCGCACCGCTCACCGTACCGCGATTCCCCGCTCCTCCAGTAAATCGCCCGTTCGCAGCAGCAGATTCATCAAATTCCGCCGGTAGCCCACCGAATTCTGCACCACGCTCGATTCAGCCGTGACCAGCGCGCCCTGCGCCTGCAGCACGAAGAAGATGGTGCTGTTGCCCAATTCGTACTTCTTCTGCTCCGCTTCCATGTACTTCCGGGAGAAATCCTGCGCCACCACAGACAGCTTCATGGCATCTTTGCTGGACTCGACCTGGCTCACTGCCGTCAGCACGTCCAAGCGCACCTGCTGCTCGACCGTGCGCACGTTCAGGGCGTCGCGCTTCTTCGTCACTAGCGCATCCGCCATGTCCGCCGACGCCTGGTGATTCTTGATCGGCAGCGTCAGCGTCAGGCCGATAGAGTACATCGGGTAGCCGAAGCTGAACATCTGGCTCAAGGAGTCGCCGAAACCGCCCGGAATGGGGGCCTGACCGTTACCGGGATAGAAGATCCCCCCCAGCCCCTGTGTGGTGTAGCCCGCGGTAAGCTCTAGATCCGGGAGGAGTTCGTTCTTCGTTTGCCTGATCCCGAGATCGTCGATGTCCAGACTCTGGATGGCCGACTTCAGGTCCGGCCGGGCCGCTATGCCTTTCCGCACTTCTTTCTCGGCGTCAATCGGCGGCGCGTCCACTTCCGGCCCCACAGTCTCGCTCAGTACGATGGGCAGCGTGCGGATCTGCGGGTCCAGATCGGCCCCCATCTGCCTGCGCAGCGCGTCCTCGGTCTGCTTCAGGAAGTACTGGGCCTGCGAAACACCGATCTGCGAGGTAGCGTACTGCTGCTCCGGGTTGAAAATGTCCAGCGGCGAGAGCGCGCCCAATTCCAGTTCGCGCCGTGCGCGTTTCAGGGCCTGGTCCGCCAAGTCGCGAGCGCTCTCGGCCACGCGCAGGTTTTCGCGCGCCAGCACCGTGTCCCAGTAGGCGTTCTCGGCGGCGCTGACCAGTTGCAGCAGGCTAGCCTTCAGATCGTACTCCGTCTTGCGCAGGCGGCTGCTGGCCACCATGATGGGCACGCGGTTGATATACGTGCCGCGATTCTTGATCAGTGGCTGCGAGATGTTCACCCCGAGGCTGGAGTTCAGGTAGGGATTGTAATCGTAATTGCTGCTGTTAGTCGCGAACTTCTGCGCAAAGAAACCAACCTGATAATTCAAGCCGGTCGGCAGGGTTTGGCTGTAGGTAAAACTGGCGGGCTCGGTGGTTGTCACCAGCGTGCTGGCGCCGGCGATGTTAGGATCGCCCGCTGTCGAGCGCTGCTCCGTGCCGCTGAAGCTGGCGGTGGCCAGCGGATCGAACGCCGCGAACGCGCGCGTGATGGCATTTTGCGCCACATCCACCGTGAGCCGCTGAATGGCGATATCGGTATTGTTCGCCATCACCAGCTCTAGGTACGAGCGCAGCGACAATTCCAGCTTGCCGCCCACCACGTAATCCGGCAGCCGCACCGGAGCCTTCAGTTCCACCTTCGTGATCGGCCTCGCGAAGGTCTCGCGGAAGTATGCTGGCTTGGGAAACGAAGCGAGCTGCCCGAACGCAGCCGCTCCGAACAGAAAACCGGCGAGGAAAGTGCGGGAGAGCATGTGTTATCTATGATTGGACGCTCCGTTACGCCGTTTCGCTCAGATTTTTTCGCGGCCCTTGTCGATTTTGCGCGTCTCCGTTCGTTATAAGGCTGCAACACCCAACACCCAGAGGAGAAAACCAAATGAAACGACACATCCTTGTTATTGCAACCGTAATGCTGGCGGCCGCCGCCGTCACCAATGTGCAGGCGGCTGGCCCGAAATCCGAAGCTTCCGCCGGTCCGGCGGCCTACGCCCGGCTCAAAACTTTGGTGGGCGAGTGGGAAGCCGACACGCAAATGGGCAAAGTCCATGTCAGCTATGAACTCATCGCCGGCGGCACGTCCCTTGTGGAAAAGGAATCGGGCGAAAAGATGCCGGCCATGCTCACCGTCTACTACCTGGACGGCGACCGCTTGCTGCTGACCCACTACTGCATGGCCGGCAACCAGCCGCGCATGCAGGCGCGCGCGTTCAATCCCGAAACCGGAGAAGTGGCTTTCGAGTTTCTGGATGCCACCAATCTCGCGCCGGGCGGCGGGCATATGCACAATGCCAAGATCCGCCTGGCCGATCATGACCACTTCAGCAGCGAATGGGAGTTCTACGAAAACGGTCAACGAAAGATGGCCGAAACCGCGCAATACACGCGCGTAAAATAGGAGAAAACGATGGCACAATTCATGCTCTTGCTCTACGACGATCCCTCCGGCTGGGAACGGCTCAGCCCGGAGGAAATGCAGAAGGCAACCGAGAAGTACATGGCCTGGACGAAGAAGCCTTTCACCCGCGACGCACACCGATTGGGGATGGACGCCGGCAAGGTAATGCGTTCCGCGGGAGGACAGATACGCACCAGCGACGGCCCCTATAGCGAAACCAAAGAGGTCCTGGGCGGCTACTATACCATCGAAGCCGCCGACTACGATGAAGCCGTTCGCCTGGCCTTGGATCACCCGACCCTGGAGCACGGCGGCACCATCGAGGTAAGGCACGTCTGGGGAACCTAGGCGCATCTTCCGATACCGGAGTTTTGCTGGAGCACTTGTTCCGGCAACAGGCGGGCCGAATGGTCGCGCATCTCACGCGGCTGCTCGGCCCGGCCCATCTGGAATTGGCGGAAGAGACCGTGCAGGAGGCCATGCTGCGCGCGCTCCAGACATGGCCCTACCAGGGCGTTCCCGAAAACGCCGCCGCATGGCTCTTCCGCGTAGCCCACAATATCGCCATCGACGCGGTGCGCCGCAACCGCTTCCTCGGCGAGAAGACCGACGCGATCGTAGCCGAACTCTCCCACTCGGTGGAGGCGGCGTCCAACGACCCTGACCTGGAAGAGCAGCTTCGCGACGACGAGCTGCGCATGATCTTCATGTGCTGCCATCCGGAGATCCCGCGCGATGCACGCGTCGCCCTGAGCCTGAAAACCGTGGGCGGATTCGGCGTGCGCGAGATCGCCCGCGCCTTCCTCGCCGACGATGCCGCTATCGCGCAACGCCTGGTACGCGCCAAGCGCCAGATCCGCGATGGCCGTCTGACGCTCGATATGCCCCGCGGACCCGAGCTGAAGCAGCGCCTCGATTCCGTGCTCGAAGTCGTCTATTTCATGTTCAACGAAGGCTATGCCGCGCATGCCGGCGAGGACCTTATCCGCCAGGATCTGTGCCTGGAAGCGCTGCGGCTGGGCCGTTTGGTGGCGGCCTCCTCCATCGCGGAGCCGCGTGTGGATGCGCTGGTCGCCCTGATGGCGCTGGAGGCTGCCCGCCTGCCCGCGCGTGTGGACGAATCGGGCGACCTGATCCTGCTCGAGCACCAGGATCGCAGCCGCTGGGACCAGCGTTTGATCGGCCTCGGATTCCAACATTTCGATCGCTCCATCTCGGGCGACGAGGTTTCCGAATATCACGTGCAGGCGGCCATCGCGGCGACCCACGCGCGGGCCGTCGATCCGCAATCGCGGGACTGGCCCATGATTCTCGATTTATACGATCAGTTGCTGGCGTTGAACCGCTCGCCGGTGGTGGCGCTGAATCGCGCGGTGGCGGTCGAGAAAGTGCGCGGCCCGGCGGAGGCGCTGGCCGCGATCGAGCCGCTGGAGAGCGATCCCAAGCTGCGCGATTACTACTTGTTGCTTGCAGTGCGCGGGCATCTGCTGTTGGAACTCGGCCGGCGCACGGAAGCCGCGGCCTGCTTTCGCGCCGCCCTGGACTGCCCGTGCTCCGAGCCCGAGCGCCGTTTCCTGGTAGCACAGGCTTTAGCCTGTGAAGCTGCCGAAAGCGCTACAATACACGGTTTCCCGGAGGATTCATGAAATTCAGCGCCGCCGATTTCAAGCGGCTGTACGCCGAGATGCCCGACGAGGAGTTGCGTTCGCTCGTCAGGGAGGAACTGTCGGAGGTCGCACGGCCGTGCTACGACGCCGAACTCGCGCGGCGGCGTCTGCCGGCGACACCGCCTCGGCCCACTCTTCGACCCGCAGTGGTGGCCGCGCGGCCTGAACCGGAAGACCCGCCGGAGGAAGCCATCCAGGAAGAGGTAGAGCGCGAGGAAGAGGAAGATCTGTCCCCAGCCGCTATCTTCACGTCGCGCGAGGAGGCCAAGACAGCGCGGGCCGTGTTGCAATCGGCCGCGATTCCGGCCTTCCTGGAGGACGACACCGCGGCCGGCGGTGGATTCCGGCTGCTGGTGGCCGCGTCATATGTGGAGCAGGCGCGCGAGGCTCTCGGCGAAGCGCAATGAGCACTACCAAGAAGAATAATGTTCCTCCCGAAAAGCTGGAGCTGTACGAGAAGCTGGTCGCCACAATTCCCGACATCGAGCGCAAGGGCGCATCCGTTCCCTATACGTCGCTCAACGGGAATATGTTCAGCTACCTCCACGCCTCCGGCGCCATGGCCCTCAGGCTTCCAAAGGGTGAACGAGAGGAGTTTCTGGCGAAGTATAAGACCAAGCTTTTCGAGGCATATCGGATCGTTCAAAAGGAGTACGTGACCGTCCCCGACGTTCTCTTGGCGAAGACAAATGAGTTGAAACCCTACTTCAAGATGAGCTACGAATACGCCAAGAGCCTCAAGCCCAAGCCGGCGAAGAAGAAAGGCTAACCGACGACCGGCAGACCGGCGCGCAGGGCGTGCCATTCACATACAATTGCACTGAGGTGCAATTGCCATGAATTACTACCAGGAGAACCACGCCGCCTTTCTCGAAGGGCTGAAGGCATGGCTCCGCATTCCCAGCATCAGCACGCTTTCCGAACACAAGCCCGATATCCGGCGCGCCGCCGAGTTCGCCCTCAGCGAACTGTGCGCCGCGGGGCTCACGGGCAACTAGTCGAAGGCGAAGACAATCCGCTGGTTCTTACGGAGTGCACCGGCGCGCCCGGCGCCCCGACGCTGCCGATGTACGGCCAGAGCGATGTGCAGCCCTTATCGCTCTCTTCCCCTGGGCTATACTAGCCCGGATTTCTCACCGATAGAGTGGCAAAAGCCATCGCTTCATGGCATAAACATATTTTGCGAGAAGATGTTTCGGCCAAGGAGGCAACGGCTTCTGCTATGACAGAGTGTACCCAAT
>Ga0187887_10004755_pt1 | contig 10030 bp, 8 predicted proteins | sample June2016WEW_7_10_FD_132977 | JGI IMG/M metagenome (GOLD analysis project Ga0187887, IMG submission 132977) | Peatland microbial communities from SPRUCE experiment site at the Marcell Experimental Forest, Minnesota, USA - June2016WEW_7_10 | ecosystem: Environmental > Terrestrial > Soil > Wetlands... | reverse complement strand
GTGGCAGAGCAAGTCGAGCGCTTCCAGTTCACCAGGATCGTAAAGACTATCGCCTTCACGGCGCCCCAAGGCGATGAGGCCCACGAGTTTGCTGCCCACCTTCAGGGGGACGATGCACTTGAAAAGCTCCGGAGCAACATTCCCGTTGGCGCTCAGATAAAGGTCGTAGGACCCTGGGTCCAAAACCAACGGATCGCGCGTCGAAATCAGGGCATGAACATGTTTGGGCAGCAAAGGGATCACTGCGGGTTCGGGCATGAGCGCAAACCCCTCGGCTGCGATGGAGGTGAGGAGGGACGGCCGGTCGCTGTAGGTGAAAAGTGCGCCTTCGCGGGCGTCGCTGGCCTCGATGGACGCCGATAACATAGCAAACGCGGTCTGTGGAAACTCGCGCTCGGCGGTCATTTCAGGACCGAGATCGGAGAGAGCTTCGACCGTTCGCAGGAGACGCCTGAAATTGTCTTTTTGCAATGGCACGCGCTGGGCGAGCAAAACCAGAGCAGGAAAAGAGTAACACGCACCCGGTTGACGATCTTGTTAGTTAGTTTGGTGCATAAATAGCAGACGAAGCGGGAGACAACAGAACTTCCGGTCACATCGCCGTAACCTTAGCCACATGGTTTGCTTCGGATCGCGCTGAATGTCATCTCATGCGCGGAACTCCCAGTCTGCTTTTTCCATTCCACGAACAGCTCTGTATAGGTTTTGGTGAGGTAGTCGCTCCGCGCGATTTGCAGCGCCTGCGCAGTTCGATCAATCCAACGCGAAGGGCCCTCGATTTCGCCGAAGTTCCCTATTGGAGTTTCATCCACGACCACATGCCCCTTGCCGTCGCTCCACTCTGCGCGGAACTTCTCGTAGCGAAAGGTCGGGGCGAATCCAAGAGCGCGCAGGATCGCTTCCATCTTGGCGCCATCGGCGACTTTGGTTTCAGTCTCTACGCGTGTTTTATGAAGTCCTGTCTTGCCTTTCGCTTTGTGGGTTAACAGCCACTCAGGTCCGTACTTGCGCAAGCGGAGCAGTTCGCCGCGCTCGCGGAGTGGTTGGTCGGGCGAATCGTAGAGTGTGTTCATTTCGTGGGTGCGACGGGTGACCAAACGAAAGCCAGCTTTTCGCAGCTGCCGATTGAGGGCCGACAGATCAGCGACGCGAAACTTGATCTCGATTTCGTTATGCGAAGCCATCGCAAGCAGTATAGAAGGCTTCGGGTCCCGGCGGTTCGTCACGACGCGAACGTGGGAAGCTTTATTAGGTCGCTCTTGGGCACGGGCTCCAGTGGCTGGCCTGCCCTCTTCCATGCCGCGACGCCGCCCACGAGGACGAACGCGTTGAATCCTTGTTCTCGCAGTTGCAGCGCCACCCGGGCGCTGGTCGCTTCGCGTGCTCAAGTACAGTAGACGTAAATGTCCTTGTCCTTGGGAAGAATTTTGAGTTCGTCGGAAAGATTGTTAGGTTCAAGCCGGATAGATCCTTTAATGCGCTCTGCGTTAGCGTCGTAGTAGCCGTGGCTGCGGACGTCGAGTATCAGAACTCTGTCCTTTTCTTCGGAGGCCAGCTTGCTTGCCAGTTCTTGGACTTGCACGCGCGGTACCACGCGGTACACTTTGTTTTTGTGGTAGAGCCAGACGCGATAAGCGATATAGGCAATGGCGGCTAAGAAAAACACTTCACCAAATGCGCGACTGGCGGCTTGGAATCCTCGCGTGATCGCCGCTACGAAGTCGCGGAACAAAAACCCCATTCCGCTATAGGCTAGGATGTATAGCGACGCACCGGCGGCGTCGAATCGGAGAAATTGCAGAGGACGCATTCTCATGCTTCCGGCCAGCGGAGGAGCCATGGTGTTGACGCCGGGAATAAACTTGGCGACCAGAAGCGTAGTCTTCCCGCGTTTGTAGAAAGACTCAGCAGAACGCAGGATGCACGATTCAGGATTGACCGACAAACGACAAAGAAGACCCAGCAGGCCCCAGCCCATATAACGCCCGAGGATGAAAAGCAGCGTGTCCCCAATGAGCGCCGCGCTCAGGGCGAGGCACAGTGCTCTGTATATGTTCAGAGTGCCGGCGGCCGAGGCCGCGCCCGCAGCCACCAGCGCCACGGCTGCTGGAACGGGCAACCCGATGGACTCGCCCATCACCACCAGGAAGAGCAGAAGGTACCCGTGGTGCGCGATTAATGAAAAAAGATGGTTCATCTGCTGGGCGTGACTGAACGTATTAGATCGACGGCCTCATCAAGAGGATTCAATGCCCTAGAAGGAACAATAATCCATATGGCGGCAAAATCCAAAACTGGGCGTCGCCCGAGCGAGCACGCATCGGTTCGGGGCCGCTGTTGAAAGGCGATAATTTTCCGGACGCTGGGGGCGCAGTGCCTGAGAGATATTTATTCTTATTTTTCTCTTGCGACTACGAATTCCGGGGCCCATAACAAGGCGCGTTTGATCTCGCTGTCGGGAAAGCCGCAGATCGCATTTCGTGCCATCCCCGCGTACTGCATGGCGCGAGCGTTGGCCGCTTCGACCGAGCCATAGCGGTTCAGGATCGCTAGGATTTCTCCGTGGGTCACGCCATCGAATGCTCGCTCCCGCACGACCTTGCGGATGCGCTCGCGCTCGTGCGACGTGCAGCGTTCGAGCGCATGAATCACGGCCATCGTGACTTTTCCCTCACGCAGATCGCTGGCCACGGGCTTGCCCAGCACGTCCTCGGAAGCAGTCAGGTCAAGGACGTCGTCCACAAGTTGAAAAGCCATACCAAGATCGCGACCGTACTGCGCCAGGTTCTCTTCCTGCTCTGGAGTCGCTCCGCCGAGGATCGCTCCCATGCGCATGCACACGGAGAACAGGCAGGCGGTTTTGCGGAAAATCAGATCGAAGTGTTCGTCTGAAGAAATCAGCTTGCCCAGTTTCTCCATCTGCAGCAATTCGCCTTCGACCATCTGTTGGGTCAAGTCGATCAGAGTGTCGAGGATGCGGAAATTTCGCTCCTGCACGGCGATCTTGAATGCCTGCATATAGAGCCAATCGCCTGCAAGCACGCACTTGGAGTTCCCCCATTGCGTATTGGCGGCGGGACGGCCGCGCCGGGTCTGAGCCTCATCGATAATGTCGTCATGGACGAGCGTGGCGGTGTGAATGATTTCGACGACTGCGCCCAGTTTGATGGCGCCGCGTCCCGGGTAATTGAAAAGTTTGGCGGATAGCAACAAAAGCATGGGACGAATGCGTTTGCCTCCGCCGCTGCGCAAGTATTCGCCGATCTCGGTGATCGCCTCTACGCCTGAAACCGTATCCCGCCCGAACTCGCGCTCAATCGCAGAGAGGTCGCCGCGCAATAACTCAAAGATCTCTTTTCCGTTGATAATGGCCGGCGTAGTCAATCGGTTGGTGCTCAATTCAAAAGCCTCAAGCGTAGAAGCGCGAAAAGTTAGTTGGTCCGGTAATTCGTAAACTGAGTATCAATGCCAAAATCCTGCCCGCGAAGGAGTGCGATAATCTCCTGCAATGCGTCGCGATCTTTGCCGCTCACCCGCACCAGATCTCCCTGAATCGAGGCGTTTACTTTTTTCTTGGAATCCTTGATCAGCTTCACGATCTGGCGTGCCTTCTCGATGGGGATGCCTTGCTGCATAGTGATCTTTTGCTTTACCGTTCCCCCAGCGGCTGGCTCGACCGGTCCGTAAGTCAGGCCCTTGAGAGAAACGCCGCGCTTCACCAGTTTCTGCTGAAATATTTCGGTGACCGCTTTCAATTTGTATTCGTCTACGGAGTGCAGGTTGATCGCGTCCTTGCCTCGAGTTCGATGTTCGACTTCGAGTCTTTCAAATCGAAACGAGTGTGAATTTCCTTCAGCGCCTGCTGCATGGCATTCGATACTTCCTGCAGGTCGAGCTTGCTCACAATGTCAAAAGTGTTCTCTGGCATGATATTTCGCTGCTAAGTAACAGATTACGCAGCCCCAGCAAAAGATGCTCTTAACAAGCTAAATGGAGTTGACCTTTTCGTGAAGTGAAAAGAAACGGTAAAAGTTGTTCGCCGTTTGAAAACCAATATCCTCCATCGATTGGCCGCGGATTTCGCCGATCTGCCGCGCTGCCTCTTTTACGAACAACGGCTCGTTGCGCTTGCCGCGATAGGGCACGGGCGCGAGAAATGGCGAATCCGTCTCAATCAACATGCGGTCCAGTGGCACTTCTTTTGCTGCGTCACGAATCTGCTGCGCTTTGGGGAAAGTCACGTTGCCGGCAAAAGAGATCATGAATCCCATATCCAAAGCGCGTTTTGCGTGATCCCACGCGCCGGTGAAACAGTGCAGGACGCCGCCCAGTCCGCTTGGCGCCCAATGTTCGTCAAGCAATTTGAGGCAATCCTCCCATGCATCCTCGCTGCCGTTAGACGGTCGGCAGTGGATCACGATGGGAAGCTTGACCAGTTGCGCCAGTTGTAATTGCTTCAAGAATACTTGTTGTTGAATGTCGCGTGGTGAATGGTCGTAGAAATAATCCAGCCCGATCTCTCCCCAGGCGATGACCTTGGGTCGCGTTGCCAGTTGTGCCATTTCTTCGAAATCGGCATCCCGAGCGAGCTTGGCTTCGTGAGGATGAATACCGATCGTCGCATAAATAAAATCGTGCTGTTCGGCGAGTCGAATGGCACAGTCGAGAGAACCTGGGCCGGTTCCGCTGCCGATAGCGAGAATCGTCTCGATCCCAGCTTCACGGGCGCGCGCGATGACTTGTTCACGGTCAGCCTCGAATTGCTCCGTCTCAAGATGCGCGTGGGAATCGACGAAGATGGGTCGTTGGTCGTTGGTCATTCGTTATTAATCATTGGTCGTGTGGTGACGGGCGACTCGTCCGTCCGCGTAGGTCATGCGGATAGAACGCTCGCTTTATTTCAATCTCGTCCCGACCGGCACATCTTCTAGGAAGCTTGCCAGCACCGCCTTTCCGCCTTCGGGCGACGCGGCAACAATCATGCCATTCGATTCCAGTCCCCGGAGTTTTCTGGGTGCGAGGTTGGCGACGATGACTACTTTCCTTCCGATCAACAACTCTGGCGCGTAGGACTCGGCGATTCCGGCCACCACTTGTCGAACCTCGGTGCCCAAATCTACTTCCAACCTTAGTAACTTGTCCGCCCCTTTTACTTTCTCGGCGACTTTGACTTGACCCACTCGCAGTTCGACCTTTGCAAAATCGTCGATGCTGATCTTGCCGTCGGCAAGCGCCGCGGCGGCCTTTGCAGGAGGTGCTGCGGCCTGCGTAGCAGCGGAGATCACGGCTCCAGACAGCGACGCCTCAGGCTGCGCTTCGGTTGTGGTTGATCCGCTTCGCTGCTGCTCTTCCATTTTCTGCATCCTTTCGATCGCACTCTTGTCGGCGCGCGGGAATACGGGTTCGACATTGCCTAACTTCGCGCCCAGCTGGAGTTGTCCCCACTTTAAATCCGAGAGAGGGAACTTCCGAATATCACCCAATCCCAACTGCGCCCAGATTCTCGAGGTCGCATCGGGAATTACCGGATGAGCCAGCGCGGTCACGATGCGCAAGGCTTCAGCGCTGGTATATAAAATCGTCGCCAAGCGCGATCGGCTTTCTTCGTCCTGCTTCTCGCCAAGCGCCCAAGGCTCATTCTCAACAATATATTTGTCTACCGCAGCCACCAGACTCCATGCAACTTCCAGAGCGCGAGAAAACTGATATTGATCTACCAGGGTACCGTACTCAGCGATCACTCTACGCGCGCTTTCGGCTATAGCATTATCTCCCGCTCTTTGCGAAACAGCCGCCGATGGATACGGGATTTCGCCGCGAAAATATCGCGTGATCATGGTCAGGGTGCGGCTGGCGAGGTTGCCGAGTCCGTTGGCCAGGTCGGCGTTATAGCGCTGGACCAGCGCATCAAAAGAAAAAGATCCATCCTGGCCGAACACAACCTCGCGCAGCAGGAAATAACGCAGCGCATCCGCGCCGAGTACATCGAGAATTGTCTCCGTGCGCACGATGTTCCCGCGCGACTTCGACATTTTACTTTCCTCAAACAGCAGCCAACCGTGCGCCATAATGGCTTTGGGCAGCGGAAGTCCTGCTGCCATCAGAAACGCGGGCCAATACACGCAGTGGAAGCGAACGATCTCCTTGCCGATCATCTGCAGATCGGCTGGCCAGTATTTCTGAAATGCTTCCTGAGCGCCTTTGTGCGACGATCCGTAGCCGATGGCCGTAATGTAGTTCGCCAGCGCGTCGAACCACACGTAGATCACATGATTAGGATCGTCGGGCACGGGAATGCCCCAGGAGAATGTCGAACGGCTGATCGACTGATCGCGCAGTCCGCTGCGCACGAACGACATTACTTCGTTGCGCCTGGTCTCGGGCCGGATGAAATCCGGGTGCTCGGTGTAGAGTTGCAGCAGTTTGTCCTGAAACGCGGAAAGTTTGAAAAAATAATTCTCTTCCTTCACCGTTTCTGTCGGCCGCCCGCACTCTGGACAAGGAGCGCCGGGCCCAACCGCATCCACGTAAAGTTCGTCGAAGACACAATACTGGCCGCTGTACGTCCCTTTGTAGATGTAGCCGTTGTCACGAATGCGCCGGAAGAGTTCCTGCACTCGCTTGGTGTGGCGTTCTTCGGTCGTACGGATAAAGTCGTCGTTGGTGATGCCCATGCGCTTCCACAATGCGCGGAACTGCGCCGAAACTTCATCGGTATATTCTTGCGGCGTTTTGCCCGCGGCTTCCGCAGCGCGTTCAATCTTCTGCCCATGCTCGTCGGTGCCGGTGAGGAAGTAGGTGTCTGCGCCCAGCATGCGCTGGCGCCGCGCAATCGTGTCGCAGGCGATCGTAGTGTAAGCATGACCAATGTGCGGCCGCGCATTGACGTAGTAAATCGGAGTCGTAATGTAGAACTTCTTATTCATTTGTGGGCTTCAGGTAACGAAAGGAATCGGGATTCTGATGCCTTTCTTTATGAACCTTTGTGTTCTTTGTGGTTGATGACGTTTTCAGCGTTGGCGGTTCATATAAAGCTGCAAAACTTCCTGCATGACGCTTTTCAAAGGCACATGGCATTCAGTCGCGATGCGCCGGCAATCCTCGTATTCGGGAGCGTAATTCGTGACTGTGCCGTTCATGCTGGCAATTTTCACTCGTGCATCGCCCCATCGGGTTGCGATCGTCACCCATTCTCTGGCAAGTGCCTGGCGCTTTTCCTCGCGTTGCCGCACCCCTAGCGTCGACGTTTCCGTGAAAATCAGATCCATCATTTTTGGTGCGTCCACGTTACCGCAAAGAACCGTAAGCAGCATGCCCGGACGATTCTTCTTCATTTGTACGGGCAGGCCGAAAGCATCCAGCGCGCCCTCCTCGAGTAAACGGTCTATCACGTAGCCGAAGACTTGCGGATTCAGGTCGTCGATATTGGCTTCGAGCACGGTGATCGTGTCGCGAGGGATCCCGGCCGTAAATTCCGGCTGACTTTCGCCGATCGCGAGCCGCAAAACATTCGCGTGTCCGGCAAAGTCACGAGTGCCTGCTCCGTAGCCGGTCTTTTCCATTTTCATGGCTGGAAATGGTGCGAATCGTTTTGCCAGTGTTTTGACGATGGCTGCGCCCGTTGGCGTGACTAGTTCGAATTGAATTCCAGACGAATATATCGGCGCATCTTTCAACAACTCGAGCGTCGCCGGCGCGGGAACGGGCAAAGTTCCGTGGGCGCACTTCACCGTGCCTCCGCCAACATTGAGCGGCGAACAGAGAATTTCGTCGACGCCGAGTGAGTCAACCGCAACAGCAGCGCAGACAATATCCACCATGGCGTCTACCGCTCCCACTTCGTGAAAATGGACGTTGTCGATGGTGGTGTCGTGAATCTTGGCCTCTGCCACGCCCAGCGCTTCGAAGATGGCGACTGCTAAGGCTTTCGCCCCGTCGCTGATCGCCGCCTTGCGGATAATGCCGCAGATTTCATTCAGCCCGCGCCCATGTCCCCCGGAATGGCTCTGAGCATGCTCGTGTTCGTGCTGGTGCGCCGGGTTCCCATCGCGATTGGCCTCCATCAGCGCTGACGCGGTTCTGGTCTGCGAAGGTCTTTGCCCTTGCAACGCGTAATTGTGCTCCAACAAGGCGATCGGTTCGGAGTCATGAGCTCTGGCATGTTCAAGCTCATGAATATGTGGATGAGCCAGTTCTTCGCGTTCGTTGGTCGCTCCCGAAGGCTCCTTGTGCTGCTCCAGATAAGCCTCGCGCGGCAAGTCCTTCTCACCATCCGAATAAACGTCCACCTTGATTGCGCCAATGCCGTTGCGCTTAACTCGAGAAATCTCCAGGCGGGCATCGATATTCAGCGCCGCGACCGTTTGCTCGAAGAGTTGCTTCGGCACACCAGCATCGACCAGCGCGCCCAGGAACATGTCGCCGCTGACGCCGGAAAAACAATCAAGGTAGGCTATACGCATAGAGCTTGATTTTCATCATAGGGAAGCACGCACATGGCGTCAAACCGCTGTGACGCCTGCCCTCTGCTACAATCACTGTTTTCGTCAACCGCTTCGAGGGACTCTTGTATCGTCATCTGGAACGCCGGCTAGCTCAGCAAATTAGCGAGTTCCTGCGCCGCAGTTACGGTCTCGATTTGCCGAAGGTCGTCATCGAGCAGCCACCTCGGGTCGAGCTTGGCGAATATGCATTGCCACTTGCTTTTGAATTGGCCAAGAAGCTGCGCAAGCCGCCGCGAAAGATTGCTGAAGAGATTGTTGCCGGCATCGGGACGATTGAGGACTTCGAGAAGCTCGAACTCGCTGGTGCTGGCTATATCAACGCCCGCGTGAACCGCGCTAAATTGGCCTCCGCGCTAGCCGCCGATGAAAGACCGAAGGCTGAGGTTCCGCCCGGCAAAGTTCTGGTCGAGCACTCGAGCATTAATCCGAACAAGGCCGCACACATCGGACACCTGCGCAATGCCATTCTCGGCGATACGTTCGTCCGCCTGTTGCGTTTTGCGGGCAGGGAAGTCGATATTCAGAATTACATCGACAATACCGGAGTGCAAGTCGCGGACGTGGTTGTAGGGTTCTTGGATCTCGACAAAAAGTCACGCGCCGAAATCGAAGCGCTCACCCAGCAGCCACGATTCGATTATTTCTGCTGGGATTTATACGCCCAGGTTTCACGCTGGTACGAGCAGGGCAAGCAGAATCGCGATGCCCGCGTGCAAGTGTTGCATGCGCTCGAGGAAGGTGGAAACGAGACGGCTGCGATCGCTGACTTGATCTCTGTAGCCGTGCTTCGCCGCCATCTCGAGACCATGGACCGGCTGGACATCGAATACGATTTTCTTCCCCGTGAAAGCGAAATCCTTCACCTGCATTTCTGGGATGCGGCTTTTACCAAGCTCAAGGATGCGGGCGTACTTTCCTTTGAGACCGAGGGTAAGAATAAGGGCTGCTGGGTGATGCGGCGAGGAAAAGCGATTCCAAAAGAATCTGAGAACACTGAGGTAGCTGAAGAAGATCAGAAAGTTATCGTGCGATCGAATGGCACCGTGGGCTATGTCGGCAAAGACATTGCCTATCACTTATGGAAGTTTGGATTGCTGGGACGCGATTTCGGATATCGCAAGTTTTATCGATATCCCAACGGGCATGACTGCTGGATTTCAACGACGGACGGTGAACCCAATCATCCACACTTCGGGGATGTGGCAGAAATCTACAATGTGATTGATGCGCGACAGGCCGAAGCACAAAACACGGTCGTAGAAGCGCTGCGCGGGCTTGGTTATAACGAGCAGGCCGATCACTACACGCACTTTTCCTATGAGATGGTCGCGCTCACGCCGCGCTGCGCGGCCGAGCTAGGTTACGAATTGTCGGAAGAGGACAAGGCCCGTTCCTATATTGAGGTTTCCGGGCGCAAAGGTTTCGGCGTAAAGGCTGACGATTTGATCGACAGGCTGATCGCTTCGGCGAAAAAGGAAGTCGATCCCCGCCATCCGCAATTAAGCGACGACGAACGCAGGACCATC
>Ga0187887_10004749_pt1 | contig 10040 bp, 5 predicted proteins | sample June2016WEW_7_10_FD_132977 | JGI IMG/M metagenome (GOLD analysis project Ga0187887, IMG submission 132977) | Peatland microbial communities from SPRUCE experiment site at the Marcell Experimental Forest, Minnesota, USA - June2016WEW_7_10 | ecosystem: Environmental > Terrestrial > Soil > Wetlands... | reverse complement strand
TGCCACTCCAGCCGCTTGGCCTCGGCCAGGCGCTCCACCAGCTCGGCCCCCAGCGCATCGACGATGACGTCGTCGCTCAGGAGCGCCGTCACCGCCTCGCCGAGTGAGCTGGGAAGGGAGCGGACGTAGCGGCTCTCCACCGCCTCGGGGTCGAACTCGTACGCCTGCTCCTCGAGGGGAGGAGAGAGCGGCAGCTCGCGCTCGATGCCGTCGAGGCCGGCGGCCAGCATGGCGCTGAAGGCGAGGTGCGGATTGCAGGCGGCATCGGGGCAGCGCAGCTCCACCCGCGCGTCGGTGCCCTCCGCCGGGCTCACCCGGGGGACCCGGATCAGGGCGCTGCGGTTGTTGTGCGCCCAGGTGATCTGGGCGGGCGCCTCGTATCCCGCGATCAGCCGCTTGTAGCTGTTGACGACCGGGGCGGTGACCGCGGCCAGCGCAGGCGCATGCTCGAGCTGGCCGGCGATGAAGTGGCGGGCGATCGGCGACAGGTGGTAGCGATCCTCAGCGTCGAAGAAGAGGTTGGCGCCGTCGCCTGCACGGAGCAGCGCCTGGTGAGTGTGCAGGCCGCTGCCGCTCACCCCGGCCAGAGGCTTGGGCATGAAGCTGGCCCGCAGCCCGTGGGTCCCGGCCATGGCCCGCGCCGCCACCCGCAGCAGCAGGACGGCATCCGCGGCGGCGAGAGCACCCTGGGAGGCCAGGTCGATCTCATGCTGCCCCCCGGCCACCTCGTGATGGCTGCTGTCGACATCGATGCCCAGCTCCAGCAGGGTCGTCACCAGCTGGTCCCGGGCGCGGGTGCCCGCATCGAGCGTGTCATCGAAGTAGCTCGCGGTGTCGCTGGAGCGAGGCCGGCCGCCCTCGGCCAGATCGAAGAGGAAGAATTCGACCTCACAACCGACGTGGTAGGCAAAGCCGAGATCGGCGGCTCGCTGGAGTTGCCCTGCCAGCACTGCCCTCGTGTCACCCGAGAAGCTCTCGCCCTCCGGGGTCCGCAGGTGGCAGAAGACGCGCATCACGGGACCGCGGTCCGCCGCCTCCCAGGGCACGGCGGTGAGGGTGGCGGGGTCGGGCACCAGGTACATGTCGCTCTCGAGCACGCGCGCGAAACCCTCGATGGCCGAGCCGTCGAACCACGCTCCGCGCTCGCAGACCTCGGCGAAACGGGAGGCGGGGACGTTGACGCAGTTGACCGTGCCGAAGAGGTCGATGAACTGGAGCTGAACGCGCCGAGCGCCCACCTGCTCGAGGCGGTGCACAGCGGCGGCGACGTCATCAGGCTCGATCATCGGTGCTCCAGAAGAATGGTGATGACCACGGCGAGGACGATGAACAGCGTGAAGCCGGCACCGATCAGGCCGCCGAGGAGAAGTATCCGTCGATCCGTCATCGTCGACCCGGCGCGCTCCGGTCCGAGCACGAACTGGGCCAGGTCGATGTCGTCGAGATGCTCGAGGTCGTGGAGCATCTCCTCCGCCGACTGGTAACGCTCGTCCGGGTCCTTGCGGATCGCCTTGTGGATCACCGCGCCGAGCGGTGGCGATACCGCCCGGTTGCGTTCATGGAGGGGCGTGGGCGGGTCGTGGACGGTCTGGCTCATGACGGCAAGCGCGTTGTCCCCGACGAAGGGCACCTGGCCGGCCAGGAACTCGTAGAGCATGATGCCGAGGGCGTAGACGTCGGTCCTCTGGTCGCCCCGCTTGCCCTCGATCTGCTCGGGCGCCATGTAGTCGGGGGTGCCCAGGCGGTCGTTGAGATACCGCCACGTCACCCGCCGCGCGCCCGCCATGAGAGCGATGCCGAAATCGAAGAGCTTGAGCTGCCCTCCGGCGGTGACCAGGACGTTCTCCGGCTTGAGGTCGCGGTGGGCGATGCCATGGGCGTGCGCGTGTGCCAGAGCGCCGGCGAGCTGCCGGCCGTAGTCGACGGCCTGATCGACGCTGAGTGGCAGCCGTCCGCGCAGGCTCTGGCGGAGTGTCGCACCCTCCACGTACTCCAGGACCAGGTAGGGACGGCTGCGGTCGTCGCCAACGTCGAGGGACCGCTGCACGTTGGGATGGTCGAGGCGGCGTGCGATCGCCGTCTCCCGGCGGAAGCGCTCGAATGTCTGGGGGTCCCCGATGATGGCGAGTGACGGCACCTTGAGCACCACCCGCACCTGGGTGCGCTCGTCGATCGCCTCGTAGGCCTCGCTGAAACCGCCCTCGCCCAGTCTCCGGACGATGCGGTAGTGATCGACGACGGAGCCGGCGCCCAGCTGCCCCTCGGATGCCACCGTCATCTCCACGGCAGCCAGCGCCGCCCACGGTCCGGGGCCGATGCATCGACGGGCCCCGCGACCCGGGCCACAATCACGCTGACATTATCCGGAGCGCCCCGCGCGATCGCAACCTGTATCAGGGAGGCGGCGACGGCGCCGGGGTCGAGGTCGGCGCCCACCTCGCCGGCGATCTCCTCGCGGGTCAGCTCGCTCCACAGGCCGTCGCTGCAGAGAACGAAGACGTCGCCCTGCTGGATGGGACGGCGGCTGATGTCGACATTGACGAAGAGCTCGGCACCCAGGCTGCGGGTCAGCTGGTTGCGGGCCGGATGATGGACCGCCTGCTCCGCGGTGATGATGCGCATCCGCAGCATCTCCATGGCCTGGGTGTGGTCGGAGGTGCACTGGATGGTGACGCCGTCGCGGATGAGGTACACCCGGCAGTCGCCGACGTGGCCGATCAGCGCCTCGTGAGCGGTGAGCACCAGGGCGGTGGCGGTGGACTGCAGGTTGAATGCCTCCGGATGGGCCTGCGAGTGATTCCAGATCGCGAGGTTGGCGGCGTTGAACGCCTGGCGGAGCCAGCGCTCGGGTCGATCGGGGCTGGGCTGTCCCTGGGCCAGTGTCTCGACGACCATGCGGCTGGCGACCTCCCCGGCCCGGTGGCCACCGAGGCCGTCGGCGACCGCGAGCAGATGGAAACCGCTTTCCGGCTCGCTGCGGACGAGCACCGCGTCCTCGTTGTTCTGACGGCAGGGCCCGGTGTCCGTGCGCGCCGCGGCGCGCACCGAAGGCATCGAGGGGCTGGTGGCAGCCGGCCTCGCCGTTTCCGTGCCAGGGGCGAGCCGCATCCGACCAACGGTAGGGACCGGCGGTCCGGCCGGACCAGGGTCTCCGCGTCCGACCGGAGCAGGCCCGGGGGTGGGCGCGACGCCCAACGCCCGCAGGACGATAGGCTTGCCCGCGCCGGTCACGCCGGCGCCTGGAGCACGTCCCGAATGCGCAGGCAGAGCTGGAGATTGAGCCGGGTGTCGGGATCGCTCAGCCGGAGATGCCCCACCTCCTCGATGCGCCGGAGCCGGTAGAGGACGGTGTTGCGGTGCAGCTTCAGCCGCTGAGCGGTCTCGGTCGGAGAACCATGGCACCGGAAGAAGGCGTCGAGGGTGCGCAGGAGGTCACCTCCCCCCTTCTGGTCGTAGTCCATGAGGGCGCCGATGCTGTCCCGATAGAACTCGTGCACCTCGGGGTGCTGGGCCATCGAGTAGAGGAGACGGTGGAGCCCGAGGTCGGCGAAGGAGACCACGCTCGTCGCGCCATCGAGCTTGAGACCCATGCCGAGTGCCTGTTCGGCCTCGCGGTGGGAGGTGCGGATACCGCCGAGGCCGTGCTTGGACCGACCGATGCCCACCGCGATCGGGACGCCCCCGACCGCCGAGCGGCAATCGGCGGCGAGCTCCGCAGCCGCTCGCCGGAGGTCGCCGACGCCCGCGCCGGTGATCACGGCCACCGCGCCCTGATGAGTCGCGGCGAGCACCGGTAGGTCCCGCCGCTGCGCCCAGCGCTGTACCGAGCGAACGCCGCTCTCGGGCCAACCCTGGGGAGCGGGAGCGGCAGGACGCGCCGACAGCCTCACCACCATGACGACGGACTCGTCACCCAGCGAGGCGCCGACGCGGCGCGCCCGCTCCAGCATCGACGCCTCGGAGCCGTACGCGCCGGTGAGGAGCGCGGTGGCGAACTCCCCCTCGAGGTCGTCACGGGCGGCGAGGACGGCCCGCTCGCGGTCCAGCTCGATGGCGCAGGCCGATGCCCCCCGCGCGCAACCGAGCCGGGCAAGCTGGCCCAGGTCCGCCTCCGCTCCGAGGACCGAGATGAAGCCGCCGATGCCGTCGCGGAGAGGGATGGGGGCCACGACCCGGGCAAACCCCGGAGCGCCCACCGCGAACTCGCGAACGGGCGGGTTGCCGGCGAGGACCACCGAGGAGTCCGCGAAGCGGCGCACGGCCGGCATCTCAAACGTCCAGGGATCCGACGCCACGGCCGCAGGACGCACTCCGGCCTCATGGCGGAGCTCGCCCCCCTCATCCTGCCAGGCGGTGGCGAGCTCCAGCAGCTCGGAGAGCCGTTCGACGATCCCAGCCGGTCCGGCACCGTTGAGCGCCAGCGCCATGAGCTCGGTCTGCAGCTCCTGGGCACGGTCGTGGAGGGCGGTCCGCTGATCCAGGATGAACCGCGTCGTGGCCTGCTGCACGTCGGCGAGATGGGCCTGCTCGGGCAGCAGCAGGAGGGGGAGCATCAGGCGATCGGCGAGCTCGATCGACGCGGCGGCCACGTCGCCGACGACGGCCGCGGCCACCCCGCCCTTCTCGGCGAAGCTCTCCAGGACCCGGGTGAGATCGAGGCGCTCGTCGAGCAGCTTGATCGAGCGCACCGCAATGAAGGCTATCTCCCCGCCCTTGATGGCCTCGAAGGCGGGAGGCCGGGTGCGCAGCGAGGTGGCCCAGTCGACCTGCCGCTCCAGACCGGCCCGTCCCCCGAGCAGGTCGGTGCCGGCGGGCAGAGCGCCTCGCCAGAGGTCCATCACCGTGATCACGTGGCTCTCCGCACCGGGCGGCCGCCATCCCGATCGTTCATCAGGCCCGCTCCAGGTACTGCTCCTGCTCCCATGGGGTGACCTGGGTGCGGTACTCCTTCCACTCCAAAGCCTTGACCTCGAGGAAGCGCTCCGAGAGGGTGTCCCCGAGAGCGTCGAGCACCACCTCGTCCGCCTCGAGGGCAGTGATGGCGTCCTTGAGGTTGTCGGGCAGCAGCCCGACGTTGCGGCGCTCCAGCTCGACGTCGTCGAAGCCGTAGAGGGACTCCTCGACCGGAGGTGGCAGCGGCAGGCGCCGCTCGATACCGTCGAGCCCGCAGCGGAGCATCACCGCGAAGGCGAGGTAGGGGTTGCAGGATGGATCCGGGGAGCGGAGCTCGACCCGAGTCACCTCCGACCGTCCCACATGGGGCACCCGGACCAGGGCCCCGCGGTTGGTGCGGGCCCAGGAGACGAACACCGGGGCCTCGAACCCGCGCACCAGCCGCTTGTAGGAGTTGATGAGTGGCGCCAGCACAAGGCACATCCCGGCGGCGTGGTGGAGCTGGCCGGCAATGAAGTGCTTGGCGACGTCACTCAGCCCGTAGTCGTCGTCGCCCGCAAAGGCGTTGACGCCGTCTCCCATCCGGGCCAGGGATTGGTGGACGTGCATGCCGCTCCCGGGCTGCCCCTGAAAGGGCTTGGGCATGAAGGTGGCGGTGAGGCCGTGCTGCTGGGCGATCGCCCGGAGCGTGTAGCGGAAGGTGACCACGTCGTCCGCGGCCTTGAGCGCCTCCTGAGCGCTCACGTCGATCTCGTGCTGTCCGCACCCGACCTCGTGGTGGAGGGTGTTGACCTCGAGCCCCATCGCCCGCAACTGCTCGGCCATGGTCTGGCGAACCGCCACGGTCGGGTCGGTGGCGAAGTCGAAGTAGCTGCCCCGATCATGGCGTGGCTGCACCGGCCGGCCCAGCTCGTCGCGCTCGAGCAGGTAGAACTCGATCTCCGGCCCCACCCGGTACTCGTAGCCGAGTCCCGCCGCGCGCTCGGTGGCCCGCCGCAGCGCTCGCCGCGGATCACCTGGGTAGGCCTCGCCCTCGGGGGTCGTGAGCCAGCAGATCATCCGGCCGGTCGGCGCCTCAGGCCACGGCAGGACGGCGAAGGTGGACGGGTCGGGCACCAGATACATGTCCGACTCGGCAGTGCGCGCCACCGACTCCACGGACGACCCGTCGAACCACACCCCGTGCTCGAGCGCCGAGGCCAGCTGGTCGGCGGGGATGGTCACCGTCTTGACCGAGCCGGTGACGTCGGTGAACTGGAGATCGAGGTGGCGGATGCCGGCCGCCTGGGCCGCTGCGACTGCATCGGGGATCTCGGGGCGGTGGCGGGGGGAGGCCATGGGCACCTCGGATGGCGGAGGCCCCTGAAGAGATCCTCCTGATTTGTACGCTGCGCCTAAGGATATCGGACGAGAGAGTGGGGTGTCTAGAGGTAAGCCATCCCTTTCGCTCGTTCTCGCGTCAGCTCACGTAGTGGAGTGAGACGCGACGCACAACCCGCCAGCAATGAGCCGCCCATTGCCACGCTCAGGCGTTCCCGTGCCCCCGTGCGTCCATCGGCGGGACGGCGGGCCCACGGCCCGGCGACTGCCGAGCGCGGCTCCGCGGGGTAGGCGCGCATTCGTCCGCGCGCCGAAGGAGGGCAATAGCCCCCCTGAGGGGCGGCGAGCCCCGGTGAGAAGGAGAGAGACCCCGCGCCGCCTGCGGCGTGGGGAGGGCGATGCGACGGCCCGACAGCCACCCGGTGACAGCCGGACACCGCCTTGTGACAGATCGCACCAACGGGTGCAAGTGCACTACGGGATTTAGACGTTCGTTGCTCTTGGGAGCCTTTCACGGGCACCGGAAAATGGGCTCATTCCACCACCGCTCCACGAAAGAAAGAGACGTGAGCCTCCACCGTCCGCCCCTCCTCAGCCCCCCACTCTCCCCGCCCTGCGCGCGCCCCTTCAGATCAGGGCGCGCCAGGGCGGCATCCCTCCCCCTGGTGGTAGCCGCAGCGGGACTCGTGGCCGCATACCTCCTCGCACATAGCCACGGACCCCTCGCTGCCGATAGCCTGGTGGCCAGCCGCGCCGCCGCACTGGCCATGACCATCGCGGCGGTCGGCGCTGTCGTCGCCGCCGCCAGCACGCTGGTCCGGCGCGGCGGTGGCACGGCGCCACGCCGCGCCGCCCGTCGCCGTGTGGGTCAGCTGGGGAGGCTCGGTCGCAACACCAGCCCGCGAGGTTCCCGCCGCGGCGACCGCCTGGACCGGATCCTGGAGGCGATGACCCGGATCAGCGCAGAGAGGGACGTCAACTCGGTGATGGCGGCCGCAGGCGGAGCCATCGTCGAACTCCTCGAGACCCGCACAGCGTCCCCGGTGATCGCCCGGGTGTACAGGATCGAACGCGACAGGATGGTGGTGGTCAGCGAGCACGGCGCAGCAGCTGAGTCCACTATCGGGGAGAGCAGTCTCCTGAGCGACGATCCACTCATCCTGGCTGCGGTCACCGGGGACCACACCCTCGCCGAGGCGGGATCATCGCCCCACCGGATCGCCAGCCCGATCCACGCCGGGGCGGCGATCCGGGCGGTGGTGCTGGTCGAGCGGCGCGACCGGGCGTTCCACGACTCCGAGGTCACCATGGTCGAGGGGCTCAGCGGGATCGCCACCCTGGCGGTCTCCAACCTGGTCCGCGCCCGCGGGGTCCTGGGTGCGCGGGCGGAGCCGGCCGACACGCTCACCGGTCTGATCGACCGCGCAGCCTTCGAGCGGCGCTGCCGCGAGGTTCGCGAGTCCTACGCGATCATCGCGGTGGACGTCGACCACCTCAACCAGCTCAACAACTCCCTGGGACGTGACGCGGGCGATGACACCCTCCGCTCCGTTGCCCGGGCTCTCCAGGCATCGACGCGAGAGCGTGACGTCGTCAGCCGCACCGGCGACGACGAGTTCACGATCCTCACCGTCGGGGCGGCCACCGCCGTAGTTGGCAGCGTCGCCGAGCGCATGCGTGCCGCGGTGTCCGAGCTCGTCAGTGGAGCCTTCCCGGCTCGGGTCAGCGTCGGCTGGGCGGTGGGCGCCGCCGGCGAGGACCTGGCCGAGGTTTGGGCCCGGGCGGACGAAGCGCTCGGCCGCGCCAAGCGCGAGGGACGCAACCGGGTGGCCGGGTCGATCACCGGCCGCCCGGCCGCAGCCCCCGGGCGAGGATGGACGACCCTGCTCAGCCGCACCCTGGCTTCGCAGCAGATCCACCCCGTCTACCAGCCGATCGTCACCCTCCCGGAGGCTCGTATCGTGGCCTACGAAGGGCTGGCGCGGCCCATCAACCTGGATGGGGCTGACAGCGTCGAGGAGTTCTTCGCCACCGCGCAGCGGCTCGGCGTGACCAACGAGCTGGACTGGATCTGCCGGCGCGCCGTGGTCCGCGGTGCCGAGGGCATCCGCAGCGACGCGCAGCTCTACCTCAACATCGACCTCGCCGCTGTTGCCGACGTTGACGAGGACGTCGAGCAGATGCGGAGCCTGCTGCGCTGGATCGGCCGGCCCCCCGCCAACGTCGTCCTGGAGATCGCCGACGCCGACCGCTTCAGCAATCTCGGTCAGCTCTCCGCGCGCGTCGATGTCTACCGCCGGGCAGGATTCAAGATCGGCATCGACGACACCGGCCGTCCGGGAATCGGCGTCGACCTGCTCTACGCCACCCGCCCCGAGGTCATCAAGATCGATGCCAGCGTGACCAACCGCTGCGAGGAGGTCGAGGCCAGGGCGCTCATCCTCGAGTGCCTGGCGCTCGCGGAGCAGATCGGCGCCGACGTCGTCGCCGAGGGCATCGAGCAGTTGAGCGTCGCCGCCGAGGTGATGAAGCTCGGAGTGAACCGAGCTCAGGGTTTCCTCTTCGGCAGGCCCGAGTCCATCACCGGTCCGACGCGCGAGCTCGAAGGGGAGCCCGCGGTCCTCCGGGCGATCGCCGCCACGCGCTGAGGCCGCCGGAGCGCTGGCGGTCAGCGCCCCGGCGGCTGGCTGGGATCTCCCCTCCGGGAAGGTGTTCTCCTAAGAGATGGGGAACGGGAAGCTCAGAGCGGGGTTGGCGTTCTCAGCGAGCTGGAGAGCTTGCTGTGGGAACCAGGCTCCCGCTGCCGGGTCGCTGAAGACCGAGTTGGTCTGCAGGCTCCAGAGTGGGTCGAAGGTGGTGAAGGCCGCGGCAGTGCTGGCCGGCCAACCGGAGATGGGCGGTGTGTACTCGGTGTCACTCCAGGTCCGGACACCACCGGCGGCGTCGCACTGGCCGTCGGACTGGCCAGGGGTCTTGACCCAGAGGTAGGCATCGAGCAGGGGCGAGACGCTGCTCGTGTTGGCGGTTGGCAGGGTGCCCGTGCCTGAGCCTGGCGGGTTGCACCAGTTGCCGGCCTGGAGGGCGCTGATCACACCCGAGTCCTGGTCGTAGGGCGTGCCCGAGTAGAGGCTCATGTTGTTCGGCCCCAGGCCGTTGCGGCTCGTGTCGATGACGAAGTGGGTGGTGCCGTCGACGCCGGCGTAGCGGGCGTCGATCCCCGACGTGTTGAGGTCAGCCGTGGTCGTGGTGTCGCTCCACACGCCGTACGGGCTCAGCCCCACGCCAGTCCACGCGCCGAGGAGGGTGGCGATCTCGGTTCCGGACGGACCGCCGTTCCAGTATTGGTTGGGGCAGTCGTCGTTGTAATCGTAGGTGAGGCTGCCGCCGCCCATGGCGATGCAGTCGGACACCCAGGTCCCGAAGTAGACGTTGTTGCTCGCGTACTGGTAGTTGGATACGTTCAGGAAGAATCCCTGGGCCTTCTGGACGCCTGCCGCCACCAGTGGCTGGGAGATGTTGCCGACGTTCTGCCACGCGCTGTGACCGGCGTCGAGATACACGGCGGCGTTGGGATCCCCTTCGAGCACGCTCACGGCGTTGGCGATGTCGGCCTCACGGGTGGCGTCCGTGATCGTCGGGTTGGCCGCCTGGTAGGCCGCGCTGCAATCCGTCGGAAGGTTGGCCAGCGCGTCCGGCTCGAGGATGACGACCGCCTTGGCGTTGCCCAAGCCCTTGGCCAGGGAGTTGATCCACGCGCCGTAGGCGGCGTCACTCGGTGCGCCGCCTGCCGAGTACTCCGAGCAGTCGCGACCGGGGATGTTGTAGGC
>Ga0187887_10004748_pt1 | contig 10042 bp, 7 predicted proteins | sample June2016WEW_7_10_FD_132977 | JGI IMG/M metagenome (GOLD analysis project Ga0187887, IMG submission 132977) | Peatland microbial communities from SPRUCE experiment site at the Marcell Experimental Forest, Minnesota, USA - June2016WEW_7_10 | ecosystem: Environmental > Terrestrial > Soil > Wetlands... | reverse complement strand
TTCTTGAGCCCCTCCAATTGCTCCCGCACATCCTGAATCTGGTTCACCGCATCGTAGACGCGATTCAGTTCTTCTCGAATATCCATCTGCAACTTGAATTGCTTCTCCAGATCGGCCTGCGAAACTGTCACGCGCGGATCGATCTTGACTTCAAACGCCGCCGTCTGGCTCTTGCCATTCGCCGTCAGCCGCACCTGGTATTTACCGGGCGCCGCCAGCGGACCATGCGCGCCCTCGCCATATTCCCACAGGTAGTAATTGGGAACGCGATGCGCCTCCTCGTAGTGCAGATCCCAGACGAACCGGTTCAGACCGTCTTCAACCTTAATCTGCTTCTCTGGCTTCTTGTCGTCCGGGTCGAGCGGTTCTTCAATAGGTTCCGCACGTTTGCTGGAATAGCTGCGGATTACGCTTCCGCCCGAGTCCAGTATTTCCACCTTCACTTCCGCTTGTTCCTTTGACGCCTTCCTGACGTAGTAATAAATGATTGCGCCGTTGGGCGGATTTTTTCCGTTGAACACATTGCGTAGTGGCCCTTCCCCCGCATGGACGCGATACGCCGTAGCCGGCTGGTACAAGTGCAGGTCCTCGGCGGCCACGGAATCCGCGAACTGCCGCAGCGGTGTGACATCGTCCAGTATCCAGAACGCGCGACCATGCGTGGACACCACCAGGTCGTCGTTCTTGATGACGAGATCGTGCACCGGAGCGTTCGGCAAGTTCAATTGCAGACTACGCCAGTGCGCCCCATCGTCAAACGACACATATATGCCGCGCTCCGTACCCGCATAGAGCAAGCCTTTTCTCTTGGGATCCTCGCGCACGGCGCGCACAAACGCGCCCTGGGGAATGCCGCTCCCGAGCCGGGACCAGGTCGCGCCATAATCGCTCGTCTTATAAATGTAGACTCCGAGATCGTCGTTCTGGTGGCGGTCAATCGCCACGTACGCGGTCCCCGCTTCGAAGGGAGACGCTTCGATCAAACTGACCCGGCTCCATTCCGGCAGATCCTTGGGCGTGACGTTGCTCCAGGTCTTCCCTTCATCGCGCGTGAGCTGAATCAACCCGTCGTCCGTGCCCGCCCAAATCAAGCCTTTCGTCAGCGGCGATGGAGCAATCGAAAATACGGTGTCGTAATATTCGGTGCCCGTATCGTCAATCGTGACCGGGCCGCCCGAAGGAATCTGCTTGCTCTTGTCATTCCGCGTCAGGTCCGGGCTGATCGCTTCCCAGTGCATGCCGCCGTCGGTAGTCTTGAAGATGCGCTCGCCGCCGTAGTAAACCGTGTTCGGGTCCTGCGGAGAAATTACGATCGGGGCCGTCCACTGGAACCGGTGCTCGAGCGGAGCTGCGCCCCGCGCATCGCTCAACTCCGGCCACACTGCAATGCTCTGAACCTGGTTGGTCCGCCGGTCGAAGCGGGTAAGGTTGCCCTGGTAGTCGCCCGCGTACACAATGTTCGGGTCGGGCGGATAGGGCGCAATATATCCCGCCTCGCCTCCGCCTACCGGATACCAGTTGTCGCGTCCAATCGCGCCTTCATCGCTGCGGCTGGCGATGGCCACGCTCGAATTGTCCTGCTGCGCGCCGTATACATAGTAGGGAGTTCTGGTGTCGGTGATCACGTGATAGAACTGCGCGGTCGGCTGGTTGTCTTCGCGCGTCCATGATTTGCCGCCATCCAGGCTTACCGTCGCCCCGCCATCGTTGAATGCGATCATGCGCTTGGTGTCTTTGGGATCGATCCAGAGGCCATGATTGTCACCATGCGGAACTCTTACCTTGTTAAAATTCCGGCCGCCGTCGGTCGACTTGAAAAATTCCACGTCCGCCACGTACACCGTATCTACGTCCTGGGGATCGGCAATGACGTGCATGTAATACCACGCTCGTTGATACAGACCGTGGTTGCCATTCACCCGATCCCAGGTGTCTCCCCCGTCGTCAGAGCGATACAAGCCGCCGCCGTCCTTGGCCTCGATGATGGAATAAACGCGCTCGGAGTTCGCCGCGACCGCAACACCCACACGTCCGTAGGGCCCTTTCGGCAGGCCGTGTTCTTCGAGATGTTTCCACGTGGTACCGCCGTCGTTGGAACGATAGAGTCCGCTGCCGGGGCCACCGCTCGTCAGCGTCCATGGAGCCCTGCGCACTTCCCACAGCGCGGCAAATAAAATATTCGGATTTTGCGGATCGAACGCCACGTCGATTGCGCCTGTGTTCTCATCCTTATAAAGGACCTTCTCCCAGGTCTTGCCACCGTCGGTGGTACGAAAAACGCCGCGCTCTGTGTTTGGCCCGTACGGATGCCCGAGCGCGGCCACGAACGCGATGTCCGCGTTGCGCGGATTGATGATCACTCTCCCGATCGCTCGCGAATCCTTCAGGCCGACATTCTTCCACGTCTTTCCTGCATCGACCGACTTCCAGATGCCGTCGCCCTGCGCGATGTTTCCCCGCAGGCAGCCTTCGCCCGTTCCCACATAGACCACGTTCGGATCGGACACCGCAACCGCGATGCTGCCAATCGATGGCGATCCATCGTGATCAAAAATGGGAGACCATGTATTCGCCCCGTCCGTCGATTTCCAGACGCCGCCGCCGGTCGCGCCAAAATAATAGGTTGTCGCGTCGCCCGGAATGCCAGTCGCGGTGATCGACCGGCCCCCGCGGTATGGGCCAATCGAGCGATATTTCATTCCCCGAAACAGCGGGTCGCCTTCTTCCTTGGCGTCCTGCTCATCTCTCGCCGCTTCCTCGGTCGCAACGGGAGTTTCCTTTTGCGCCGAATCCAGCTTACGGTTCCGCTCTTTCTGCTGCGAAACAGCGAGCCCGGTGAACAGTGTGATGAACAGCGCGAGTACCGCGATTCGAAAGTGGAGTCGTTGGTTCATGAGATTGTGGTCCCCGAAAAGAACATTCTTGGTTCGGAACATGGTAATGCCGCAACTGTAAAACACACAAACCCGGGGCGCTGTCATCAGGCACCAGATCTCTTGCTGTCGCAGGATCGCGGCGTGCTTACAGCACTTGCTCATAAGATCCAGCCGGCTGGCAATGTACCCGCATAGTCAATAACCACAATGCGGAAACGTTGGCTGATTTGCGCCATTCCCGCCTAGAATGTTTCAAACATTTGTTCCACTATTTGTTCGAAACACATTGGCTTCGAAATGAAACGAGAGTTTACAAGTAACGACGTGATCGCACTCACGGGCATCAGCGCGCGTCAGTTGCAATGGTGGGACGAGCGCGGGCTTGTGAAGCCCGGCCGCCAGGGCCATCGCCGCATCTATAACTGGGACCAACTGGTGACAGCCGCAGTCATCTGCCAACTCCGCCGCCGCGGATTTTCACTGCAGGGCATGCGGAAGGTGATCACGTTTCTCGGACGTGAGTTCGGAACCACGCTGGCAGCCACTGTGCGCGCCGCCTCCGAGTATCACCTGCTCACCGACGGGACCCGTCTCTACCTCCGCACGTCGGCCAAACAGGTGGTGGACCTGTTAAAGAATTCTTCGCAGCCGATGTTCGATATATGCCTGAGCGATGAAGTCCGGCGGGTCAGAGGAGAAATTGCCCGCGGACAGATTCTATCCGGCAAAAAAAACGCGGCTTCAGAAAACGCCCGGCCCGTCCGCCGGGCTCGTCAAGCATGAAGGGATACCGGGAGGCATGATGATCGGTGAATTGAGCATTATCAATGAGTGGATTCCCGAGCAAATGGAACCGGGCACCGTCTTCGTCCTGGAAAATGCGGGCGAGGTCGGAGAGAAAGAAGATCCCTACTGGGCCGTGCTCTCCTGCCCGTCATGCGGCACCCTAGGCTTGATCACGCGCAAGCAAATGGCTGGCCTGCTGCCCACCATCTGCGGTTCCTCTCAATGTTCAGCCCAATTCTTCATTAAGGATGAAGTGATCACTCCGCGAAAACCCTTCTAACGTTAGTCGGCTCTTCGTAGATGTAACATCGCGCTCCGCTAGAGGATTTCGATTCCGACGCCTTTATTGAGACGTTTTTTGGGCCGGCATCCTCACCGGAATCTGCTCCACAATCTCAATATCAAATCCTTCCAGCGCGGCTACTCTACGGGGATGGTTGGTAAGCAACCGGATGCGCTTCAAGTTCAAGTCGGAGAGAATCTGCGCTCCCAGTCCGATCTCGCGCTGTGTCTTGCGCTCACTGTCAGGTAGCGTGGGCAGGCTTCGTTCGCGGTGAAAGGTCAGGAACGACTGTTCGCCAATCTTCTCCGCTGAAAATCCGCGCGAAGACTGGTGCAGGTAAATCAGGGCTCCGCGATCCTCCGCGGCGATGGTTTCGAGCGCAGCTTCCAGCGTGCGATTGCATTCGCATCCGGTAGCGCCGAAAACATCCCCCAGCAGGCAGTGCGCGTGCATGCGGACCAGCACCGGTCTGGTCGGATCGCTGATATCGCCGCGAATGAGCGCAATGTGCGAATCGCCACCGTCCACTTCACTTTCATAGGCAATTAGCCTGAATTCCCCATGCTTGGTCTCAACCATGGCCTCGCCCACGCGATGCACGTAACGCTCGTGCTGCATGCGGTAGCGGATCAACTCGGCCACCGTCAGCATCATCATGTTGTGCGTCCGGCAGAAGTCGATCAGGTCGGGCACCCGCGCCATGGTGCCGTCGTCTTTCATGATTTCGCAGATAATCCCCGCCGGTATCATGCCCGCGAGCCGCGCCAGGTCCACGGACGCTTCCGTCTGCCCGGCGCGGACCAGCACTCCACCCTTACGAGCGCGCAGCGGAAACACGTGCCCCGGCCGCGCCAGATCCGTGGGCCGCGACGCGGGATCAATCGCAACCTGGATGGTGTGGCAACGGTCATACGCTGAAATGCCCGTCGTCACGCCCTCGCGCGCATCAATCGCCTCGCAGAAAGCAGTGCCGTATTGGGAGGTATTTTCAGCCGTCATGTTGCCGATCCGCAGATGGTCCAGGCGTTCTTCCGTCATGGCCAGACAAACCAGCCCGCGCCCGAACTTGGCCATAAAATTGATAGCTTCGGGGCTGACTTTTTCTGCCGCCAGCGTCAGGTCGCCTTCATTCTCGCGATCTTCATCGTCCACGACCACGACCATGCGGCCGGCACGAATTTCTTCAATTGCGGTTTCAACGTCGGTAAAAGGGGAATTGGGAGTCATAAATCCTTCTCTTGCGATCTCGCCGCTAGGCGGCATTCAACTTCCTCCGCTTGACCAGCGCAAGTTCGCTCTCGGCGCCGCGAAATAGGTTCTTCAAGGCTCGCACGACCGCGCGGGTCACGACTGCGATGGCGCCCAGAAACACCACCACGATGGACGCTGCCACCACCGGATGCTGACTTGCGAACCACGTCAGGAAAATGGCCAGGGTATCTTCTCCCGCGCTCAACGCGAAATTCGAAACCGGCTCCGGAGAAGGTGTCACGGCCACCCGCGCTGCCATCTTCCCGCCATGGGCCGCAAGCGCAATCGCGCCGCCTGCCAGCGTCGCCAGCAATTGCTTTTCAGGTGATAGCTGAGCCGTCGCCCCGAAGGCGATCAGCGCGGCCACCGGAATCCGAACAAAAGTGTGCAGGGCATTCCACAGCAAATCAAATGCCGGAATCTTGTCGGCAAAAAATTCAATGCCAAATAATACGCCCGAGGCAGCAATCACCCACCAGTTCGAAATAAGGTGCAATCCCGACGGGAGATCGAGCACCCCGGCGTGGGCGAGCAATCCCAGAGTCGCAACCGTGGCATATACGTTGAGGCCGGCAGCAAAGCTGACAGCCACGATCAGGCCGACGAGTTCGGTTCCTCTTAGTTGCACGCCCGCAAGCATATTGCAATACCCTGAAACTCAAATAAGAAAGGGTCGCACAAGGCGACCCTTCCGGCAATCAGTACCCCCTCAAAACCTACAGGGTAGATTCGATTTCAAAACCCCAGGCCTCAAGGAGCGGCTCAGGGATGTACTTGGAGTTCTTGTTTCGGCGCGCCCATTCCCTCAGCCGTGTCGACCGCAGATACTGGTCGGGCGACAGCTTGTACTCGTGCACTACCTGTTCGAACTCTGTAATCGTTGGAGTAATCGGCCCGATCGGCTCGGGTTTACCCCAGTTTGGGTTTCCGCGTCGTTTTGCCATGAAAAATATACCCTCGTTTGAGTGAGATGATGACTTCGCCAAATTGCCTTACTCAGTTAGATTCCAGCATTCTCTCAGGGGATTCATCGACACCGAAGGAAATACCGTTTCGCAATCCTAAAAGACAATCCCCTTGGAACGTATGGAAGCTATTGATAATAATAGAATTTACGGCCACTTGTCAACAAGAAAAATGAGCGCGGCGGCAGAATAGCGCTGAACCGCTTTATAAACAGTAGCTTGCGGCCGCTCCTGAAAACCATAGGATTGGGTGAGCAACTTCCATTTTCTGTTACAAACGGCTTTGGTTGGGGACGGCGTCTGCCACGTCCAAGCCTGGAAAGGAATTCAAGCCGCTACACAAGGATCCCTTCGTGCCCGTCCCAGGTGACGGGCGTAATGGCACACGGTCCTTAGCCGTTGACCCAGCCAACTCAGAGACATAGAGTGCGAACAGAGTCCGATTCCGTATTTCATAGCAGACAATGGCTCAGTACGGCCAAGGCTTGCAGAAATTCGCAACTGACTAGACCCAGCCGAAACGGCGCATCCACCGATTTAGAGGGTGCTTTCAAATGGATTTAAAGTCTTTACTGGTAAGTTCCGACGATAGGACGGTTCGCGTTCTGCGTCGTGTCCTCAGCGACCTTGAAATCGGCGTCGATCACTGCGCCGACGCCGAAGATGCCGTTCGCCGCCTTACCCGTCAGCGTTTCGAGGCCATCATCGTCGACTGTTCCGATACTGAGGAATCCAGCAATATTTTGCGCGCTTCCAAGTCCGCTCCTGTCAATAAGCGGGCCCTCTCGATCGTGCTCGTCGAAAATGACGTGGGCCTCAAGGGCGGCTTTGAGATGGGCGCCCATTTCGTCCTTCACAAGCCGTTGGCTGTGGAGCGCGCGAAAGCCAGTTTCCGCGCAGTTCGAGCCCTGATGAAAAGTGAACGCCGTCTGCAGATGCGCGTCCCCGTTCAGGTTCCCGTCGCCTGCATCGGGGCGGGCAAATACAACGCCCGAACCATCGATCTGTGCGAGGGCGGAATGGCGATCCAGTTCCTGGGGCGCGCTTCCAGCGAAAATTCCCTGCGCTTCAGCCTGGCTTTGCCCGGCATGGACGAGAAACTGGAAGTCTGGGGTGAATTGGCATGGGAAGGCGAAGGCGACCGCGCCGGGGTACGCTTTAAGGGGATCACCGAGGAGCAGCGCCACACTCTTCGAACCTGGCTAAACACCCAACTGCCCGACCGCGAACCGGATGACCCGCCCCAGGTCTGCCGCCTCAAAGATGTCAGCCATGGAGGCTGCTATCTCACAACTACCTCTCCATTCCCTAAGTCCACTCGCGTCACCCTTTCCCTGGATAGCCTCAAGGTTGGCGGCGTCGTTCGCGTCGCACACGCGGAGTTCGGCATGGGAATCGAATTTGTCCAGTCCACTCCCGACCAGCATGAGCAGGTCCGCCAACTAATCGAGTCCTTGCACGCCAGTGGCGAATCGGCTGAACTTCAGGTTGCGCCTGACGGACTCGAATCCGGCTCGTCCGATGACCAATCAGTCAGCCATGCACATGGGCGCGCCGGAGACAGCCTGGTCAATCTTTTCCGGCAGCAGTCTAAAGTATCGGTGGAAGTCTTCCTCAAACAGATGCAGCAGCAGCGGCACATGCCGCAATCGCGCTAAGCGTAAGGAACGGGGTTGCCCCGTCGAACCGTCTGCGACCAAGATGAACCTTCCGGGGGACAGTCCAGCTTCATAACAGCTTCTATCAGCCTCGGCATCGGGCGAAAATCAGCGGCCGTTTCCGGCCGCCGAGGGAAATCCGCCGCGATCGCCTTACCCAGTCTGCATTAGTGACCAATCAGCAAAGCCGTCTGGACCGGCGTAGTCGCCTTTCTTGCCAACTCCATCTCCAGCTTTCCCTGGAGCACTTCCCACCCGACATCCTGCCCCGGCGTCCAGATAGTCGCCAGAAAATAGTCATTCCCGTAGTGGCGGAAGATGAAGTGGGCCTGCTCGGGGGCGCTCTTGCCTTGTGTCGGAATTACTATGAAAGTGGCATGGACGCGGTCGTCGTTGCTGCGAATCATTAGCCGGCCATTCGCGACCCGCTGAATCGTGTATTCGCCCGCCGTCAGCCGTTCGTTCTCGACAGCAAAGTTGAATGGAACATTGACTTTCATCGGTCCGGAATGCTGCGCGAATGTCGGCACCGCGGTCGCCAATACCATTACCGCTGCCGCTACCATCATCGTTGCCAGAGCTGCCAGATTCTTTCTCATAACTCCTCCTGTTTGGTCGCGACGCCGCTCGGTTGGTCGCGCTCACAAACGCATTCCACCGCAGGTCAGAAAAAACGGAAATGCTCTGGAGGTGAGACGTCACCCATTCGCGGGTGACCACGCAATCCTATGAAAATGCGGAACTTAAATTGTCAGGTGAACTGTGGGGTAATGCCCGTGCCCTGCGCCTCTCGCGTTTGAAGCGCCGAATCAGCGAGGTGAACAACCGCGCGGAACTTCCATCATTCCCAAACCGTAAAATTCTCTATACGATAGCTCACAAAGTGCGCTCATCCATCTGTTTGGTCGATCCTCTGTGCCGGTAGACGAGACAAAAAACGGCGGTATCGTGCGTTTCTCGATTTTTGAGCTTGACCTGCGTGCCGGCGAACTCCGCAAACACGGCATCCGCATCAAGTTGCAGGACCAGCCCTTGCAGATCCTGGCTTTGCTTTTGGAAAAGCATGGGGAATTGGTCACACGTGACGAACTACGGGAGCGCCTCTGGAAGGCCGATACCTTCGTCGACTTCGACCACAGCCTGAACAGCGCCGTCAAAAAGCTGCGCCAGGCCCTGAACGATGATCCCGACACACCCCGCTTCATCGAGACTCTCCCGCGCCGCGGCTATCGTTTTATCGCCCCGGTTGGCAATGGTGCGACGATTGCCCCCTCGCCCGCACTATCTCCCGAGCCGCTTAATTCGACCGGGATCCCGCTACCCGCCGATTCGTCCCCGAGCCAGTCGGCATCGCCCCCGTCGAGCCCGGCGCCTTCGGCTCAGTTGCATCATTGGAAGCTTTGGGCAGCGGGTGCCTTCGGCTTTGTTTTGGCGTTGGGCTTGGTGGCGTGGTTTGCATTTCGACCGGTACGCCAGGCAAATCTTGCGCCGATCCGGCTGGTTTCCCTCACCACGTATTCCAACGGCTCCTCGAAGCCGTCTTTTTCCCCCGATGGCAACGAGATCGCGTATTCATGGGAGCAGGATAAGCAGGAGGGAGTGGACATCTATATCAAGGAGATTGGGACTGAGCGCCCCCTCCAGCTCACCCATGATTTCGGTTACAACTTCTTCCCCGCTTGGTCTCCGGATGGCCGCTATATCGCCTTTTCCCACTACTCGGGCGGTGCGCAGCCCCCGGGAATCTATCTTGTGCCCACTCTGGGCGGACCGCCGCGCAAATTGATCGAGTTGATGCATTCTCAGGGTTGCAAAGCAATTCCGAGCTGGTCTCCGGATGGGAAATTCCTGATTTTCAGCGACAAGTCGTCTTCTTCCGCTCCCTGCACCGTAAATCAACTCAGTCTTGAGGATCTGAAGGTTCGCCGCCTTTCCATGCCCCCGTCTCCCTCCAATGGCGATGGATCGGCGACGTATTCACCTGACGGCAAGACCATCGCTTTTGTTCGCAATACAAAAGACGTTGAGGACATTTACCTCATGCCGTCCGTCGGCGGCGAAGCCCGTCGGCTTACGTTCGACAACCGGTTGCTAATCGGCGTGACGTGGACCGCGGACAGCAAGGAGCTGGTGTTCGCCTCAAACCGCGGAGGAGCGAATTATGGTTTGTGGCGGGTCTCCGCCGACGGTGGCGCTCCGGAACGCGTGCCCGTCGGTTCCGAT
>Ga0187887_10004746_pt1 | contig 10044 bp, 5 predicted proteins | sample June2016WEW_7_10_FD_132977 | JGI IMG/M metagenome (GOLD analysis project Ga0187887, IMG submission 132977) | Peatland microbial communities from SPRUCE experiment site at the Marcell Experimental Forest, Minnesota, USA - June2016WEW_7_10 | ecosystem: Environmental > Terrestrial > Soil > Wetlands... | reverse complement strand
GATCAGGTTCTCGACACCATGGTCCTGGCGCTGAAACCGGACCGGCAACATCGGGTCCCTGACGATTCCGTTCAAAGCTCCGCTCGCAGCAATAGAGCGGTCTCACTTCTTCTCTTTGATCTTCTCTTCCGGCAACGGAGGCGGCGGGACGGTGTCGAAGCTGATGCTGGAATCGGCCGAGTATTTGGCGTAGATGCGGAACTGCTCGTCGTTTCGGGTCAGGTAATCGTCGCCCGAGATGTCGACCACCGCTTCGAGGGGCAGCAGGAACTTGTGCCCGCTCAATTCCTGGTAATCGTAATCCAGGCGGGTTTGGGCGCTCTTCACCGGGAAATCCGCTGGAATCCCCTCGGCCTTCACCGTCACCCGCAATACCTGGTGCGTTTCCTCGTCCACCAGCACCTGCCCGCTGTAAGCGGGAAAGATGTGGCGGCCGTCTTCGTAGCGGATCTCGTAACGCGAGTTGGCCTGGTCGATGTGGTAGTTGAACGCCATCACCACGCGCTCGCGCAGGCGCGACCGGTGGTCGAAGGCGAAGCGCGTCTGACTGGCCGGCTCGAAAACACCCCGCATCAGGCTCCCGAAATCGCCGAACGCCTTCGCGCCGCCGACTTTTTCGTAGTCCTGGCGCGTGACGGCGTTGTTGATGGTGATCAGCTTGTAGTTTTCCTTCTGCTCGAAGTAGCTGAGCTTGATGAGCAGAGTATCGCCTTCACGCCAGTCGGGATCGCCCGACCGCGGCTTGGGAGCGGTCGACCGCTTGACCACTTCCGTGCAAATGAAATCCGGCAAATTCTGGCTGTAATTCAGCGCATATTCGCGGACATCGGCGATGATGGCCGCCTGCTCGGTGGCCGATGGCGGCGGTGGCGGCACGTAGACCGGAGGCGGCGCCGCCGGCTTGGGCGCGGGCAACTTCGCCGACCGGTCGCGCAGCGCCATCAGCGCGTGCAGCGTGCGCGGCCCCACGCCGGCCGCTTCGAGCCGCTCGATGGCGCGGTCGTCCAGCTTCTCGGAAAGGTTCACTTTGCTCAGGTATTCCGCCACGTCCTTGTCGGACTGTTTGAGCTGGACCGACGACTGAATAAACTGCGACAACCGCTCGACTGTCCAAGTCTGAGCCAGGGCCACGGCGCAAGCAAGCGCGAGGCCCAGCAAAAGCCGCAATCGCATGCCTTCAGTTTCGCATGGAACACTGCCGCGTCTGCGCTTTCGAGCTGCGGAAAAATCGCCCTCCCGGCGCCGCCCACCCCGCGAAGAGGGCAAAACAGCCGGGCTGGCGCCCGGCTGGGCCGATAATCAATCGGCCCGCAGGTAATCAACCTGCCCCACAGCCTGCTACAGCCCAAACCGCTGCTCCCCTGTGAGAAACCTCACATCGCGCCTTGGATTCGGACATTCGGGGCTGCTATATTCGTGAACGGTACTATTGTGCATACCAGTACCTGGAGATGGCCATGAAGTCCATACTCGCTTTGGGTCTTTCCACGATTTTCTGCCTGACGATCCCGGCCTTTGGCAAGGAGGGAACGGGCGCCATCGAGGGTCTGATTACCGCCGCGGATACGAACGCCCCGTTGCGCGACGCGGTGGTGACGCTCTCGGGTCCTTTTGCCGCCACCTACCTGGGCATTCGCGATCAGCCATCTTCCCCGCCGCTGTTGCGCACCGAGACGGATCGGAATGGGCGCTTCGTCTTCACCGGCCTGGATGCCGGCAACTACGAAATCCGCGCCACCAAGAACGGATATGCGGCTTCGGATTGGGCTTACGAAACCCGCGCGACGGAGCTGGTGCCTGTCGGCGCCGGCCAACAGGTGAAAGGCGTGGCGCTGAAATTGGCATCCGCCGCCATCCTCACCGGTACGGTCCGCAACCCGGCCGGGGAACCGGTGCAGGGCGCGAATGTGCGGGTGCTGCGCCGCAGTTACAGGGAGAGCACCAAGCCGCATTTCATTTTTTGTCCTGGGGGCGCGCAGACGGACGATCGGGGCGAGTATCGCATTGCGGGTGTGCCTTCCGGCAGCTATCTGCTGCGCGTAACCCCTCCGCGAGACGCCAAGGATACTCCGCAACTCTACTTCCCCGACACGACCGATTATCGAGCGGCGCAGTGGATCACGATCGCTTCGAAGGAAGTCCGCAAGATCGATTTCTCGCTGCGGACAGGACCCGTGGCGCGCATCCGCGGCGTCGCGCTGGCGCCGGACGGCAAGACTCTCGACCGAGTGGCGATCGGCCTGAACCCGCGCGGGGACGGCCCTTCCGACCGCGTGCAAGCCGGTTTCACGAATGGCGGTTTCCCCTCCTTCGAAATTGCGGGCGTGCCTCCCGGCGCTTACATTCTGAGCGTGGCCGACCAGAACCAGAAATTCGCCGCGCTCCAGGAACTGAACGTCACCGGCGACATGGACGGCGTGTTTGTGCGGCTGGCGCCGGCCCGCCAGGGGCGCGGGGTGGTGTACGTGGAAGGCGGCGGGGCGCCGGCCCTGAAGGGAATCGAGGTCAAGTTGCTGCCGCTCGATCTTCCCTGCTGCGGCACTCCCCACGCGACGGTCGGCGAGGACGGCACGTTCGCTTTCGATCCCCTGATGCCCATCCACTACACGGCTGCCGTGGAACGCCTGCCGGCTGGTTACTACGTGCGTTCGATTCGCCTGGACGGCAAGCAAATCAGCGGGGCGGGTTTCGCTCTGGAAGCGGACGCATCGTTCACCATCGCTCTGGCGGGCGGCGGGGCGCGCCTGGCCGGCGCCGTCGTGGACGCTGCCGGCAAGCCCGCGGCCTACGCCGAGGTCACGCTGATCCCGGCGGATTTGAGCGCCCCCGGCGCGCGGAACGCGCTGGCCGACGCGGAGGGCAATTTCAGTTTCGATGCAATCACGCCCGGCCGGTACAAGGTGCTGGCATGGGAAACGCCGGAAGACGCCCGCTACCTGCAGGCGCAGGATTCGGATGTGCTGGCGCCGTTCGCCGCCAAGGCCGGCAGCGTAACGCTGGTGGCGGGCGAGCGGCAAACCGTTACTCTCACACTGATCACGGCCGGGGAAAGCCGGAAGCTGGTCGCCCCTCGATGAGCGCCTGCGTCCGCTCGACCGGTTCTTGGATTTGCGGAGGAGCCAATGAAAAACGAGCTAAGTGCCAGTCATGAAATAGCCAGTTCAAGCGGCAACCGCTCCCTGACGGTCGCGGCTCTGATCGTATTGTGCGCCGGTCCCGCGATGTTCGGGCAGGCTGCGCCCGCGAAAGGGAGCATTGAGGGCCAGGTGGTGGATGCGAAGACCAACGCCCCAATCAGGAAAGTGGCTGTCACCTTGCAAGGCTCGGCGTCGTTCACGCGGGCGGGTCAACCGCCGTCCCAGAACAGTCCGCGGACGGCGGAAACGGACGCGCAGGGCAACTTCACTTTCCGCGACCTGGATGCCGCGAATTATCAGATCAACTGCCAGCAGCGCCAAGGATACGTGACGATGCCCAACCAGGGCTACCCGAGCGCATCGGTGGTCCTGGGGAGGGGGCAGGATCTCAAGGGTGTGATGGTGAAGTTGATGCCGCAGGCCGTGATCACCGGGAAAGTGCTCGATGAAGACGGCGAGCCGGTACAATGGGCCCAGGTTTCCGTCCTGCGCCGGGACGAACCGCGGCGGGGCGGCGGCGGGTGGAACACCGCGGGCAGCGCGCAGACCAACGACGTCGGCGAGTACCGCATCGCCGGCATCACTCCGGGCAGTTACGTAGTGCGCGCCACCTGGCGCAACAATATGGCCATGCCGTACTATCCCGACCGGCCGCTCCCGAGCGAGCCGGTGTTGGCCTATATTCCGACGCATTACCCGAGCGCGCCCGATGTGAGCACGGCCACGGTGTTGACCGCGGACATGGGCGCGGAGGTTCGCGGGATCGACATCCGGCTGCGGAAAGCCAAGACCGTGAGCGTTCGGGGACGTTTGGAAGGCGTGCCGGCCAGCGCCGGCGGCAACGGCTTCGGCGGCGGCGGACCGATGCCGTGGGTCAACCTGTTGCCTCGAGACGCCAAGCGATTCGAGAATTTCGGGAACATGGCGCCGGCGATGCGGCAAGACGACGGCACTTTCGAGATCACCGGCGTGCTTCCGGGCGCCTATCTTTTGACCGCTCAGTTCAACGACCAGAACGCGAAACAGTCGATGGCCGCCGTAAAGCCCGTGGATGTTTCCGACAAGCCGATCGAGGGCATCGTTCTTCGCCTGGATGTCGCGCGCGATGTGCAAGGCACCGTGGTGGTGGAAGAGAAGACACCGGTGAGGCTGGGCAATGCGACCGTCAGACTGACCATGCGGGCTCCCACGCAGGGGAGGTTTCCGCAGCCCGCGCACATCGAAGACCGCCAGTTCACCCTGAAGGATGTGCTCCCGTTCCCTGCCAGCGTGGAAGTGGATAACCTGCCGCGGACCTGTTACATGAAGGAAGTCCGCTATGGCGGCCGGCCGGTTCCGCCGGAAGGCGCCGACCTCACCTCGGGTGAGCAACTGGAAATCGTGCTGAGCACCGCCGTGGCGGAACTGGCGGGCACCGTGGTGGAGGCCAGCGGGAAAGCCGCGCCCAACTCCTTGGTGACGCTGATCTCGGATGCAGCGGCCGGTTGGCCGCCGCAGACCAACACCGACCGGGGCGGCGATTTCGCCTTAAGCGTCAAGCCGGGCGAGTACCAGGCGATCGCCTGGGAAGCGATCGATGCGAACCTGCTGACACCGGATTTCCTGAAACACTTTGCCGGCAGGACCACGATGGTCAAACTCGCGCCCGGCTCGCACGAGATCGCCAAGCTCACCGTCGTGTCCCTGGCGGATACCGAAAAACTCGCCGGCCTCGCGCCGCCGGTTTGGCACCCGGGCAGTATCGCCGGAACGGTGGTGGACTCGAAGAGCGGCGCGCCGGTAAAGTACGCCACCGTGACGTTGAGGTCCAGCGGGGGACTCGCGTATTTTCCCGGGCCCATGAGGCGGACCCAGGCAACTCCTTACAGCACGGAAACGGACGACCACGGCCGCTTCTCTATTTCCGAAGTCGATCCCGGCTTCTACCAGATCACCACGCAGGCCCACACTTACGCTGCGTCAACGCGTAATCCTTACGATGCGGAGGACCCGACCGTTATGGGCGATGGCCAACACCTGACCGATGTGGTGGTGAAGATCTCGCCACAAGCGGTGATTACCGGGAAGATCGTGGATGAAGATGGCGAGCCGCTGTGGCACGTGCAGATATCGGCCCTCACCAAGCAGGACAACCGAGGAGCGCGGCAATGGCGCTCTGCCGGCAATAGTCAAACAGACGACCGGGGTGAGTACCGCATCGCCGACCTCCAGCCCGGAAGCTACCTGGTGCGGGCTACCTACCGCAGCCGGAGCGGGCCGACTTTCGGGCAGCCCTTGCCCGAGCAACCCGAGATGACTTACCGCGCGCAGTTTTATCCGGATGCCGCGGAGCCCGAATCGGCCAAGCTGGTGAGCGTGGCCGCCGGAGCCGAGGTGACGGGAATCGACATGAAAATGCAGCGGGCTCCCACCGTTCGCGTGCGCGGCAAAGTGACCGGCGAGGAGCCGGGCAGCAGGGTTAACGTCCGGTTGCTTCTGAAACAGCCGCACGATGGATTCCCACCGGATCAGCAGACAGCGACGCGCGGACAGGAAGGGGAGTTCGAGTTCTCCGGCGTGAGGCCGGGGTCCTACTATCTCATCGCGGGGGGGTTCTCCGATTCCCGGTTCGCGGTCCAATCGATCGACGTGGGCGAGAAGCACATCGACGGTCTGACGGTGGAACTGGCGCATGGCCGCGACGTCCGCGCCGCGTTCAAGATGGAGGGCGGCGGCGGGCGCGGCTGGATCTTTTTCAGCCTGGTCCCGGCCATCCCTTCGATAGGGCTGCCGCCGATCAACCAGAACCTGACGGACGGCGATACGACGCTCACGCTAGCCAACGTGGCGCCCATCCCCTACACGATCGGCGAGAACTTTCAGCCGGACTATTATTTGAAGTCCGTCGTGCAAGGCGGCCAGCCGGTCACGGGCCACACTATCGATTTCGGCGTTCCCGGCCTGCTGGAGATCACCGTCAGTTCCGGGGCGGCGCGAGTGGAGGCCGCGGTGGTGGATTCCAAGGGCAAACCGGTTCCCAACGCGGTGGTGGCGCTGGCGCCCTCGAACGGAGCTTCGGCCGCGGTGAGGACGGGTACGGCGGATGCACAGGGCAAGTTCAACTTCGCTTCCCTGGCACCCGGAGATTACAGGCTGGCGGCATGGGCAGCCATCCCATCCGGCTCGATTGAGGACGCGGACTTCGTCCGCCAATCCGCCGGCAATTCCGCGCCGCTATCACTCGCGCTGCGCGACCGCAAGACAATCCAGGTCACCGCCAACCCTTAACCGCGGCGCAGGGACAGATGCGCGACCAGGGGGTCGCGCGCGGACGAGGGCGTCCGCCCCACGGCTTATCGCGCGGCTTTCTTCACCAGTTTGATTTCGAATAGCTTGGGCCACAGCTTGCCGGTGACGAACAGGCGGCCGGTGGCGGCGTCATACGCGATGCCATTGAGCACTGCGCCTTCGCCCGCTCCGACCGGGTCGTTGGGGCCGAGCAGTCCGGCGCAATCGATCCAGCCCAGCACGTGGCCGGTCTTCGGGTCGATGCGCGCGATGCGGTCGGTCTGCCACACGTTGGCGTAGACTTCGCCCTTGACCCATTCCAGCTCGTTGAGGTTCTCGACCGGCTGCCCATCGGCGGTGACCGTGACGCGGCCCAACTCGGCCAGCGTTTCCGGGTCCCAGAAGCGAAGCTGCGGAGTCCCATCGCTCATGATGATGCGTTTGCCGTCCTGCGTCAGACCCCAGCCCTGCCCCGGATAACGATAATTGCCGCGAAGTTGGAAGGTGCCGAGATCGTAAATGAACCCCTCATGCGCCTGCCAGGTGAGTTCGATCAAGCGGTCTTTCCAATTCACGATGCCTTCGCCGAAATACTGACCGGGTATGTCCCGCTTTTCGATCACCTCGCCCGTTTCCAGTTTCACTTTGCGAATGGAGGACTGGTTATTCAGCCCGGTGCCTTCATATAGGAAGCCGTTGAGGTAGAACAACCCCTGCGTGTAGGCGGTATTGTCGTGCGGGTAAGTGTGAACGACCTGGCAGGCGTACTCGGGGATGCTGCCGGCCTCGGTGGCCGGCCCGCAGGCAGCCGCGGCCATGGCGGTAGCCAGAATCAGAAAGCGCATATGAGAATTAGCGTACCGCGAAAAGGTTGCCGAAGCCGGATCAGGCAGGACAGACGATCGGTTTTTGTCGTCTGTCGTGCCTCGCCAAGGCACGACACTTTGACAGACGACGGAAGCCGATCGTCTGTCCTACCCTTAGAACAAGAATTCGTTGCGCGCGGCTTGCTGGTAAAGACCCGACTTGGCCAGGTGGTAGCGGTAGGGATTGACCGGCGCTCCGGCGATGCGCACTTCGTAATGCAGGTGCGGCGCCGTCACGCGTCCCGTGGCTCCCACCTCGCCCACGATCTGGCCCAGACGCACAGCCTGTCCCATCTGCACGAAGCAGCGCGAAAGGTGCGCGTAGTAAGTGTTCACGCCGCCACCGTGATCGACCCGGACCATCAGGCCGTACCCGCCTTCCCACGATGCCCCCAGCACGACGCCATCGGCGGTAGCGCGAACCGAAGTACCGGGCGGAGCGGAGATATCGACGCCGGTGTGAAACGCTCCCTCACCGGAGAACGGGTCCATGCGCCCGCCGAAGGCTCCCGTCAACCGGCCGGCCACCGGCCAGATGCTCGGCCGCGCGCTGGCTGGTTGAATCCAGCGCGCGCGGTCACTGTGCAATTCCATCGCATTGGCGCTGCGCAGGAAGTTGTACTCTTCCACGCTCTCGGCGAAGCTCGGCGTCAGCTTGCCTTCGCCGGAAATGTCGGACGGCCCTTCCAGCTTCTGTTTAATGCCGTAGGCGATCGAAACTTCCTGGGCGTAGATTTCCAGACTGGCCAATTGCTGGTCGGTCTGATTCACCACCTTCTGGAGGTTCTGGTAACGCGTGCGCAAGGTGTCGGCTTCGCGCCTCAGGGCATTGTAATTAGCGACCTTCCACGCCATGCGCGCGTAGCTGGCCACAAAACCGAAAACCGTGAAACAGCCGAGCAGGGCTAAACCAAGAACGGCATAAACAGCCTGGTGCGGAACATGAATTCGGCGAAGTCTGCCGCGGAGCGAATGGGCCACTACCACGACAAAGTATTCCTGCCTCATAGTCTTCTCCGGCCAGACCTTGTGAGATTCGGAGGATTAATCCGCAAGGCCCAGTGGGGCTACTTGGTCACACTATCGAAAGAGAGCGAAGGCCCCACTGTAACAACCCCCCACTTTGATGTCAAGGCGGCCGGCTGGGGCGGGTGTTGGTGCCGCGGACGGTCCACCGGGCGTCTCTGAAGGACCTGCCCGGCGGCCTCACTGCAACGTGTACACGTCGCGGGTGGGGGACGTGCGCTCGACGGTGAGCGCGGTGTTGCCGATTTTGATTGGTTCGACGGAAGCGGCGGGGAGTGGGGTGTCTTGTTCGATGGTCAGTGTGGCGCCGGCCAGGCGCGCGGTGCGGCGCCAGCCAGTGCCGGTGAATTCCAAGCCATCCTCCAGCCTCCTCACTACGACGGGGCCGTGCGCGGCGTAGGCACCGGAGTCAGGCAGAAAATTCGCGTTGCCTTGTTTGGCGGTGAATTCCATCCAGCGGCCACCGTCTTCGGCCGAGAACACGGCGCGCGCCCGCTCGGTTTCGAGAATCCATTCGGCGGCGCCATCGCCATCGAGATCCGCGCTCCATACCGTTGTGCGGCCGCGCGGCAGCAACAGGATTCGCATCGGCAGGTCGGCCTCGCCGGCGCCGCTCACCCGCAAATGCCAGTCGCGCAGCCCGGCCATCCCCTCGGCCGCGAACACGCGCAAGCTGACACGGCGGTCGGCCACCGCGCCGATGCTGATCTCGGTTTTGGCGGGAAGGAATTCCAGTCCGTCGCCATGGGCTTCCAACCGGTAGGTCTGAATGCCGGGCCAGTTGTTGCGGATGGAGATCTCGAGGTTGCCGCCGGCCTTGGCGTCGATCGGGGCGATGGGTGGATCCGGCGTCAATTCGGCGTGCTGGCCGAAGTGGATCTGGATCGCCTCCATCCAGCGAACGGAAAACGGGCGGAACAATTGCAGCCGCGCGCGGCCCATCAAGGTGCCGTCGGCTTCGAGGGCGAGCGTCGCGAAATCGCCGTGCAGCGCGCCGGCGGGAACGTCGACCTGGTATTCGATCTCGTCGGGCGATTTCGTCTTGGGAGTCGCCGTGAAGCCTTCCGGCAGCCGCAGGCGCGAGCGGGCGGCCACTTGAGCCGAGGAATAATTGGTCGAAATCGCGTTCTTCTGGCCAATGATGAGCCGGTGGGCGTCGGTGAAGAAAGCGGCGGTTTCCGCCACTTCGATGGCGATGCCGATGCGCACGCGGTGGCCGGGCGCGTCGGAATGGGGAATCGGCAGGCGCGCGCGCAAGGCATGCTCGTCCCAGTCGTAATCCACTGGCGCGCCGGCGGCCAGCAGCGGGCCGACCGGCTTGCGCTCCAGTTGCAGCACGGCTTCGCCGTCTTCGGGCGCCATGAACTCCATGGCCAGGATACCGTTCTCATATTCGATGGAGAGCAGTTCGGCGGTCGCGTACACCAGCCGCTCGGCGGCGGAGAAATTGGAGCATTCGCGGCAGAGCCCGTCGGGCGCAAGGGAGACGCTGAGCGGCAGCCACGCCGCTTCACCGGCGGGAACCGCGGCGGGAATCGCGATGGTGCGCTTGGAAGCCGGTTCGAAGACGCGCAGATCGCCGTGGAACGGCTGGCCGGAGCGGTTGATCATGCTGACGGCCGATGCACCCGGCGAAACCAGCTCGATGGCCGTAACGCCGGCGGGCAGTTTTTCGGACGGCGGCTGCGGCGCGGCCACCGGTTGCAGGGCGGGGATGGTGGCGCCCCAGTGACGCAACAGCGCGGCTT
>Ga0187887_10004745_pt1 | contig 10045 bp, 13 predicted proteins | sample June2016WEW_7_10_FD_132977 | JGI IMG/M metagenome (GOLD analysis project Ga0187887, IMG submission 132977) | Peatland microbial communities from SPRUCE experiment site at the Marcell Experimental Forest, Minnesota, USA - June2016WEW_7_10 | ecosystem: Environmental > Terrestrial > Soil >... | reverse complement strand
TCCTCGCTGTCGATGATCTCCTGGGACTTGGCATCCATCTGCTTCTGGGTCAGCCCCAGGGACTGGCCCAGCTCCTCGGTAGCCACGCTGAGGTGGGCTTTGGTCTCGCGCAACTCGGAAGCCTGCGTCTTGATCTGCTCGTTGGCCGCGTCGATTTCCTTCTGCTGATTGGCCATGGAGCTGCTCAGCGACCAGGCCCAGATCAGGCCGCCCGCCCCGGCCAGCAAGGCGACGGCGATGGCCGCCAACAACGCGCCGGAATAACTTCTGGGGGTATCGTCAAGTACACTCATGTGTTTTGCCTCTCTTCGGCGGCCCGTTGCGCGGACCGCTCGCGTGGTTGGGCGCCTTCCTGTGCGGTTAGACGCCGTTCAAAAAAAGAACTCTCTGCCGGGAATCTCGCTTCGAGCCGGGGATTCCGCCCGGATTGCCGGATGGCGCAAGTCCACTCCAGCGTCCCATGGGTGAAACTACAGGATATAGAATTTAGCTGGCTTGTGCGGAAAAAGCTGGCCTATCTTGACCGCCGCGGGACCGAAGAGGGGTGAAGGAGCCCAAGCAGGAGTCTTTTGGGGAGGTCTTCCAGGTTTCTGAGAACATTCGTGCCGGGATAAACGTAGGGGTCGCGAGCGGGAGGGCTCATGCGACGGCGGGAACCTTTGCCCGATGGTAGGCCAAAATCTCATCCTGTCCCTGCTCGAAGGTAATCTCCCCGGCGAGGATGCGGGCCTTGATGGTGAGACCAAAATCCGATACCTGCAATCCTGAAAGGAAGAGGCTGGCCTCCGCCTCGGCAAAGCCGTGTTCCAGCTTTTCTCTTTCCTCCGGCTTGAGCATGGGAAACCTCCAGATTCAGGCGATGAAACGCCTTCCGCCTGCATTCATTTTATCATCGTTTCTCTTCGGTTTTCTGAGCATTTTCCCGCCCCGATGTGGCACACTTGAACCACCATGCTGATCGAGATTTGGGAGCGCCTGCGCGGATACGACAAGTGGGTTCCTGTTGAAGCGCGGGTGTGGTCCGCCTCTCAGCTTCGCAAGAAGCTCGGCAAGCGCTACCAGGTTTCGCCCTCAAGCCAATTCTCCGGCGAATTACTGGTCTGGCGCGATCTGAGCGGCGAGACCCGCTTCGGCTCCTTCGTTACTCACGAAACATCGCCGCTCTATCAACTCCTCGAAGGCGAGACCATCCACATCTGCTACAACCCTTCCAAACCGGACCATTATTACTGCCGGCCACATTTCCTGAGCTGGCTGGGGTTGATTACCAAGGCGAGTCTTGTCGGGCTCGTCTGTCTTGGTTTTATTGTGTGGCGCATATGGAGGATCATCACCGGGCGCGGATTCTAACTTTTGGCCGAATCCCCGAACCGAAAGGCTCTATCCCGGCCAACGCAGAGTTGGCAGCCTGTGGCCATGAGCTGGTTGCTAGAAGCTGCCCTTTCACAGCCCCAACTCCGCAGCCCGCTTCTTCATTGCCTCAATGCAAAAGGCGATATGCGCGTCCAGCTCGACGCCCAACTCCGCCGCGCCCAGCACAATGTCCTCGCGGTTGACGCCGCGGGCGAAGGCTTTGTCTTTCATCTTCCTCCGCACGCCGGCCACTTCCACGTTGACAATCGCCTTGCTCGGCTTGACCAGCGCGCAGGCGGTGAGAAAGCCGGCCAACTCGTCGCAGGCGAAGAGCGACTTGGCCAGATGCGTCACGCGCGCCACGCCGGAGTACTGCGCGTGACCGAGAATCGCCGTGCGCAACTCCTCAGGCCAGCCCAGCCGCTCCAACTCGCGGACCCCGACAAAGGGATGTTCCGCGGCTGTGGGGTGGCGCTCGTAGTCGAAGTCGTGCAGCAGCGCGGTTGTCGAGTAGAGCTCAACCAGCGCGGCGCGTCCCTGGGCTCACTCGGGTCCGGCCAGCCCCAGTCGGACGGCTTCGGCCTCGCCCATGGCCGCTACGCAGGCCTCGACTCCCAGGGCGTGCTTGCGCAGGTTCTCGCTTTGGGTCCATTCGGTGAGCAGTTGCCAGGCTTGCTCGCGTCCGTAGCCATAGGTTGCATCCTTATTGGTGCAAACATTCATTTTCTTCTCAGCCTCCCTGTTGCGCACTCTGGTTCGTCTTTCTTCCGGTTTCTCCGGTCGTTTTCCGGGTAGGATGGGAGAAACATTGGCCTGAATCCAATTATTCTCTTGACAATTATGGTTCCTTTCAACGAAGGTAGCACATATCGCGGTGCTAGGATGCACCGCGGAGGCCCGCTCTGGCACTCCGCACACCGCACATGGAAACAGTCCCGGCGAGCGTGGAAACACGCGAAGTCGTTCGCTGCAAGAATCCTTTTTGCAGGCGAAATCAGTTTCGGCCAAGCAATTCCATTTGTGTCGCGTGCCACCGGCCGCTGGAAGTGGAAGAGCCGGCGCTAGCCAGGCCGATACCTATCGACGGTCATCCCACGGATCCTTCCGCCGAAGCCGGACTGAAGGTAGCCGGCCAGGTGAAGGAGATCCGGCGCGCGCGCCACATGAGCCAGCGCCAACTGGCCGGACGCATGCAGGTGCCGCGCACCTACATCTCGAAGATTGAGAATGGCAAGGCGATTCCGACGCTGGGCTCTCTTGCGCGGCTGGCAGATGCGCTGGGGGTGGATGTGCGCCAACTGGTGCAGGACGCCCGCAGCCGTCGCGACGAGGAAGTGGCGTCGATCCTGGCCGATCCGCTGCTGGCCGAGATTGCGGCGCTGCTGCCTCGCCTGGACTCGCTGCACCGGTCGGTGCTGACCGGCGCCGCGCGCGACATGGCCCTGGGGCAGCGGCGCACGGCGTAAAGCAGCCGCCGCAGTTCCGGCTCTTGGGCGGATGGCCGCCGCTGGCGCAGCCGCGCGCTCTGGGCGCCTCGCGCCTGCCGGCGGAGCGGCAATTGCGGCGCAGGTGCGCTTGTGCTACGGTCGAAGATTGAAGGCCCTGGCAGCCGGCGCCGGCCAGACGCGCGCCGGGATTGAGGCGGCACAAGAGAGGCAAGTCCTTTGGTTCCTGCTGGCAAGCTGCGCATCGATGAGCTGAGCGCCGAGGAGTGCGCCGTCTACGCGACCCTCAAGCCGGAGCACCTGCCCGAGCATGTGGCCATTATCATGGACGGCAACGGCCGCTGGGCCGGGAGCCGCGCGCTCAAGCGGTTCATGGGCCATCAGCAGGGCGCCAAGAGCGTGCAACTGGTCACCGAGACCGCCTCGCGCATCGGTTTGCCCTGGCTGACGCTTTACGCCTTTTCCTTGGAAAACAACCTGCGCCGCCCCCGCGCCGAAGTCAACTTCCTCATGCGCCTGCTCAAGTCCTATCTTGAGTCCAACCTGCAGCGCATGATGGACAACAACGTGCGCATGAAGTACATTGGCCGCACCCACGAGCTGCCCGCCGAGGTCCAGGAGAAGATGGGCTGGGCTGAAGAGGCCACGGCGCGCAACACCGGCACCACGCTGACGCTGGCCCTCAACTACGGCGGCCGCTCCGAGCTGGTGGACGCCTTCCGGGGCCTCGCCGCCGAGATGAAGCACAAACACATCAGCGCGGAGCGCATCACCGAGGAAGACATTCACCGCCATCTTTACACGGCGCAGATGCCCGACCCCGACCTGCTGATCCGCACCTCGGGCGAGATGCGGCTGTCGAACTACCTGCTCTGGCAGATCGCCTATACCGAGATCTTCGTCACCGAACGGCTGTGGCCGGACTTCCGCGGCATCCATCTGCTGGAAGCCATTGCCGATTTCCAGCGCCGGGAGCGCCGCTACGGCGGACTGAGCGAATCCGTTGGCGAGGTGGAAGAGAACGTCGAGCGTATCCGAATCGTGGCCAGTTGAGTACTTTTGTTCCGGCTGGCATTGGATTTCCCCCATACAGGCATAGAGTTGCTACTCTATGCTGACGAAGACTGGGAAAGAGGCAGAAGTCCATTGGAAAACACCAAGAAGGCGCCGAAGCAAGAAGATTCCGCGGCCAGGGCCAAACGGCTGGCCGAGCAGTTGCGTTTCCGGATGAGGGAAGCCATGGCCCAGCGCGGCGGTTCGGAGGCATTCCTGCATTGGCTGCGCTCGGAGGCGGAAAAGAGCGCGTAGGCCGGAGCTCATCGGAGAAAAATGTAGCTCATTTCCATTAGAGTCATCAGGCCGGTGCCGGGTCCCCAGGTACACACCCCGCTCCGGCAGTGTATCCTCACCTTTGGCATGAAACGCGTCATTACCGCTCTGATTCTGATCCCCCTGGTCCTGCTCCTGGTCTTTCTGGGGCCGGGGTGGTTGTTCACGTTGATGGTGGCGGCTGTGGCCGCGCTGGCCGCATGGGAGTTTCTCGGCCTGGCGGAGAAGACTGGGGCGACCCCGCCGCGCGTTGCGGTTCTGGCGGCCATTCTGGCGCTCTTTGCCGGCAACTTCTATTGGTCCAGCCAGACCATGGCCATCCTCGGCATTCTCAGCCTGGCCCTGCTGGTTTACTGCACCTTTTCCCGTCCCGCCGAGCAGGTGCTGGCCGATTCCGCAACCTCGATATTCTGTCTGTTTTATGTCGGATTCACGCTGATGACCCTTCCCGCCCTGCTGGAGGAGACCAATGGCCCTTCGCTGGTTGTCTTCCTGCTGTGCGCGGTCTGGGCCGGGGACATTGCCGCTCTCTATGTGGGCCGTGCTTGGGGCCGGCACAAGATGGCATTGGCGCTGAGCCCGAACAAGACCTGGGAGGGCTCGCTGGGCTCGCTGGCCGGAAGCCTGCTGGCGACCGGCGGCCTGCTGGGCCTGGGCAGGCTCTTCGATCTGTGGAACTCTGCAAAACTCTCCTACTCCGATGAGCCCTGGTGGTACTGGCTGCTCATGGCCGTGGTGGTAAACGCCGCAGCTCAGGTGGGCGATCTGGCCGAATCCGCGCTCAAGCGCTCGGCGGGCGTCAAGGATTCGGGCTCCATTCTGCCCGGCCATGGCGGCGTTTTGGACCGGATCGACGCCTTGCTGGTGGCCGCTCCGGTGCTCTGGTACGCGCAGGTGATTCAGCATTGGTTCTGAGGACACGGATCATTGCCAGCATCAACCGGGCGATAATTAACGCGCAAGGGAGAATACAAACGCCTTGAAGCGACTCTCCATTCTCGGTTCCACCGGCTCGATCGGGCAAAGCACGCTCTCCATCGTCGAGCAGTTTCCCGAGCGCTACCAAGTGGCCGCGCTGGCGGCCGGGCGCAACCTTAACGAAGCCTTCGCGCAGACCGTCCGCTGGCGGCCGAGGCTGGTCTCGCTGGCTACCGAAGAGCTGGCCGCGGAACTTTCCGCGAAGCTCAAACAGGCTGGCGTCATCGGCATCGAGGTGGTCCACGGAACCGAGGGCACGGTCGCCTGCTCGACTCTGCCGGAAGCGGACTTCGTCGTCGCGGCCATTGTCGGAGTCGCTGGCCTCGAAGCGACCCACGCGGCGATCCTGGCGGGCAAGCCCGTGGGCCTGGCCAACAAGGAGTGCATGGTGGCGGCGGGCGAAATCCTCACCGCGGCAGCCCGCCAGCGCAATGTGCCGATCCTGCCCATCGACAGCGAGCACAACGCCGTCCATCAATGCCTGCGCGTCGGTGCGCACTCCGAAGTAAAGACCATCTGGCTGACGGCCTCGGGAGGACCGTTTCGCAAGCTCCCGCTAGAGCAATTCGCCGGCATCACTCCAGAGCAGGCCCTCAAGCACCCGACCTGGGTGATGGGGCGGCGCATCACCATCGACTCGGCCACGATGCTCAACAAGGGCCTGGAAGTCATCGAGGCCTGCCGGCTCTTCGACGTGACGGCGCGCCAAGTGCGGGTCACGGTGCATCCGCAGTCCACTGTGCACTCGATGGTGGAGTACGTGGACGGCTCGATTCTGGCGCAGATTTCCGTCACCGACATGCGGCTGCCGATTCTCTATGCGCTGGCTTGGCCTGAGCGGCCCGCCTCGACGCTGACCTTCGACCTGGCCGTGCTGAGCCATCTGGACTTTGAGCCGCCGGATCTCACGCGCTTCCCCTGCCTGCGGCTGGCCTTTGAAGCGGCGGAAAAGGGCGGCGCGCATTGCATTGCTTTGAATGCGGCCGACGAGGTGGCCGTCGAGGCCTTTCTGGAGCGGCGCATCCCCTTCATGGGCATACCGCGTACAATTGAGAGGGTGCTCGCATCCACGCCCGAGGCCCACCCGGCCACCATTGCCGAGGTGCTCTCCGCGGACCGCGAGGCGCGCGAAACGGCGCGCGCGCTGCTGGCAAATTAGTTCTCAGTCATCAGTCCCCAGTTGTCCGTGAAGGGCGGTTTGCACCCCGCTGAGTTGGCGCGAAGATTGATCGCCGATCACTGTTTTGCCGAGGAATGGCCGCAATTTTATGACCGATTTTTTTCATCACCTTCTGAAGTCCATCGCCGCGCATGATTTTCATCACGACCTTGTCACCATCGTCGCCTTTATCGTTCTTCTTGGCCTGATGGTCCTGGTCCACGAGTTCGGCCACTTTGCCGTGGCCAAGCTCTTCCGGGTGCGCGTCGAGGCGTTTTCCTTCGGCTTCGGGAAACGCCTCTTCGGCTACAAGCACGGCGATACCGACTACCGGGTCTCCCTGCTGCCTCTGGGCGGCTATGTAAAGATGGCCGGCGAAAACTTCAGCGAGTTGGCCGAAGCGGCGACGGGAACAGCCACGGTGGCCCCGGTCAACGACCCCGGCGCCCTCACCGCGCATCCTCGCTGGCAGCAAATCCTCATCGGAGTCGCAGGACCGGTAGCCAACTTCATCCTGGCCTTTGTGCTCATGGCCTTCTACTACGGCGCGATCAACGAGGTCCCCGCCGTCGAAGTCAAGACCACTACCGTGGAATGGGTCATCCCAGGCTCGGCGGCTGCGCAAGCAGGCGTTGAAGCGGGGGACATCATCCGCCGCTTCGGCACAGTGGACAATCCCGCCTGGGAGAGGATCGCCGCGCAGCTTTCCCTCAATCCCAATCAGACAATCCCGCTTGTTGTGGAGCGCGAGGGTAAGCCGCTTCAGCTTGCCCTGCGCGTGCCCACCGAATTGAAGGAAACCGACCCTGACCTGGCCGGCATGTTGCCCCAATTCACCGCCGGCCCCATTGGCGTGGAGCAGGTCCAGCCGGGATCTCCAGCCGATCAGGCCGGACTGCGCGCCGGCGACGCGATTCAGTCCGTGGATGGATACGCCTTCCATACGGTTTTGTCGCTGCTGCCGTACATGCAGGCTGGTCAGGGCAAAGCGGTGACCCTGCTGGTGGCGCGCAACGGAACCCTCTTGACCATGGTGGCGCATCCGGCCAAGCTCGATGACGCGGGCTGGAAGCTGGGCTTCGTGCCTTCGCCGCCTCCCTATCGCGATGCTCCGCTGCCGCTGAAGACGGCCCTGAACAAGTCCGCGCGCTTCTGCGCGGACGTCTCGTCGCTCCTGACGCAGATGATCCAGCGCATTGTCGTCCGCAAAGTTTCAGCCTCCAATGTGTTGAGCGGCCCGCTGGGCATCGCCCGCGCCGCCGGCGATGCGGCCGAGACCAGGGGTTGGGCCTACAAATTCAATCTGGCTGGGCAGATCAGCATCAGTCTGGGCATCCTCAACTTGATGCCCATCCCCATCCTGGACGGTGGCATGATCATGTTCCTCTTGATAGAAAGCCTGATCCGCCGCGAGATCAACATCAACGTAAAGGAGCGGATCTACCAGGTGGCATTTGTCCTGCTGGTGGCGCTGTTTGCCTTTCTTATGGTCAACGACGTGAGCAAGCTGCCGATCTTCACCCACTTGAAGCACTGAAGGCTGCCTCCCGACTTGTCCTTTTTGTGAATACGAGCGGACAAAACCCGAAGAAACACCTAAGAAATGTGGAAAAGTTCGCGTTCCACGTGGAAAACCGGGGACGAAATTCCATCCTTATCAGACGCCGGGAGAGCGCTCAATGTCCGTGACCACTGAAGTCAGGGTGCGCTACGCCGAAACCGACCAAATGGGCATCGTCTACTATGCCAACTACCTGGTCTGGTTCGAGATTGGCCGCGTAGAACTGCTCCGCTCCCTGGGCTTTTCTTACAGCCAGTTGGAGAGCGAACACGGCCGCATCCTGCCGGTCATCGAGGCCACCTGCCGCTATCGCTCCCCTGCCCGCTATGACGACCGTATCCTGATCGAGACCCGGCCCGCCTTGGTGCGCAGCATGGTGCTCAAGTTCACTTATCGCATCCTGCGCAAAGCGGAAGACGGCGCGGAGCCTATGCTGCTGGCCGAGGGCGAAACGGTGCACGTGGTCTGCGATGACAAGTTGAACAAGACGCCGCTGCCAGCCCACTACGCCGCAGCGCTGCGGGCGATGATGGCCGAGGCGTAGAACCTTGCAGTTAATTGCGCCTGGTCAGTTTCGCTCGCGCAAAGGGCGTAATCTTGCCGTTTTCTTCATTGTCCATCCGCCACACCCATGTATCTGCCTTTCGGTCGTAGAGGAAGGTGGTGTGAAAATCGCTTTTGCCGTCGTTGAAGAGAAAGCGGATCTCATCCCCGCTGCGGGGAGCGTAACCAACCGTGGCCTTGCCGAATCCTCCCCAGATGTCGAGCCAGATGGCGAGGTAACGACTGGTTGGCTGATCCCAGCCGACAAAGACCATGGCTTTATACGCCGGATCGCCTTGGGCATTCTTTTCGCGCGAGACCTCGTGGATTCTCAGATATTGGTGGTTGAGAACCCAGTCATTGATGAGATCGTGCGTTGTTTCTTTCCCGGCAATCGTGCCTTGAAGAACCCATGAGCCTTGGAAGTGATCGAGGAGTTCGTCGTGAAAAGTGGGCTGGGGCTGTTGCCCAACAGCGACTGCGCCGAGGGCCAATGAGAACGCGGCTGATGCAAGGAGCTTTTTCATGGCACCGATTCTACAAGAAAAAGGCGCCCATTTTCTCCACGGTTCTTTGAGGAAATATGTCGCAAAGGTGGAAGATCACGCTATGCTATCTGCCATGGAACTGATCTTCGAGGCGCGCGAAGCGGAAGAGGGCGGCTACACGGCGCGCGCGCCGGGCCATTCGATTGTGGCGCAAGGCGGCACGTGGGAGGAGTTGCGCGAAGATGCGCGGGCGGCCATGGCCCGGCACTTTGAGAATGCGCCGGCGCAGCCCAAGTTGATCCGGCTGCATCTGGTAAAGGACGAGGTGTTGGACGCCCGTTCCGGCAAGCCGGTCCGCGCCAAGGCGCAGGAATCCTGGATTCAAAAGCTGGAGCCCGCTCTCACCACCGCGCCCGAGTTGGAAGGCGTCCTCGCCGAACTCTCCTTGAGAGAGCCCATCTTTCATCGCCCGGAGTTCGGAACCACGCGCGCCGCCTTCGAGCAGATGACGGCGGAAGATTACTGGGAGACCGGAGCCTCCGGCCGCCGCTACTCCCGGCAGGCGGTGCTGGACGGGTTGGAGGAACGCTTTTCCGTCCCGCACGAAGATGTTTGGGAGACGCGCGACTTCCATTGCCACAGATTGTCCGAAGATACCTATCTGCTGACTTACACGCTGCTCCAGGACAATCAACGGCTTACCCGCCGGGCCACGATCTGGCGCAGCACCGCCGGCGACTGGAAGATCGTTTACCATCAGGGGACGATTGTGCAGGACGCTTGAGAAAACTCTGCCAATCGGTATGAGTCTAGCTGCCGGGCGCAAATATTCTCGATATGGTTCGCTTCAGAAAATACCCCACTCGATGCAACAGATTTCGGTCAAGATAAGCGGCTGGGTCGGAAATAATCAACCCCTCCGCTTCCACTGAAAGGCGCAAAACACTCGGTTGCAGAATAACCGCGGGTCCGTCCTTAGTTGGATAGGGAGGGTCGTGTAGCCTGAAGTCCGCGATTACCAGAGTCTGGCATAATTCGTTGCCGGATGCGTCTGTTCTGATTGTCCATCCCTTCATCTGCTCACCCATTGCGTTCGACAGCATAACTGGACCCGAAATAGGCTCAAGGTCTTTAACCTTTCCTGTCGGCCAATAGAGGATTCGGCTGAGGACAGTCCCATGAACCCACG
>Ga0187887_10004741_pt1 | contig 10046 bp, 10 predicted proteins | sample June2016WEW_7_10_FD_132977 | JGI IMG/M metagenome (GOLD analysis project Ga0187887, IMG submission 132977) | Peatland microbial communities from SPRUCE experiment site at the Marcell Experimental Forest, Minnesota, USA - June2016WEW_7_10 | ecosystem: Environmental > Terrestrial > Soil >... | reverse complement strand
TTGGTGGACCGCGCCCAGGACATCGAACGTACGGTGATCGTAAGCAAGAACGGCACCCCTCTGCGGGTCAAAGACATTGCGGTCGTTTCGCAAGGTCCGAAGATTCGGCTCGGTCAGTTTGCGCGAGCCCTTCACCGCGAGGACGGCAAGATCATCGATAACGACGATGTGGTCTCGGGCATCGTGTTGCTGCGCAAAGGCGCGACCGGCGAGACTGCGCTCGCGGACATCCACAAGAAAGTGCAAGAACTCAACGATCACATCTTGCCGCCGGGAGTCAAGATCGTCCCGTTCCTCGATCGCAGCCTTCTGGTCCACTACACGACTCACACGGTTCTTCACAATCTCACGGAAGGCATGATCCTGGTATCGGTCATTCTGCTGCTATTTCTGGGGAATGTGCGGGGCGCCGTGATCGTCGCGGCAACTATTCCGTTTGCTTTACTTTTTGCGGCCATTTGTCTGAACTTGATGCACATTCCCGCCAACTTGCTGTCCCTGGGCGCGCTGGACTTCGGTGTGATCGTGGAAGGCGCAATCGTACTGATTGAAAACATTGTGCGTCATTTAAGCCACACGGATGGGGTCAAGACATCCACCGAACGAATCAGTTTTGCCTCGCATGAAGTGCAGCGCCCGGTGTTCTATGCCATCGTCATCACCATAACCGCTTTCCTGCCGATCTTTACGCTGCAACGGGTCGAAGGCCGGCTCTTTCACCCCATGGCTTGGACCGTTGCCTTCGCGCTGCTCGGGGCGTTGCTGTTCTCGATCCTGGTCGCACCCGTGCTGGCAAGTTTCGCGTTTGCGAAGGGGGCGAAGGAATGGCATAACCCGGTCATGACGTTCGTGAGCGAACGATACAACGTGGCGCTCCGCTGGGCGATTCGACGCCGGATGATCACCGTCGGTGTGTGCCTGCTTCTGGTGGCCTTCGCGAATTACCTGGCTTTCAGCGGCGTCATTGGTTCCGAATTCCTGCCCCACCTGGATGAAGGCGCACTCTGGGTTCGCGGCACGCTTGCGCCCAGCACTGGCCCAGATGAAGGCATCCGGGTTGCGAACCAGGCGCGAATCGTACTTTGTTCCTTCCCCGAGGTTCCGCAATGCACAAGTCAGGTGGGGCGGCCAGACGACGGGACGGATAACACCGGCTTCTTTAACACCGAATATTTTGTGGACCTGAAGCCGAAGGAGCAGTGGCGGCCTGTCTTCCACGAAAATAAAGAAGAATTGATCGCGGCCATGCAGCGCGAACTGGACAAGATTCCCGGCGTCGTTTGGGGTTTCTCCCAGCCCATTGAAGACAATATGGAAGAGGCCGTCAGTGGCGTGAAGGGCGCGCTCGCCACCAAGATTTATGGCGACGATTTGAAGGTTCTCGAACAAAAGAGCGATGAGATCGTCAATATTATGCGCGGCATATCCGGCATTGAGGATCTCGGAGTTTTTCGCGTGCTCGGCCAGCCGAACCTGAACGTGACCGTCGACCGTGAGGCGGCCGGCCGCTACCAGATCAATGTTGCCGATGTGCAGGATGCGGTGCAGACCGCGGTCGGGGGAACCGCGCTTACGCAAGTTCTCAAGGGCGAGGCGCGCTACGACCTTACGCTGCGCTACCTGCCAAAATATCGCAATACGCAAGAGGCAATCGCGAACATTCGCCTGCTATCGCCTTCCGGCGAACGGGTTTCGCTGGCACAGCTCTGCAAGATCAGCGAAACCGATGGCGCTTCGGAAGTCTATCGCGAAGGCAATCGCCGTTACGTTGCCATCAAGTACAGTGTGCGGGGTCGCGACCTCGGCAGTACGGTGGAAGAGGCGATTAAGAAAGTGAACGAGCAGGTCAAACTGCCCACCGGATACAGCCTCGATTGGGAAGGCGAATACGAAAGCCAGAAAAGGGCCAACGCGCGCCTGCTCATCGTGCTTCCCATCACAATTCTTCTGATCTTCGTGATCCTCTACACCATGTTCAAGTCCTTCAAATGGGCTTTGCTGATTATGGCTACGGTGGCAATCGCGCCCGTTGGCGGGTTGTTGGCTCTTTGGATCACTGGCACCCATTTCAGTGTTTCCTCGGGCGTGGGCTTTCTGGCGTTGTTTGGAGTATCGGTGCAAACTGGAGTCATCATGCTGGAGTACATCAATCAGCTGCGGGCGCGGCGCTATTCCATTGAAGACGCCGCGGTTGAAGGGGCGGTTCTGAGATTGCGGCCCATTATGATGACGATGCTGGTGGCAACGCTGGGCCTGCTGCCTGCCGCGCTTTCGCACGCGATTGGGTCGGACTCGCAGCGTCCGTTCGCCATCGTGATTGTGGGAGGCCTGATTGCAGCGCTCATCATGAGCGTCTTCCTGCTGCCGACCTTATATGTGTGGGTTGCGGGCGACCATGACGTGCTGCCCGCATCTGAAGAGGGTTTCGAGGTGGGCGAGCACGTGGACTAGGAGTGATCGGGTGAGGTCAGAGGTGAGAGGTCAGATTGCAGAGGTAGAAACCCGATTGCAGAGGTGAGAGGGCAGATTGCAGAGGTAGAAAACCCAACATTACGAGCCTTTCACTTTTGCAATCTGACCTGTCACGGCTGACCTTCACTGGCCGTTTCTTGCTTTTTGAGGTGCATTCCTCTAGATTTTATCTTTCCGTGATTTTCGAGCGCTAATTTGACTAACACCGATCTGACGAGCGGGCAGGCCGAGACTTGCCTTCCAGGAGTAATGGATATGAAGCGGAGCTATATTGGGCTCGCCTTGGGCGCGCTGGTGGCGGTGGGAGCGGTGCTGAGTCTGCCGAGTTGCGCGCACGATCAGAAGGTGGTCAGCCTTACGATTACGCCCACAACCTCTACTTTTGCGTCCCCGGGTTTCACTCCGCCCCCTGCCAATCCCACGCAGCAGTACGTCGCAACCGCCACGTACATCCATCCCCCCGCCACCAAGGACGTCACTAGTCAGGCGACCTGGGCCATTGATAACGACGTGGCCACGATGTCGTCTCCCGGCCTCTTCAATGCGACGCCTCCGCCGGCAACCTCTCCACTAGGCACGGCCGGGCCGTGCGGTGTCGCGGATATATCGGCAAGTATTCCTGAGGGTACGGGCGGATCTAGCAATATAGTGATTGCGCTAGCGAGCGTCACGGTGAACAATGCAGCCAATGACCTTTGTCCGGGTGGCGGCAAGATCGGGACATTATCCGTCGGGGTCTCCGGAAGCGGGTCAGTGTCGAGTCTCCCGTCCGGCATCAATGATTGCGCGCAAGGCAGCGGGACGTGCATTGCGACTTTCGACGTGGGGGCCTCGGTTGTGCTTACGGCCACCTCGGTCCCTACATGGCAGAATTGTCCCAGTGGGGTGGAGACAAACACTTGCGTGGTTACCATAGCCACTGGCGGTTCTGCCGTGGGCGCTACTTTCTAATTAAGAGGACGGAGAACTCCGCCCGCTACTCGTCCGCCAGCAATTTACCCAGCGTGGGCTTGTGCCGCTCCGGCTTGCTCTTTTTCGCCTTGACGAGTTGCGATGGTTTGGGGCTTCCGACGCGTTCGCGGGCCATTTCGCGGACGATCTTAGCGGCGGAGAAAACTTTTTTCTTGGGCTTGCGCGGCATATCTTGATTCTCCGCATCTTCGCACATCGGCGGCGCAAAAGTGCAATAATCTTAAGTTGATTCCGAGGGCCTAATTTATGGATGAGCGGGAATTTTTTGAGGAAAAGCAGGACAAGAAGCCGGCCAATTTAAGTTGTCCGCATTGCCATGAGTCGGCGGAATACGAAATCCAGTGGCTGGTGCGCATGAAGAAGAAGAGCCTGCCGCCGCGCGCCGACGATCGCGACCGCGCGAAGTTCGCCAAGGCGCAGTCCTACATGCTACGGCGGGACGACATGATGATGTGCAAGAACCTGCGCTGCCGAAAACGCTTTGAGATTACGGGCGTGCAGAGCGTGGCGTTCTTGCAGTAAGGCTCGCGGGCAGCCATGCCACCGATTCGCGCAATTCGCGGAGCGCCGGACGTCCGCACTCGGCCTGCACTAGCTTTTGACTGAGGAGCGGCTGGCGACGAGGGTGGCCGCGAGGCGGCGCACGCTGTTCATGAGCAAGTCCAGCGATTCCGAGGCGGGGGCGTTCAGCACAGATATTTTTTCCGGTAGTGGCTCGCCGTAGCCCGCCTCTTGCAACAGTTTTGCGGAATCGGCAAAGCGCTCCGCACTGGCGCTCTCCATGGCGAGGAAGCGGAAGGCCTGGGCGAGCGGAACGCCATCGGCGCCGGTCTGAAGAAACTCGATCTGAGCGCTAACCTGGCCGAAGACGGTATTCATAACGATTTCACCCGTGGTTCCTTGGGGAATCGGGCCTTTGGAGAGAACGGCGGAACCTCCGGTAAGAGAGAGGCGTTGCAGTACGCCGACGAAACGGTTGTTGTCGATGGCAAATTGTGCGCGTTCGCTATCGGGAACGCGGATGCGCCGGGCACGAGCGGCCTTGCTCGACTTTTGAGGCTTTTTCACTATGATCAGCATGGCAAGCGGGCCACGCGCGGTCAAGGTTACTGCGGTGCGCTGCGAACGGCGCGAGGGAAGATCCCCATCTTGGCCTCCTGAAGAAAACTTTGCCGGGTTGCCGTTTCACGCATGGGCAGAGTTTTCCGCGTCTCGAAATTCTTAGACCCCTCCAATCTTTCTTCTCCAGCCGTCGCTCGCAAGCGGTTCAGAACAAAGTCATTGGCAAACCCGCAGCGCCTCTCTCTGCCTTGGCGACCGGCTTGCAACCGACTCCATGAAGGAGCCAATGTGGACAGTGGACTTTATGCCGCGTGTGCGGGGTTGCGGGCGCAGAGTCAAGCGCTCGAAGTGGCGGCCCACAATCTGGCCAATCTGAATACATCCGGATTTTCTCCGACCATCGGCATCATCGGGGCGGTTCTCGGTTTGATCCAGGTCATGCAGCACCTGGACAAAATCGATGAAGTCGGAAAAGGCATTGCCGTCGCCTTTGTCGCGACACTGTACGGGGTGGGCGCCGCCAACCTCGTCTTGCTTCCGGCCGCTGGAAAATTAAGAATCCGTATTCGCGAAGAGCAGATCATCCGCGAAATGACAATCGAGGGCGTGATTTCAATCCTCGAAGGGATGAACCCACGCATGCTGGAAGAGAAGCTGCTGGGGTTTCTCACTCATGCTGGTGGATCCGCGGTCCCAGAGGGGTCCAACGTATGATCCGCCGCAAGCGACGAGCCAGCCACTCCAACCACGAGCGCTGGCTGGTCTCCTACGCCGACTTCATCACGCTGCTGTTTGCATTCTTTGTCGTGCTCTACGCCTCGTCGCAAGTCGACAAGAGAAGAGTGGGAAGACTGGCGTTGGCCATTCAGGTCGCCTTCCAGGAGATGGGAGTCTTTGAGGCTTCCACGACACAAGTGCCGCTCGACGTAACCGATCCCATGCCGTTCAGCACGGCGCAAGCCATCGAAAACACGGAGCGCACCGCAAGCCTTGGGCGGATTGTTTCGCACCCAAATGGTCCGCTGGGAAGTCGCGTGGAAAATGGCGACCTGTCCAAGCTGCAGACTGAGTTGGCATCCGCCCTGGGCGGGGAAATTCAGCGCGGGGAAATCGCCATGCACCGCGAGCCTGACGGGCTGATCATCAGTTTGCGCGAAGTCGGTTTTTTCGAAAGCGGATCAGCCCAGATGAAGGCGGAGGCGCAGGCCGCTTTCGACCGCATCGCCGCCATGCTGCGGAAGGGCGATTATCGCTTGCGGATCGAGGGCCACACCGATAATGCTCCCATTCACACCGCGCAGTTTCCCTCGAACTGGGAACTGTCTACTTCCCGGGCCACTGAAATCGTGCGGCTGCTCATTGTTCGCGACGGGTTCGCTCCCGATCGTCTGAGTGCGTCCGGATATGCCGAATATCACCCGGTCGTGAGCAATCGCACTGCGGAAGGCCGCGGCATGAACCGCCGCGTCGATATCGTGATTCTGGGCCACGCATTGGCGGAAGCGCCTGTGGCCCAAACTGCGCCTCAACTGGAGAATAAAACTACAACCGGCGCGGCGAAGCCATCGCCGACCGCGATACTCAAGCCGACGGCTGCGACCGGCGCCTTACAGTAGTGATTCCATTCCCTGTTCTCTTGCGATGGAACCGAGTGCATTCGGCGTCGTAAGACCTTGAGAATGGCCCCACAAACTGCAGCCGATTCCCCCGTGGATTGCGCGTCGTTCGCCGGACGGTTAAGATTCTTCCACTCCCATGTCTGAAGTAATTTCAACCGAGCCCACGATGTCGCAGTCCGTTTCCACTACTGCGCCCGAGCCTTCCGTTGAGGTATTCGCCGTTTACGGCGTTGAACCCGAGATCCAGGCCTATGCCATGGCCAAGTATTCGCGCTCTTCCCTTTCAATGAAGGACGCGCTAAAGGAAATTACCTCGCAGAAGGCGGAAAAATTTCTTAACACCTTCTATTTTCAATATGGGCACCGTTCGATTGCCGACCTTGCGCACTTCGCGCTGGCTATTGAACGGCTTTCCATTCTCGCCGCTATCGCCGTAGCCGACGAGCAGCGCTGGGACGGACAGGAGCGCTCGACTCGCTATCAGGACTTCAGGAAGAGCGGTTACTACACTCCGAGCTTTCAAGGCGATGCTTCTGCGACGAGTCTCTATCGCGAAACCATCGCCTGCCTGTTCGCCACCTACGAAAAAGTTTCGCAGCGGACCTTCGAATATCTCGCCAGCATTACTCCACGTCCCGTTGAAATGAAGCCGGACGCGTACGAGCGCACGTTGCGCGCCCGCGCCTTCGATATTTCGCGCTATCTTTTGCCGCTCTCGACCAACACGTCGCTCGGAGAGATCGTCAACGCGCGCACCCTCGAAACCCAGGTTGCCCATCTGCTCTCGCAGCCGCATCAAGAAGTCCGCGATCTGGGAGCGCAGCTAAAAAGGGCCGCCATTTCTCCCGCTTATAACGCCAACGAGAAGTCGTTGCGCTCGCTCGCGGCCGAGATTCGCGCCGTGTCGCCCGAGGTTGCCGAGCGCGCCGAGCGCGAACTGCTGCGCGAAGTTCGCGTCGCGCCCACGCTGGTCAAGTACGCCGATCCCAGTTCCTATGAGATCGAGACGCGCCGCGAACTGGAACAGGCCGCTGCCGAACTTATGCGCGGCGCAGCCATCGAACCCGCGCCGTTGGTTGATCTGCTGGATGAGGACGCGCTCGAAATCGAACTCGCCACGACGCTGCTCTACGGGCAGTGTCACTATTCCTACCGGCAGTTGCGCCATGCGATTGCAGCGGCGGGCGAGGCGCGGCGCCGCGAAATCATCGATCTCGGCCTGCGCCATCGCGGCAAGCACGACGAACTGCTGCGCCCTTTTTCCGCGGGCCAGCAGTTCCGCTTCGACATTCTCATGGACATCGGCGGCTTCCGCGACATGCACCGCCACCGCCGCTGCGTCCAAATCATGCAGGATTTTACGACCCTTCATGGCTTTGATACGCCGCCCGAGGTCGAAGCCGCAGGAGTCCTGTCCGATTACGATTCTGCGCTGAAGCGCGCCGAAGCCGCCGTGCAGAAGCTTTCCGCGTCCGGAGTTGAAGAGGCCGCGCAGAGCGCGCAGTACGCGATCCCACTCGCGTTCCGCAAGCGCACGCTGTTTAAGATGGACTTCGCCGAAGCCGTGTACATCTCCGAGTTGCGCACTACGCCCGCCGGACACACCTCCTATCGCAACGTGGCCTACGCCATGTACGAAGCGGTTGCGGCGAAATATCCGGCGCTGGCAAAGTATTTCAGGGTGCACGATGTGCGCGAGCCGGTGGATTTGTTGAAACGCTAGCGAACCAAATTGACGCCGATGAATCCCGGCCTCTAGAATCAGCTCACCGATGCCCAACTACGAATACCTGTGTACGAAGTGCGGACACCGCTTTGAGCAAATCCGCAAGTTCTCCGATAAGCAACTGCGAAAGTGTCCCGAATGCGGGGGCGTTATTGAGCAGGTGATCTCCGCTCCGGCCGTGCAGTTCAAGGGTTCGGGATGGTACGTCACCGACTACGCGAAGAAGGGATCTGGCTCGGCGGGATCGTCGGCATCCTCTTCCGAAGGCGACAGCGGCGCGAAGGACACGAAGGAAAAGAAAGACGCCAAAGACGCCAAGGATGGCAAGGAAACTAAGGACACAAAGAAAGAAGACAAGCCCAAGTCCGACGCCTCGCACAAGAAAAATAAGAAAGACTAGCGGACGCTCTTTGACTCCGGCATACCGACCACCACGGTTCGCCGGCGTGGCAGTTCGTCCTCGGGCACGTCCGCGAGAAATTGCAGGTCAAGGTCTAGTCGCTCGCACTCCTGCCATGCCGCGTCGTTGAGGAAGTACACGATGTCTCCCCCGAAGCGGTCCCTGGCCCGGCGGCGTTCATCGAGATCGAAGGGGTTCGCCGAATACACTTTAATCTCGGGACGCTCGCGCAGCACGGCAGTTAACTCGCGCTGGAAATTGAGCGCTCCTTGCCGCACCTGCGCCATGGTAAAAGCGATCACGCGATATGCCATAGGTTGAGTGCCCCTGAATCCTTCCCGTTCGCCGCCACATCAAAACGTTTGAAAATCGAGGCAGCAACGACTGAATAGGAGCGACTCTCATGATAACCGTCCGGCCGAGCAACGAACGTGGCGGCGGCGACTACGGGTGGCTGAAGACACGCCACACATTTAGCTTCAACGATTACCACGATCCCAAGTGGATGGGCTTCCGTTCGCTGCGCGTGATCAACGAAGACTGGGTGGCTCCCAGCGGCGGATTCCCCCCTCATCCCCACCGCGACATGGAGATCATCACCTATGTTCTTTCTGGCAAACTTGAACACAAGGATAGCCTGGGAACGGGCTCGGTGATTCTCCCCGGCGACGGACAGCGCATGACTGCCGGCCGCGGCATTCGACACAGCGAGGCGAATCCGTCATCGACGGAGTCTGTGCATCTGCTGCAGATTTGGATACTCCCCGACAAACCGGGACACGATCCCGGATACGAGCAGAAGAGCTTCCCCGAAGCCGAGAAGCGCGGGAAGCTTCGCCTCATCGCATCGAGCGACGGCGCTGAAGGTTCGGTAAAGATCCATCAAGACGCGAAGCTGTTCGTCACGCTGTTGGCAGCCGAAGAAGAGGTCAAGCAGCCGCTCGATGCCAAGCGTCACGCATGGCTTCAGGTGGCCAAGGGTGAAGTCGAGCTGAACGGCCACAAGTTGCGCCAGGGAGATGGCGCGGCGATCAGCGAGGAGAAAGAGTTGACGATCAAAGCTACGGCAGAGGCGGAAGTATTGCTGTTCGACATGGCGTAAGAAACTTCAGCCTCTGATCCCCGCCACCGCCATCATTCTTCCGGTCACGCCCTTCTCCGCGCGGAAGCTGAACAGTTGCTCGGTATGGCATGACGTACAAGGCGCCGGCGCATCGATATTTTTCGCCAGCACGCCCGCATCCACCAGTTGCCGCCGGTTCGCTTCCACCAGATCGAGAAAGAGTCTCGCCGGCAATTCGCTGTGCCCGGGAGCGCGCGCCGTCAGAAACAGGAGCGGATATTTTTCCCGCACCGGATCCGATTCCTTGACCTCGCGAAACAAACTGCTGGCGTAGGCGAACTGCATCTCGAATTTCGTACGCACTTCTTCGCCCACGTCGTAGCAGCAGCCTTGCACGCCCGGCCCAATTGCTGCGATCAGGTTGCGCGGATCGCTCCCGAAATACTTCCGCATCTCACCGACGCCTTTCTCGACGATGCGCTTGACCGTGCCGCGCCAGCCAGCGTGAAAAACACCCACAGCCCTTCGTTTTCGATCCGCGAGGATGATGGGAAGGCAATCTGCGGTCTGCACGGCTAACACCAGCCCCGGCGTATCTGTGACCAGTCCGTCTCCAACCAAAAGCTGCGCCGTCACTGCGTCAACGCGATGGATCAAATCGGAATGAATCTGGCGCAAAGAGATGAGCGGCCAGCTTCGGCGTCCGCTCGCAACGCCCAACTCTTTGAGGAA
>Ga0187887_10004733_pt1 | contig 10055 bp, 10 predicted proteins | sample June2016WEW_7_10_FD_132977 | JGI IMG/M metagenome (GOLD analysis project Ga0187887, IMG submission 132977) | Peatland microbial communities from SPRUCE experiment site at the Marcell Experimental Forest, Minnesota, USA - June2016WEW_7_10 | ecosystem: Environmental > Terrestrial > Soil >... | reverse complement strand
GCGATCCTGGGGCCGGCCGAGCAGGCCTGGCTGCACACCGTCGCGCTGCTGAACGAGCACGTGGGCGTGGGGGCCTGGTTCGCGGCCATCGCCGCCGGCTACGCGGCGGACCGGTTCATCGCGGCCGCGCCGGCCGGGCGGGAGCAGGCGGTGACCAGCGCGACCTGCGTGATCGCGCTGGTGTTCCCGGCGTACCTGGGCGCGGTGCAGTCGTGGAGTTTCGCGACAAGCTGGCCCAACGCGACCGCGTTCATCGGCGTCTTCCGGCCGCTGGCCGCGCAGGGCAGCGGGCCGCTGCTCGTGGAAGATCCCTCGGTCGCCAAGTACTACCTGCCGTCTGGCCGGGACTGGCGGCGCTGGTCCAGTACCCGCAACATCGTCTTGCCGTCCGGGGACAGCACCGGGAGCCCGGCCGCCGCGGCGGGCATCGTCGCGGCGGGCGACGCCGCTACCTTCGACAGGTACATCGCCCACGGCTACTTCTCCTACGTGGCCCTCAACTTCACCGATACCACCGCGCTGGACCACGGCCTGGCCACGGAACTGCACCGCAACCCCTATTACCACACCATCGAGGTCGTGCCCTACGGCACCGAGATCAAGCCCGTCGGCCTGGGTACCTACGTGATCTGGAAATACGAGCCGCGCCGGTGAGTTCACCGGGGCGTAGCTAGCACGGGTCGAGCCATTCGATCCACTCACCCGACGGGTGGGCCCGGGCCAGCAGGCGCGCGCGGTCGGTGTCACCGTCGAACGTCCGCTCCCCCAGGACGGCAAAGACACCGTGGCGCTGGTAATCGCGGACCAGCGCGGACGGCAGCTCGATGCCCTGCACGCTGTCGCGGCCGGACGGGCCGAGGGGAACCAGCGGGTCCAGGGACAGCCAGGTGAGCGGCCGGGTCCGCCCGGCGTGCGCCATGATCGCGGCCAGTTCCGCGCGCGCTGGCGGCGGCAGGAACACCGCCAGGTAGGCATCGGTCACGATGACCCGGCGGCCGGGCGGGAAGCTGTCCAGCACGGCCGGCAACGCGGCCACCACGTCGCCCGCGACGAGCCGCGCCGGGTACCGTCGGGCCACCTCGATCGCGGCGGCCAGCCGGTCCAGCCCGGATGCCTCCGGCGGCGCGCACGCCTCCAGCCACGACCGGGCCGCCGGGTCCCGCGGGTCCAGCGGGCTGCAGTCGATGCCGACCCGCTCGGCGATGGGCGGCAGGACGGCGTGCGGCGGCGGCCGGAAGCCGCGGACCTCGCAGCGCAGGGTCATGGCGGCGTCGCGCGGTCCGGAGGCCCGGCCGTCCACCAGGTAGCGATAGCGGTCCAGGTTCAGCCCCAGCCCGGCCCCGGTACCCAGGTCGGCCAGGGCGACAGGGCCCGTGGGTGACACACCGGCCGCGGCGATGCCCAGCGCGATCTGCGTGCAGCGGGCTACCTCGCTCATCTGGTAGCGGCGCCCCGCGCATTCCGCGGCGATGTCGTCCAGCCGGGCCGAGACGAACGCCCGGGCGGCCCCGGGGAAGCCGTCATCGAAACGGGGCTGCGGCGCCCCAGGCTCGGGAAAATAGGCGGCCAGCGGCACCGGCTGGTCCCGGCGGACCAGGTATGAGATGGCGGCGCTGGCCAGCAGGGCCGGCAGCCGGTCGGGCGGCAGCGCTGCCAGCCGGCCGAGCAGCTCGTCGTGGGCGGCAATGGCCTGGAACAGGCCGGCCGTCAGCCGCCAGGACTCTGGCGCGCCGGCCGGCGACCAGCCGCCCGCCACCTCCAGTGCCTGGGCCCGGATCTCCTCCACCGCGGACACGTCACCACGATATGTCCCGTTAGTGTCGCAGAAAGTTGGGGGGTCCTGAACTCCACCCGCGCGTCGGTGTCCGCGGCCGCCTACCTTCTCGTCCGCGTCGAGCGGTTGGCGGACGGCGGTGGCGCCGACGTTTCCGGCTGGTTGCCGCCCGCCCGTCGAGTATGTCGAGCGCCAGGTGTTGAGCACCTTGCCGTCCCGGTCGCGGAAGATCGCGCCTGGCTGGCCGTTCACCTCGGCGGCGAGCAGTTCCCGCAGCCCGTCGACGTCCCCTTCCCTGAAGGCGTCGAAGAATCGCCCGGCGAGTTCCTCGCGCTCCCTTCGGTCAGCCTCGAACCGGGGCCGGCCCGCGTCCATGTGGCGGCGCGCCCGCACCGCGAGCTGGCGGCACGCCGCCTCCGGGCGCCCCGCGGCCGACGAAACCGTGCACAGGCCATTCCCGGCCGTCGGGTCCGCGCAGCGCGGCCAGGTGCAGCCGCCTGATCTCCAGGGTCATGCCGTCTCCAGGCTCATGCCGCCCTGCCCGGGCTGCGGGAGAGGGTGGTGAGCACGAGCCCGGCGACCGCGGCCATCCCGTCCGCGTTGGGATGGTACGGCGCCCCGCCGCGCAGCGACAGGTGGAAGCGCCGCGTCCAGGGCTCCGCCGACCAGGCGTGATGACCAGCTGAGGCGGCCGCCACGTACCCGGCGCCGCTGGCGTCCGCCGCCTGCCGCGTGGTCGCGGCCAGCCGGGCCGCGATGGCGCGTCCCCACCCGGCGATCGCGGCCGGTGGTGGCCCGCCCGCATCGCCTCCGTCCGGCGGCAGGATCGTCAGGTAATCGACGAACAGCACCCGGCAGCCCGGGGCCCGCTCCGCCGCGCCGCGCGAGATGGCCTGGAGATCGCGCCCGAGTTCGGCGAACCGCTCGTCCGTGGCGGCGCTATCCCCGAACCCGTCGACCTGGGCCCGCAGCCGCGGCAGCGCCCGCAGCGGCCAGGGCAGGCTGGCCAGGGTGAGCCTGGGCAGGTAGCCGACGTCGTTGCCGCCCGCGGTGAGGGTGACCAGGCGCGTGGCCGGCGTGACCGCGTCGAGCTGGGCGGGCTGGCCCGCGGCGGAGGGCCGCAAGATGTCGCCGGTGGTCGCGCCGGAATAGGTCACGTCGTGCAGGTCGAGTCCGAGTTCGCGGGCAACCAGGTGGGCGTTGTTGCTGGCCGACCGGCCGGCCCGGCGGGGGCTCCCGGGCGCGCGGGCCGGGATGCCCGGCCCGGCCGCGAACGAGCTGCCCAGCGCGACGTAACGGCTCCCGGCCGGGATCTCCGCCATCCGGTCCTCCCCAGATATCACCGGCCGATGAAGACGAGCGCCGCATAGGTGACGCACATGCTGACCGCGGCCAGCAGTACCCAGCCGATCCGCCAGGCTACGCGGCCCGCGCGGCCGCGATGAGGCGAGGGCGCAGGGCCCGGAGCCACGGTCGATTCCGGCATGATCTCAGCGTCCCGGGACCGTGGCGAGGAAGTCCAGCATCCGCCGGAAGGCGGTGCGGGCCTGCGGAAGCGTGAAGTTGAATTGGTACTCGTGGCCCAGGTGGTGGCCGGTGCCGTTCCAGAACAGCGTGGTCAGCCGCACGACGTGACGCCTCAGCACCGCGGCCAGCTCCGAGGCCTGAACCGGAACGGATCTGCGTCGCCCACGGTCAGGAACGTCGGCGGGTAACTCGAGGTGATGTGCCGGGTCGACCCCGTCCGCGAGCTCATCAGCAGTGAACTGCTGGCCGAGGGCCCGCAGTCGCTGAGCTTCAGCCACGACCTGAACCGGGAGGCGGTGCGCGCGAGCCTGCCGTCGTCCGCGGTCCAGGCCCTCGACCGCCAGGTCGCTTCCGCGCTCCTGGAAGCCGGGGCGCTGCCCGTGGAGGTCGCCACCCAGCTCGCCGCGAGCGCCGTGCCCGGTGACCAGGTGGCCATCACCACCCTGATGAAGGCTTCCGATTCCCTGGCTGGCACCGACCCGGGACAGGCCGCCGACCTTGCCCACCGAGCCCTCGACCTCACCCCCGCGCACCATCCGCTGCGCGGCCCGCTCGTGGCCCGCATCGCCATCCTGCTGCACGCGGCAGGGCAGATCGAGGAGGCCAGGGCCTTCGCCGACGGGGCGCTGCGCCAGGCCCTGCCGGCCGGGCAGGAGGCCGAGGTCCGCCTTACCATCGCCCGCCTCTTCTCCATCTCCCCGGAGGTGAGGGCGCAGTCGTGCCGCCGGGCACTGGCCCTCACCGGGGTGTCGCCGGACCTGCGTGCCCGCCTGCTCGCGCAGCACTTCTGCAACCTCATGGTCGCGGTCCGCCTGGCTGAGGCGGATCAGCTCCTCGGTGAGGTGAGGAAGGCGGTCGAGCTACGTCTCCCCCACACGGTCAGCGGCCATCTGCGCCATGCGTTCGAGAAGCTCGGGATCAACTCCCGCGTCGCGCTGACCCGCATCGCGGCAGAGACAGAATCGTCACCGTAAAGTCAGCGTGGCCGGCCCGCGGCCCGCTAACGTCACCCCAGAAAATCAGGAAATCGGGGACGGGGACGGGGAGGTGGCCCGATGGGCCAGCAGCGCGGAGGGACGCCGGTTACGGGCGGGAGAACCGCGGCCCGCCGGGCCAGGCTGGCGGGCACGGCGATCGGCGTCGCGGCGATCGGCGTCGCGACCCGCGGGGCCAGGCTGGCGGGCACGGCGATCGGCGTCGCGGCGATCGGCGCCCTGGCCGGCTGCGGCGGCTCCGCGGGGTCGGCCAGCGGAAGCTCGACGCCGGCTGCCCAGGCCACGGCCAGCACAGCCAGGGCCGCCGCAGCGGCCACGGCGTCAGGAGCGGGCGCGGCGACCACCTCCGCCGCGGCGTTCACGCCCATTGTCGAGCCATTCGATCCCGGTCACCCGGCGACGAGCAAGCCGGCCCCGGCCCCCTGCGGCGGCCAGTCGTCCAGCCTCGCGATCGAGCAGTGCTACGAGGCCAGGACCGAGAACGCGGACGCGGCGATCGACGCGGTGCAGCTGGCGCGCTACCAGAGCGGGTCGCAAGCCCAGCGGGCGGCCATCGCGGCCGGCGACAGCGCCTGGCTCTCAGCCCGCCAGCCGGTGTGCGCCAAGGCCTTCCACTCGGGCGGGACCATCGACGGGATCGGCACCGCCGGCTGCCTGCTCAGCGAGAGCACCGCCCGGCTGGACGCCCTCAAGGGGATCGCTCCCCCCGAGGCGGTGCTCAAGTCCACGGACAACACCGACCCCAGCGCCCTGTCCTGGTACACCACGCCGGAAGGCTCGCGCATCGCCATGACCGACACGCAGGGCGACAGCACCGGCGGGGTGATCATTGCCTGGGTGGTCATCGGCGGCGCGGACGGGTTCCTCGTCAACCCGGCCCAGTTCTCCTACGTGGACGGGTCCTTCACCGACCAGGGGAAAGTCCAGGCTCCCAACCCCGCCGGGCACCGGGTCTCACCGGGCGCCGAGTACCAGTTCGACATCGACTACAGCCATGTCTCCGCCGATCCGCACGCCGGTCAGGACACAGGAGGCTGGGTCTACGCGCCGGGCACCCCGGTAGCGGTCTGGAGATAGCGGCCGCCGGGCCGGCTGGCCGTTCCTGCCGGCCGGCGCACCGCTCCTCCCGGCAGCATGGCTGGCGCATTTTCAGGGCCCGCAACGAAAACCGTTCAGCGGCCAGGCAGACCCGCTGCGGGCTAGGGGCAGCCTGGAATTCGCGGCCACGAACGCCTGGGGAAAGCACCGGGTGGGACGGTTCGTTAGGGAGGAACGGTCATGCAGCGAGCTGAACCGCGGAACTGTCGCCGGGGCTGGTGCCCCTGGCCCGCACCATGATCGAGCTGGCCTTCAAGGCAGGGGTGCTCCTCGCCCCGGCGGCGGCGCTGGTGCTGGTGCGCCGCTAGGCGCGGCTCGAGCGAGCGTGAGGGGGCACCCATCGCGCCGGGGCCCGGGGCTCACGCGGGTGGGATTGCCGTCCGGCCCGCGCGGGGACGGGGGCGGGCTGGTGCGCTGGGCTGGGAGCAGCGCGACCTGGAGGGTTACGCAGTCCGCGTCGCGGTGGGTGCGCACCGCGGCCCAGTGAGCGGTGATCATGTCCAGCACCTGGTGGTTTCCCGGCAGCACGTCCATGCTCAGCGACGTCACGCCGCGCGACTGGGCCCGGCTGATCAGCGCCCGGACCAGGGCCGAGCCCACGCCCTGGCCCTGCCAGGCGTCCGCCACCACCACGCCGATCTCGGTCACCGACCCCTCCGGCGGGGCGGCCCTGTCTACGGCCATCGCATGACCGACGATGACACCGCCGTGCGTAGCGACCAGGGCATCGGTGCGGCCGGCCCGGTCGCCGCGGCCGGTGGCGGCCGCGTGGGTGGCGTCGTCCCGGGCGGGCCGGCCGCAGGCGAGGCGGACCAGGGCCGGAGTCGGCCGGATCGGGGCGAAGAACCTCTGGACGCGTGTTCGCGTGGACAGCCCGGCGAAGAAGCCGGTCAGCGCGGCCAGGTCTGCGGAGTCCGGCCGCCGGATCGTGGCCGTCACGCGGGCGGGAGCCTGATCCCCCTGGGTTCGGTTCACAGACTCAGCATGACCACCGGTTGCTGAGTCTGTCAACCAGACTTAGCCTGGGATCATGGAGGGAACCTGGATCATGGACTACGACCCGGCCGACTGCGCGATCGGCGCGGCGGTGGCGATCATCGGGGAGCGGTCAACGTTCCTCGTGCTGCGCGAGGCGTTCAACGGCGTGCGCCGGTTCGCCGACATCCAGCGCCGGACCGGCATCCCCCGGCAGGTGCTCAGCGACCGGCTGGCCCGACTGGTCCGGGAAGGACTGCTGCGCAAGGTTCCCTACCAGGACAGCGGCCAGCGCAGCCGGCACGAGTACCGGCTCACCCCGAAGGGCCTGGACCTGTACCCGGTGCTGATCGGGCTGATGCGGTGGGGCGACCAGTACGCGGGCGGGCCGGAAGGCCCCCCGGTCCTGCTCCGCCACCGCGACTGCGGGCAGCCCGTGCGGTTGCAGTTGGCCTGCGAGGCCGGGCACGTCCTGGACTCCGCGCGCGACGTCACCCCTGTGCCCGGCCCCGGGGCCCGCAAGATCGCCTGACCCGCTAGCGCTCCTTCTTGCCGAGGCCCTCCGATCCCGGGTCTGGCCCGGGATCGGAGGCTGCCAGGCACCGGCTCATCCGGACAGGCGCAGGCCGAGGTGGACGCGGCTTTCCCGTCGTGCCTATGGTGGCGTGAGGCCGTGATGTTAGTGGGGACGTGTCCAAGCGGCACTGCTGGACAAATCGTTGCTCCAGCCCCTGGTAGCGATCGGTACTCCGTCGGGCGCCGCTCAGTTGGAGATCCTATGGCCCAGCCAGTTGCCTCGTCGGCCACCTCCGTCGACCGGCGCTGGATGATCCTGGTCGTGGTGGCCATTGCCCAGCTGATGGTGGTCCTGGATTCCACCGTCGTGAACATCGCACTGCCGTCCGCCCAGCGTTCGCTAGGGTTCCCGAACGGCGACCGGCAGTGGGTGGTGACGGCCTACGCCCTGGCCTTCGGCAGCCTGCTGCTGGTGGGCGGTCGGCTGGGCGACATGTACAGCCGCAAGTGGGTCTTCATCACGGGGCTGGTCGGATTCTCGGTTGCCTCGGCCATCGGCGGCGCCGCCGTCTCGTTCGAGATGCTGGTGGCGGCGCGCGCGCTGCAGGGAGCGTTCGGCGCCATCCTGGCCCCATCCGCCCTCGGCACCCTGGTCAGCACCTTCACCGACCCGCGTGATCGGGGGAAGGCCTTCGGTGTCTTCGGCTCGGTGGCAGCCGGCGGCGGCGGCGTAGGCCTGATCCTTGGCGGGGTGCTCACCGAGTACCTCTCCTGGCGCTGGACCCTCTACGTCAACCTGGTGTTCGCCGCGATCGCCGTGGCTGGAGCCCTGGTGTACATGCGCAGCAGCCGGCCCGCCACGCGACCGCGGATGGACTGGCCCGGGGCCATACTGGCCTGCGCCGGCCTGTTCCTCATAGTCTTCGGCTTCTCCCATGCCGAGACCGCTGGCTGGACGGCCACGCTGACCATCGGCTCCCTGGTTCTCGGCCTGCTCCTGCTGGCCGGGTTTGTTTTCGCCGAACGGCGGTCCAGCCACCCGCTGCTGCCGTTGCGCGTGATACTCGACCGCACCCGGGGCGGCTCCTACGTCGCGGTCGGCCTCTCGGGGATCGCGATCTTCGGTGTCTTCCTGTTCCTCACTTACTACCTGCAGGAGGTCAAGGGATACAGCCCGGTGACCAGCGGGCTGGCCTTCCTGCCGCTGATCGCCTGCATCCTGCTCAGCTCCAATGTCTCCAGCATCGTGACCCTGCCCCGGTTCGGGCCGCGTGTCCTGATCACCACCGGCATGGTGCTGGGCGCCGCCGCGATGAGTTACCTGGCCCAGCTCACCGTGACCTCCAGCTACCTCGGCGACATCCTGCCCGCCCTGCTCGTCATGGGCCTTGGCTTCGGGATGATCTTCGCCCCGGCGATCAACACGGCCACGGCCGGCGTCCAGCGCCAGGATTCAGGCGTGGCCTCCGCACTGGTCAACACCATGCAGCAGGTGGGCGGGTCGATCGGGACGGCCGCGCTGAGCACGATCGCGCTGACGGCGACGGCCACGTACCTGGCCGCTCACCACACGGGACCGCTGGCGCCAGCGATCGCGGCCACCCACGGCTACACCACGGCCTTTACGGTGTCCGCGGGCGTGTTCGGTCTTGGTGTGATCCTCGCGATCCTCCTGCTGCCGTCCAAGCACCGGCTGGACGAGCTCAGGAAGGCAGCCGCAACCGCTACCCCGGCGCCTGCGTCGGTCCCCGTGGCACCCGCGCCGGCCCGCGCGCCTGCGCCCGCACTGGAGTTTTCGGGGACGCACGCGATTCCCGTGGCCTCGTGCAGCTGCTCGCCGGTGATAAACCCGGCGGCCACACCGGGCGCCACGCGCGGCCCGTAGCCGCCCCCGGCGTGGGCCAGCTTTCAAGGGCGGGACGGAGAGGGCGACCCCACATTCGCTGGCCATATTGACGGTGCTGCCCCGCGACGCGGGGCCCGTGACGCGGGGCCCGCGTCGCTGCCCCCGCGACGCGCCTCCGCGACCATTTCCGTCCGCAAACGCGGCCGGGGCCCATCACCGTGCCGAACGTGGGCGGAAAGGGCCGTCCGCGCGACCATTTCCGTCGACGATCGCCCAGGGAGCCGCCGGAAAGCCGCCGGAAAGCCGCCGGGGAGCCGCCTGCCCGTCCGCCAAGGCTCCGCGCGGCGCCTGCCTGTGTGGCCCGTGTTATCGGTGTTACCGCTGTGCCGCCAGGCCGGGCGTTCCGCTGGTGATCAGACGATTGGTGTCGTGATAGCGACACCAATCGTCTGATCACCCAGCCTCCCGAGCTATGTCCTATTGCTACGAACAGACAGCCGTGCATTTTCGATGGCACTTATGCGAGCTGGATGGGCCCGGCGCCACGGTCACGACCTCCCTTTAGCCAGTGGTTGTTTAATGTCACTAGCTAACATCATGTGAGCAGCCGCATACGATAAGCCGTGTGGAGGTATCTGTGAGACAGATCACGCCCCCGGCGGCCGCCCCGTTGCCAGGCGGTGAACCGGCGGTGGCCTCCCCCGAGCCGGCCGGGAACCGCTGGCAGCGCAAGAAGCGGCGCACCCGGGACGTCCGGATCGAGGCAGCCGCGGCTCGGGGATACGACCACACGGCGGTGCATGAGATCACCGATGCCGTGGACGTCTCGGAGCGGTACGTGGCGAAGCGCCTGAGCACGCCGGCTGCCATCACCGGCGGTTAGTCCGGCGCAGGAACCGCGACGACAGCTGGCTCGGGGACGGGACTGCCCGGTCGGGCAGCCGCCTTCCAGATCCAGGCGGCCAGCAGGACCATCGCCACCGCGAAGGGCAGCGTGAGCAGCAGGACCGGAACCGGGCCGATCGACCCCAGCTGCTGGGCTAGTTCCAGGCCGGCGAAGAACAGGACCGCCAGCCAGCGCGGCACGCTCCGGCTCCGCCACAGGGCAAACCCCATGAGGACCGGCCCGGCGAAGATGCCGATGAAATAGACAGCGGCGAACACGTCGTAGGCCCGGGAACTGAAAGTGTTCACCAGGAACCGCGCGGCCGCGTCCGGGGACATGTGTGCCGTCGCGGCGGCGGCGAGATTGTAGCCGACCAGGACGTTGATGAGGGCTCCGCAGAAGGCACCGATCCCGCCGATCAGCGCGGCGACGGTGGCG
>Ga0187887_10004731_pt1 | contig 10058 bp, 5 predicted proteins | sample June2016WEW_7_10_FD_132977 | JGI IMG/M metagenome (GOLD analysis project Ga0187887, IMG submission 132977) | Peatland microbial communities from SPRUCE experiment site at the Marcell Experimental Forest, Minnesota, USA - June2016WEW_7_10 | ecosystem: Environmental > Terrestrial > Soil > Wetlands... | reverse complement strand
TCACTGATGAAAGTCGTTGACTTGGACTCTCGGTGCAGTTCTCGATGTAGTGCTAAACGTACGCTACCAGCAGGAGTTGGCTCCTCGCCAGCGTGATGGTTGTAAGGGTCAGTCGGGAATTTGCGTACCCAACCTGGGCTCGTGCCCACGGCCCCCCCACGTTGCAGCGCCTATACAGATTGAGAAAGATCAGAACTTGTTGCTATATGAATCGTAGAGGGAAGCGTCCCATGCTGACAACTACACGAACGAACCACACTCATATATACAAATCATATACAGAAAGATTGGTCACTCGGTCTGATACTTATAAACATTGGATACAAGTGTGGTGGAGGCGGCGGGAGTCGAACTATCTGGCATGTTGAGAGGACGTAAGTTGCTGATTCTAGGAAAGGCCACAATGGCTAAAAAGGCCCCATTGCCCGATCCATTGTACGTTTATTGTACGAAAATACTTTTCGTTCTGGAGTCCCGCAGACGCACATAGCTCACAGTATTCCGTAGAATCGCCGGGCTCGATCCCCCAAAGAAAAATGCTTGGCTTCCGATACGATAAGGCTGCGGCCGCCGAAATGAGCCCGGCCGCTGTCCGCCGTTCTGTTCCGGATCAGACGAGCCTATAATCCGAAATAGACGTAACATGAATCCGAATTAGACGGAGCCTCCACCGGCATGAGTGATGTTGAGAATGTGCTCTTCCCTCGCTTTTCTGCAGAATTGGTGACCATCGCGCTCAGGGACACGCCGGTTGTGATGATTACGGGCCCGCGTCAGTTGGTGGCATCGATCTGACCAAAGCCAAGCACAAGCGGTGGTACCGAAAAGTATCCTCGGAAGGACATGCCGCCGCATAAGTTGCTTGGTTGCTTGAACGTTTCGATCAACTCTGGTAAATCAGTAACCCATTGTGAGTGCGCCTCCCATTCCTTCAGCGCCAGCCGATCTGGAACTCATCGCACAACTGAAGAGCAAGCTACAATACGCGGAGCTGCGGATTCGGGTGCTGGAAGAGCGTCTGCGGTTGCTGCGGATCGAGAAGTATGGAGCAGGCGGAGAAAAACTTTCGCACTTGCAAATGCAATTGTTCGAGCTTGAGCCTGTCGTCGGTGAAATGACCGAGCAGGCGGAGAGCGAGCACGCGCCAGCGCATCGCTCGACGAAGAAGTCGGTCAAGCATCCGGGCCGCCAGGAGTTGCCGGCGAAGCTCCCTCGCGTAGAGCGGGTTCTGCCTTGCACGCCGGATCAGCGCGTGTGCAAACGCTGCGGAAAAGAAACCGTTGTGATCGGCTACGAGGAGAGTTCCCAACTGGACGTGGAGCCGGCGAAGTACTTCGTCCTGGTTACGAAACGTGAGAAACGAGCTTGCCCGAGGTGTGAGGAACTCGGAGTGGTCGCAGCACCACTGCCGCCACGGATCATCGAGAAGTGCCTCACGAGTGACCGGATCGTCATCGAGACGGTCGTCGGCAAATATTGCAATCACATGCCCCTAGATCGGCAGAGCATGATTCTGGAAAGGGACCTCGGTTTGGAAATCAGCCGCACAACGCTGGACGGCTGGGTCCTCAAAGTCGGCGAATTGCTGATCCCGATGGTCGCGGCAATGAGGCGAGAATTGATCAGCGGAAGTTACGTTCAGGCGGATGAAACCCCAGTCGATGTGCAGACACGCGAGGGCCGAGGCAAGAACCACCAAGCGTATCTCTGGCAATACAGTCGCCCCGGAGGAAGCGTGGTGTTCGATTTCCGCTTGGGTCGCGGACGCGATGGGCCGAAGCGGTTCCTGGGACAGTTTGAAGGCATTCTCCAAACCGACGGCTATGCAGCGTATGACCAAATCGGTGGGCCGAGAATGGTATATGCCGCTTGTTGGTCTCATGCAAGAAGACAGTTTTTCGAAGCAGTGCAGCTAAATCTCCGAGATCCGGTTGCAAGCCCGATTGTGGCTCAGATGGACGAGCTGTTTGCCGTCGATGCAGAAGCTCGCCGCAAAACGCTGACTCCTGCGGCGCGCCATATCCGGCGTCAGGAAACAGGGAGATCTCTTCTCGATGATATCCGCAGCAAGATCGAGGCAGCACAGTCCGCTGCTTTGCCTTCCAGCGCACTTAGCAAGGCCGGCCAATACGCGCTCGCAATGTGGAAGAAGCTCACCCGTTTTTTGGAGTATCCCGAACTAGAGCTAAGTACTAACCTGTCGGAGAATTCCATGCGTCCGGTAGCTCTTGGTCGAAAGAATTGGTTGCACATCGGCAGCCCACAAGCGGGACCCAAAGTTGCGGCGATTCTCTCGATCGTGGAAAGCTGCCGCAGGTTGAAACTCCCAGTACGCGACTATCTAGCAGCGGTTCTTCCCGGACTTTCCGATGTCACAATTCAGCGCCTTCCAGACCTTACTCCCGCTGCGTGGATCGCCCAGCATTCTATCGAGTAGCGCCAGCGCTATTTAAATCCAAAATCGAGGCACACGGCCCGTTTCCCTGATTGAACGATTGAGCGGAAAAACTCAGCCGCGAGCGATGGCAGCTTTGCGTGCGACCAGGAGGTATCCTTTGGCCTTGGCATCCGCTTCGATCGCGGCTAGGTTCGCATCTCCCTCCGTCGTTTGTCCTGCTTTCATTTCGATTTCAGCCAGCGTGAGACGAGCGTCGAGTTCAACAATGCGATAGCCCAGATCTCGCGATTTGGCGATGACGACAGCCAGCTCTTTTCGTGTCGCAATCGCGGTGAAGTGAGCAGTATTTTTTTGGGTGGTCTCGATGCGAGCGGCAGCGATAGCGGTTCGCCAGCGGACCTCCGGATTCTGGCTCTTGGCGGCCAGGGTCCGAGCCTGTTTCATGGCTTCTCTTGCTGCTGGCGCTTTGCCCTCGGCGAGCAAAGCGCGAACGAGGAGACACCAGGCACCGGTTTCGTCGTCGCGCGCCTTTTCTTCTTGAAAAACGTCGATGGCCTGCCGTATCGCTGCCTCTTGGTCCGGCAACGAGCGTCCCTCTTCCAGCGACAACTCCGCGAGCCCGAGCTGGGTTTGGGCGATTGTAAGTTTCTCGCCCGCCGAGGTTCTTATGACTAGCGACTGCTCATACATCTTGCGTGCGCCCGAAAAATCGGCCTCCTGAAGCAGGAGACCACCCAGACTCCACATGGAGTAGGCGCTCGAAAGATCGCCGTTCTTCTGCCAGATGGCGAGAGATTGTTCAAATCCTTGCTTCGCGCCGGCGAGGTCACCCTGTAATTGGTGCACGCTTGCGATGTTGTAGCCGGCAATGGTAATGCGCCCCGTGTCCTCCCGATCCAACTCCTGTGACTCCTCATAGAGTTGGAGCGCGTTTCTCAGATCCCCTTGAGCTACGCGGTCGTCGGCGATGTTCGCGAGAGCCTTCGACTGGGCGTTCTTGTCGTCAACCAGACGAAATCCGGCCAGTGCCTGACGATGCATTTTCTCGGCGGTGGCGGGATCACCCTGGGTTTCATAAATCAAGCCGAGGTTGTTGAGCACGCCCGCGGCACCGCGCTCCGAGCCTACTTCTCTAAAGAGCGTCTGAGCCCGTTGGTATAAACGGATGGCCTGGGGTACATCTGTCGCTGCCAAAACATCCGCCGCAGCGCGCAGAGTCGCGGCTTCTCCGTGCCGATCGCCCGCCGCGGCGTAGATGTTGGTGGACTCGCGGCAGGCGGGCATCGCATTTTCCTTTTGCTCCGTGTGTGAGAAAACCCAACATTGGCCCCAGCGTGCGTGAGCCAGGATCAGACGCGATCCTGCGGCCCTCGCCTTCTCCACGGCTCGCGACAGAGGCTGCTCTTGCTGCTTATATTCGCTCAGCGCGTCCCAGGCTGCTGCCTCCTGTAAATCAATACGGGGATCGTCAGAAGAGGGAGGCGAAAGCTTGCGCAGGGACATGACCGTGTCCAGAGCGTCGTGCGCCTTGCTGGCGCGAATCTCGGCGGTTGCCAACATGAGCCCGTAGTCAGCGTTGTCAGGGAACAAAGTGAACAGAGTGCGGTAAATTTCGATCGCCTTGTCATATTCGTGAACGATTTCGCGATAGCGCCCTTCCACCAGCAATTTCTCCTCGCGCGAAAGATTGGCCGACAAATCGTAAGCTTGCCGCGCCTCCGGTTGCGCCTTCTTGTCGTAACCCAGCAGCGACCAAGCTTCAGCCAGCGCGGAGTAAGCCAGGGCAAACTTCGGATCGGCAGCTATGGCCTGCTGCAGAAGATTACGCGCTCCCAAGGCATCGAACACGCGCAGCCGGGCGAGTCCCTCCGCGTAAAGGCGAGCGGCGTCGCGATTGGCAGGCAACGACGCCCGGACGCTCACCGCTTCCACCGGAGAAACCGCTTCCACGCCGAGCCTTTGGCGCAACTGCGAACCCGCCTGCGATACCACTGCGAACAGGTCCGACTCGTTTCCCATAACGGCAACATCCGCGACCGTTTCTCCCGCAGCCGTATCTTGGAGCCTTAAGTCGATCCGGATACGCGTATCGGGTTTTTCGCCCAAAGCTGTGTACGAGCCAAGCACAATCATGTCGCTACCCAGGTTCTTGTGCAGGCGTGATAGTGTCTCCCGCGAAAGACTGTCGGTGTCGGCCAGACGGAGTTCGAGTTTCGTGCGCGCGATGTCTTCCCCGGAAACCAGGCGCAGTTTTTCTCCCGCCACCAGCTCCGTGCTCAACATCTCCGCCAGGGCTGTGGAAAGCCATGCCTCGTCTGCACGGCCAGACAGGTTGCGGAATCCGAGAACGGCGATGGAACGGCGGGGCGCGAGCGATGTTGCGGTCGCCTGGGTTGAGGGCGGTACCTGGTGGATTTTCCTCCACGTGTAGAGCCCCGCAACGGAGATCGCGACTGCGACGAACGCCGCGATCAGCCCCACCAGCGGACGACTCGGCGATAGTGGCGCACTCCGTTCTTCTTTTTGTTGAGTAATGACGCTCGTTTCGATCGTGTGCTGTTGAAAAACCATCCCTCCCGAAGGAGCGCTGGCGTCGCCCATCGTCCCCGGGACCACGCTCAAGCCCTCCGTCGTAACCACCATCACTGGCGAGGCAAACTGATACCCCCTCCCAGGCAGGGTGATGATATAGCTGTTATCACCCGGCTTCTCCTCCAGCGCACGACGCAACACATAGATGCTCTGCACCAGGCTGCTCTCGTCCACAAACGTGTTGGGCCAGACTCTCTTCAGCAGTTCGTCACGGCTTAGGACCCTTCCTGGGTTCTGCACCAGGTACAACAACACATCAAAAGCCCGGCGGTTGAGGGTGACTACCTCGTCTTTCCGGCGCAAGGTGCGTGCCAGGGTATCGACCTGGAACCCCTCGCCAAATTGAAAGATACCCTCTGTTTTCATCGACTTATTGAAATTTCAGGACTTGTTAGAACTTGTTAGAAGTTGTTACTGGCATTTTTCCCAGGACTGCTGCACATTCGCGGCCAGCAAACAGCGAGGGCCGATTGCAGCAACTTTACCAATGGTTGACCGGGTGGGCAAGCCTGTTCCGTTCTGAGAAATCAGGTCACGGAACAACCACATGCACGGTCCGCACCGAGGTCACCGTGCAGCGAGAAAGCAAGACCCTGCTGGTGGCTGGAGCGACGGATTTGATTGCCTGCCCGCTCTGCGGACAACCCATCCACACAGCCCCGGTGGGAGGGAAAAGACTCCGCCTGGTGGAGGGCTCCACCGCGCGGGATGACCTTCCGGCGGATGGCACTTCGCCATGAGCTCAACAGGTTTGAGAACGGCAATGGAAGTCTTGCAGTAAAGACGCGTTTCGAGTTCAGGAAATCACCCAATTTCAGGAGGACAGTATGAAATTCACATTGAGAACTTTGCCCACAACGATTCTTTGCGTTTCTCTGGCTTGTGGGGCGGCGCTGGCCCAAGCTCAGTCGCCGGCGAGCGGAACATTCAACCCTCGCCACGAACTTGCTTCCATAATGAGAGCCCAGCCAAATAGTCAGGCCAATCATCAGACACAAGCTCCAAAACAAGGCTCGTCTGATTTGAGCCTCACCTTCGGGATGATCGACTTCCCCGGACAACCGGCCAGTGACGCGTCGGGCATCAACGACAAGGGCGAGATTGTAGGCGGATATGGCTCAGCCTTTGATAGTGCTTTTCTCTTGAGAGGCACGAAATTTACCCAGATCTCCTACCCGGGCGCAGCATGGACTGACGCCTACGCGATCAATGATGCCGGAGTAATTATCGGTGCGTACGGTACGTCACTGACAGATGCCCAGGCGTTCGAACTGGCGGGCAAGACATACTCGGCCATCAACTACCCGGGCGCGGCTTCGACCTACGCCCTGGGGATTAACAAGCACGGGGATGTCGTTGGTGCATGGGAGGCCGAACCCGACAACTACCCAGAAGAAGGCTTTCTCCTTTCTAAGGGCACGTTCACGAATATCGCCTACCCGGGCGCGATCGGGACTATCGCCTATTCGATCAACGCTGCGGGAGAGATCGTTGGGACTTACGGAAACAGTGATGGCAGCACGCATGGATTCCTGCTCCAGAATGGCACCTATACAACCATCGATTATCCCGGCGGCTACTCGCAGAACTACCTCGCGGTTATCAATGACAACGGTGTGATCGTCGGTGGCTACGGAGACCCCGTGACTTTGAACGGTGCGCCGTGGGACTGGGAGTACTGCTTCGTATACCAGAACGGCCAATTCACATCGTTTGTCGCCCCGTTCGGACCTCCGGTCGTGACCATGGTATACGGCCTCAACAACAAAGGGGACGTGGTCGGCGCTTACGCGGACAGCAGCGGGACCTGGTACGGCTACGAAGCCACGATCGCACAGTGATCGACCAGCCTCGCCGTCGATGCGAGCGTTTTCGCGGTTTAACAAACATCAGAAAAAAACTTTGGAGCGCGCCATGAAAAACTTGCCAACACAATTCGCAGCACTCGTGCTTTCCACACTATGTTTCCTGACCGGCGCCTACGGACAGACGGACGCCGCTTCTTCCACTTCCACGGCTCCTTCTTCCAGCAATGCGATCGAGCGGAGGCTCGACCAACTCCACCTTCACCCCGCACAAGCCACGGCGGCCAAGCAGTCCTCTTTGTCGCTGCCATTGCCGTCGTCATCGTCATTCGTGCGCGCCGATCAATCGCCTCTCGAACGTCTAACGCGTGCCCATGCGGCTCACCAGCCTTCGGCGCAGTCGCAACGATTGCCCGGTGCTCCGGTCGCCGCCGAGAGATACGTCTTTGGCCGCATGGATCTCGCCACTGGCAATGATCCCGATGCGGTTGCGCTCGGCGCTTTCCAGACGGGCGGCCCACAGAGCATGGCCGTCGCCAACTATAGCGACAATACGGTTTCCGTCCTCCTTGCGAATCCCGACGGAACTTTTCAGGCACAGACCGTCTATGCCGTCGGAAGCGAGCCTGACGCTATTGCCGTAGCTGACTTCAACCACGATGGAAACCTCGACCTGGCCGTCGCCGGCTGGGGCTCTGGAACCGTTTCCATCCTGCTCGGCAACGGGGACGGCACGTTCCAGCCGCAGGTCGCGTACTCGTGCATCGTTCGATGCTCGGACGTGGTGGTAGGCGACTTCAACCGCGATGGCAAGCTCGACTTGGCGATCACTGCTTTTGACGCGGACGAAATCGTCATCCTACTCGGCAACGGCGACGGAACTTTTCAAGCTGCGGTAGGCTTTGCCACGGGCCTTCGTCCGGATGACCTGGTCACCGGAGATTTCAATGGCGACGGCAAGCTCGACCTCGCCGCGACCAACGACTACGCCAATACCATCTCGGTGCTGCTCGGCAACGGCGATGGCACCTTTCAGCCACAAGTGCAATATGTCACCGGCGAGGCTCCCGAGGCGATTGTCACCGGCGACTTTAACGGCGACGGCAAACTCGACCTGGTCACGGAGAACTACGTTGCAAACACCATCTCGGTTCTTCTGGGCAATGGCAATGGCACCTTTCAAAACCATGTGGACTACCCCACCGGCGACGGCCCCAATTGGATCGTGGTGGGAGATTTCAACGGCGACGGCAAACTGGATGTGGCCACGGCCAACGCCAACGACAACACCATTTCGATGTTCCTCGGCAAGGGCAACGGCACCTTTGCTCCCCACGTGAGTTACGGTGCGGGCGCAGGAGCTTTCGGCTTGGCCGCCGGCGATATGAATGGAGACGGCAAGCTGGATCTCGTCGTCACCAACACCGGCGTCAACACCGTCTCGGTGATGGTGGGCCAGGGCAACGGGACCTTTCAGGCTCCGGAAAATTACGCGACCGATCTATTTCCGTTTACCGTGACCATCGCCGATTTCAACGGCGACGGTAAGCCCGATCTCGCGACCGAAACCGAAGACAACACGGTCTCGGTCCTGCTCAATAAGGGAGGCGGCAAGTTTGGTACGGCGGCCAACTACGCGGTTGGCTACAACCCCTTCGACCTGGTGGCCGGGGACTTCAACGGCGACGGCAAGTTGGACCTTGCCGCGGTGAATAGCGGGGAAAATACCATCTCCGTCCTGTTGGGCAACGGCAATGGCACCTTCCAGTCCCAGGTGCAATACGGCGTGGGCCTCTACCCCAGTGGGATTGTGGCGGGAGATTTCACTGGCAGCGGGATTCTGGACCTGGCGATTGTCGATTACCTGACTTACAACGCAGCAGTCCTCTTGGGGAACGGCAACGGCACCTTTCAGCCCTACGTCGGTTATCCGGTTGGCTACGATCCGGAATTTGTGGCGACCGGTGACTTTAACGGCGATGGCAACCTCGACATGGCCGTCACCAACGGTTATGGGAGTCCTACTGTATCGATCTTGCTGGGCAATGGCAACGGCACATTCCAACCTCCGGTCAGCTACTCTACAGGCAGCTTTCCCTTTGGAGTGGTCGTCGGAGACTTCAATCACGACGGAAAAGCCGATCTTGCCGTAGTCAACTATGACGACAGCACCATTTCGATTTTGCTCGGCAACGGTGACGGCACCTTCCAATCGCAACTCGTTTACCCCACCGGACAGTACCCGTTTATTGTGTCGGCGGCGGACTTCAACGGCGACGGCAATCTCGACCTCGCCGTCGGAAACCTCATCTGCTTTAACCTTCCGTGCCCGCAGGGAACCGTTTCTCTCCTGTTCGGCAACGGCGACGGCACCTTCCAGCCGCACGTGGATTACGGCCAGTTCGGCATCTTCACGGACGGCACTGCTGCTGGCGACCTCAACGGCGACGGCGGAGTCGATCTGGCGGTAGCGAACTCCGGCCCCTCCGGCGAGACCGGTGCGATCGCCGTGCAGCTCAATCTTCCCGTTATCGCAATATTTCCCAACGCTTTGGATTTTGGCACGGAGAAGGTTGGCGTGAAGAGTACTCCGCTGACCATCACCATCTCGAACCCAAGCGGTACGCCCATCACGATCACCAAACCTAAAATCACCGGAGCCGATGCCACCGACTTCGCCGAAACCACAACCTGTCCGCTTTCTCCGCACAAATTGGCTCCGGGCGGGCAGTGCTCCATCAGCGTGATCTTCGATCCGAAAGCCACTGGCACTCGCAGCGCCACGCTCAGCCTGAAAGACACAGTGCCTGGAAGCCCGCAAGCCATCGCGTTAGGAGGCACCGGCCAATGACAACAATGACGACGAGGAATGGGTTGCTGCGCGCAGCGGCGGAAAGAGAGTTCTTGGAATTCACCGAAGGAAATCAAGAAACAAAAGCAAACTTGGAGAGAGTTATGAAAAACCTGAAAACGAAATTGCTCCTGGCAACACTTCTGACCCTGGTTCTGCTGGCATGTACCACGGCCTTTGGCCAAATTACTCCCAGCCAGGATTCCTACACCTCCACCGCAACTCCCACCAAGAACTTCGGCGCCGCAACGACGTTGAATGTCGAAAGCTCTCAGACAACCTTCATCCAATTCAATCTGTCGTCGATCCCGCCCGGCTACACCAGCGCCGACATCACCAAGGCCACGCTCAAGCTCTATGTCGATGGCCTGACCACCGCCGGCAGTTTCAACGTGGATTACGTCAACGGCTC
>Ga0187887_10004726_pt1 | contig 10067 bp, 11 predicted proteins | sample June2016WEW_7_10_FD_132977 | JGI IMG/M metagenome (GOLD analysis project Ga0187887, IMG submission 132977) | Peatland microbial communities from SPRUCE experiment site at the Marcell Experimental Forest, Minnesota, USA - June2016WEW_7_10 | ecosystem: Environmental > Terrestrial > Soil >... | reverse complement strand
GCGCCAGCGCCCTCGACCGCGCCCACGCCCTCGACCGCGCCCACGCCAGCGCCCCTTCAAGCCGGAGAAAGTCGGCAGCGGTGCGGGTTGCGCCCACGGCGGGCCGCTTGCTGACCGCCGTTACCCGGCTGCTCCCGGCTGCCGACCGGACCCGGTACGGCGAGGAGTTCCGGGCCGAGCTGTGGGAACTCGCGCACGCCAGGATCGGTCGCGGCGGCCAGCTTGCCTATGCCGCCCGGCAGGTGATGTCGGCCCTGCGCCTGCAGGCGGAGCTGCGGGCCCCGCGTCGGCGGAGGGCGGCACCGTGACGGGCCCGCGGGCCAGGAAGCCGACGGGGCCGCGGATGACGATCCCGACCCGGCTGGTGCTGCGGGCCATGCTGGCCGAGCCCACCCGCGAGATGTGCGGGCTGCAGATCTGCACCGCCGCCGGGCTGCGGTCCGGCACCATCCATCCCATCCTCGCCCGCCTCGAGGGCCTCGGCTGGCTCGAATCCCGGTGGGAGGCCGCCGTGCCGACCGAGGAAGGGCGGCCACGGCGCCGCTACTACGAGCTCACAAGAGACGGCGCTGAGCGGGCCCGCATCGCCCTAGCCCAGGCCACCACCTCCACTAGCACCCTCGACCTGAACCCCCGACCCGCCGGCGGCCTCATATGAACGCCACCGATCTGGACCTCGCCCGCCGCATCCCGCGTGCGCTCAACCGTGCTAGCGATCTCACCAACGCTCTCGCCGCCGACCTCAAACACGTCGGCGACCTGGACGTTGTCTGCGCCGGCGCCAGAACTCTCGCTCGTAACCTTGATTACACCGTCGCCCGAGCCATCAACCGCTCTAATGGGCCTGCCCCAGACCTCAATCGTGCCAGCGACCTCGCCTACAACCTCACTCGCGACCTTGCTAACACCCGCGACCTACTTTTCGCGAGTGAACTCAACTACGTCCACGACATGGCCGCCGCGCGCGCCTACGCCGACGAGATCGTCCGCCTCGTCGCCCGGGCCGACACCCGTGCCCGTTCGGTCGCTGCCGCCCGGCCCCGTCCCGGTGACCTAGCTCGCAGCCGTCCCGGTGACGGTGACATCAACCAACTCCACGACCCCGCCCTAACCGTCGCCCGGGGACAACGCGGAATAGAGCACGTTGCGCCCTCGGCAGGCTTTCTCTTGAGTGTGACTGCCCGACTACTTCCTGCTGGCGACCGTGCCTTCTTCTCCGAGGAGTTCCTGTCTGAGCTGTGGGAGGTTGCCCATGCCGGGACTGGCCGTCTTGGGCAGCTAGCGTACTCAGCCCGGCAGCTCGGGCGGGCCTGGAGTCTACGGGCGGAGCTGCAGGGCCCGCACAGGCGCCGGGCGGTGCCGTGATAGGCGCGCTGCGGGCGGCGAGGAAGGCGGCAGTGGCCGCGGTCCCGGCGGCGCAGCTGGCCCGGCTGGGCCTGCCAGCGCTGATCGCGATATGCGCGCTGGCCGTGCTGGTGCTAACGGCAGGGTGCTGGATTCTGGGCAGTGACGACAGGGCCGACCGGGCGGCGAAGGTGCTGGGGGCCTGGCGCGGGACGCCCACCGGGGCCACGGGCGCTGACCCTGCCCCGCCAGGCCCTGTCCGGCGCCATCGGTGGATGCCCTGGCGGCGGAGGACAGCTGCGTGACCGGCCGTGAACCAGGCCTAGCCCTTATCAGAGAAAACGGCACCTTTTCTGTGATAGCCCGTCTTCGATGTGCGGGCGCAGGACCTGCCAGCCCGCGTTCCGCGTAATTCGGGTTGTCTAGAGGTATCGGGTTGGTGAGTTCGCAGTTCAGCGTGGTGGAGCTAGGGTGCGCGGCCGAAAGTGCCTAGAGAAACGGTTCTGGCCCGAATGCCTTGCTGTGCAGGGCTTTCGGTATATGGTCTAGAGCGATGTACGTGAAGACAACGAGCCGGAAGGTCAAGGGCGGCGAAGTCCGCTATCTGCATCTGGCGCACAACGAGTGGGACGCGGCCGCGCGCCGGTCCGTGCCGAAGGTGCTGTACAGCTTCGGCCGCGAAGACCAGCTGGACAAGGACGCGGTCCGGCGGCTGGTCGCGTCGCTGGCCAGGCTGCTGGACCCGGCCGACGGGCTGGCCGCGCTGGCAGCAGACGGGCTGGCCTTCACCGAGTCCCGCCCGTATGGCGGCAGCTATGTGCTGGATGCGCTGTGGCAGCGGCTGGGCATCGGCACCATCCTCACCGGGCTCCGCGCCGCCGGCCGTGGCCGGCCGCGGGACGGGGCGGCAGCCGAGCGGGTGCTGTTCGGGCTGGTCGCCAACCGGGCCCTGGCGCCGTCGTCCAAGCTGGCCGCGGCGGAGTGGATGAGCCGCGACGTGCACATCGACGGGCTCGGCGAGACCAGCGATGATGCCTGCTACCGGGCGATGGACTGGCTGCACGCAGTCCGCGGTGAGCTGGAGAAACAGGTCTACTTCCAGGTCGCGGACCTGCTGAACCTGGAAGTAGACCTGCTGTTCTTCGACACCACCTCCACCTACTTCGAGCTGGAGGAAGCCGACGAGGAGGTGCTGCGCGACTGGCGCGGGGAGAAGACCGCCGCCCGGGACGACGCCGATGAGGACAAGACGGCCGGGTTCCGCACCCACGGCAAGTCCAAGGACAGCCGCGATGACCTGCCGCAGATCGTGATCGGGATGGCGGTCACCCGCGGCGGGATCCCGGTCCGGGTCTGGTGCTGGCCCGGGAACACCGGCGACTCGGCGCTGATCCGCCAGGTCAAGGGCGACATGCGGGACTGGAGCCTGGGCCGGGTCGTGTGGGTCGCCGACCGCGGGTTCTCCTCCGCCGCTAACCGCCGCTACCTGCAGCGCGGCGCCGGGCACTACATCATCGGGGAGAAACTCCGCTCCGGCTCGGCGCAGGCGAAGGCCGCCCTGTCCCGGCAGGGCCGCTACCAGCAGGTCGCCGGGAACCTGCAGGTCAAGGAAGTCCGCCTCGATGATGCCGCGGACCGGTTCGTGATCTGCCACAACCCTGACGCCGCGGTCCGCGACGCCGCCATCCGCGACGAGCTGGTCACCAGGCTCGGCGAGATGATCGCCGGCACCGATACCCTCAGCGCCACCAAGCGGGCTGAGCTGCGCGGGAAGATCTCCATGATGCCGGGCCTGAACCGGTTCCTGCGCGTCACCCCCGGCGGGCTGCTCCGCATCGACAAGGCGAAGATCAAGGCCGAGGCCAACCTGGACGGCAAGTACCTGCTGCGCTCCTCCGACCCCACGCTCACCGCCGGGGACATCGCGGCCGGCTACAAGCAGCTACTCGACATCGAGCGCGGCTGGCGGGACATGAAACAGATCCTGGACCTGCGGCCCGTCTATCACCGGCTCGAAGAGCGCATCCGCGCCCACGTCCTGCTGTGCTGGCTGGCGCTGCTGCTGATCCGCATCGCCGAGACCAGCACCGGGCAGACCTGGCCCGCCATCCGCCGCGAGCTCGACCGCATCCATCTGGGGACCTTCACCGGCCCGGCCGGGACCTTCCGGCGGCGCACCGAGCTGACCAAGCCCGCCCGCGACCTATTCGCCCAGCTCACCATCACCCCACCAGGGCAGATCCACGAACTCACCACCCCCGACGCCCGCTAACACGAAAACACCCCCGCCGCACCTCTAGAGAAACGCCCCCACAACCGGGCTATCAGCATGCCCGCAGGTCACACCCCAGATCCGTGCTCCAGCCACGCCGAATTACGCGGAACCCAGGGCCAGCGGGCCATCGCCTGGTCCCGCTGGGCCTCGGTCAGGCCGACCAGGTGCCGGGAATCGCTGCCGGTCACCTGTCCAGCGTCACACCGAGTCGCTTCCCTTCTCTGGGGGTCCTTGAGCTGTTGTACGACGTGGCGTTTGAACGTTTCACGGAGAGGTTCTGCAACACCTCAGCCACGTGTGGTGCACGTTGTCGTCGCTGCTCAGAGCCCTGCTGACTATGGACGTGCAACATATGCAACACCGCTAGCCGCAGTCAGGAGGTTTGTCCCTCGCCCCTAGCTGCACGTTTCGCGATGACGCCCTTGATGTCCGTTTTGCACCCTGAGAGAAGATGCCGATGTCGCGTTATCGCCGGATCCAGCATCCGGGCGGGCTACCTGCGTCGCCGTGATGGCCAGCCGGGCCGGGAGCCCGGGACGAGACGGGGGGATCTGCCCGGCTGCCCGGTTGTGCCCGTTCGCGAGTTCCGGCAAGTGCTTGTAGATGGTGGAGCGGCTGACGCCAAGAAGCCGGGCGATGCTGGAGATGCTGTTGCTGGGCAGGGTGAGCAGGTCGCGGGCCTGGCGGATCTGCTCGCCGGTCATCGCCGGGGGCCGGCCGAGGCGCTGGCCGCGGGCGCGGGCGGCGTCCAGGCCTTCGCGGGTGCCCTCCACGATGAGCTCGCGGATGAACTCGGCCAGGGCCGCGAAGACGTGGAAGACCAGCCGGCCGCCTGGGGTGGTGGTGTCCAGCGCCTCGTGCAGGGACCGGAACCCGACCCCGCGGCGGCGCAGCCCAGCGACCAGAGTGATCAGGTCCTGCAGCGACCGGGACAGCCGGTCCAGGCTCGGCACGACCAGGGTGTCGCCGGCGCGGAGGTAGTCCAGGCACGCGGCGAGCTCGGGCCAGTCGGCAGTCTTGCCTGACAGCTTGTCGGCGAACACCCGGATGCAGCCGGCCTCGGTCAGGGCGCGGGTCTGCCGGTCCAGGATCTGCCCGGACGTCGACACTCGGGCGTACCCGATCAGCGCGCCGGTAAGTTTCGCCGGCTCAGGCGCGAGTGGATCGTCCTCATCGGTACCGGCGATACCGGCTGGAGTCAGCGTCACCCTCCGACTGTACGGGAAACGGTTGTGCCGGAGTTGTTGGACACGCCGACTTCTCAACACGTTTTTCGGGCAGTCGCCGCCTGCCGGGAGTGGAGATCGGAGCCCGTGTGGGCGGGTGTCTGAGAATCGTTCGATTCCCGACACTCCCCTCGCGGCCGGCCGGCGAGATGTCGCGGCAGGCTGTTGACGGTGACCGGAACCTGCCCATGAGCGACCACCAGGAACTGCCCTGAGACGACCAGCCTGGGTGGGCGTGACCTCGGGGTTAAGAGTGACCAGCTGCATCGGGCGCGTCGGGATGCTCGGTCCCGAGAACCTGCTCCCAGTCGGCGGCGACCCGCTACCCGGCCACGCCAGGCTGACCGCCCTCCCAGGCGTCAGCCCATCTCCCACAGCCGAACCGTCGTGTCGGCACCGCAGCTGGCCAGCAACTGCCCGTCCGGGCTGAACGCCACCCCCAGCACTTCACCGCCGTGGCCGATCAGGGCCGCGGCCGCGGCCGGGTGCACCGGGTCGGTGACATCCCACAAGTTCACGGTGGCACCTTTTCCTGAAGCCAGTACCCGCCCGTCCGGGCTGAACGCCACCGCACGCACCCAGACGCCGCCGGCAAGGAGTCTGGCCGTCTGGACTGGATGTGCCGGGTCGGTGACGTCCCACAGCACGACGGCTCCGGACGACGCCGTCATATACTGGTTGCTGTCGGTCTGCCCGCTGCCGGTGGCTAGCAGCCGCCCATCCGGGCTGAACGCCACCGCGGTGACCGTGGCAGCCTCGTTTACGTTCGTCCCCGTCCCGAAGCGCCGCCGGATGGTAGCGATCTGGGCCGGATGCCCCGGATCGGCGACATCCCACAGGGTCACCGTCTTGCCGCCAGCGTCGCAGGCCAGCAGCCGCCCATCCGGGCTGAACCGGACCGCACCGGACTGAAGCCCAGTCCCGTGTGAGCCGGAAGCTCCGGTTAGGGTGGCGCGCTGGTCCGGGTGCGCCGGATCGGTGACATCCCACAGGGCCACCGTCCTGTCGGCGCTTCCGGACGCCAGCAGCCGCCCATCCGCGCTGAACCCCACCGCCCTGACGCCCCCCCGGGAGGTGCCCCTCTCGGGGCGAGGGTGAGCGAGAGTTGCGCGCTGGTCCGGGTGCGCCGGATCGGTGACATCCCACAAGATCACCGTCGTGTCGGCGCTTCCGGACGCCAGTACCCGCCCGTCCGGGCTGAACCCCACCGCGTTCACTGCCCTGCTGTGGCCGGTCAGAGTGGCGGTCAGGTTCGACGAAGGGGGCGGAGGCGGCCGCCGCCTTAGGAATCGCATGACGCAAGTCTCCCTTGCTCCTGAAGTTGGCAGCCCGGAAGGAAGCTGTCATCAGCCGCAAACTGGGTTGATCTTCATGCGGACGGCGAACTCGTCATACCCAATACGTCGGGTTTACCAGTTTCACCGTGGGTTGGGCTCGACAGCCAGGACTCTTCACGGCAGGCGTCAACGGTGCCTCGGCGGTGCCGGGCCGTTACCTCTGATAAAACTCCACGATCGCGGGGACGACCGCCTTACCCTCCGGGCTCGCGGCGCCAGCGGCGCGACGCGCGCTAAGAGCGCGGCCTGAACGTCGACGACACGGCTTCCGTACCTCCAGGCGACAGTCGGCCAACCGTCCCTTGTCGACGCAGATTACATACTCTTCCGGTATATTCAATCCGCACGTAGGGCAGTACTCAGGCGTGCCTAGCAGTTGCACTTTCCGGTCAGTTGGGGTACCGACGTCGTTACCGCCCCATTTTATTTCATCTCCCATGGAGTACGAGTACTGCTGCGTGTCTCCGTAGGCAAACTGGACCTTAATCACTCCAGCATTACCGCACCGGCGGCAGGGAACCAGCCGCTTAACCTCAACCGTGTTATATGCACTCATCAGTAGCCTTTAGTCGGGTAATTGATGTCCCGCAAGAATCATGCTGGTAAGAGCGCCACCTGCTCGGCATCCGGCAGTTCGGGGCGGACGGCCGCTATTTCAGCAACTAAGCTGCCCGCCTCCCAGTCGCGTTCCGCCTGGTGCCTCGTCTGGGGTCCCCGTTCGGGATACCAGGAGGCGTGGCCACCTGGGGGGCTGGTGGCCGGGGCGGCGTCCCTGGCCGGCTGGGCGTCCCTGTGTCCGGGGTCAAGGCCACCGCGGGCCCGCTCGAACCACCGCTGGCTTTCAGGCCCTGCCGGGGCTGGTGCGGGCGGCACGTCGGCCTGCCGCGCCTCGGGCATTTCGCGCGGGTGCCGGGCGCGGTCAGCCTCAGGCCTGCCGGGCGATGCGGCGTCGTTGCCTGGCTGAGGGTTATGGCCGGCGGGTTCGAGGCCTCGGGTTCGTTCCCACCACGGCCGCGAACGTTCTGCAGGTTCCGCCACAGCCGGCGCGGCGCTTGGCTGTACGTCCCCGGGCTGCCGCGCGTCCAGGTCCCGCGGTTGCCAGCTCCGGCCACCGTGGCCGGCATCCGGACCTCTCCCTGGGCTGGCGGTGGCTTGCGGTTCCGCCTGTGGTGCGGGCCGCGGCCGCAGCGCTTCCCGGGAGTCAAGGCCGCGGGCCCGCTCGAACCACCGCTGGCCTTCGGGTTCCGCCGGGGTGTTAGCCGCCACTCACCGTGAGCGTGGCTGGGGCGGGTGCGTCGCTGGCGGTGAGCGTGGTGGTTTCTCGGGGTTCGGGTTGCGGGTGGCTGGCGTGCGACGACACCGTGAGCGTGTCGGATTCGGGACGGCCCTCCCCGTGATCTTTTGGCGAAGCTCGGGGAGGTGGTTCTGTAGGTGAGTTTTGAATCCAGTTATCGGTGAGTTGTGAATCCAGTTGTTGATCTTGGGGGTCTTTTTGTCGTTGAGAGTGTCCCGTCTCCGGTAAGTCGGCCCTGTCTCACTGATTCCGGCCCATTGCGGCTCGGGTCTCAGTATTGTTTGCCCCGGCTGTTCGGCACCATCCGCGATGACGCCGCCCGCGGCATGTCCATCCGGCAGATCGCCGCCCGCTACCACGTTCATCGCCGCATGGTCCGCCAGGCACTCGCCGCACCCGTCGGCCCGCCGCCCCGCAAGCAGGCAACCCGGCCAGCACGAGCTATCGACCCCATCCGGGATGTCCTGGACAAACTGGCCGGCGAGCCCCTCACCATCTGGGAGATCTGGGCGACCGTGACCGACGAGCACGACTCCGACGCCTCATACGCGGCCATCAGGGACTACATCCGGAACCGCCGCCTTGCCAGGCAGCCCGGACCGCCCCCGGATCAGGTCACAGCCCGAAGGCGACATCGCCCCGGGAGCGGCTTAGTGCGCGGCCAGGCGGACGCTCACCTGGGAGCCGAGTTCGCGGAATCCCACGGCACGGGCGATGCGCCGGGATTCCCAGGATCGTGCCCGCCATTGCGGAAGCTTTCCTTCCTCGAGCGCGCGAGCGACGGCCGCTGACGCGGCGGCACGGGCCAGGCCGCGGCCTCGCGCTGCGGCGGCCGTCAGCACGCTCAGGTGCGCCGTGCCGCAAGGCCAGTCGGAGTAGCCGGCGGCGGCAACGACCTGGCCATGCTCGCGGACAGCGAAGGCCGGCGAGGTGATCTCCCGCATGCCGCTCTCCTCAACGTCATCGGTTTCCGCTGCCGCCAGGAACTGCCTGAAACCGGGGTGATCCAGGTCCACCTGCCCGGTGATGGCGTCACCAAGCTGGGGACGGAAGTCCGGCTGGTCCAGGTAGGCCAGGGCCGCCGGCCCGCGGATCTCGGCAATGCGCAGCCTGCGGCTTAGTACTCCGGTGTCGGTGAGCGAGGCGGCAGGCAGACCGCTCAGAGCCTGGCCGACAAGGCGAGCGGTCCCTTGATCGGGCGCGGTGGCGAGGGCGGCGTCGCCGATGACCACGATGCCGGCCCAGCCGGGCGGGCAGAGATACGACCGGGGCGACACGGCGACGCTGACAGCGGGAGCGAACCCGGCCGCCGTCCCGGCGAGATACTCCCACAGCTCCCTGGCCCTGGGAATCAGCACGGCCACGGGCCGTGCTCAGAGTAAGGCGCGCGGCAAGCGGTCAAACCCACGAATAACAACCCTACTGAAGCAGAGCCGGCACCATATCTAACGAGCAAGCACAGCCCCAGTTCTCACACATCCGCTGTCACCGGCTGCCTTCCTTGAGACCCAGGCCGCAATGGGCCGGAATCAGTGAGACAGGGCCGACTTACCGGAGACGGGACAGAGAGCTGACTCCGCTTCTTTCTCGCGTGCGGGGCCTTTCCTGGGGCGGCGGTGAGGACGGCGGCTCCCCACCTCTGGCTCTGGGGGGCGAGTTCTGGCCCGGTCTGTGGTCAGCGCTGGCCGCGCCTGTGGTGCGGTAGGGGCGGGTTTGGTTAGTTCTGGCCTCACCGCGGATCCCGCACGGGAATCCCTTCATCGCCCAAGACCACTGAAGCCGGGCGGGCCAATTCGGCTAGGCCGGCTCGCCGAGGTCTCGCGACATCCAGCCGGGTGTGTCGAAGCGCACGGGCAGGGTGCCGACCAGCTCTGCCAGGTGCGTCTCAAGGTTCTCGAGCTCGGCGGGACCGATTTGCCGCTCCCATTGATCGCGCAGCTCGTCGAAGATCGCTTCACCTGCGCGCAGCACCTCGAAGCCGAGCGGGGTGACCTGAAGGCGTTTGCGGCGGGCGTCGCGGGGGTCCGGTTCACTTGCCACGTATCCGCGCTCCTGCAGCACTGCGATCGTTTTCGCCGCTGCCTGCTTGGAGACGGACAGGCGGCGGCCTAGTTCTGAGGCGTTGTCGGCGCCGGCGGCGATAGCCCGCATGGCGAAGTCATGGACGGGACGCACATCGTCGTAGCCACGGCGGGCCAGTTCGTCTATCGCGGCGTCCACCAGTGAGCGGAAGCCTCCGAGCAGGAGCAGGGCGAGATCGGCGCCAGAGCGGGACATGGGAGAAGGCTACGGCAGCGGCTGGACAAAGACAACCAGGTTGACTAGTGTCAAAGACATCCAGGTTGTCGAAGTCGAGTCCGAGGAGAAAAGGATGGACGTCACACCAGCTGGTCCCGCGCTGCCGGGGATCACGCACCACTACGCGGAGGTCAACGGGACCAGGCTGCACTACGTCGCGGCGGGAGCCAGCGGCTCTCCGGTCCTGCTGGTCCACGGGTTTCCCGAGACCTGGTGGGCCTTCCGGAAGCTCATCCCGCTGCTCGCGGCCAGCCACCGCGTCTTCGCCGTCGACCTGCGCGGCTTCGGCGACT
>Ga0187887_10004722_pt1 | contig 10075 bp, 9 predicted proteins | sample June2016WEW_7_10_FD_132977 | JGI IMG/M metagenome (GOLD analysis project Ga0187887, IMG submission 132977) | Peatland microbial communities from SPRUCE experiment site at the Marcell Experimental Forest, Minnesota, USA - June2016WEW_7_10 | ecosystem: Environmental > Terrestrial > Soil > Wetlands... | reverse complement strand
TCGATTCACGAACGGCCGTCGCACGGGACCCGGCCGCCGCTTTCGACCTCGGCAGAAAAAGGCTACCGCGCCTTCGCCTACCGCGGCTCAGGTAGCCTTGCTAGCCGGTATTCAATTCTCTCTTGAATGCCCATGGAGGAGTGCGAGAGCGGCCGAATCGGCACGATTGGAAATCGTGTGAGGGGAAACCTTCCGTGGGTTCAAATCCCACCTCCTCCGCCGATACCGTGCGGCGGGCGTTCGTCGAACGGCGCCGGACGTCCACACGGCTTGGCTCAGGCGTCCCGCCTCGACATCCGCCACGCACCGAGCGCCGTCCAGCCCACCAGCCAGGCAATGATCACCACGACCGCGACGGTCGTGCTCTCGGGGACTAGGTGTGCGACACCGCCCCCGCCACCACCTCCGCCGCCGCCTCCGAACACCTGGGGCAGCCCTCCGGGTTCCAGATGAGCCGTGGCGAGACCAACCAATCCCCTCTGCGCGTTGATCAGGTGTGGAATCGCCGCGTGGGAAAAGAGCGGCGTGAGGATGAGCTCGAGCACGATCATGAGCACCACCGAGACGGTTCGTTGGCCCATCAACGAGGCCAGGCCGAGACCCACCACGAAGCCGATGATCGCCTCGAGTTCGATCCACAAACCGGTTTTTATCATGAGCAAATCTGACGGATACAGGAAGGTGCTCGAGTAATTCGCGTAGTCCTGCTTGGCGATCGCGACGGCCTCCGCCTTCAGTTTCGTCGTAGAGATGTGGGTGAAGCCAGGAGTCCCGGGAGGTATGACGACCTTGCCATGCTGGTTGACGTAGCACGGAATGCTGATGCCTACCGGTCCGTTGTAATTAAAGCCGCAGTCCACCTCCTTGGAATGTTGGGCCGCCCAACTCTCGAGGCTGGTCAGGGAGAGTCCCGGGGGCACGTTGATGCCGTCGTAGACCAGCTTGGTGGGCGCGGCGAAGACGCACACCGCGCAGACGATCGTGAAGCCGACCGCCACCATGGGCACGATGATCGCCAGCCCCGCGGGGATGCGTGCGAAGTAGAGCGCGAGGCGCGAACGCCCGGTGATCACCAGATGGCGGAACATGCCTTCGGTGAGGTCGACCGATCCCGCGGTGCAGCCCAGGGTCGCGGCAATGATGAAGCCGAAAACGTACATGACGCCGGCCACGAGCGCGGTGAAGATGTCGTACCCTCCGGCCGGTCCGTAGGACTTCGGCGCCACGGCGTGCGCGATCAATCGAACCAGGAGGAAGATGGTGGGCACGCCGATGTTCACGACGATCAGGGCGGCCATGAGGCCTCGGCGCTTTCGTAGTTCCATGATCCGGGTGCCGATCATGGATCCCGTGGGAATCCACGAGCCTCGTCGGTCGCGCGAGACCCTGTTCGCCGACATCCGATCGGTCGGCGCTGCGGTGGCCGGAGCGGTCGTCATGCTGAGTCTCCTAGACGGCTCGTCACTTGCAGGAACCACGATTCGAGCGACACCTGGATCTCCTCGAGTCGGTACACCGCGATGCCACCCTCGACCAAAAGCCGGTTGATCTCAGCGATGGCGTCGCGTCCGGTGCCCGAAGGAAGGTGGATCGACAGCCCGGACTCCTCGACGTCGATCTTCTCTCCCAGCGCCGTCGTGGCCAGAATGGTTCGAGCGCCGTCCGGCGACGAACACCCCACGTGAACCTCCATCGCCGCGCCGGCCAAGAGTTCCGCAATCGGACCCTGACGGATGACCTTGCCGTTGTCCACGATGGCGACCGCGTCGCAGGTTCGCTCGACCTCGTCCAGGAGGTGCGAGGAGAGCATCACCGTGCGACCTTCCGCAACCAGCGACTTGATCATGTCACGCATCTCGTGCATGCCGGCCGGGTCGAGCCCGTTCATGGGCTCGTCCAGGATCAAGAGCTGCGGATCACCGAGCAGGCAGGCGGCCACCCCCAGCCGCTGGCGCATGCCCATCGAGTACTTCGACACGCGATCGTTCGCGCGGTGCGTCATGCCCACTCGATCCAACGACGAATCGATCCGGTCCCTCGCCGCGCGCTCGCGAGCCGCGGCGAGGATTTGAAGGTTCTGTCGGCCGGTCAAGTGACCATGGAACCGAGGTTCGTCCACGATGGCCCCGACGCGGGCGAGCGCGATATCCCTCTGCCGCGGAACCGGTACGCCGAGCAGTGACATGGTGCCAGCGTCCGCGTGCGTCAGGCCGAGCAACACCCGGATAAGCGTGGTCTTACCCGCACCATTGGGACCGAGGTACCCGAAGGCGCAGCCCCGGGGAACGAGCAACTCCACGTCGTTGACGGCCGTATTGTCGCCGAAGCGCTTGGTCAACCCGTGCGTCTCGACGGCCCAAGGGCCGTCCGAGGAATTCGCTCGGGACGATTCATCCAACAACGCTGTCGACATCTCGACCTCCACTTACTTTCGTGTCCGAGCGACTCCTGCAAAGAGTAAATGAATCGCGCGGCGTTGACCATCGGGGTAAACCCTGACATTTTCACTCACCGTCATAGGGGCACCCGATGATGAGATGAAGGAACGTCACGTTGTCGTCACCGACGCTCCACTCTCCCTACGTTCTCACGTCAACCTTGGTGCGTCCGCGGCCACCACGTCGCTCTGGTCGTATCACGATCCTCGACGTCGTGAAAAGAAGTCACCGAGGAGGATCGCGGAGTCGAGCGCCAAGACCTCGTACGTCACGTCGGCCTCGTGCAGCAATCGAGGATCGACAAGCAGGTTGTATCGCGAGCCCACGGCGCCGGCCTTCTCATCCATGGCGCCGATCACGACGCGCGACACGCGAGCATTCAGCAAGGCTCCCGCGCACATGACACAGGGTTCGAGGGTCACGAACGCGCTCACGCCGTCCATGCGCCACGTGGCCCGTTCGGCTGCGGCTCGTCGCAGGGCCACGACCTCGGCGTGGGCCGTGGGGTCCTGGTCGATCTCACGTCGGTTCTCGCCCACGGCGATGATCACGCCATTCTCGACGAGCACGCAGCCCACCGGCACGTCGTCATGCGCCGACGCCTGCTTCGCCGCTTCCAGCGCCGCGCGCATGAAGGTCTCGTCGTCGGGCGACTCAACCATGACGCATTGGTCCGATGTCTTCACGATTCATATCGGTTCACACTCTCACACCCAGGGCGCTCGACGAAGGCCGCCCCATGGGCGCTGGCCATCATCGTTGTAGGCTGGTCGACGGAGGGGTGCGAGAGCGGCCGAATCGGGCAGTCTCGAAAACTGCTGTGTCTCCGGGCACCGTGGGTTCAAATCCCACCTCCTCCGCCAACCAGAGACGGGTGACTTCGGTCACCCGTCTCTGCGCTCTGGAGTATGACACCGCGTAGAACTAATCTGGTCCTGTCTGGCAATCGTTGGACCGCGCACCTAAGGAGTCCTCATGGTTTCTTCAATCCAATCTGAAGTCGGTACGGAGCGCAAAGTGATCACCGAGCTGCCCGGTCCCAACTCACGCGCCTTGCACGAGCGACGCAAGGCCGCGGTGAGCGCGGGACTCACGACGGGCTTCCCCATCTACATCGAACGGGCCGAGGGCGCCATCCTGGTCGACGTCGACGGCAACCGCATCCTGGACCTGGGATCGGGCATCGCCGTGACGACGATCGGCCACGCGGTACCCGAGCTCGTCGACGCGGTCAGCGCGCAAGTGGCGGCCTTCACCCACACCTGCTTCATGGTCACGCCCTACGAGAGTTACGTCGAGGTGTGCGAGGAGCTCGCCGCGCTGACCCCGGGCTCACACGCCAAGACGTCGGCGCTCTTCAACTCCGGCTCCGAGGCCGTGGAGAACGCCGTGAAGGTCGCGCGACTCGCCACGGGCCGCCAGGCCATCGTGGTCTTCGATCACGCGTATCACGGCCGGACCAATCTGACGATGGCGCTCACCGCGAAGAACATGCCGTACAAGGACCGCTTCGGACCCTTCGCGCCCGAGATCTATCGCGTGCCCATGAGCTATCCCTTCCAGGATGGCCTCACCGGCGCGGAGGCGGCGGCGCTCGCGATCAAGGAGATCGAGACGCAGGTCGGAGCCCACAATGTCGCGGCCCTGCTTATCGAACCGATCCAGGGCGAAGGCGGATTCATCGTGCCGGCCGACGGATTCCTTCCCGCGCTCTCGGAGTGGACCACGGCGAACGGCGTCGTCTTCATCGCCGACGAGATCCAGAGCGGCTTCTGCCGCACCGGCGACTGGTTCGCCGTGGACCACGAAGGCGTCATCCCCGACCTCGTGACGACCGCCAAGGGGCTGGCGGGTGGCATGCCACTGGCCGGACTCACGGGACGGGCCGAACTGATGAACGCGGTGCACGAGGGGGGCCTCGGCGGCACCTACGGCGGGAACCCCGTCGCCGCGGCCGCCGCGATCGCCACCATCAAGACCCTGCGCGACCGCAATCTCGTCGCGCGCGCCCGCGAGATCGGTGACACCCTGCTGAGCGCATTGCACAGCCTTCAACAGGACGTGGCCATCATCGGCGACGTCCGCGGTCGCGGCGCGATGATCGCCATGGAGTTGACCCAGCCGGGCACCAAGTCGCCCAACGCGGCGGCCGCCAAGGCCATCGTCAGCTACTGCAACCAGAACGGCGTCGTGGTGCTCGCCTGCGGCACCTACGGCAACGTGATCCGCCTGCTGCCGCCTCTGGTGATCAGCGACGAGCAGCTGGCCGACGGGCTCGCGGTCTTGGGCGCTGCGGTTCGAGCGGCTGGCTGACGCCAGGACGAACTCGACGCCACGACGTCGAACCCCGTGCGTTGACGCGTGATTAGTACTATCAACGGCGCGGCACGTGCCGAAAGGGGACCGGAAACGTCATGAGCCGTGCTGCAGCCAGCGTCACGAGAGGGTGGCGCACCCTGGTGGTGGCCGGCGCGTGCGCCGTGGTCTTGGCCAGCTGCGGCACCGCGCGCGTCGCGACACCCCACGTCATCGGCACCCCGTCATCGAGCATCGACGTCCCACTGGCGAACGTGGCGTGCACGACGTCAGGCTCCTGCATCGCGGCGGGCGGCGACGACTCGAGCGCGGCACCGTCGTCGGTCGTCGAGATCCGCCACGCGAACGGCACCTGGAGCGCGCTGACGACCCCCGACACGCTGTCCCAGTCCATCACCTCAGCCTCCTGTTGGTCCGACGGCTGCCTCGTCGGCGGCACGCAGTCCTCGCTCGATTCGATCTGGAGCTACCTGCAACGCGGCGAGTCGTTGATCGTCGCGACGGCACCGCACGCCGGGCGAGGGGTGAGTACCATTGACTGCTTCGCCGACGCCACATGCGCGGTGGTGGATACGACCGGCATCACCGGCAGTTCGCGTCTCGCCTTCACGAGTGACGCCGCGACCACCTGGTCCGTGCCCACGCCCCTCACCTGGACGGTCGGCGACGCCGTCACGGCCCTGTCGTGCACCGACGAGCTCAATTGCCTGGTGGCGGCCGCTACCTCGAGCCACCACGTGATCCTCGAGGCGACCCATGACGGAGGTATCACCTGGACGGCCCGCACGGTTCCTCCGACCTGGTGGACGCTCACGTCGCTCACCTGCGAGAAACTCAACTGCGTCGCCCTCGTGAACACGTCGACGTCGTCGCTGGTCGCACGGACCACCACCTTTGGTCGGGTATGGCGCAGTGCCGCGCTGGCCAACACCGCCAGTTCGCTGGCCTGCGCCCGACTGTCCCGGTGCGTGGTGGCGGGCACGACCCCGTCGCAGGGACCGTGGCTGGCGACGCTCAAAGGGCTGCGGGCCACCACCGTCGCGCTCAAATACGTACCGTCACCACTGATCGACGCCGCCTGCGGCGTCAAGGTCTGCGCCGCCGTCGCCGCGAGTACCGTCCTCTCCTTCAGCCCATAGTCCTCGAGGGCAGCGACCAGCGAGCATCCGAGCGCCGGCGCTGCGCCACCCTTCGCGAGCGAGGTGCGGCGAGCTCGGCCGCGGTCGACTTCCTGATTTCTATGGCAGGCTAGAGAGGTGAGTCTCGCAGCGCCCAGCACCGCACCGTCCGGCTGGTATCCCGATCCGGGCGGAGAGCGACAGTGGCGGTTCTGGAGCGGATCGGGCTGGTCACCGGAGACCCGGCCCTACGCCGCCGCGGTCGTCACGCCTTCGATTGTCGCCTCGTTGACGCTCATCGCGACCCTGCATCGACTGGTGCGCTACGGCATCGTCGCCTTGTTCGCCGGCTTGGGACTGGTGGTGAACATTCTCGCGCACTGGCCGGGCACGGCCCACCCGGCCCCACTCTGGTTCGCCACCCTCGCCCTGAACATCGGCATCGGCCTCTTGTTGGTCGGTTCGCTCTGTTTCAGCTTGGCCGCGCGCGAGCTCCAGGGCCACTGGAGCATCGAAGCGATAGTGCCGGGCGTCAACGTGTTGGTGGTGAGCGCCCAGGTGACCCGTCGTCTCGCGGGACGATCACCCCTCTGGCGCGTGCTGACCGAACTGCTCTTGCTCGCGCTCTACATCGGCCAGTCCCACGCCAACCCGTGGCTGGGCCTGGCGCCGGCGCTGATGACCCTGGACCAGATGCGATGGACCTCGACGCTCATCGACCGCCTGGCCGGACCACCATTGGCCAACACCTGAAATGAAACGACGTGCGAGACCGCACCAATGGAACGCCCGCCGTGGCCAATGAACCGTGGGGCCCCCTGGCCGGACTGATCGGTTCGTGGGAGTCAGGATTCAGTGGCCTGGACGTCTCGTTCCACAACGACAGCGGCAAGATCGCCGAGACGGCGTTTCGCGAGGCGACGACCTTCTCTCCCTTCGGACCCGTAGAGAACGCCGGCCATTCGCTCTACGGACTCGACTACCGCACGAGCGTGTGGCGCGAGGGCGACGAAGGACCCTTCCATCAGGAGGTCGGGTACTGGATGTGGGACGCCACCAGCTCCCAGGTGATGCGATGTTTCACCTCTCCCCTGGCCGTCACGCTCATCGCCGGCGCCACCGTCGATCCCGACGCCACGTCGTTCCGGCTCGAGGCGATGCACGGCTCCAACACCTACGGCATCCTGTCGAGCACCTACCTCGACGAAGTCGCGCGCACGTCGCGCTTCGAAGTGACCGTGACCGTGTCCGCGGACAGCTATTCCTACGACGAGACCATCGTCGTCGAGCACCGCAAGAGCCAGAGCGTGATCATGCACACCGATCGAAACACGCTCAAGAGGGCAGGAACCTAGATGTACGAGTGGTCGCCGGAGCACCAGGCCATCGCCGCCGCGGTGCGTCGCTTCGTGGACGAAGAGGTCCGCCCCCACCTCGACGACATCGAGCACGGGGGTGTCGCGCCCTACGACATCATGCGCCGGCTCTACGACGTCTTCGGGCTCAAGGAGATGGCCCGGGAGAGCTTCGAAGGCCAGCTCGAGCGCAAGGTGGCGGGCGAAGGGGGACCGCGCGAGCGGCGCGGCGTCGATCCGTCGGCCCAGCTGATCTCGACCATCGAGCTCTGCAGGGTGAGCCCCGGTCTCGTGACGTCCTTGGGCGTGTCCACGGGCCTGGCCGCGGGCACCATCAACAAGTTGGGCACGCCCGAGCAGATGAGACGCTGGAGCCTGGACCTGATGACCCTCGACAAGATCGGCGCGTGGGCCATCACGGAACCCGACTCGGGCTCCGACGCCCTCGGCGGCATGCGCACCAGCGCAGTGCGCGACGGCGACGACTACGTGCTCAACGGCCAGAAGACCTGGATCACCAACGGGCCCTACGCCGACACCATCGTGCTCTACGCCAAACTCGACGACGGCAGCGGCGCCGACGTGCGTCAGCGTAAGGTCCTCACCTTCGTGCTCGACCGGGGCATGCCCGGCCTCGAGCAGGCCACGCCCATGCGCAAGATGGGCCAGCACGCCTCGCCCACCGGGGACGTGTTCCTCGCCGACGTGCACGCCGGCCGGGACCGTCTGCTCGGCGAAAGCGAGGAGACCCGGGGCGGCGGGCGAGAGAGCGCGCGGGACAACTTCGTCGCCGAGCGAGCCGGGGTGGCCGCAATGTCGCTGGGCGTCATCGAGGAGTGCCTGCGTCTGAGCATCGACTACGCCAAGGCCCGCACGCTCTGGAACAAGCCCATCGCCGACTTCCAACTCATCCAACTGAAGCTCGCGCAGATGGAGGTGGCGCGCGTCAACGTGCGCAACATGGTCTTCGCGCACATCGAGCGCACGAGGGACGGCGCGACGACGACCTTCGCCGAGGCCTCGGCGATGAAGCTCTACTGCGCCCAGGCGGCCTGCTCGGTGGCCGACGACGCCATCCAAATATTTGGCGGCAACGGCTACATCGCCGAGTACCGCGTCGAACAGCTGAGCCGCGATGCGCGGGTGCTGCGCATCTACGCCGGGACCGACGAGATGCAGGTGGTGGCCATCGCCAAGGACCTCCTGCGCTCCTAGGTCGACCCCGTGGCGATCACCGGCGTCATCGGCCGCGGTGCTTGGTCACCCACCAGAGTCCGGTGAGCAGGACGAGCGGCACCAGGACGACGACCACGCGAGCCGCTGGTAACGCCGCGCCGTTATGCACCGAGGACAGGGTCGTCGTGGTGCCCGCGGACCAGAGCCAGGCGATGGCAGGGTAAACGTGCACGCCCAACTATCGCATTCGCGAGTGTCCCCGGGCCCTGGCGTCAAAGGCTCTTGGGTTCCACCTTGGCCATCAGCACTTCCATACGCTCCAGGATGTCCGAGATGGCCTTGTCCTGGGCCAGCAGGTGGTTCTGGATCTCCTCGGACTCCTTCAGCACGGCTTCGGCGTCCTTGTAGGTCTCCTCGGAGCGCTTGTCCGCGGCGGCGGCCTGGATGTTCTGACCCACGATGATGATCGGCAGCAGCACCAGCTGCAGGAAGCTGCTGGAGAGCCATACGACAACGAAGTACGTCCCCTGCTTGATCGCCGACGGCAGGGCGAAGAGGGCGATGATCGTGAAGACGTACGCGCACCACATGGTGCCCACGACGAGGGTGATCTTGAGCCCGAACTTGGCGTTGATCCGAACCATCAGTTTGTCGCTGTTGACGCGGCGCAAGTCCTTGGTCTTTACGGGCCCTTGGAGTCGGAGCTCGGCCGAACGCGGATGACGCACGTATTCGTAGATGGAGGCCACGGACAAATTCTCACACGCCACTCCCGCGATATCCGGCTTTTCGCGCCACCGCGGGCGGCGGCGCCTCGGCGTCGGATCTAGTTGTCCACCAGGTCCGGGGAGGTCTCCATGCCCTCGCGCCACACCGAGCGCGCGATGATCTTGGTGGTGTCGGCGCGGTCGCGGTACTTGAACGCGATGTCGCGAGCCTCCTCCAAGAGCCCCTCGGAGAGCAACGTCGGGTTGAGCCCCAAGGAGAGGAACTTGTCGCGGCTCACGTTGAGCTCGTTCTCGACGGCCTCGCGGCGCGGATTGGGCAGGTTGGCGATCGTCGCGTCGGTCAGCTTGGCCAGCAGTTCGGCGAGGTCGCGCACACGGTAGGTCTCGGTGACCTGGTTGAAGACTTTGACCTTGTCGCCGCGCTTGGGCGGGTTCTCGAGCGCGATCTGCACGCAGCGCACCGTGTCACGGATATGGATGAAGGCGCGGGTCTGCCCGCCGGTGCCGTGCACGGTCAGCGGGTGGCCGATGGCCGCCTGCATCAAGAACCGGTTGAGCACCGTGCCGTAGTCGCCGTCGTAGTCGAACCGGTTGATGAGGCGTTCGTCCAGCAGCGTCTGAGGGGTTTGGGTCCCCCACACGATGCCCTGGTGCAGGTCGGTGATGCGCAACTGGTCGTTGAGCGCGTAGAACGCGAACAGCAACTGGTCGAGGGTCTTGGTGAGGTGATAGACGGACCCGGCGTTGGCGGGGTGGAGGATCTCGCGTTCGATGTCGCCGTCGGGCGTCGGCACCTTGACGGTGAGGTAACCCTCGGGGATAGGCGCCGAGCCGGACCAGCCGTAGCCGTAGACCCCCATGGTGCCGAGGTGCACCAGCGCGATGTCGAGCCCGCTGGCCACGATGGCCACTAGCACGTTGTGGGTCGCTCGCACGTTGTTGTC
>Ga0187887_10004715_pt1 | contig 10087 bp, 8 predicted proteins | sample June2016WEW_7_10_FD_132977 | JGI IMG/M metagenome (GOLD analysis project Ga0187887, IMG submission 132977) | Peatland microbial communities from SPRUCE experiment site at the Marcell Experimental Forest, Minnesota, USA - June2016WEW_7_10 | ecosystem: Environmental > Terrestrial > Soil > Wetlands... | reverse complement strand
CTCGTTGATATCCAGCGGGTCAATGGTGTTGCCGCGCGTCTTGGACATCTTCTTCTTGTCCTTGTCGCGCACCAGACCGTGCATGTGCACTTCGCGGAACGGGACCTCGCCGGTGAGCTCGATGCCCATCATCATCATGCGCGCCACCCAGAAAAAGAGGATGTCGTAGGCGGTGATGAGGACCGAAGTCGGGTAATACGTTTTCAGATCCGCGGTTTCGTTGGGCCAGCCAAGCGTGGAAAAGGGCCACAGACCGGAACTGAACCAAGTGTCGAGAACGTCGGTGTCCTGCGTAAGTTCGTGCGAGCCGCAGTTCGCGCAGGCTGTGGGCGCGCTGCGGGCAACCGTGATTTCGTGGCACACGCCGCAGTGCCACGCGGGAATACGATGGCCCCACCAGAGCTGGCGCGAAATGCACCAATCGCGGATGTTGCGCATCCAGTTAAAGAACGTCGCGTTCCAGTTTTCGGGGACGAAGCGGATGCAGCCGTCTTCCACCGCCGCGATCACTTTCTCCGCCAGCGGCTTCGTACGCACGAACCACTGCGTGGAGACGAGCGGCTCGATCACGGTTTTGCAGCGGTCGCACTTGCTGATCGCGAGCGTGTGCGGTGCCACCTTTTCTAACAAGCCGAGTTTTTCCAGATCTTCAACTATGCGCTTGCGTGCCTCGAAGCGGTCGAGCCCGGCGTAGGGGCCGGCCTCGGCGGTCATGTGCCCGTTCTCGTCGATGACTTTGACGTGCGGCAGGTTGTGGCGCTTACCTGCTTCGAGGTCGTTGGGATCGTGCGCGGGCGTGACCTTGACCACGCCCGAGCCGAACTCGGGGTCGGCCAGATCGTCGAGAATAATCGGAATCTCGCGATTCATCAGCGGCAGCGTGACCGTTCGGCCGTGCACATCGGTGTAGCGCGGGTCGCGCGCGTTGATGGCCACGGCGGTGTCACCGAGCATGGTCTCGGGACGCGTGGTGGCAACAGTGAGGAAGCGGTCTGTTCCGTTCACTGAGTAGCGGATGTGCCACAGGCTGCCCTCGGTGTCCTCATGGATGGTTTCGAGATCGCTCAGCGCGGTGTGGCAGCGCGGGCACCAGTTCACCATGTACGTGCCGCGATAAATCAGGCCGCGCTCGTAAAGGCGCACGAAGGCTTCGGTGACGGCCGGGGAGAGCTCGGGCGAGAGAGTGAAGCGCTCGCGGGTCCAATCGACGCTGTCGCCAATGGCCTTCATCTGATCGATGATGCGTCCGCCGTATTGGCGCTTCCACTCCCAGACGCGCTGCTCGAAGGCCTCGCGGCCGAGCTGATCGCGGGTGATGCCTTCGGCGGCGAGTTGACGTTCCACCACCATTTGCGTGGCAATGCCGGCGTGATCGGTGCCGGGCAGCCAGAGCGTGTTGTCGCCGCGCATGCGATGCCAGCGGGTGGCGGCGTCCATGATGGTGTGGTCCATCATGTGGCCCATGTGCAGCGAGCCGGTGACGTTGGGCGGCGGGATGACCATGGAGAATACCGGGCCCGGACGATGCGCGTCGGCGCGGAAGATGTGCTGGTCGATCCACCATTGCGCCCAGGCCGGCTCGAAACGCCGGGGCTCATACACTTTGTCTGGCTGTTGCATGAATTGGGAGGGAAGAATTTCAGTTTAGCAGGGGGTAACAGGTCCAAGCCGAGCGCACCTCCGATCCGCGTTCTGCCAACCGGGCAGGGCGGGCGTCGTTCACGCGCGCGAATGAAAACGTCGTCCCGTTAAGTCCTACAAAGTGGGTTGAAAAGGCTGCAAGAACAAACTGTCGTTAAACGCGCTCGGCTCAATACCGACGTCCCGGCACATGGCTTTGAACAGATCCACCAGGCAGTCATTGGCGTTAATAGTGCCGAGCGCAGCTTTGAACGCGACGAGGGCTCCGGAAACGGTATTCGAATCTGAGAAAATCACCATAACCTCGTTAAGCCCCTCGAAGAAACGCGAACGGTGCTCACTTAACGGGGAAGCTGTGAGCGCGGCACGGCTACCGGCGATCTTCCGTAGTGCTTCAAGCTTTGTTCGGTGAACCTCAAACGCTTGGCGCTCCTTCTCCAACTTCAGGGTCAATGCCGTACGTTCGCCTTCAAGCTGTCGCATCTGCCAAATGGCCAGAATCTGAGCGCTGATCGCTCCGAACGCACCCGAGGCGAGGGCTAGAATTACGTCACCCGACGTTGCCACGAACCAAGAATACATCTTTCAGTAGTCCGACGGTCTGGTCCTGCGAAATGCTCGGTCCGCACAGTTCCGTAGGTTCACGCCGCATCTTCGAGCGAAATGCTCATCCGCTTTCCGAGGCGCAGGAACGCCTGTTCGAGTTGGTCCAGCCGGGAAGCGTGGCGCAGGTCAAGCAGGCGGTCGATCTGCGGCAGGTGGCAATTGAGACGGCGCGCCAGTTCGGCCTTCCCGACACCCAGCGCGCGCATTTGGCGGTACAACGCGATCTTCGCTTCGCTGAGCGCCGGGAGCAGCATGGATTTGCGTCCGCGCTTGATTGGACTCGGGTAAGGGATCTCGTCTCGATCCTCGATCATGGCGATGAGCATACTTTCGAGCGCGTCCACAGCCCGCGCGATGGCTTCCGGTTCGTCATCGCCGAAAGTGTGCACGTTCGGAAAATCCGGGAACGCCACGAGAACTCGTCCGTCCTCCCTGGTCAGGGTCACGGGATATCGCATCATTCGCCTCACTTCAGCCCCAGGGCTTTCTTGATGCCAATTACGGTACCTTTGGGCAGCTCGTGAATCTTTCCGTGCATGGGCAGCACCGTCTTCCGATTGCCGAGGCGAACCACGAGATGGCCGCCTTTGCCAGATTCGAAGGCACAGCCTTGACGTTCCAACCAGCGCTTTAGCTCCGCGCTCGTCATGGTAGAACATAACACATCTGTTGCGCTGGAGCAATGGATGGCCGATGCCGTGATCGGAAGATTCTGTCAACCGAACTGGCCGCTAACGACCCGCGATCACCGCTACGGTTTCGGCGTTGCGCTTCCTGCTTGCGGCGCGCTTCCGGTGGCCGACGCTTCCGCTGTCGAATAACGCCTCGGGAAGGGATGGAAACCGCGTGCTTCGAGGCGCGCTCGAACATCGGCCTCTGTGCCGCTCTTCAGCGGTCCGACGAGCACGCGGTGCACGGCGGGACTGGCCCCGGCTGCCGCAATTGCATCGAAGCCCTCGCTGTGAAGCCCTTCCGCGAAGACTTCGGCCACACCCGGTTCCACCGACATGAGCTGAAAGTAGGTGGCGCCGGGAACGGGTGCGACGTTCATCCACCCGGATGCCGCTACAGGCCTGGCTGGCTCGACGGCGGCAGGCGGTGAAGCAACCGGCTTCATGATCGGCGGCGGCGCTGGACGGGGCGTCGCGGCAGCGGTTTCCACTCGCGCAGTCGACCGTCCGGCGATGTAGGATAAGCTACAAAGTAGACCGGCCACGCAGACGGTGAGTACCAGGACAGCGGTGACTTGTCTTGGACCCAACGTGATGGCCGGGCCGGAGATGCTCGATTCGGGCTGCTCGATTAATGGCGTCGATGACTCCACGTTTCAATATATCGGCATTTCCGCCGTGCACTACAGATCGATGGAACCTGGGCGATCGTTTTCCCGTTCGCCTCCCTTAGGGAACTCTATGAAAAACATTGCTGTATCAGCCCTTATGATTGCGTTTGCGGCGTTCGCCGCGGCGCAAGCGAACACGCCGGCGACGCCCGTGCAGACTCCGGCGGGCGCTCCTTCCGCCCCCACTCCTTCGGTTGACGAAGTGCTTTCCCATCAGGTGCAAGCGCTCGGCGGCAAGGCCGCTCTCGACAAGCTCACTTCCACGAGCGAGAAAGGCACCTTCGAGCTTCCCGATTTCGGCTCGTCCGGCCAGGTGGAGCTATTTGCGAAGACCGGTGACAAGCAGCTCACCAATATTGAACTCGAAGGCTTCGGGACGGTGAAGCGCGGCTACGATGGAACCGCGGGCTGGGCCGACGATCCGCAGGGCGGCCTCCGCGACCTGACCGGTGACGAGCTCGCGGACATGCGCCGCAGTTCGGCCTGGAACGCGGCGCTTCGCATGAAGGCTCTGTATCCGGGCCTCGCGGTTACCGGCAGCGACAAGGTGAAGGGCCACGATGCCTGGGTGCTGGAAACCACCATCGACGATCTGAAATACAAACTCTATTTCGATGAGGTCACGGGGCTGCTGGTGCGCCACGATCAGGAAACGAAAACGCCGGATGGCACCAGGAGCACCGTGGTCATCTATTTCGACGATTACAAACCCGTGGACGGCGTGCCGGAGCCTTTCACGCTCTCATACACGAGCCCGCAGCTCAACTGGACCATGAAGCTTGCCGAAGTGAAGCACAACGATCCGATTGACGACGCGAAGTTCGCGAAACCGTCCGGCGATGCGCCCGCGCCCAAACCCGCGGAGACGCCCGCCAAGTAAATGAACGCCCGCGTCTCTGGCGCCGTCTGGTTCGCTGCGATCGCCTTCGCCTTTTCCGTTTTCGGGCAACGCGAAGAGCCTACGGTTGACGACATTCTCAACCGCTATATTCGGGCGCTGGGCGGCAAAGCGGCGATTCAGAGGCTCACATCGCGCACCGGAAAGGGCACCATCACGATCCTTGGCTCGGGGACCGACGGCACGGTTGAATCGTGGCTGATGGCTCCCAACAAGCTGCTGGTTGTCACCGAGCTTCCCGGCCTGGGCACGTTTCGGCAGGGATTCGACGGGACACTGGCATGGACTCAGGACGACAACTCGACTCTTCATGTGGTCACCGGCCCTGAGCTGGATGATCTGCGCCGCACCGCCGACTTTTATCGCGCGCTCCACATGAAGGACGTTTATCCCGGCCTGACGTTGAAAGATGAGGAGCAACTAAATGGCGCCAACGTGTGGGTGCTGGAGACGACGCTTCCGCCGTGGACCTACCGCATGTACTTCGATGCGCACACGGGTCTGATAAGCCGGTTCGACATGGAACGGCCATCGGAGGACGGCAACAAGACGCTCATTGTGCTTTCGCCGGAAGACTACCGGCCGGTGGGCGGCGTGATGGTCCCGTTCACGCTTCGCGAAACCAGCCCGGCGGTAAGCTGGGTGGAGAAATTCACTGAAATCACGCCGAACGGCGTCACTGACGGGTCCATATTCAACCGCCCGCCTCAGCCCGCGGCGCCGAAGTGAACTTAAACGCGTTACAAAGCGGCGCGCTCAGTCCGCCAAGTGACCTTGAGCCGTAGTTTGGGATACAATCCGTGTTTAGTTTGAGGCTAGTACGAATCGCCGTGGGCGAAGGGTGAGCGACGCTCCCGGCCGAACCTGACCTCCACTCCCGACGACATCGACCCACGAGGATACTTTCGATGAAGAAGCAGCCCGCCGCGAAGCGCGAGAAGCCGCGTACCACCGCCCCGGCTTATAAGAACTCAACTCTTCCACCGGCAAAACGAGTGAAGGATCTTCTCGCCCGCATGACGCTGGACGAAAAGGCCGCGCAGATGCTGTGCGTCTGGCAGACCAAGGCCAAGACGCTGGTGGATGAAAGTGGCAACTTCGACTTGAAGAAGGCGAAGGTCGCTTTCAGGAAAGGACACGGTCTTGGTCAGGTTGGCCGGCCCAGCGATGCGGGCGGCGGCAAAGATGCACGCGGCATGGCGGAGCTGACGAACGCGATCCAGAAGTTTTTCCTCGAGAACAGCCGCCTGGGAATTCCGGTGGTGTTTCACGAGGAGTGCCTGCATGGCCATGCGGCGCCCGGTGGAACCAGCTTCCCGCAACCCATCGGCCTGGCAGCGACATTCGATCCCGATCTTGTCGAATCGCTCTTCACCATTACCGCCGCGGAGGCGCGATCCCGCGGCACGCATCAGGCTTTGACGCCGGTGGTTGATGTTGCGCGCGACCCGCGCTGGGGACGCGTGGAGGAGACCTACGGCGAAGATCCGTATCTGGTCTCCCGCATGGGCATCGCAGCTGTGCGTGGTTTCCAGGGCGACGCCACTTTCCGCGACAAACGGCGCGTCATGGCGACGCTGAAGCATTTTGTGGGTCATGGCCAGCCCGAATCCGGCATGAATTGCGCGCCGGCGAACGTATCGCTTCGTCTTTTGCGCGAGACGTTCTTCTATACATTCCAACAGGCCCTCAGGCAGGCGGGAGCGGTCAGCCTGATGGCTTCTTACAACGAAGTGGACGGCGTGCCCTCGCACGCCAACAAGTGGTTGATGCACGACGTGCTGCGCAAGGAGTGGGGCTTCAAGGGCTTTGTCGTTTCCGACTACTATGCGATCTGGGAGTTGGGCTATCGGCCGGACACGCATGGTCACTTTGTCGCGAAGGACAAGAAGGAATCGTGCGCACTCGCCGTAGAGGCTGGCATCAATATCGAACTGCCCGACCCGGATTGCTACCTGCATCTCCAGGAGCTGGTGCAGAAGGGCCGCCTGAAGGAATCGCAGCTCGATCAATTAGTGGCGCCGATGCTCCTTTGGAAATTCGAGATGGGCCTCTTCGACGAGCCTTACGTGGATCCCGATGAAGCAGACCGTATTGTGGGTTGTGACGCTCATCGCGAGCTGGCTCTCGCGGCCGCCCGCGACACCATTACTCTGCTGAAGAACGAGAACGATCTCGCTCCGCTGAATCTCGAAGGGATTCGTTCTATCGCCGTGATCGGTCCGAACGCGCATCGCAGTTTGCTGGGCGGCTACAGCGGCGTGCCGAAGCACAATGTCACCGTGCTCGAGGGCATTCAGCAGAAGGTGGGCAAGCGCGTGAAGGTGCTCTACAGCGAGGGTTGCAAGATCACCATTGGCGGCTCCTGGAATCAAGACGAAGTGGTTCCCAGCGATCCCGATGAGGATCGCAAACAGATCGCCGAAGCGGTGAAGGTGGCGAAGAAAGCGGACGTCATCGTGCTGGCCATCGGCGGCAATGAGCAGACTTCGCGTGAAGCCTGGGGCCTGAACCACATGGGCGACCGCACCAGCCTCGACCTCATTGGCCGCCAGGAAGAACTGGTCAAGGCGATGGTCGCGCTGGGCAAACCGATAATTGTGTTCCTCTTCAACGGCCGTCCGCTGTCGATCAATTACATCAGCCAGAACGTGCCGGTGATTTTCGAATGCTGGTATCTTGGCCAGGAGACCGGCCGCGCTGTGGCCGATATTCTGTTCGGCGATCACAATCCCGGCGGCAAGCTCCCCATCAGCATTCCGCGTTCGGCCGGACACCTGCCGGTCTTCTACAACTACAAGCCGTCGGCCCGCCGCGGTTACCTCTTCGACGACGTAACTCCGCTCTACGCTTTCGGCTATGGTCTGAGTTACACGACGTTTTCGGTTACGAACGTGCGCCTGGCGAAGAAGAGGATCGCTCGGGACGGCTCCACGCGGGCTTTTGCCGACGTCACCAACACCGGTTCGCGACGAGGCACCGAAGTGGTGCAGATGTATATTCGCGACCTGGTCAGCTCGGTCACCCGGCCCATCAAGGAACTGAAGGGATTTCGGAAGATCAGCCTGGAACCCGGAGAAAGCCAGACCGTCGAATTCGAGATCACGCCGGAATCGCTTGCCTTCTTTGACGTGAATATGAAGTACACCGTTGAACCGGGCGACTTCGAAATCATGGTGGGCACGTCTTCGCGCGACGCCGACTTACAAAAGACTGTGCTGCGAGTTGCAGAATGACGAACAGCGCGGACAGAATCTCCCTCAAAGAAAAGATCGGCTACAGCCTGGGCGACGCTGCGGCAAATTTTATTTTCCAGACGCTGCTGGCGCTTCAGCTCAGCTTTTACACCGATACATTCGGGCTGACGGCGGCGCAGGCGGGAACGCTGTTTCTGGTGGTGGGCCTCGGCGCGGCGTGCCTCAACCCGGTGATGGGCGTCATTGCCGACCGCACCACGTCGCGCTTCGGCAAGTTCCGCCCGTGGCTGCTGTGGACGGCCGTTCCGTTCGGCATCATCAGTGTCCTGACCTTTACGACACCGCACATGAGCGTGGGGAGCAAGCTGGCGTACGCATGGATCACGTACACCCTGCTGCGCGTCATCTATGTGGTGAATAACGTGCCGTACGCCTCTCTGATGGCCGTGCTCTCGGGTGACCCCGATGAGCGTAACAGCATCGCCTCCTGGCGCCAGATCTTCGCCAACTCGGTGGGCTTCATCGTCGGCAGCCTGGCGGTGCCGATGGTCGGTTATTTCGGCGCCGGCGACAGCGCCAAGGGCTACCAATGGACCATGGGAATCTTTTCGGCGCTGTGCGTGGTTATGTTTCTCATCGCGTTCGCCACTACCAAAGAGCGCATCCAGCCCGACCCGGGGCAGAAGAGTTCGCTCGCGCTGGATCTTTCGGATCTCTTAAAGAACGGGCCGTGGATAGCTCTGTTCCTGGCCACTACATGCTACTTTGCGGCCATTGTGATGCGCAGCGGCGTGATGCTTCAGTTCTTCACCTACAACGCGCACAACAAACTGGGGTTCAGTTGGCTAAACGGCTTCGGCCTGACCTCGCTGCTCATCGGCGTGACGTTTTCCACGCCCCTTTCGCGCCGCATGGGAAAGCGAAATCTGCTCATCCTCAGCATGGTCCTGACCGGCGTCTTTAATGCGGCGCTGTTGTTCATCCCGGCCACCGCCACCGTGCCGATCATCGCCACTGAAGTGCTGCGCCAGTTTGCCTACGGCTGGTCCTGTCCCATCATCTGGTCGATGATGGCCGACGTGGCCGATTACGGCGAATGGAAAACCGGCCGCCGCGCTACCGGGACCGTCACCGCCGCTGTCGTGTTCGCGCTGTGGGCAGGCCTCGCGCTGGGCGGCGCCATCGCGGGCTGGCTGTTCGACGCCTATGGCTACGTACCGAATGTCGAGCAGACGCCCCGCGCGCTACAGGGAATTCTGCTCACCGCCAGCGTGTATTCGGCCCTCGCGTTCTTCGCCACCGCGCTGTGCATGGTGTTCTATCCCATCACGCGCGCGAAGAATCAGGAAATCTCGGAGGAGTTGGCCGCAAGGCGGAAGAAATATGCGCATTAGAACGATGATCGGGCTTCTGGCATTCGTGTCAGCAAGTCCGGCGGAAGCGCCCACCACTTTGAAGGACGCGTTCAGAGAATCGTTTCTGATCGGCGCGGCGGTCAGTGCGGCCATAACCACCGGAGCTGATGATCGGGACGCGGCTATTGTGAAGACGCAGTTCAATTCGATCTCTCCGGAGAACGAGCTGAAGTGGGAGAGAATCCACCCGCAGCCTGGCCACTACAGCTTTGAGCTTGCGGATCGCTATGTCGAGTTCGGCGAAAAGAACCACATGTTCATCGTTGGTCACAATCTGGTGTGGCATAACCAAACGCCCGCGTGGGTTTTCCATGACGACAAGGGCAACTTTGTGGACCGCGACTCGCTTCTCGCGCGCATGCACGATCACATCCGCACCGTGGTGGGCCGTTATAAGGGGCGCATTCAGAGCTGGGACGTTGTGAACGAGGCGCTGGACGAAGACGGGACTTTGCGGCAATCGCCGTGGCTGAAGATCATCGGCCCGGATTACCTTGCGAAGGCATTCCAGTTCGCGCACGAAGCCGATCCGGCGGCGATCCTGAATTACAACGACTACAATCTCGCGGACCAGCCAAAGCGCAACGGCGCCATCAAGCTCATCAAAGACCTGCGCGAGCAGGGCGTGCCGGTTTCAGTGGTAGGGCTGCAGGATCACGATCACATCGATTCCCCCTCCGCCGAAGCCGAAGACGCGATGATTAGCGCGTTTGCCGCGATCGGCGTGAAGGTCGCCATCACCGAGCTGGACATCGATGTGCTTCCTCGCGCCACCCGTCAGCAGACCGCCGAAGTTTCGCTCAGTGTCCAGGCTCGCGCGGAACTGAATCCATACGCGGCAGGTTTACCCGATTCCGTTCAGGACGCTCTGACGAAGCGCTACGCGGATCTCTTCGCGGTCTTCCTCAAGCACAAAGACACCGTCGCGCGCGTGACTTTCTGGGGCGTGACCGATGGCGATTCCTGGCTGAACAACTGGCCAGTGAGG
>Ga0187887_10004712_pt1 | contig 10091 bp, 9 predicted proteins | sample June2016WEW_7_10_FD_132977 | JGI IMG/M metagenome (GOLD analysis project Ga0187887, IMG submission 132977) | Peatland microbial communities from SPRUCE experiment site at the Marcell Experimental Forest, Minnesota, USA - June2016WEW_7_10 | ecosystem: Environmental > Terrestrial > Soil > Wetlands... | reverse complement strand
TGGCGGCCGATGACGCCCGAAGCTGCGGGTTTACTGGGAAGTGCTCCCGTTCGAAACGCCTCCGTAGTTCAAGCCGACCCCGTACAGGTATTCGTATCCCGAGCCGCTGGCGGAGACCGGCGAGAACGAGCTGAACAGCATGGCGGTGTTCAGGAAGGTCACGAAAACGTCCTGAGGCTGGCCGCTATGCATGATGCGGAAAGTGAAAAGGCCGTAACAGGGATCGGAGAGCTCGTTGGGAGAGCCATCGTAGAGATTGGGCGTGTTGGCGACCGGAGAGAGGGCTCCGGAAAGGAGGAGGTTCGAGTGCGCGTCGGTCATCGACAGGTTTCCGGACGCGTCGAGGGTGATGGTGGCGTGGCCGAGAGAAGGCGTTCCCGATTCCTGATTGTTCTGGCCCGTGGTGGCATTGGTCTTCTGGTAGTAGACGGCCTGGTAGGATCCGGCAAAAGAGGGATTAAAACTCGCGGTCGCAGCCTTCTGGAAGCCTAGGATGGCGCCGTTTGGGGTATCGACCAGGAACATTCCGCCGGGTGTGCCGAAGATATAGTCGGTGCTGCCGTTTTCGGTGAGGGTCATGAAGTTGCCGGAAGGGTCTTCCTGAATTTGCGAAAACGAGAACGAACTTGAGCTGAAGGCATCGGGCGGCCCACCCATGCCCATGGCCCCGTAGGGCCAGTAGCTGCTGGTGGTGACGTTGCCCTGGGCATCGATGGCGACGGTGCCGGCGTCGAGGCCTCCGCTGGTGGTGCGAAACTGCATGTAGTTGTACTGCGTGCCCTTGAGGGACGAGAGGGTGATGGGACTGGCTTCGACGGCAGTAACGAGGGCCAGCGAATCCTGGTTGGGGCCGGCTTTGTCGGCTGCGATCAGAAGCGCATAGTTGGGAACTTCGTAGCCGGAGACAAGGTTGCCGGCGGGATCGTTGAAGGTGTAGGTGCCATCACCGTTGACAGTGTAGGGAACCGTGCCCGTGCCACTGTTTGAGTAATCGGTGTAAGCGAGAGTTTGCGCAGCCGGATTGAGACTGATGGCGAGGAAGTCGCCGACGGAGGCGGTGCCGCTGTAGGAGCGCAGCGCGTTCGAACCCGATTTGGTGATTGTGCCCCCGCAGGCGGTGAGCACCAGTAATGCTGCAATAACAATGCGGAGTTTCATGGACACTCCTTCCCTAAAGGGTGAATCGGCGGGAGTTCGGGAAGACTTCAGCGCGGGCGGGAGGCTTCGGGGTGGTTACCAAAGGCAGTCTTGCGACATCAAAATAAGCGAGCCACAATGGAAATGGTAGAATTCCAGCTGAAAGAAGGAATCCCGTGGCAGTGGCCAAGCTAAAACGCCCGAAGGAATGCCGGTTCGAGGAACTGGCTCAACGCGTTGCAGGTGAGATCAACGCGCGTGCCGCCAAAATGACCCGGGAGGAACGGGCCAAGGCCGATTCTGAAACTAAAAAGATTGCTGACCGCGTGCGGCGTCGTACTCTTTGATCGCAGCTTCAATTTCTTCTTTCGAATATCCCCACGCCTTAAGAAGTGCCCTTAGATCCTCCCGCGTCCCCCGTCTGAAAATGTTCAGAACCGCATCCGTTCTTTTTTCCTGTTCGCGTATCGCGTCGATATCGACCGGTCGTTTCTTGCCCCGGCTCGTTTCTTCTCGAATTACATCCTTCAGATCGTCGGTTTTCTCCATTATCACTTACTTAGACGGCACGAATTATTGACCGTTTCTGAGGCTATCCGCGATCGGAATGAGAAGGTGCCTTGGCCTAGAACGCGTCGATCCCCGTTACGCTTGATCCGATGATCAGGGTGTGGATGTCGTGGGTGCCTTCGTAGGTTTTTACGGATTCGAGGTTCATGAGGTGGCGCATGATGGGGTAGTCGTCGGCGACTCCGTTGGCTCCGAGGATGTCGCGGGACATGCGGGCGCATTCGAGGGCCATCCAGACGTTGTTTCTTTTGGCCATGGAGATGTGCTGGTGCTCGACTTTGCCGGCGTCTTTGAGGCGTCCTACCTGAAGAATCAGAAGCTGCGCTTTAGTGATCTCGGTGATCATCCAGGCAAGTTTTTCCTGGATTAGCTGGTGCGAGGCGATGGGCTGGTCGCGGAATTGTTTGCGCAGCAGAGCATATTGGAGGGCGCAGTCATAGCAGGCCATGGCGGCTCCGACGGCTCCCCAGGCGATTCCGTAGCGCGCCTGGTTGAGGCACATCAGCGGAGACTTGAGGCCTCCGGTACCTGGTAGAAGGTTTGACTCGGGGATGTGGACGTCCTGCAGGGACAGGCCGCTGGTGACGGAGGCGCGCAGCGACCACTTGCCGTGGATGTCATCGGCCTTGAAGCCGGGGCGGTCGGTTTCGACTAGAAATCCACGGACTTTGTCTTTCTCGTCTTCGACTTTTGCCCAGATTACGGCTACGTCGGCGATGGTGCCGGAGGTGATCCACATTTTTTCGCCGTTGAGGATGTATTCCTTGCCGACTTTTTTGGCGCGGGTGCGCATGCCTCCGGGATTGGAGCCGAAGCCGGGCTCGGTCAAGCCGAAGCAGCCTAGCTTTTCGCCTTTCTGAAGGGCGGGGAGCCAGGTATTTTTCTGCTCGTCGGAGCCGAAGGTGTAGATCGGATACATGACGAGGGCTGACTGCACGCTGACGAAGGAGCGGACGCCGGAGTCTCCGCGCTCGAGTTCCTGGGTCACCAGTCCGTATTCGACGTTCGACATGCCGGCACAGCCATAGCCTTGCAGGGATGCGCCGAAGAAGCCGAGGTCGGCCATGGGCTTGACTAGTTCGCGGGGGAAGCGCCCGGCGCGATTGCACTCTTCGATGATGGGCACGAGATTGTCTTCGATGAACTTGCGGGCGGTGTCGCGCACGAGGCGCTCGTCGTCGTTGAGCAGGGAATCGAATTGAATGAAGTCCACTCCACGGAATTTGATGGCTGGCATGTGCGTTTCACCTGGGTTGACTGCTGAAAACTCTTCAAAGTACCAGAAGGGCGGGTGTGGGCGCTAGGCTCGGGAGATGGGCTCTAGGCTTTAGGCTCTGGGCTTTAGGTTTTCGATGCAAACTTCACGGGTGGACTTTCGGTCGGATCGGCCGAGCTGAAAGTCGAAGCCTAAAGCCTAAGTCGCGGAATCCATCGTGGCACTTGAGTTCGGTAACGAGCATATTCTTCGCCGAACTGTTTTCGCAGGGCTGGTTCCTCATAAGAGATGACGAACAGGTGCGCGATCAGGATCATGCAGACTGCGAAGATCGCGTCCTCGCGGGAGTGGAACAGCCAGGCCTGTCCGGCGATGGTGAGCGCTACTCCGAGGTACATGGGGTTGCGCACGTAGTGGTGGAGGCCTCTCACTACTAGAGAGCGGGTGGGCGCAATAGGAGCGGGTGTGCCGCCTCCAGTCCAGGCGAAGCCCCAGAAGGCGGTGTGCAGGTAGATGAGGATTCCGGTGGCGATGACCGCGATCGCGGCGACTTCCTCGATGCCGTTGGTTGCGATAGACGCGTGCCGTCGCAGGGCCCATGGAATGTATCCCGCTACCGTTCCGGGGACGAGGATGGTAAAGAGTACGGTCTTCAAAAGCGCCGCTAGATTTCGCACGGAGACATTGTTGGTCGGAACGAAACGGCAGTCAATTCCGGGTTTCACGCTCGCTGCAGGCGCGCGGACAGGAGTGCCCGCGCTACACGGACCGCTGAAGATTCGCTGTGCTAGGATTTGCGGGATGCGACTTCGAATATTTTTATTTTTGTTTCTGGTTTCGTGCTCTTGTTGCTTCGGCCAAAGCGCGACGTCCAGCCTTTATCCGGTTCAGTCGGGCTTTGTGGACAGCCACGGCGTACTGATCTACTACGAGACGGTTGGGCGCGGCGCGCCGCTGATGATTGTGCACGGCGGACCGGGCGCGTCGCACGACTACTTTCTGCCATATCTTTTGCCGCTGATGCGCTCGATCAAGCTGGTGTTTATTGACGAGCGCGGATCGGGGAAATCGGCGAAGGTCGAGGATCCAAAGCAATACAACGTGGCCAACATGGTGGAGGATCTGGAGGCTGTCCGCGTGGCGCTTGGTCTCGGCAAGATCAGCATGCTGGGACATTCGTTTGGGGGCGTGCTGGTCGAGGCTTATGCGCTCAAGTACCAGAAAAATCTTTCGCATCTGATTCTGGGGAGCACGTTTGCCAGCACGCAGGAAATCAACGAGGCGTTGGCGAAGATGAAGGCTGACATGGATCCGAAGGATCGCGAGCGGCTCAACGCGCTCGAAGCGGCCGGACTGTTCGGGAAGGGCGAAATCTGGGAGCACGGACGCTATCCGGAGGAATACGCGAAGCTCGCGTGGGGCAAGGGATATTTTCCTTACATCTACGTCAACCAGCCTGATCCGAACTATGACCCAGTGAGTTCGAACACGACTACGGCGTGGGACGTGTACCGCGAGATGTGGGGATCGGATGGGGAGTTTATCGTCGATGGAAACCTGAAAGAGGTCGAGTATGTGGACCGGCTTTCCGAGATCAAGGTTCCCACGCTGATCATCGTGGGCGAGCACGATGAGAGCGATCCTAAAATGTCGAAGGAGATGCACGAGAGGATTGCGGGATCGCAGTTGGTTATTCTGCCCAGGAGCGGGCACATGACATTCGTCGATCAGCCGGAGATGTTTCTGAAAACTGTGCGGGAGTTTGTGGCGCATTGAGATGAACGGCGGGTACGGCGCCCGCCGGACTGCCGGCGAGTCGTTGGCCCTACAATCCAAAGAGTTTTATGACTGATATCTTCCGCCTGTTTCAAGCATTTCTTGCTCCGGCGATTTTTGTCTCCGCTACCGCGCTGCTGGTGCTATCGATCAACGTCCGGTTGATGGGCATTGTGAGCCGGCTGCGGCAGTTCGTACATGCGAAACATGACGCGGCCCGCAATGATCGCATGCAGGAGGCCGAGGCCTATACTTCGCAGATCGCATCGATTGAAAGGCGAGCCGAGATCATTCGCCGGAGTTTCCTGATGGCTCTCATTTCCCTGGCCGCAACCATCGCTTCCTGTCTGCTGCTGGGATTGGGGCTTTATGTGCCGGGGGCGGCTCTGGCCGCAGTGGTGGTATTTGTGTTGGCCATGATCTGCCTGCTGGTGGGCACGTTGTATTACATCCGCGAGGTGATGGTGGCCCTCAGTTCGGTGCGCGACGAAGCCCGCGACCTGGAGTTCATGGACCTGGGGCTGCGCGCGGAAGTGCCACAACGCGACGTGTTGTAGGCTGCGACACAAATAACTACGAGTCACTCGCTTCTTGGACTTCTGGGACATTCCATTTCACCCCGTTCCCGACCAACCCGTCAGGTTGTTGGCGTCAAAAGGCTTACGGGGCGCGGGAAGGCGCGGTTCTGGCCCTACAGGTGCTGGACAGATTCAGAACAGGTGTAATGCCCTTTCGGGTTGTTTTTTTTGTGCTCTTTGCGGGCAGTTTCAGGTATAAAACTACTGGCGCTAGTAAGCCCCTCCCTTTTTTGTTTATCCCCTGCGCGATGTTATACCGCCGGTGTCCAGGTACTCGGTTATGGCACACGGGACAGGAAGTGGGGACTGTGTGCAGTTGAACGCGGTAGACCACGCTTTATAGGGCAAAAAGGACCGATCGGCGAATGTTTCAGGTGAGAAGTTTCCGGGCCCGTATTCCATTCTATTTCCTGCTGCTGTCGCTCCTCGTGTGCTCCATTCCCTTAAGTGCGCAGGAATCCGGCGCCGAAAAAGAAAAAGACAAAGCGGAGAAGAGTGGCAGCGTCCGAAAATTGATCGACGTGAAGGGCTCGGTGCGATGCGCCAAGCCGGATCCCAGCTATTCCATTGAAGTTCCCGACCGTCCCGGTCATGCGCTGAAACTCGCGAAACGGAAATGCACGTGGACAGAGCCCATGGTCATCATGGGCGCGCGAAGCAAGGACGGAATCGCCGTCGAGTTTCCCGAGCAGATGGAAGGCACACTCCATACCCACGGTTTCGAAGTGGACACCTACGGCAACGGCGAAAAGATCACGTGGCAGAGCCGGGGAACGGTCGACGGGGAAAGAGGCCCGGCTGGGGCCAAAGGCCGCTGGAGCCTGATGCGCGGCACGGGAAGGTTTAAAGGGATCAAGGGCGGTGGCAGCTACGAGGGGAAGCTGGGAGCCGACGACGTCCTGATATTGGTATTTGAAGGCGTTTACGACCCATCCGAGATGGAAGCCGAAAAGAAATGAAGGGGGAACAATTGAAAATCAAACATCTTTCGATCGTGGCATTCCTGATTGTTTTTTGTCTGGCGCTGCCGACGTTCGCTCAACAAGCCAAGACAGTGACCAAAGGACCGATCGTCATTCAGGAAGTCAAACACGACACCGGACCGGTGCTGCGAGAGGTGGCACCGCTGTTTCCGGAATACGGCGTCCCGGCCGAACATGAGATTGAGAATCCCCGGAATCCGAACCATCCTTGGAGCGACAAGGTGGAAAGGGATCCAGTGCTGCAAACCCCGGAGAATTCTCCGACACTGCAGACTCCCAGCTACAACGTTGAATTCGACGGTATCGGATATGGCGACAGCTTTTTCTGCAACTGCATGCCGCCGGACAATGACGGCGCGCCCGGCACCACGCAATACGTTCAGTACGTGAATACGACGTACCAGGTTTTCGACAAGAAGGGCAACTCGATATTGGGCCCGCTCTCCGGAAACGATTTCTGGTCGGGCTTTGGCGGATCCTGCCAGACCGATAACAGCGGCGACCCCACCATTCGGTTCGACGCGGCCGCGCAACGCTGGGTGGTCAACCAGTTTGCGATTAACAATTCGGGCGACGACTACGATTGCATCGCGGTGTCGCAGACTTCGGATGCTACCGGCGCCTACAATCGCTACGCATACGCGTTTGGCGATTTCCCGGACTATCCGAAGCTAGGCGTCTGGCCGGATGCCTATTACCTGACGTTCAACAATTTCAATTTGGCCGGCAATTCCTTTCTCGGTGCCAATGTCTGCGCTGCGGACCGCGCCTCGATGCTGGCGGGTACCAGCGCCCAGCTTATCTGCTTCCAGCAGAACAGCAACCAGTATGGAATGTTGCCGTCCGATCTGGATGGGGCGACTCCTCCGGCGGCAGGCACGCCGAATTTTGTTGTGGAACTGGATCCGGATGGCAGCGCGAACCTGAGCATGTTCAAGTTCCACGTTGACTTCACGACGCCCAAGAATTCGACATTCACGGGCCCTAAGTTGATTGCGGTGCCTGCTTTCACGCCGCTGTGCGGCGGCGGAGACTGCGTCGCCCAACCCACGCCCTTGAGCGATTCTCTGGAAGGCCTGGCCGATCGCCTGATGTACCGGCTGGTCTACCGCAATTTCGGGGATCACACGGTATTGATGGTGAACCACACGATCACGGCCGGCAACAGCAGCGGCGTACGCTGGTACGAAATTCACAACCCCGAGTCGACGCCTGCGCTCTATCAATCAGGAACCTTCGCGCCGGATGCGCAGTACCGGTGGATGGGCGGCATGGCGATGGACCAGGCACAGGACATCGCGATTGGCTTCAGCCGGTCGGGCTCCGCTACTGGACAGTATCCTTCGCTGGTGTATGCCGGCCGTGTCCCGAGTGACACGCTGGGCACGATGGAAGGCGAAATCACGCTGAAAGCGGGTCTGGGCTCGCAGTCCAGCGGCGGCGCGGATCGCTGGGGCGACTATGCTTCGGTCACGATCGATCCCACCGATGACTGCACGTTCTGGTTCACGCAGGAGTATTTGAAGGCCACCGGACAGAACAGCGGCTTCAACTGGAGCACAGCGATCGGATCGTTCAACTTCCCCGGTTGCGGTGGAACTCCGAACTTCTCACTCAACGCTATTCCTTCGACCGTCTCGGTCGCGCAGGGCAGCAACGCCACGACCACGATCGACGTTGTCCCGGTGAACGGCTTTACCGGGAGCGTGACTTTGTCGTCGCTAAGCGGCCTGCCAACCGGAGTCACGGCTGGCTTCAGCCCGAATCCGACAACCGGCAGCAGCACGCTTACTTTGACAGCCAGTGGCGGGGCCGCGAAGGGCACATCCACCGTGACCGTCCAGGGCGTGTCGGGGGGATTAACGCAGACGGGAATGCTGACCCTGACGGTGACTGGAGGCAACGGCCCGGGCGTCACGCTGACTCCTGGTTCGCTGGCTTTCGCTAGTGTCGTGATCGGCGCAACGAGCGCTCCGAAGAATGTCACAGTCAAGAACTCGGGGAATGCGCCGCTGAATATCGCCAGCATTGCGGCGAGCGGCGATTTTGCTCTGGTTACGTCGACCAAGCCCTGCGGCAGCGCGCTCGCTGCGGGAGCGAGTTGCATGATCAAGGTGACATTTACTCCGACGCAATTGGGAGCGCGCACCGGCACGCTCAGCATCACCGACAATGCCTCGGACAGTCCGCAGACCGTGTCGCTGAGCGGCACTGGGACGGCGCAAGCCACACTAACACCGACCAGCGAAACCTACGCCGCACAGACGGTGGGGACGACGAGCGCTGCGAAGGTGCTCACGCTGGCCAACAAACAAAGCGTGGCGCTGACCGGCATCTCGCCGGTCGCGACAGGGGACTTCAGTGTCTCATCGACGACGTGCTCGTCGAGCCTGGTGGCCAAGGCCTCGTGCAAGATCAGCGTCGTCTTCAAGCCAACGGCAATCGGCCCTCGCACCGGTCAATTGCAGGTAAGCGACACCGCTTCCGGGAGCCCGCAGACCGCGAGTCTGACGGGAACCGGCAAGTAGAAACATTTAGTCATTTATTCATTTAGTCATTGGGGGCTGCTTTGGCGGCCCCTTTCTTTTTGGATGGGGCATTGTTTCCGCTTGATTTACGGGGATCGTGTAAAATCCTCTTGGCGAGTACACTGCACCGATTCCGCGTGTGTTGATCCTGCCGGGCTGCTGGGAACGGGCCGGGCGTTGCGTGATCATTTAACGACGATACTCCCCAATTACCAGGTAGAACCGCCGCCCACGGGTGGCCGGCACATTCCTGTCAGGAGAACCTGAATGCCGAAGATTGCCAAAACAGCCGACCGTAAGAAGGTCATGGATACCACCAAATCAACCGCGTGCCCGAAGTGCGGCAAAGATACGCGCATCGTGAAGCGCATGAAAGATCGGGAGCGGGGAATCCCGGGCGGGATTTATATCTCGTGTTCGGGATGCGAGTTCTTCGAGAAACTCTGACGTTTGAGCGTGGGGTTCCGAGAAATTCGCGAAACAGATTGGGAGAAGTAGGGATCCTTCGACTCCGCCAGAGCCTCACTTCGTGATTCTCTGGCTGCGCTCAGGAAGACTTCGGGATTGTGGGGTGGATTGCGAGAATATCGGAGATGGGACACTCGTCAGAGAAATGATTCTTGAGGGCTTAGTGGTGACGGGGCTCCGGCCCGTTTTGCGGGGCAGAGCCCGCTACCCTAAGGACTCCACCACGCAAGCGGGACGACTGCTAGCGTCAAGCTACGAACTTTCCTATATCACTGCAATCTAGATCACTACAATCAACGCCAGCCGCACGCCGGGATGAAGCAGGTCGATCAGGAAGTACTCCCCATCGATGTAGTCGACGTAGCAGTCGTCGGTATAGGCCCATCCTGCCGGCCAGGGATCTACGAATACGAAGGAGTAGCCTCCGTATTGGAAGCCGGGACGGTTGTTGACCATGGTCGCGTGGCCGATGGAAAAGTGGTGCTGACTGCCGAAGTGGGCGCGGAATTTGTCGTCCGGGATGCGAGCGCTTTTGCCGGCGTTATGGGCGTCGTCGGACCGTCCGTTCATTTCCCGAGCCTGCCCGGCATCGCGGTCGGGTTTCGAGTCGGGTTTCGCTTGCTTGTCTTTCTCTTGATCCTGCTGTTTGCCCTGATCCTTCTGATCCCGATCCATGTCTTTACGGTCTTTGTCGGCCTTGTCGGGTTTGGCATCCTGCGGTTTTTCCTGGTCGGGTTTATCCATTCCTTCGGGCTTGGTTTCGGGAGCTTGCTGGGCGGCGGGTGCGCCCTCGTGGGCTTTCGGTTCGTCTTGAGCCAGGGCAGAAGCGCCCGCG
>Ga0187887_10004711_pt1 | contig 10091 bp, 8 predicted proteins | sample June2016WEW_7_10_FD_132977 | JGI IMG/M metagenome (GOLD analysis project Ga0187887, IMG submission 132977) | Peatland microbial communities from SPRUCE experiment site at the Marcell Experimental Forest, Minnesota, USA - June2016WEW_7_10 | ecosystem: Environmental > Terrestrial > Soil > Wetlands... | reverse complement strand
CGTCTTGCATATGCGTGCGCCCGATCTTGACGATGTCCTTCCAGGCCTCGACCTTCGCGGCAATCGCATCGTGCAACTCTTTCACCGCCGGGATAAGCCGTTGCCTAGCATTCACGGCAGCAGCAATGTTCATCGCAGTAGGGAAAGCGTCGTTCGAGGACTGCGACATGTTGACGTGGTCATTGGGATGAACTGGCGTCTTGCTTCCGAGCGGCGTGCCTGCGAGCTGGCAGCAGCGGTTGGAAATTACCTCGTTCACATTCATGTTGAATTGCGTACCGCTGCCCGTCATCCATACATGCAGGGGAAACATGTCCTGATGCTGTCCGGCTAGAATCTCGTCACATACTTGAACGATCAAAGCGTGGCGTTGATCGTCGAGGCGTTTGCCGGCATGGTTGGTGTTTGCGGCGGCCTTCTTCAGTGTGGCGAATGCCGCGATCATTTCGCGCGGGATCAGATCGTGTCCTATGCTGAAGTGCTCAAGCGAGCGTTGCGTTTGCGCTCCCCACAGCATCGCGCTCGGGACGTCAACTTCACCCAGACTATCGGTCTCTATTCGGATTTCCACCGCCTGCTTCGTTGAGCCAATTTCGGTCATTGTTTTCTCCCTCAATGCTTCTCTGTTTCGGTTGTTACCGTGTTTCCCGTTCCGCCGTCTCATCCCGCTTGGATGAGATGTCCTAGCCAAACGTGAACGCAAAAGCCCGCACACCGGGATCGAGGAATTCGATTTCAAAGGTTCTGTCCCTTATCTGACCCTTCTGCCGGATGAGTTGATAGAGACGAGGCTCACGTACTTCGCCCGAGCCGTCCGAAGTGGAGTCAGATCCACAATCGTCGCGGGGCATGGCGCCATCCAGCTTGACCCTAAAGCGAACCGGCTTTCCGTCTCTTGTTGGCCCTAACACCATGTGTAGGTCCCGGCTGTGGAACCGGAATACAACCGTGCCGGGCGCTGTCTCGAGCACGGCACTTTCGGCGCCGACATCCCATGGCCCACTCAGTCCCCACCGATTCAGCGATGTCTTTACTGGTGGACCGTAGACTTTCAAGGAATCGTGAGCCATCCGACCCGGTGAGGCGAAACGCTCCGCTTGTCGATAGCCAATATAGGTTTCAGGAGATTGCACATCTTCACTCGGTGCTGCCTCAACTCCTTCTGCCGAAACCCTAAGATCTGCGTCATTCAAGCTGGTGACGCCGTTTTCCTTAAGAAGTTCCTGAATGGCGTGCTCGATCTGGCCGTAGTCACCTTCCCCGAAGTGGTGATAGCGAATCTGTCCCTTCGCATCGATCAGGTATTGGGCAGGCCAATATTCATTGTTGAATGATTGCCAAATCCTGTAGTTGCTGTCGATGGGTACCGGGTAGGTGACCTTCAGATCTCGAAGTGCATCTTGCACGTTCGCAGGTTCTTTTTCGAATGAGAACTCCGGCGTGTGCACACCGATCACAAACAGGCCGGCATCCTTGTATTTAGCCGCCCAGCCCTTCACATAAGGTAGGGGCCGCAGCGAGTTGATGCAGGTGTAGGTCCAGAAATCGACGAGTACGACCCTTCCCCGCAGCGACTTGCGGTTTAAGGGGACTGAGTTTAACCAGCCGATGGCACCGCTCAAATCGGGCAACTGACTCTCGTTGCCAAGTTCCGTATTAGAGCTGTTGGCGCTCGCTGCCAGGACGGCGGATATTTTTGGACCGAATGCGCCGATCAAAGGAACCTTACTTTCAACCGAAGTCAAGTTAGATAAATTTGTGTGCATGCTCGTCTCCCAGCCGATTGCGATGACGGCGACCCCAGCGATCAGAATTGTGCCCAGCGTGCGACGGGTCCAAAAATCAAATGAGAAGGAACGCTTCATTGGAGAAAACCCCTCTATTTCGGTTTCACGAGACTTCCTGAGAATCACGACATCAGCTGCGTACATTCGGACTTCAAGGTGCGTAGCGCGTGAAGACGTAGTCATGCACTTTTGCGTGGGCTTCATGGCACGGAAAGCATGTCTTGTGCTGGGCCTCGTCCACTGGCTTGCCGTCAATGAATCGCCCGAACCCCCAACCGCCCGTTGTGGCGTACTTCTTTGAGTCCTTGACCATGAACTGAACCGTCGTAGGGTGCCCGGGAACGAATGCCTGGAATTGGCCTAGAGCTCCGTTATCTTCAGCAGATGGCACGTGTTTCCAAGCCACTTTGGCAAGGATGGTACCGTCGGGGAAAGGGAGCGTCCCCTTCCGATACGCTTTCATTGCCACAGGGTTTCCAAGAATGCCCCGCAACTCGTCGAGCAGTGCTTCGTGGGAAGGAGCGATCAGTTCCCACTGCCGGTATCCAACAGGAATGGTGACGCCGTAGATCGGTGAAGCGGTCTCATCGGCGTACGCGGCCGAGAACGCCATTGAAGCGATAACGCACAATGCTGTCGCAGATGCGAATCCAAAATGAGATAGCGATTTCATCCAGTGTCCTTTCACTGACAAATGAACAACTGATGGGCGGGATACTCTCATCGCGGATGCAACCAACAGCAACCAGATTTGAGATGCCGATCTACTCGCAAGGCCCATGACACGGTGCGAAGTACCATGCGTACTACTTCTGCCGCATCACTCATTGCATTCGGCTCTCCAAACGGAATGACTGTCCAACCACTGTGTTTTCTTTGCAAGCTGCGCCGTTCAAGGAGGAAGATGTGTCCTCAGGACGACAGCCAGTCGGCAGGTGGACAGATGTCAAACAAATTGCGCCGGCCTGAGCAAGTCACGCCTCCGAACTATGCTTCAAAGACAGGCACAAAAAGCCCGATGAAATAATGAACGTCCCTGGCTTGGCAGTTGATCGCAAGCGGCCTTATGCGGAATTGTGGGCTTGGCGTTGCATTTGACAAAGCAAGACACGAAGTGCAAGCAACATCTCTCATCACAGGTGAAAATCAGGGCCTAAAGGTGGGGAACCGTTCTTTGAGTACGCGAAGATTATCAGGCATAGGACGAGCACACATAGAGCGGCGAGCCCGCAGTAAATGTCTATGAAGGAGAGCAACCGACTCTGCGTTATGACGTTTTCTTGGAAGATTTGGAGTGCTCCTAAAGTCGGGTTGCTCGCCGCTCCGCCGTCGCGCTCAATCAGGCTCGAGTATTGCGTTAGGGTTGACTGAAGGGTTGGGTTGAAACGGTTAGCTACATCAACCAGACGGGCCGAATGAAACGTCTGGCGACGGTCGAACATAACGGTCGCCGCGGTGACGCCAAACGTGTTTCCCAGTTGTCTAACAAAAAAATAACTCGTGGAGATGTCGTTTAGGTCGGACATCGCCGCCTGACTAGTGGAAACATTGGACGCACCCAGCAGCAAAGGCGCCAGCGACAACCCTTGCAGAAAAGTCGAGAGCGCGAGGAGCCAAGTCGGAGTGGTCGGTGTCCAGACATAAATGAAGTTCACACATGCGGCGCACATCATTAACGCGCCGAGAACAAGCAGTCTGGATCCGCCGAGCCAAGGTAAGACGTAGCGCAATGAAATCACCAAACCTATCCCCAATCCCGCTGTGTACGCCGAAACGAAGCCACCTGTTTGCGAGGCGCTGTAATCCTGCACGGTTCGGAGATATTGAGGTAGAACGAATAATGCCGCGCCCAGGATTGCGCCAACCACAGTGACGATCGCGAGGGAGGCGCGTAAAGGAACATGTTTCCAGATGGTGCGAAGATGCAGAACGGGGGCAGGGTTTTCCGGCCTCCAATCCCACCAGAGAAAGCCCACGAAGCAGACCAGCGCGACGAGGAGGAAGCACACGATGAATGGCGACTGAAACCATTCGTCGCGCTCCCCCCTGCTTAGCGCAATTTCCATTGACCCGAGCGCAGCGATCAGTAGTCCTGCGCCCCAGGCATCGACGTAGGAGTTCTCGATGCGCAGGTAGAGAAACCCCCGAGGCGAGTATTTCCAAATCAGAAATGCTCCAACGGCGAGAAAGGGGAAGTCCAGCAAGAAGGCATAGTTCCAATGCAACATCTCAGAAATCCACCCCATGGCAACCGGGTAAACGACTGCAAAGAAATAGAGTTCCAGGTAGAGCCAGGAAAGGGCGAAAGTACGTGATTTGCCGGGAAACATGAGGCGGAGAAGAATGACTGTACGAACCAAGAATGCTCCGCCTCCAAAACCCATGACAACTCGCGAGAAGAGCAAAAACTCGAGGCTGTGTGCACTGCAAAAGCAGCCGATCGCTCCGGCCGCGTAAAACCCGAGGCTCAAGAGGAGGTGGCGGCGCGCGCCAAGAACACGGGTCATCCAATAGCTGATAGCCAGGGAGCACAAGAAACCAAGATTGTAGAGAATGATCACCCAGCTAACATCGTCTGAACTGCCGGCAACGTTACCTTGCAAGTCGGGAAGAAGGACATTGATTGACAGGCGGTTCGCGATTTCGATTGCGGTGACCAACCCGACGCCGAACAGGATGATCATCCTGTGCTTCTGCGACAGTTCGGCGAGTGACTGGTTGACATGCTGGGAGTATTCCTTTTTCCATGGTTCGAGGCCGTAGAGACCGCCGCTGACAAAATCGCTCATACCTCTCCCCGTCATTCAGCGTGTGTAAATGGTAGCTTCGACGTTCATGCCCGGGCGCAGGACAAGACGAGAATCGCTATTCTGCTTGACTAGTATCTTTACTGGAATGCGTTGCACCACCTTGATGAAGTTGCCAGTGGCGTTTTGCGGTGGCAGAAGCGCTTGCCGGGAACCAGCGGCGCCGGCGATGGAATCCACCACGCCGTCGAAATCCCGGTTGTAGGTGTCAACGTGAACCTTTGCGCGCTGACCGGGGTGAACGCCATCCATCTGCGTTTCCTTGAAGTCTGCCGTTATGTACACCTGATCAAGCGGCACCAGGGTGAGCAACAAGCTCCCGGGAAGAACATATTGTCCGATGTGTACGGTTAACTGGGTCACCTGGCCATCGATCGGGGCTCTAATCGTGGTGTAACCAAGGTTGAGCTGGGCTTGGTCCCACACGGCCCTTGCGCGTTCGACTGCCGCCTGGGCTGACTTGTACGTTGCTTCAGTGATCGGAACCTGTTGCTCGCGAGCTTTCGATTCCAGAAGCAGAGACTGCGAGCGCGCCTCCCGTGCCTTGGACGACTTCATTGTGGCCTGTGCGATGTCAACATTCTGCTCCGCGGCGGCCAGTTGTTGTTCAGCGGATGCAAGGTCGTCTTGCGCCACGCGCGCGGTCGCGTCGACGGCGTCGAATTGAAACTTCGAAACATCTCCGGTTTTGACCAGCGGCTTGTAGCGCTCAAGATCTGCCTCTGCGCGCTCTTTGGTTGCACGTTTCGAGGCGACTTCGGCCTTTGCCTCAAGAAGATTCGCGGTAGCGGTGCGTTCGAGTTGTTCTTCGGATACGGTATAGTCGGCCGCATCTGAATCATGTTGCGCCACAGCACTACCGGTGCTATGGGTTGTGGTGGCTCGTGTCAGCCCAATTTGCAGTTCAGCCGACTTGGCTTCAGCTACAGCCAGATCGAGCGATGCTTTTGCCTGATCCGCCTCTGCTTTGTATTCGCGCGGATCGATTTGAAGCAGCACATCCCCTTCCTTGGCGTCCAGGTTGTCGTTGGTTGGAAGCGCGTCAACGTAGCCAGACACCTGTGATGCGACGGCAGTGATGTGTGCGTCAACTTGTGCATCGTCTGTTGAAACCCAGCCCATCCAGATGTAGCAAGTGAAAAACAAAACGAGCGTGAGCGCGACGAGAGAAAACTTCGCAAGGCGAGGTAGTTCGCGAATTGTATTGCCAACCGTTGCTAGAAAGGCAGGCGTCGCATCTCGCGACAAAGGCAACGCGGACTGAGATGCTGGAGGCGGGCCAGGCGGTGAGGCTGGGGAACTGCTCATCGGCGCGGTTCTCCCTTGCAAGGATTCACTTGGCATAGATGCTCTGAACTTCGCCCGTTGCCTGGGCCAGGTTGATTCTGGATTCGTTGAACCGATAGAGCGCTTCGATCTGATTAGAATTCGCGCGCGCAAGAGCATCCTGCGCAGTGACGACTTCAACGTTCGTGGTGACTCCGGCTGCAAAGCGGCGTTCGGCCTGCGCGACTTCGTCGTTCGCGAGCTGAAGCCCTAGATTTGCGACGTCGACGTTTTTGCGCGCCGCTTCCAACTCCTCGATCGCCGATTTTACTTCGCGAACGATGCGTGCCTCCACGAGTTGGAGATTCTGCTCGGTACGCTTCTGCTCCAGCTCGGCGCGGGAAAGTTCAGCATGGATGCGACCACCGGTGAAAAGCGGAACGTTAAGGTCTAATTGATAGCTGTAGGCGGGGATGCCATTGTTGAAGCGCGAGCCCTGATAGAGCCAGTCTCCAGCGAACGATATCTGCGGAAGGCGTTGCTCCGAGGCGGATTTCCGTTCCAGATTCGCGATGTGCTGTTGTGAAGCCAAGACATGCATCTCTGGACGATTCGTCAATGCGGAGTCAATGGCTGCAGTCTCCGCAATCTCCGGCAGATCGTAGAACTTAAGTTTGTCGGTGACTACCGCCTCTTGCTCGCACGGAAGATCAAGCAGTTCCGCCAGAATGTAGGTCGTCGTATGCGTCAACGTCTCGGCGTCAATCAAATTCTGCCGCTCATTCTGCAGCTCAACCTCGGCGCGAGTGGTGTCGATCGTCAGACCAATTCCTGTCTTCTGCAAGTTCGATGCTTGCTCGTAAAGGCGATCCGCAAGGGCGACGCGGACTTTCGCGGCGTCGTAAATGGCAAACGCGCGGAGAACAAGGATGTATTGAGTTACTACCGACGCGGCGATATCTTCACGACTAACGTTCTCTCTCGCATGTGCTTCGCGAACCCCTTCCCGAGAGACCTGATAGCTTCGAAGTATAGGAAGATCGAGGAGCGATTGCGAAAAAGCAGGGCCGGCCTGGATCATTTGATATGGGCCACCTGTGGTGCGTCTGGCTGTGCGCTCAATCGAGGCTACGTTGAATTGAGCGAGCAGCCCGGTTCCAGTTAGGCTGGCCTGTGGCAATAGAGCGGAACGCGAGATCTGGCTCTCACGGTCGCTTTCCAGAGTGAGCAACCGTGAGGCCACGACCTGCGGGTTCTGCTTTAGAGCCAATTGCACAGCCGCACTCAGTGTGAGTGGAATCGGTTGAGTGGATGGAGCGGATGTGGATTGAGAAAATGCGTCGTCATGAAAGACAACAGCCAGCAAAAGGCAAAGTCTGGATGCCATGATCCGCAATGGAACCGATACGTTTGTCCTGATGCCCATATTTCCTCTGCGACTAGCGGCTGCCGGGTTTCATACCGATTCAGAAATGCTTACTTGATTGCGTTGTTTTCGACAATGGGAACGCGAGCTGCCCTGCGGACAGTGACACCGATCCTCAGGGCAGCTAATCGCTAGCGCTCATCAATAGGCGTCAACGTCGATCACCGCCTGCGCAAACGCCTGCGGGGCTTCCTGCGGCAGGTTGTGGCCGACGCCGCCGGTGATGAGCCGGTAGTCATACTTGCCGGAGAACTTGTTGCGATAGGCTGTGCTGGGCGCGTGGATTGCCCCGTTAGAGTCGCCTTCCATGGTGATGGCCGGCACGGTGATGGGAGAAAGCGTGGCCAGGCGCTTTTCCAGGTCGTCATATTTCCGCTCGCCGTCGGCCAGCCCAAGCCTCCAGCGATAGTCGTGCATCACGATGTCAATGTGGTCGGGGTTGTTGAAGGACGCTGCTGTGCGGTCGTACGTGGCATCGTCGAAATTCCACTTTGGCGAAGCCTGGTGCCAGATGAACTTATTGAACTGGTCGAGGTATTTCGCATAGCCGGCCTTGCCGACTGGGGTAGCGAAATAGTACTGGTACCAAAACAGGAACGCAGGCTCGGGTGGCCACGGCACCTGGTTGCCCTCCGGGCTGCTGATCAGATAGCCGCCGACAGAAACGATCGCCTTGCAGCGTTCCGGCCAGAGCACAGCCATGACGTCCGCCGTGCGCGCGCCCCAGTCAAAGCCGGCGAAGATGGCTTTCTGGATCTTGAGCGCATCCATCAGAGCGATGATGTCGAGGGCGACGGCCGACTGCTGGGCGTTTCGCATCGTTTCGCTCGAGAGAAAGCGCGTCGTACCGTAGCCGCGCGAATAGGGGACGATTACCCTGTAGCCTGCCGAAGCCAACAATGGGGCAACATCGACATAGCTGTGAATGTCGTACGGCCAGCCGTGCAGCAGAATGACCGCTGGGCCATCAGCGGGTCCGGCTTCAGCATATCCAACATTGAGTATGCCAGCATCGATCTGCTTCAGCGAGGTGAACGACGTGTTCGTTCCGGGCTTGATTGCGGGCACGTCTGCCAGGTTTGCCGTTGCGGCTTCAGCGTTTGCAGGGTTGAACATGCCGATTTGGGTAGCGGCAACGGCCATGGCGGCGGTGCTAAGAAACCGACGGCGGTTTTGATTGATCGTTTCGGACAAACTCATCGAATTCATGGATAGACCTCCTTGGTATGTTGGCTGGTTGAGGAAGTGTCATCTGAGGGAACGTGTCCAGACCGAGATGACAACGAGTTGCGGTTTGTCTCTCTCGTGTTCTCCTGGCTCAATGGCGTTGAGAGCCGATGTTGAACGGAGCGGGACTGGGCTGAAAGCACGATGATTGGTAAAAGCTGTAGTACTGTGAAAAGCACTTCAACTGCCCTAAACGCTGCGGTCATCTTGCTCCCCACGATCTGTTGCAATTGCTGACTCCAGCGACATTCTCAGCTGTTGATTCTTGATGAGTAGTTCACATATCCGCTGCTGCAAACTGCCAATACGCTCCTCCGAGTCTTTTGCCGGTTCTGCCTCGGGCCGCGTATTCCGAAACCCTGTAATGAACGCGCTTTCCGAGCGTCCTACCGGCGCAATGGCGTCAAAAGGAGCTTGAGGTAAAGGCTCTCGACGCTGCTCGGCATGCATAAGACCTCCAGTACAATCTGTCATCGCTCCCATGATGGTGTTGCCATTCTCCGGACTGAAGAATCGTGGTGACGGCTCTTCGAGAGCGAGGGAATTTCCCTTCGATCCGCTTTGCGATGCACCTCGCGGTGCGGGACCCCGGGTTGCTGAAACTCCCGCGCAGGAGAATTGCGGGCAGACAAAATCCGCGACACGATCAGCCCCTAAATCACATTGATTACGACATCGATGTTCCCGCGCGTGGCCTTCGAATACGGACACGTCTGGTGTGCGCCGTCCACAAGGGCCTGCGCGACGTCGCGTTCCAAACCGGGCAAGCTCACGTTGAGGCGGGCCTGGAGGAAGAAAGCTCCATCCGTTGTGCCCAAGTCCACTTCGGCGTCGATGGTCTTGTCTGGCGGAAGAGTGACCTTCATCTTGCTTGCCACGCGTGTCATCGCGCCAAGGAAACAAGCCGACCAGCCGGTGGCGAACAACTGCTCAGGGTTGGTGCCTGTGGCCGGTGTGCCAGGAGGCGACAGCTTGATGTCCAGTCGGCCGTCGTCACTATGAGAGGCGCCGTCCCGGCCACCCACGGTGTGGACTTTGGCGGTGTACAGAACTCTTTCGATTTTCGTCATGGCGAATTCCCTTTCAAGAGGTATGTTCTTCGGGTCAATCCGAATTCATTAGGATGACTCCCTGTTGAATCGAATCTCGGTCTACGCCGACCTGCCCCGTGTTCGTGCGTGGCAACACCGGCGAGAAGCCATTTGAGCTAACGCAATGCTCTGAACGCAGCTCGCAATTCGGTACTGAAGATTTCCGGCTGCTCCCACGCCGCGAAGTGACCGCCCTTGGCGGCCTCATGGAAGTAGTACAGCGACGGATAGGCCAGCCGTGACCAGGTTTCCGGTGCGCGATAGATCTCGTGCGGGAACACCGTGATGGCCACCGGCACTTTGATCTGATTGGTCTTCTGTGCCGCGGCGCTGAAGTTGTTGTTGTTGTTTTCCCAGTAGAAGCGTGACGAAGAGGCGCCGGTGTTGGTGAGCCAGTACAGCGTGATGTCGTCGAGTATTTCGTCGCGACCTATCACGCGTTCGGGGTGGCCGTCGCTGTCGCTCCACTCGACGACCTTTTCGTATG
>Ga0187887_10004710_pt1 | contig 10091 bp, 8 predicted proteins | sample June2016WEW_7_10_FD_132977 | JGI IMG/M metagenome (GOLD analysis project Ga0187887, IMG submission 132977) | Peatland microbial communities from SPRUCE experiment site at the Marcell Experimental Forest, Minnesota, USA - June2016WEW_7_10 | ecosystem: Environmental > Terrestrial > Soil > Wetlands... | reverse complement strand
GCAGACGGTGGCGCCGCTCGACGACAGGTTTCGGCTGATGGGCGGCGGTCCGGAAGGCGCCATCGGCGCGAGTTGGAGTTGGGTGGTCGGCATTCTCGCCTGTTTGGCGGTCGCCGCGACGTTGGCGCATGGCCGCGCCCAGCGCAAGCGGTTCAACTTTCCGCTCCGTCCGCTGGCAGCAGAAATCTTCGTCGGCGCGCTCATCTGCGTGCCGAGTCTCGCCGCGGTCGCGATCGCCAACGCTTATCCCTGGCCGGCCGGCAGCGTGCGCCGCTATGCCGAGACGAACCATATCGCACTGGCCGATGGTGGGCTTTTCATCGCCCACGGCATCGCCATTCCCGTGCTGATCGCGATCGTGGTGGGCGTCGTAATGACGTTTCTGGCGACGCGAACGCGCTTCGGCCGCTACGTCTATGCCATCGGCGGCAATCCGGAGGCGGCCGAACTCGCCGGCGTCAACACCCGCTGGGTGATCGTCAAGACCTTCATGCTGATGGGGCTCCTCGCCGCCATCGCCGGCGCGGTGTCGATCGCGCGGCTCAACGCGGCGACCAATTCGGAGGGCACGCTGACCGAGCTTCTGGTCATTGCCGCGACCGTGATCGGCGGCACCTCGCTTGCGGGCGGCGTCGGCACTGTGGCCGGCGCCATGCTTGGCGCGGTGCTGATGCAATCGCTGCAGTCCGGCATGGTGCTCCTTGGCGTCGATACGCCGCTGCAGAACATCGTGGTCGGCGCGGCTTTGGTGATCGCGGTCGGCATCGACACCATCTATCGGCGGCGGAGGGCGGCATGACCGCGCCGCGCATTCCTCTGGTCGAGATGCGCGATATCTCGCTGTCGTTCGGCGGCCTTCACGCCGTCGAGGGCGCGTCGATCGAGCTCTACGCCGGCGAGGTGATGGCGCTGGTCGGCCATAACGGCGCCGGCAAATCGACGCTGATCAAAATTCTTTCCGGTGCGATCAAGCGGGATTCCGGAACCATCAGCGTCCGTGGGCAGGAGGCGAGCATCGCCAATCCGCGCGACGCCAGGCGCTACGGCATCGAGACCATCTACCAGACGCTGGCGCTGGCCGACAATGTCGATGCCGCCGCGAACCTGTTTCTCGGCCGCGAATTGCGCACGCGCTGGGGCACGCTCGACGACGCCGCCATGGAAGCGGAGGCGCGCAACGTCATGGGGCGGCTCAATCCGCACTTTCAGCGCTTCAAGGATCCGGTGAGCGCCCTATCGGGCGGCCAGCGCCAGTCGGTGGCGATCGCGCGGGCGATCCTGTTTGATGCGCGGATATTGGTGATGGACGAACCGACCGCGGCGCTTGGACCGCAGGAGACGGCGCAGGTCGGCGAACTGATCCGCAAACTGAAGGCCAGTGGCATCGGTGTCTTCCTGATCAGCCACGATATCCACGACGTGTTCGATCTGGCGGATCGGATCTGCGTGATGAAAAACGGCCGCGTGGTTGGCACCGCGCGCATTGCCGACGTCACCAAGGACGAAGTCCTCCGCATGATCATCCTCGGCACCTGTCCGCCGGGGGCTGTGCCTGGGCCGGGCACGGTCAACTTATTACTTGGCGTCCAAGGGCAATCGGCAGCGCCGTCTGGACACGCGGACGCGCCCACAGGTCGGGCGGTGCCAGCGCCGCCGCCATGACGGCGATCGCACAGACTTGATGGATCACCGACAGGACGATGGGTTGGGCGGCCGAGAGCGTCGCGACCCCGAGCGCGCCTTCCAGCGTGAGCAGGCCGAACAGAAGCGCGGCACGCGTCCAGAGACCGCCCCGCAACACCGCGATTACAATCGCGAGGAAAGCCGCGGTCCATAGCCCGATCGAGAGCACACGGTGGCAAGCCTGGATGAGATAGCCGTTCTCAGTAAGGTTGCGCCAGATCGGCTGCAGTGCGAACAGGCGATCCGGGGACGGCAACAGACTATCGGCGTAACCCGGAAACGTCGTCCACAGCGGCGCGGCATCCAGCGCTTCGAACAGCGCGCCAAATGCAATATCGAGTGCGATGGCCGTTGCCCAGGCCAGCGCGGGGAGCGCCGACTGGGTCGATGTTCTCCTCGGCACGAGCGCTAAGACAATCAGAACGGCGAGGCCTGCGCTTGCGAAGGTCACGTCAAGCGCATGGCGATGCTGACCCAGATTGATGGTGGCAAACAGCCCGGCATGATCGGCATAGTATCGCAGCACCAGATAGGCGGCGCCCGCTGCCGCCAAGCCGAGCCAAGGCAGGAGATGGCGCCGCTGAGCCGAATTCAGCGCGGGGCAGACGAAAAAAAACAATGCAACACAGAGCGCTTCGACGAACAGCGCCGTTGAGGCGATGCGCAGCCACTCCCAGCCGTAGAGAAACTGATAGATCGACAGCGATTCCCGTCCGCCAACGCCATAGCCGCCGCACAGGGCGTAGAGCGGACTTTGCTGATGAAGGACGAAGGCCTCGAGCCATGCGGCATGACCGAGCGGCGGCACGAGCGTCACGTCGGGGATGTAGAGAAACCACGGTCCTCGGGTGAATCGGTTGCCGACGCCTAGGACGAAAGCCGCGACGCCGAACAAGGCCGCCGCCGCCAAGGCCGCCCGCAGCCACCGGGGCCTGTCGCAGGCGCGCAACAGCGCGAGCCGTTTTTCGAGGCGCGAGCCGCCGGCCTGAGACTGACCCGGGTGGACGTCGAGCAGCATGGTTCTGCGACCGTGTTATTTCCCCACCGGAAATATCTCGTGGGTCGCCATTTGCGTGAAGATTCCAGGCTCGCCGTCGGACTGCAACGAACCGCCGGCGACGTGGAAGTCGTTGTCGATAAAATTCGCAACAAAGCCGTGCCGGGCGATCTGCATATGCGGTAGCACCTGCCAGGAATTTGTCTTCGGGTCGTAGGCCTCGAAGGCCCAGAAGGTCAGCTTGCCGGCGGGTTCCTCATATTCGCCGCCGGTGACATAAATCTTGCCGTTATGGACGTCGCCCGCGACGTCGCCGCGCCGGGTCGGCGAGCGGCCTTTATAACTCCATTGATCGGTCGCCGGATCGTAGGCTTCGACCAGATCGGTGACGTCGCTCATGGTCACGAAGGACGAGCCGAGCCGGCCGTTCACCGCATAGATGATGCCGTCGACCGCGACGGCGAGGAAATGATTGCGCCCGGTCGGCATCGGCGCGCGCGAACGCCACATATTGGTGGCCGGATCGTATTCCTCCACCGTGCCGACGACGATTTGCGGCACGCCGATCCACAGCGGCTCGGTCGGCTTACCAGGAATATTGGCGTGCGCGCCGCCGATCACATAAATTTTGCCGTTGACGGCGACCGCTTGCGCCGAACCGCGCGGCGTCGGCATCGGCGCCAGCTCTTTCCAGCTGTCATTGTCCGGATCGTACACGAGCGCGCTCGGGATCGGCTGCCACCCTTTGGCGCCCGGCCGTCCGACGAAGCCGCCGAACACATAGATCTTGCCGTCCAGCGCGACCGCGGCGGCGTGGTGCGCCGGGATCTGCATGCTCTTTCTGTCGGTCCAGCTGTCGCTCGCCGCATCGTACACCGTGACGATGCCGCGGGCCTGCACGTTGGGCGCGTCGTAGCCGCCCATGACGTACCACTTCTTGCCGATCACGGCGCTGGCGATTTCGCCCTGCGGGGAGAGCATGGGAGTCGCCATCCGCCATTTGCCGTCCTGCGCGGCAGCCGGTGAAATTTGCAACGCAGGAATTTGCAGCGCTACGCCGGCGATCAATGTCCCGGCAATCAACCAAACGGCTCTGTTCATCGTCTCCCCCCGGATCATGATTTGGCGGCGAACTCACGACGCCCGTTTGCGCAGCCATACTTTGTTGTCGTGAAACGCCGCCCCGCCGAACGGCGCGATCGAGTCGGCGCCGGTGAGCGAATTGATGCCGCAGCCGTCGACGTAAGCCGAATTCGGCCAGATCGATTCCGCGATCAAGACGCCGCGTCGCACGCCGTCGAACAATTTGGCGTGCAGCCGCACTTGCCCGCGGCTGTTACCGAGCGTGACCTCGTCGCCGCCGGCGACGCCGAGTGCTGCCGCATCGTCGGGGTGAATCATCACCTCCGGCCGCCGCTCATTGCCGAGCGAGGTCGGCGTTTCGGTGAAGCTTGAGTTGAGGAAGCCGCGCGCCGGCGAAGTGGCAAGCCGGAACGGATGCTCGACGTCGGCCTCTTCGATCACCTCCCAGTGGTCGGGCAGGGCCGTGAACGGGCGCGACGGCACGTTGCGGTGCCAGCGGCGGAACGGCACCGTCGGCCAGTCCGGCTTGAAGCGGAATTTGCCGTCGGGATAAGCAAAGCCCTTGAGATAATGCGCGGTGGCGAAATCCGGCTGGCAATCGATCCAGCGGTTCTTCTCGATGTCGTCGAGCGTGCCCCAGCCCGACTTGCGCAGCGTGCCGTCGATCAATTGGCGCGGCGTCATGGCAAAGCCGGGATGCGAGGCGCCGAGGCGCTTGCCAAGCGCGCAGATCACCTCGTGATTCGAACGGCATTCGCCGGGCGGCTCGATCAGCTTCGGTCCGAGCAGGATGTATTGGCTGCCGCCCGCCGTATAGATGTCGTCGTGCTCGACGAACATGGTCGCCGGCAGGACGATATCGGCGACTTTGGCGGTGTCGGTCATGAACTGTTCGTGGACGCAGACGAACAGATCGTCGCGGGCAAAGCCGCGCTTGACCGTGTTCTGGTCGGGCGCCACCGCGAGCGGATTGGTGTTCTGGATCAGCATCGCGGTCACCGGCGGGCCGCCTTGCAAGGCCTCGCTGTCGCCGGTCAGGATGGCGCCGATGCGCGATTGGTCAAGCATGCGGATCGAAGGATCGCGCAAGTTACCGCCGTCGATCAGGCTGGTATCGAGATGAAAGACCGCGCCGTTGTTGTGAAAGGCGCCGCCGCCTTCGAGCTGCCAGGCGCCGGTGACGGCGGCGATGCAGCTTGCCGCATGCATATTGGTGGCGCCGTTTCTTGAGCGCGAGAAGCCGTAACCCAGCCGGAAATAAGCGCGCTTTCTTTCGCCGGCCAGCCGGGCGAAGGCCTCGATGGTCTCGGTGGGACAGCCGGTGATCGCCGAGGCCCAGGCGGGGTCGCGCGTGCGCAAATGGGCCGCGAGTTCGTCGGGCGCATCGGTATAACGGCGCAGGTAATCCCAGTCGGCCTTGCCGTCGCGGAACAGGCAATGCATCACCGCGCAGGCGAGTGCGCCGTCGGTGCCGGGCTGGATCAGTACCGCCAGATCGGCCTGCTTCATCGTCGAATTCATGTAGACGTCGACGGCGACGATCTTGGCGCCACGCTCTTTGCGCGCGCGGGTCGCATGCGTCATCACATTGACCTGGGTATTCACCGCATTGGTGCCCCAGATCACCACCAGATCGGATTTCGCCATTTCGCGCGGATCTGAGCCGGCGAGCTTGCCGGTGCCGGCGATAAAGCCGGTCCAGGCCGGATTGACGCAAATGGTGGAGAAAAAGCCGGAATATTTCATGGCATGGCGCAGGCGGTGGATGCCGTCGCGCATGACGTAGCCCATGGTGCCGGCATAGAGATAAGGCCAGACGGCTTGCGAGCCGTGTTGCTGTTCGGCGCGTTGAAATTTCTCGGCCACCAGATCGAGCGCGTCGTCCCAGGAGATTGGAACGAATTCGCCGCTGCCTTTGCCGCCGAGGCGGCGCAGCGGCGCTTTCAGGCGGTCGGGATGGTGCACGCGCTCGGCGTAGCGCGCTACCTTGGCGCAGATCACGCCCGCCGTATAAGCATTGTCCTCGGCGCCGCGGACCCGGCCAATGGTATGGGCGGCGAACACCTCGACTTCGAGCGCACAGGTCGACGGGCAGTCATGCGGGCAGACCGAGGCGGCGATACGGGGGCGGACGAGTTGGTTCATCGCGCCCTCATCTTAGCGCGGACCCGGCAGGCTAACCACCCCTGCTGTCGATCAGATTCGTCAGAAACGACAGATCGATAAGCAGCGAGACGACAAAGTCGCGTACCAAACGGCCGCCAAAGGGTGAGCGCGAAAACGAAGGTCGCGAGGCCGAACCGCTAGCGCCGGACAAGTCCTTTTGGTCTCGGTCTTCAGTCACGACGAACCATTCCACCGAATACCGCCGCACAATCGAGGATTGGTGCTAAATTGCAACTCGTGGACGTGGACGATATTTGGAGTGTGTGATGATGCGTTCGTTCCTGACGATTGCCGCATTGACCGGCGCGGCATTGATCTGTGCCAAGCCGTGCTCCGCACAGATGCCGGAAAATGCCGGCGCCTCGTCACACGCCGAGTTGGTGGTCGGAACCAAAGAAGCGCCACCCTTTGCGATGAAGGCCGCCGACGGTACCTGGCGAGGCATCAGTATCGACCTTTGGCGCCATGTCGCGGACGCGCAACGTCTACAGTATCGTTTCGTTGAAGCGCCGGACGTTCAAGGACTGATCGACGGCGTTGCCTCGGGAGAGTTCGATGTTGCCACGGCAGCGGTTACCGTGACGGCCGGGCGCATGCGAAGACTGGATTTCACGCAGCCATTCTACGCAACCGGGCTCGGCATCGCAGTGCCCGCCGGAGGAGAAGCCAGCTGGCTGCCGCTCATCCGCACCTTGACGTCATTCGCCTTCGCTCAGGCAATTCTTGCCTTGGTTGCCCTGGCATTGGCGGTCGGTTTTTTTGTCTGGCTGTTTGAGCGGCATCGCAACGAGGACTTCGGCGGCGGTGTGGCTAAGGGTTTGAGCACGGGCGTCTGGTGGTCGACCGTCGCGATGACGCAGCGGGCGAGCGGGAATTTGAGTCCGCGAAGCCTGCCCGGCCGCATCGTGGCTATCCTGTGGATGGTCGCATCCATCGTCACCATTGCCGTATTCACCGCAAGCGTCACATCGGTTCTCACCATCAAGCACCTGCAAGGCGTGGTGCATGGCGTGAGCGATCTGCGGGTGGCGCGGGTTGGGGCGATGGTCGGCACCTCCGCCGAGGAGACGCTCACCCATATGCGAATAAGCTTTCGAAAATTCGGAAGCTTGTCGGATGGACTGAGCGCGTTGCGCACGCGCAAAATCGACGCGCTTGTCTACGACAAGCCGCTGCTTGCCTGGGCCATTCAGCAAGGTTATTCGTCCTCGGTCGAACTGGTCGACGCTACATTCGATCCGCAGGAATACGCATTCGTCCTGCCTAGAAATAGTCCGCTCAGAAACACGCTCGATGTCGCAATCTTGGACGCAATCCACAGCGACTGGTGGGAAGAAACCATCTTCCGCTATGTCGGCGCCCGATGAATTGACAAAAAAAACAAGAAAGTCGCTAACAGGAGGACCGCCATGAGAGCCGCCGTACTCGGTGAGAGCGGAGTCGAAATTGCCGACCTGGCGAAGCCCGCGCCCAAGCCCAACGAGGTCTTGATCCGGGTTCGGGCCTCAAGCCTCAATCGCGCCGATCTGTTGGTCGCGCTCGGCCACCAGCACGGCAGTGTCGGCGGGGTCGGGGCGCGGATCGGGCTCGAATGCTCGGGCGAAGTCGAGGCGGTCGGCACCGAGGTCAAGGATTTCAAGCCCGGCGACCGCGTCATGGCCTCGGCGCCGGGCGGCATCGCGGAATATGTCGTCACTGACGCCGGCCGGGTGCATCGCATCCCGGGCAACAATATGAGCTACGAGCAGGCGGCCTGCTTTCCGGTGGCGTTGCAGACCATGCACAATGCGGTGGCGACGGCCGGCCGGCTCAAGCGCGGCGAAACCCTGTTGATGCAGGGCGCAAGCTCGGGCGTCGGCCTTATGGGCATGCAGATCGGCAAGCTGTTGGGCGCGTCGCTGGTGCTCGGCACTTCGACCAATGTCGAGCGTCGGGCGCGGCTGAAGGACTACGGTTGCGACGTCGCGCTCGATTCGAGCGACCCGAACTGGCCGGGCGAGGTGAGGAAAGCCACCGGCGGCAAGGGCGTCGATCTGATCGTCGATATGGTTTCCGGCGGCGTCGCCAACGGCAATCTCGAAGCCGCGGCGCTGCTGGGCCGCATCGTCAATGTCGGCCGGCTCGGCGGCATGAAGGGCGAATTCAATTTCGACCTGCACGCGATGAAGCGCATCGATTATATCGGTGTCACATTTCGTACACGTACGGCGGATGAAGTCGGTGAGATCAACCGCTTGATGCGGGCCGACCTGTGGCCGGCCATCGAGGCTGGCCAGCTCACGCTGCCGATCGATAAGACGTTCAAGCTCAATGACATCACCGAAGCGCTGGCCATGATGCGCGCCAACCGGCATTTCGGTAAGATCGTGATCGTCGTCGCGTGAACGGGGGGACCGGGGGGTAAACGGGGCGCGAAGGCTTATCCCGAATGGGCCGCCACGCATCTTACCCGTGCACTTCCGGCTTGCCCCGCGCAGCTTGGTCCGGCATAGGTGGAATATGGCTGATTCTGCCAAACGTTTTGCGCCGATCCTTGCTGCGGGCGGCATTGTCTTACGCGGCGCATCGCGGCCGCGCATCGCGGTGGTCCGGTTGCGGCGCGAAAAGGTTTGGGTGCTGCCGAAGGGCAAACTGATGCCGCGCGAGCACCCGCGCGACGCCGCTAAGCGGGAAGCACGAGAAGAGACCGGACACGACGTCACGGTCCACGAATTTCTCGGCTCGATGTCCTACGCCGTCGAAGGCAAGGTTAAGATCGTGCAGTTCTGGCTGATGCGCGCCAATGGCCCGCAGGTGCATGAGTTGATGGACGACGTCAAAGCGGTGAAATGGCTGCCGCTGCGGCAAGCCGTCGAGACCTTAAGCCGCGCCCATGAAAAGGTGTTCCTCACTCATGTCGGCCCGATCGCGCTCGATCACGTGAAAAAACAAGTGAATAAGACCGTGCGCGGCAAGGCGCGGCCGGCGATGCGCGACGGCGGCAAACGGCGGGGCCGCAGTGCCCCCGCGGCGCGGGTCGAACACGTGGTTTCGATGGACGAAACGACCAGGCCGAACCTGTTCGTCAAGGCACTCGGCAACTGGATCGGCCGCCGCGTCGCGCACGGTTTGGCGCGTAGAGCGAGCTGAGCCCTAAGTCGGCGCCGCCTCTTTCTGCAAAGTTTCGAGCGCGCTCCGCACATTGGCATCGAGGCCTACGCCGCCCGTTGCCAAATGCGCGAAGATCGCCGCCCGCATGCGCGGGTCCCAGAATTTCTTTATGTGATTGGCGGTGCCGGCGACGGCCTCGTCGGGGCCCCGGCTTGCGAAGAATTCTCCGATCTGGATCGCCATATAGACGCTGGCTTTGATGGCTCTGGTGATCGCCGTCAGCCTCGCCACCGTCGGCTGGCTCACGCGACAGGCCTCGGCGGCGCGGCCGAAATGCTCTTCGCGCGCCAGCGCGAGGATGAATTCGAGCCTATCGATCATGAAAGGTCACTTTGAATTGGCGGGTCGCGATCCGGCTCGTTCATTTGATACCGCACAGCGAGCGGGACTACTAATCGAAAGCGAACGATTTGCTGTTGTGATCGACCGATTGCAAAAGCCGATCACGTCTCCTTGGCGGCTGCGTCTGGCGTGATCTCGTGGAACAGGCTATAGTCGATCAGCATTCGTCCGTCCGGGGAAACGCTGGTGATGTCCTTGTAGCGATGGCTCCAGCGGATGTCGCGATGCGAATAAATTTGTCGCGCATGAAGCGGCTGCGCGGAACTGTCGTCGACGCCGCTGACGTTCAATATAAGCGAGGCATCCACGGCGGCGAAGTCTTGCGCCGTCATCCGATAGAGCGGGCTCAACTCGTCGACGGTATGAAATATCGTCCAGCTTAACCCAAACATCGGATGTTCGCGACGGTCGAGCAAGAGCTCGTAGTAACGCCGGAGATTGTGGCCCTCGATCGTGGTCTCCAGACGCAGCAGCCATAACCGCGCCGTCGCCTGCGAGATGGTGTTGTTCCGCGCATTGGCAAAGCGGATCATCAGGGTCGTTTGACGTTGATGCACGGCGACGACCGGATGTTCGGCAAACAAAAAGCGCGCCCGCGGCCGTGAGAAGCGCGCAAAGATCAGTCCGGTCATCACCGCGATGAAACACATGCCGGTGAAAATTTCGACGG
>Ga0187887_10004709_pt1 | contig 10094 bp, 7 predicted proteins | sample June2016WEW_7_10_FD_132977 | JGI IMG/M metagenome (GOLD analysis project Ga0187887, IMG submission 132977) | Peatland microbial communities from SPRUCE experiment site at the Marcell Experimental Forest, Minnesota, USA - June2016WEW_7_10 | ecosystem: Environmental > Terrestrial > Soil > Wetlands... | reverse complement strand
GCCAACTGCTTAGCCCGGCACACCCACCGCCCGTACACTGCGCGGCTTCCCCTGCTGCGCATGATACTGGGGCGGGCGGCCCACACTCACGTACGTAAAGCCGTGCTCCTGCATCCGTTCCGGCTTGTAGAGATTGCGGCCGTCGATCACGATGGGGAATTTGACTACCTGATTCAGCCTCACCAGGTCGAGCTGTGCAAACTGCTTCCAGTCGGTCAGAATCAACACGGCGTCGGCCTCTTTGGCGGCTTCGTAGATTCCCGTGGCATAGTGCATCTTGTCTGATGCGGGAAGCACAGCCATGGCGCGCTCGTTGGCCGCGGGATCGAAGGCTGTAATCGTGGCGCCTGCCTCGAGGAGCTTGTGGATCACCGCGATTGCCGGCGAGTCGCGAATGTCGTCCGTGTCTCCCTTGAATGACAGGCCCAGCACGGCGAGCTTTTTGCCACGCAGTGTCCACAAAGCCGAGAGAACCTTGTTGAAGAAAATATCGCGCTGCGTTTCATTGATCTTGCGAATCTCCTCGAGCAATTGGAAGTTGACGCCATGCTGCTGAGCCACCCAGTGAAATGCGGCCACATCTTTAGGGAAGCAGCTTCCGCCGTAGCCGAGGCCGGCGCGCAGGAATTTCGGTCCAATGCGACTGTCGAGGCCCATGCCTTCGGCAATGTGTTCGATGTCCGCGTCAACGGCCTCGGCAAGATTCGCGACCGCGTTGATGAATGAAATTTTCAGCGCCAGGAAGGCGTTCGAAGCATGCTTGATGATTTCGGCGCTCTGGGCTGAGGTGATCACGATCTTCGCCGGGTTCTTCGCGCTGCATACGCCTGCCAGCGCTCCGGGCTTCTCGTAGTAGCTGCCCGAGCTCAGCGGCTCGTAGATCCGGCGCAGCAACTCGGCGGCGCGATCGGAGTTGGCGCCCACGACAATCCGGTCCGGGTGCAGAAAATCGGAGATGGCCGTGCCTTCGCGCAGAAATTCAGGGTTCGACACAACGTCAAAGCTTTTCGGATCCACGCCGTGGCGATGCAGCACGCGCTGAATCCACTCGTTCGTGTAGACCGGAACCGTGCTCTTCTCCACGATCACTTTGTAGGAGTGAATGTGGCGGGCAATCTCAGAGACCACGGCCTCAACATAGGACAGGTCAGCCGCGCCGGCGTCGCCCTGCGGCGTTCCTACGGCAATGAAGACAGCTTCGCATTTGTGCACAGCGAAGGACAGATCGTTCGTGAACTGGACGCCATGGCCACGATGGCGCGCAAGCAACTCTGGAAGCTGGTCTTCAAAAATCGGAACGCCGCCTTCGCGGAGCATTTTGACCTTGGCTTCGTCGTTATCCACGCAGATGACCGAGTGGCCCATCTCTGCAAAGCAGACGGCAGCAACCAGGCCAACATACCCGGATCCGATCACGCAGATTAAAACTGGATTCGACATAGGGGATCAATCTCTTTTCTCATGTATCGATGGCCGTATGACGCGATTAAGAATTCTCCACGAGGCCCGCTCTTTCTCGGAACCGTCTTCCCGCCGTTCTTGCGTCGTCCGGAAAGCCTTCATTCCATTCAGCCAGGAAAACCCGAAGAAGAGTGTTCTCCAAGGCTAACCATTGCGGGCCCGATGGGCAAACCGTTCAAGGCCATCTGAGAACGAGGGTACTCAATAACAATACGTGTCCCAGCCGCCAATCCGAACTCCTGAGTTCCTGGCCGCGGATTCCAGCCGCGCGGTATTCTTGCTCAGTCTGAAGAGAGAAAGTGAGTCGAGGAAAATGGCGAAAAGTGTCAAGGCTTCTGAGGCGCAGGTTGGCTGGCGAGCTTCGGTGGCCGCCTACATTCGCGCCGAGGCTTTACCCGAGGAGAAGTTTGGACACCAGCCGCGCCTGTACGCGCAGGCTTGCCTGGTCGGCGCGGGCCTCGAATTCGACGACGACGTTGTGTTCGCCGCAGCCTGGATGCACGACCTGGGCGTCTTCCTCGGTCACCGTCCCTCGGACCCCGACCAGCTGGCGCGCTGGGACCATGTCCCTTACACGATTGCCCGCACCCGCGAACTGCTTTTGTCCTGGAGCTTTCCCTCGGAAAAGATCGAAGCCGTCGTGGCGGCTATTCGCACCCATCAGCCTCAAGATGAGCCGATTGAATTGGAAGCCATCCTGCTGCGCGACGCAGACATTCTGGAGCAGCTCGGGGCGGTAGGTGCGCTGCGGGCCATCTGCAAAGTCGGCCGCGATACACGCTTCCCCACGTTCTCCAGCGTGGTTTCAGTTCTCGAAAAAGCCATCGCCACGCTACCTGCAAAACTTCGCCTGGAAAGCTCCCGGCGCCTGGCCAAGCCGAAGGTCGCGCTCCTTAAAACGCTGCTGGCGGCCATCCGCGAAGAAGCCGGTGAGCTGCTCTTTTAGGCTTTTGGCTTGGCCTCACGCCTTCCCATGCGCCGTGGGTTGATAGATTCCCGGTTCAGCGCGAAACCCGATGGCAATGCGGTTCCACGTGTTGATTTGTGTGATCGCCAGCGTAAGGCGGACAAGCCCGGCTTCGTCGAACTGGCTTCGCACCGCCGCATATTCTTCGTCGGAAGCGTGCCCTTGCTGAATATTGGTCAGCGCCTCGGTCCACGCAAGGGCTGCGCGCTCGCGCGGCGTAAAGAAAGGCGTGTCGCGCCATGCTGAAAGTGCATAGAGCCGTTGCTCGGTTTCTCCTTCGGCGCGCGCATCCTTGGTGTGCATATCGATGCAATAGGCACAACCATTCATCTGCGAGGCCCGCGTCTTTACCAGTCCGAGCAACGAGCTCTCCAACCCGCTCGCGCGAATCGTCTTTTCCAGGTTTAGAACCGCGTGGATGCCCTCAGGAAACGCCTTGGCGTAATTCAGCCGTTCAGCCATATTCACCTCTGTGAACCTCGGATGTTCCATTGCGCGAATTGATTCGTTTTGGGGATGGACACCGCCGCGGGATCTGATTCACGCTACCCAGAGCGGGGGTCGCGCATCCAGTCTAATAGCGCGGAACTTTTTCCCGCGGCAGGGGTTGGAAGAGATGACAGCTCCTTGTGCATGCCGTCTAAGCGGTTAAACGCTTTGCGGCAGGATGAAAATAGGGAGCATCACCTCAGGCAGAGGAGAATTCAGCAATGAAGCGACAATTCATCATGAAGAGCATGATTCCCGTGGGGTTGGCCTTGACCGGGCTGCTGCTCGCTGGCGGCATTGCAGCGGCGCAAAGTCAGGCCCCCGATACTGGTTCCCCTTCGGCTCCGGCCGGCCAGCGCACCGATGGGCAAATCGAGATGGACGTGGTCCACGCACTCGATGCCTCCGCGGCGTTGAAAGACGACCTGATTACGGCCGCTACAATTCAGGGCGCCGTTTCGCTCTCGGGAACGGTTTCGACCGATGCCTCAAAGAATTTGGCCGAATCGATCGCTGCCCATGTTCCCGGCGTCACCAAGGTGAATAACAACCTGGCTGTCGGCAACCCGCAAGATGCCCAGGCAGGCCCACCGCCGCAGGATCAAAACCAGCCCGACGACGCCGCTCCGGCCCAATCCGACGGTCAAATGACCGCCCAGGCGCCGCCCCAGCAGCAGCAGTACCCAGACCAGGGTCAGGGCCAGTACCCCAACCAGGCACAGGCTCAGCCGCCCGCACCCTATCCTCCGGCGCGGCCGCCGTATGCTCCACAGCAGCCCTATCCTCCTCAATATCCGCCCCAACAGGGCCAATATGCTCAAGGGCCTCCGCCACAGCCGCGATATCAAGAGCCGACCGGGCCGGTAACTATTCCCCAGGGAACCCTGTTGCAGCTGCGCACCAGCGAAGCGCTCGACAACAAGCGCGCTAAAGACGGAACTTCGGTCCAATTCACCGTGATTCGCGATGTAGCGATCGGGGGAGTTCTGGCGATTCCCAAGGGTGCGACGGTCCACGGTGTAGTGACCGAAAGCAAGAAGGCCGGCGACCTGGGCGGTAGCGCGGAACTGGCACTCCGGCTTACCTCTCTCGACCTGGGCGGCCACAGCTATGACCTGGATACCGATCAGTTCAAGGTGAAGGGACCGAACAAGGCAAATCAGACCGTCGGCAACGCCGTCGGTGGCGGAATTCTGGGCACAATCATCGGTTGCGCCGTGGGCCGCGGTGTGGGATGCGCAGTGGGTGCGGGCGCCGGTGTCGCGGCAGGCGTTGGAGCCTCCGCTGCTTCCGGCGGTCCTCGTGCCTGGATTCCGGCTGAAGCGCTGGTCACCTTCCACATCAACACGCCTGTAACCGTCGATCCAGTCAGTTCGCAGGAAGCGGCCCGTTTGGCTGAGGGACTTTACCAGGGAGGGCCGAATCTCTATCGTCGCGGACCTTCTCCTTATGGCGCGGCCTACTATGCCGGTTCCGGGCCGTACCCATACGGCCCGGTCTACTACCGGCCTTACTACCTCGTCGGGGGCGAGTACTACTGGCGCTAAAGCCCTTGCGGCTGAAGCGAGGTCCAGCGGGCATCCCGGCGATCGGGATGCCCGTTTTGTTTCCGGCCGGGAATTGCCAACCCTGTCTCTTCCCTCCTCGGGTCGTCTATAATGGCGTAGACTCGCGCCCGTCGAATATCGCGCGAGAATTGCCCCTGTGTGACTGATATTTGCCTTCGAGCCTGGGCCTTCAATGGCCTGTGCAGGCCGAGGTTGAGTACGCCACGCCGGCGCGTAGAGAGCAGAAGGTTCAGATCCATCCATGATTCGTTTCCTGCAAAGAGACAGCCGCGTTGTCAAAGCGTTTTTCGTCGTCATCATCGGTATGGCCTCCGTGTCGATGGTGGTCTACCTGATTCCCGGCTTGACCGGCCAGAGCGCGACCTCCGCCGATACCTATGCCGTGATCTACCCGCATTGGTACAGCCGTTTCCTCTCTTCCGGCGCGACCGTAAGCCAGGAAAAGGTGGACAAGATGGCGCGGGCGCAGCTGCAACAGCAGCGCTATCCCGATAACCCCATGATTCTGGGCCTTTTCGAGCAGCGCGTCGGCAAGCAGCTCATTCAGCAGCAAATTCTGCTGGAGGAAGCAAACCAGCTCGGCATTCGCGCCACCGAAGACGATGTTCGCCAATACCTGCAGACCGGCGCCGCCGGGCAGGTGCTTTTTCCGAACGGCAAGTTCATCGGAGACGATCAATACGCTTCATTGGTGGCCAACCGCTTCAATATGTCGGTGCCGGAATTTGAAACGGACGTGAAGAACGACATCGTCGTGCGCCGGCTCCAGGCGCTCATCACCGGGGGCGTGACGGTCAGCGACAAAGAAGTCCGCGACGAATTCCGCAAGGGCGCTATCAAGGTCAAATTCGACTACGCCGTGGTTTCGGCGGACGATATCCGCAAAGGCATTAACCCCTCTGACAGCGACCTCGAAGCCTTCTTCAAGAAGAATGCCGCTCGCTATGCTACTGCGGTTCCGGAACAGCGCCAGATCACCTACTTCGCGTTTACGCCCAACGAACTTCCTGGAGGCGTTCCGCAGCCCACGCAGCAGGAGATTCAGGCTTACTACAACCAGCACAAGAGCGAGTACTCTACCCCCGAACAGGCCCGGGCCCGCCACATTCTCATCAAGCTCGCGCCCAACGCCGACGCCAAGACCGACGCGGCGGCCAAGGCCAAGGCCGAAGACATCCTCAAACAGATCAAGGGTGGCGCTAACTTTGCCGACCTGGCCAAGAAAAACTCCGACGACCCCGGCAGCAAGGACTCGGGCGGCGAATTGCCCTTCGCGCAACACGGCACCATGGTGCCTGAATTCGACAAGGCCATCTTCTCCCAGGCCATTGGCGACACGCAGATCGTGAAGAGCCAGTTTGGCTATCACGTTGTCCAGGTGGAAGAGCGGAAGCCTGCGCATCAACAGGACATCAGCGAAGTGCTTCCCACGATCCAGGCGACGCTGATCCGCGACAAGACCGCCGCATCGGAAGAAAACTTTGCGCGCACGCTTACCACTGAGGCCGGCAAAGATGGTCTGGCCAAGACAGCCGCCGCTCATCACCTGGAAGTGGTGACCACACCGCCCGTGGCGCGCCAGGGGACAATCTCCGCGCTGCCCGACGGCTCGCAGTTGCTCACCAAGGCGTTTGCAGTCAAGCAGGGCGATGCGCCCCAGGACGCGCAGACCGGCGAAGGGTACGCGATCTTCCAGGTCACCGCGATTCAGGCCGCGCATGCACCTACATTTGCCGATTGGAAGACGCACGTTCTCGATGACTATCGCACGGAGATGCTGCCGCAACTGGTGGCCGCCAAGACCAAGGAACTGGCCGACAAAGCAAAAGCGAGCGGCGACCTGGCCAAAGCAGCGAAGGAGCTGAATGCGACGGTGAAGACCAGCGACCTTGTCACCCCGGAGGGTCAGGTTCCGGAGCTGGGCCAGGTGTCGCAGGTAGCGCCCGAACTGCTCGATCTTCCCGTGGGCAGCATCAGCGGCCCCATCACTGCCGAGCAGAATGGCGTGGTGGCCAAAATCCTCGACAAGCAGGAACCGACGCCCGACGAGATCGCCAAGAGCTTCGACCAGACGCGCGATCAAATTCTTGAACAGCGCCGCTCAGACGCCTTCAACGTTTTCCTTAGCGGCATCATGGCCGACTACGACAAGAACAAGCGCATCCGCCTGAACGCCAAGGCGCAGCAAGGCCCGCAAATCCCGGGCATGTAATAACTGGAAAAGCACACCAAGAAGGCCCGCAGCCATCCAGGCTGCGGGCCTTTTATCTTGAAATCCGGGTGTTGGAGAAGCACGAAATCTGCGTGTTGTGTGAGCACAAAGTCTGGGTGCCTCCGGTCTCGATTCTGAGACCTGGGAAAGCACGAACCTTGCCCCGCTTCGCGGTTACTCTGTCTTTGAATCGCCTTTGTAGACCACGCCGGCCTTCATCACAAACTTCACGTCCTGCAACACGCGCACATCGTCGAGAGGGTTCTTGTCGACGGCGATAATGTCGGCCCACTTGCCTGGTTCCAGACTGCCGGTCTTTGCGGTCAAACCCAGCAAATCAGCCGCATTCACCGTCGCCGTTTGCAGCGCCGCCAGCGGAGCCATGCCCAACTGGTTTACGTACACATCCAGCTCGTGCGCATTCAGCCCGTGCGGATAAACCGCCGCATCGGTGCCGAGCGCAATCTTCACGCCCGCCTGCATGGCACGCTTGATATTGCCCTTGGCGACAGCAATCGTGTCCAGCATCTTCTGGTGGTAGAACGGGGGAAGGTTGCCGTTCGCAATCATCCAGTCTTCCAGATAGAGCGTCGGCACCAGGTAGGTGCCGCGCTTCTTCATTTCGGCGATCGCCGCATCGTCGATGTAGCTGCCGTGTTCGATCGAATCAACACCAGCCTCGGTGGCCCACAGAATGCCTTGTGCTCCGTGCGCGTGCGCTGCGACTTTGCGGCCGAGCCGATGCGCATCGGCAACGATGGCCTGCATCTCTTCCAATGTGTATTGCGAGGCCTGCGGATCGTCGCCTTTCGAAAGCACGCCGCCCGTGGCGCAGATCTTGATGACGTCGGCGCCGTACTTGATGTTCTGCCGCACCTTGCGCTGCACTTCGGCGATGCCATCGGCAACGCCGTCACTTATCTGGTGATAGCTGAAGGGCAGCAGGTTGTCATCGCAGTGTCCGCCGGTAATGCCGAGCGCCGGCCCGCTCACCAGCAGATGCGGACCCGGAACCTGCCCGGAGTTGATCGCATCGCGCAAATCAACATCGGTGTACCCGCCCGCTCCCACGTTGCGAGCAGTGGTGAAGCCCGCCATCAGCGTCTTGCGTGCGTTGACCACGCCATTGATCGCTTCTTTGGCATCCGTCGACGTCACTTCGCGAAAGGGGTCGAAGTCTGTATTCATGGTCAGGTGCGTATGCACGTCAATCAGGCCGGACAACACCGTCATACCGCCCAGGTCGATGACTTTGTCTCCGGCGTGCGCTGTTACCTGCGCCGAAGGACCAATGGACTCGATCGTCTCGCCGGCCACCACGATGGTTTGCCCATCCAGCAGCTTGCCCGACTTTACATCGAGCAAGTGAGCGGCGCGCACCAGCGTGCGTCCAGCCGCAGGCTTTGACGCCGGTTGTGCCTGCAAACCAGCGACGCCCGACAATAGGCACAACGTCACCAACAGCTTCCGTCGAGAAAACATGCTGCATCCTCCAAGGGGTAAGTTGTGAACGGAGTGTAGCAAATTTTCTCGACGGCCTGTGCGCCGATTCCGCCGGATCTCTATCTAACTCCACTTCTTTCCGAGGGCAGCCAGGTTTGCCTGTCCCAGGTCTTCGGGCGTCATGGCAATCCTGAATTCGACGTTTGCGTTGAAGCCAATAAACCACGGTTCCGCAAGCCTGGCAACATCGGAAGCAACCTCAAGGTCCACAACCGCCATGGCGCCGCGGTGACCGTCGATTTCAGTGAAGTAGATCGACTCCGGCTTGATCGCATCCAGAATCTTCTTCATTTTGGCCGCCAGCGTACCTTTCCGAACCAGCGTGTTGAATGGCTCAGCGGGGAACTGAACCAGCATGATCATGCGCATAGACTCTCCTTACGCCGGGTCCGTTTACTTTCCGGTTCCGACCCGGCGAAGTGTACCATCCGGGATTCTTGTTCGGCTCTGCCTTCCTTGTCCGTGATAGCCTTTCAGCTTAGACAGCCCAGGCCCGAGCTCGTCGTTCGCAAATCGGCCGCCAGACCGGCGCTGCGCGTTCGAAGAACGCATCACCCCGTCAAAAAGGAATCGCTATGAGATGGCTTCGCTCTGTCTGTTTTTTGGCTCTGTCCGCAACTGCCGCGCTGGGAACAGCCTCAGCCTTGGCGCAGACCGACGAATCTAAACCGGCGCCGCCCCAGGCCATCAAGAGCTTCGATCTTTCCGCCATCGACAAGACTGCCGATCCCTGCACCGACTTTTACCAGTACGCCTGCGGCAACTGGGTCAAGGACAACCCCATCCCTCCGGACCAGGTGCGCTGGGCACGGTCTTTCTCACTGCTGGGCGAGCGCAATCGCTACCTGCTCTGGCAGGAGCTCGACGCTGCCGCGAAGAGTCCCAAGACGTCTCTTGAAAAGAAATATGGCGACTACTTCGCCGCCTGCATGAACACCGGCCTCGTGAATGAAAAGGGCCTGGAACCGCTTGACCCCGTGTTCAAACGCATCGCCGATCTCAAGGATGCGCAGAACCTGTCCATGCTCATCGGCGAACTTGCCGCCCAAGGCAGCCCCGCGCCTCTCTATCGCTTCAACGTCGGCCAGGATGAAAAAGACTCGAGCAAAGAGATTGCCGAAATCAGTCAGGGCGGCCTCTCGCTGCCCGATCGCGACTACTACATCAAAGACACGAAGCGGTTCACCGAGATCCGCAAGCAATATGTCGAGCATGTGACAAGAATGTTCACGCTTGCCGGCGACGCGCCGGACGTGGCTGCCAAAGAGGCTGCCGCCGTCATGGAGATTGAAACCGCGCTCGCGACCGCTTCCACCGATCGCACCGAAATGCGCGATCCGGAAAAGCGTTATCACATCTATTCAGTCGCCGACTTCGAAAAGCTCGCGCCCGGTTTTGATTTCAGCATCTACTTCAAAGACATCAAGGTGCGCCCCTTCGACACCCTCAACGTGGCCACACCCGAATTTTTCAAGGGCCTCAACGATCTCATCGCCAAAGAGCCTGTCGATGCGTGGAAGTCCTATCTGCGCTGGCATACGCTGCACGGTTCAGCCACAAATCTGCCTACATCTTTCTACGACGAAAACTTCGCCTTCTTCGGCAAGACGCTGCAAGGCCAGAAAGAACCTACCCCGCGCTGGAAAGAATGTACAGCGATGACGGACCGCGCGCTGGGCGAGGCTGTGGGGCAGGACTGGGTGAAACAGAATTTTCCGCCCGCAGCAAAAGCCAGCATGGATACGCTGGTCGCAGCTCTTGAAAAGGCCCTTGGCGACGACATCAAGACTCTGCCCTGGATGAGCGACGCGACGAAGAAAGCCGCGGAGGAAAAGCTCTCCATGATCCGCAACAAAATCGGCTACCCCGAGAAGTGGCGCGATTACTCGGCGCT
>Ga0187887_10004706_pt1 | contig 10095 bp, 9 predicted proteins | sample June2016WEW_7_10_FD_132977 | JGI IMG/M metagenome (GOLD analysis project Ga0187887, IMG submission 132977) | Peatland microbial communities from SPRUCE experiment site at the Marcell Experimental Forest, Minnesota, USA - June2016WEW_7_10 | ecosystem: Environmental > Terrestrial > Soil > Wetlands... | reverse complement strand
GCCGACGACAGCCATTGTTCTGAGGTGGATCACGGGTTTTCTCCTGTGCAGAATTGCCGGCGACGCAGGTCGCCGACCCACGTCGGCTTGGTCCCGATGGGGACGTTTTGCGCTCTGTCTGACGTCTTTATGCAACGCGCCGCGGTTTGCATTGCTCCGATCTGGGCAGGACCACAGCTGCGGAATGCTTACGTGGGGCACGTCAAGCTTCTATGAGCCTGGTATGACAGTTAGATGACAATGCAAGTCATTGTAATTTAAGTCATTTTAAAAGCACGGGGGGCCGCGCCCTGTATCCGAATAGCGGACCATGCCGGCCCACCGGCTAAAAGCAGTCGTCACTGAATTGTCATCCCGTTATGCGACGATAATACAATATTTCGAGAATTCTCGATATAAATAGCAGTACGCTTTGGTCGTTTGCCGCGGCCGACCGCAACTCTCGTTCGGGTTCGGAAATCCGGTTTAGATTTATGAAAAAAACTCCTTTGGCCGTGGTCGGCCATATCGGTCCCGAGTCGCGCGGCCGCCGGATGTCGGTTCCGCATGCGCTTGCGGCATTTGCAGCTTTGGGTCAGCCGACACGGCTCGGAATTTTTCGGCTGCTGATGGCAGCCGAACCCGGCGGTCTTGCTGCCGGCACCATCGCCGAAAAGATCGGCTGCGCCCACAACACGCTTTCGTCCCATCTCAGCATCCTGGCGCGCTCGGGATTGGTGCGCGGTGCTCGCGACGGGCGCTCGATCCTGTACCGGGCGGACGTTGACGCGATCCGGACGCTGGTCGGTTTCCTGGTCAATGACTGCTGCGGCGGTCACCCGGAACTGTGCGATCTCCAGGAGGCGATACGCGGCACAAGCGGCTGCTGCGCGCCGCCGGCGAACACCTAGCAGAGCACCGAGCCATGAACGAAGCCGCTGCAGACAAACGCCTCAACGTGCTCTTTCTTTGCACCGGCAACTCGGCACGGTCGATTATCGCCGAGGCGATCTTGAGCGGTGAAGGGCGCAGGAACTTCCGCGCCTTCTCGGCCGGCAGTCACCCCAAGGGCCATGTGCATCCCTATGCCCTCGACCTGCTGCGCAAGATGAATTTCGACGTCACGCGTTTCCGCTCAAAGAGCTGGAGCGAGTTTTCGGGTCCCGACGCGCCGAAGCTCGATTTTGCGTTCACGCTTTGCGACGACGCGGCCGCGGAAGCCTGTCCGGTTTGGCCCGGTCAGCCGATGACGGCGCATTGGGGTCTTCCCGATCCGGCTGCGGCCGCCGGCAACGAAGCAGAACGTCGCTTTGCCTTCGCCGATACGTTCCGCATGCTGAACAACCGCATCTCGATCTTCGTCAGCCTGCCGATCGACTCCCTCGACAAGCTGTCGCTGCAACGACGGCTCGATGCGATCGGCAAGACCAAAGAGCCAACCGACGAGCAGAAGACGGCGTCCGGATGAGCGACTTCGCCGCACCCTTGTCGCGACGGCTTCTGGCGGAAGCGCTGGGCACCGCGATCCTGGTAGCGACAGTCGTCGGTTCGGGCATCATGGCGGAACGGCTGGCCGGCGGTAATCAGGCCATTGCGCTCCTCGGAAATACCATCCCGACCGGAGCGATCCTTGTTGTGATCATTACGATCCTGGGACCCGTTTCCGGCGCACATTTCAATCCGGCGGTAACGCTGGTATTTGCCGCCCGCGGGATGTCGCCCTGGCGTGAAGTCCTCCCCTATATCGTTGTCCAATTTGCCGGCGGCATCGCCGGCACGGTGATCGCCCACCTCATGTTCGACCTCGCGCCGCTAGCGATCGGAACGACGGCGCGCAGCGGTGCTCCGCAGTGGCTTAGCGAGGCGGTCGCCACTTTCACCCTGATTCTGACGATTCTGGGCGGGCTGCGCTATGCGCCGCAAGCCGTTCCATGGCTGGTCGGGCTGGTGATCACGGCGGCGTACTGGTTTACGTCCTCGACCTCTTTCGCCAACCCGGCGGTCACGCTCGCCCGCGGCTTCACCACTACGTTCAGCGGCATCGCCATCAACCACGTTCCGGCATTCATCGTCGCACAAATGGCCGGAGCATTTGCCGCCGCATCCGTGGCGGCCGCGCTGTTTCCATCGCTCACGAATTGCCGTCAAAGGGCGATGGCGACGCGGCACGAAGCCATCGCGCCCGGCGAATAAGAATTTATCAGGTGATTTGCTCGGCCGGCTGAGGTTTCGCCGCTGGAAGTTGAACGCTGAACGTGGCGCCGGCACCGGGCGTGCTGTCGATCGATAAGCGACCGCGATGCCGGTTGAGGATGTGCTTGACCAGCGCCAGCCCGAGCCCGGTGCCGCCCTGGGCGCGGCTCTCGCGAACGTCGACGCGATAGAAGCGCTCGGTCAGCCGCGGCAGATGTTCGGGCGCGATGCCCGGCCCGTAATCGCGGACGTCGACCTGCGCCTCCGCTTCGCCTTCCGCGGATATCGCCGGCTGCAGCGTGATGTCGACGCGTTTGCCGGCGGCCCCGTATTTGAGCGCGTTTTCCACTAGGTTCTCGAACACGCGGACCAGCTCATCGTAGTCGCCGGGGATCGTCAGCTTGGTCGGTGCCTCGACGTGGACGGTGACGCCGCGGTCGCGCGCCAGGGTTTCCAGGCCGTCCGCGACTTGGCGGACGATCGGCACCAGGTCGACCAGCGTATCGGGCCGGCGGTGCGCATTCAGCTCGATCCGCGACAACGACAACAGGTCGTCGATCAGCCGCGCCATGCGCCGCGCCTGCTCCTGCATGATGGCGAGGAAGCGCTCCCGCGCCTTGGCATCGTCGCGCGCCGAGCCCTGCAGGGTCTCGATGAAGCCGGAAAGCGCCGCCAGCGGCGTGCGCAGCTCGTGGCTGGCATTGGCGACGAAGTCGGCGCGCATCTCTTCGGCCCGGCGCAGCGGGGTGAGGTCATGAAACACCATCAGCACCAGGTCGGGCTTGCTCGAATTCGGCTCGCGCTTGACCGGCATCACGATCGTCTCGAACCAGCGGTCGCGCGGCACGCGCTCGGAATATTCGACACGTTGCTCTTCGCCGCTGGCATAGGCGCGGCCGATCGCCTCGTTCAGCTCGGGCATCCGCAGCGCCAGCGAGACCAGCTCGCCGCGCCGCAACGCCGGCGCCAAGGAACGCGCGCGCTCATTAAGCGCGAGTACGCGCCCGTTGCGGTCGAGTGCGATCGCCGGATCCGGCAGCCCGGCGACGACGGCCTCGAGCGGGTCGCCGGCGCGTACGGAGACGGCAGCCGGCCGCGCCAGGCGGCCGGTCTCCTCGCCGGCGCGCATGGCGAGGAAAGCGGCCGCCGTGATCAGGGCGAAACCCGCGACCGCGTAGCCGATGGCAAGGGCGTTGAGCAGCGCCAATCCGCCGAATACGATCGCCGCGGTTACGGTGACGAACCGCACGCCGCGCCATCCGCTCTTTCGCGACGCTATGAGATCGTCGTCCAGGCTCATCGGATCCGTCCCCGCGCAGCGGCCCGTCCAACCTTCGGATCAAGTCGCGTCCGACTTTTCCCGCGCCAGCCCGGTCACGGCGCTGATCGGCGCTGCAACCGGGTGGCCGAGGCGCCGGGCGGAACGACCGATCAGAGCTTCACGCGTTCCGAGGATCACCAGCGAGAGGATGAACGGAATGATGTAATAAAGGCAACGAAATAGCAGCAGGCCCGCCAGCAAGTCTTCCTTGTCGAACTGCCACAGCGCGACCATCATGGCGGCGTCGAACACGCCGAGGCCGCCAGGGGCGTGACTGGCAAAGCCCAGCAGCGTGGCTGCGACGAAGATAACGGCCACGGTGACGAAGCCGAGATTGGGCTCGTCCGGCACCAGCATGTACATGGCCAGCGCGCAGCACGACAGATCGAGGATACCGATGGCGATCTGAACAAGCGTCAAAGGACCGCCGGGCAAGGCCACCTGCCAGCCTTCGCCACCGACGACGCGCGGCTTGACCCAGACCCACGCCACGTAGGCGCCGAGCAGGGCAAGGAGCGCGAGCGCAATGACGCGATTGAGCCAGAGCGGCAATTGGTCGATGGCGCGTGCCGCCTGCGGCGCATCGAGGACGCCGAGGCCAAGCACGGTGGCGTTGCCGAGCCAGAAAGTGAGCCCGGCGACGAAGCAGATCTTGGTCACCTCGATGACGCTCAAGCCCCAGGCGGAATAAATGCGATAGCGCACCGCGCCGCCGGAAAAGACGCTGGCACCGACATTGTGTCCGACCGCATAGCTGGTGAAGCCGGCAAGCGCAGCGACGCGATACGGCACTTCGGAGCGGCCGATCGTGCGTAGCGCGAACAGATCGTATAACGTCAGCGTCAGATAGCCGGCGGCGACAAAGAAGCCGGCAATACCGAGCGTCCGCCAGTTGGTCGCCTCGATCGCGTCGAGGAGCGCGTCGAGATCGACGTCGCGCAGGATGCGATAGAGCACCACAACGGCCACGACGACGATGGTGAGGCTGAGCGCCATGCCCAATCGGCTGAAGCCGATATTTCGGTCGAAGAAGTGCGCGGACGCGCGCAATCTCTTCAGCATTCCGCGCTCCAGACCGGCTGTTCGTGCATCAATACCCGCATTGGAACGGTAAATTTCCAGTGTCCTATCAGATTCCGAAGTTGGGCATCAGGATACGCCGCAAGCGCGTGGACTTCAGAACCTCGACACCAGCGCGAACCGGTCCCCACCTAGCAGATGTCGTGTTCGGGCGCGAGGGCGGCGGTAAATGGGCGCCGGCCGCGCTGTTTGGCCACACCACGGCGGCTTGCCTGCCCAACGCGCCATTTTCCCGCCAATCGCCGGCGCAGCCGCGGCGGGGGCGGCCCGCTCAAGCCTTGCGAAGAACCCCGGCCGGGCCCTGCATCACCGGGATCAGGCCTCATCTAGGTCTGCCACAAGTTTTTTGCGGTTGACGAAGCGCCCGGTCCTCGCTTGGTACTGTCGACCGTTCCAAGGGGGAAATGCCAATGACCCGAAACAAGCCGCCGTTTCGTGCCGACGTTGTCGGCAGCCTGCTGCGCACCGCACCATTGAAAGAGGCGCGGGCAAAGCGGGAGAAGGGCGCGATCAGCGCGGCCGAGCTCACGGAAGTCGAGAACCGCGAGATCGAGAAGATCATCAAAAAACAGGAACAGGTCGGGCTCAAGGTCGCGACGGACGGCGAGTTCCGCCGCTCCTGGTGGCATTTCGATTTCTTCGGCATGCTCGACGGCGTCGAACTCTACGAGCTCGATCACGGCATCCAGTTTCATGGCGTGCAGACCAAGGCGCAGAGCGTTCGCATCAAGGACAAGCTCGGATTCTCCGACCATCCGATGCTGGAGCACTTCAAGTTCCTCAAGGCGCACACCCGCGTCCTGCCCAAGATGACGATCCCGAGTCCGGCCGTGCTGCACTTCCGCCTGGAGCCGGATGCCGTCAATAAGAAGGTCTATGCCGATCGCAGCGCCATCTTCGACGATCTGGCGAACACCTACCGGCAGGCCGTGCGCGCGTTCTACGACGCCGGCTGCCGCTATCTGCAGTTCGACGACACGGTCTGGGCCTATTTGTGCTCGCCGGCGGAGCTACAGAAGGCGCGCGACCGCGGCCTCGACGCCGACCGCCTGGCGCACGACTATGCCGGCGTGATCAATAAGGTGCTGGAGAGCAAGCCGGTCGACATGACGATCACGACCCACGTCTGTCGCGGCAACTTCCGCTCGACCTGGATTTCCGAGGGCGGCTATGAGCCGGTCGCTGAGATCATGCTCGGGACATTGAACTACGACGGCTATTTCCTCGAATACGACACGGCGCGCGCCGGCGGCTTCGAGCCGCTGCGCTTTTTACCTAAGGGAAACAAGATGGTCGTGCTCGGTCTCGTCACCAGCAAGAGCGGCGCGCTCGAAAACAAGGACGAGGTCAAGCGGCGCATCGCCGAGGCGACCAAATATGCCGCGCTCGACCAGCTGTGCTTGTCGCCGCAATGCGGCTTCGCCTCGACCGAGGAAGGCAACGTGCTCGCCGAGGACGAGCAATGGGCGAAGCTTAGGATGATCGTCGAGCTTGCCGACGAGGTGTGGCGCTGATCGGCACGGGCGTTGCCTTTTGAAATGCGGAGCTGATGGCCGCTGATACCCATTTTCGGACATCAGCCGCGGTCATTGTCTAAGCTTGTCTGCGCGCGTCCAGGATTGCCTCGATGACCGGCGTCGCGAAGGCGCCGCACCACATCAATTGCACGATGTACGTTTGCGATGCGAACAATGCGACGAGGGTCGCCGCGATAAAGATGACGGTCGTGAAGGTCGACCCGATGGCCCGGTCCGGTTGACCGCGCGGCCGGCATGCGAGAAACCACAGGATGGCATTCAGCCCGCTAATCACCGCCAAGTGCCCGGAATAGAGCACGAGGACATCAGGTGCGTCCCTATAGGTGCCGTAAAGCCCGGTCGTGATCGGTAGCGCGATGATCGACAGTAGAAACAGCAGGTTAAGATACACCACCGACCGCGTTGCGTGCGGCGCGTAGGTCAACCGGCGCTGATGGCCGAACCAGAACATCCCCGCCACGAGGAAGCTGAGCAGCAGGGCGGCAACTTGCGCGTGATAGGCGGCCCAGATCGTTGACCAAACTGGTGCACCGTTCAGAAACTGCGCCGTAGGAACACGGTATGCGAGCAGCGTCATCGCGACGCCAAAAATCGTGTTGCTCAGCACCTCAAGACGCCGCATGTCGAAGAGATCGCCCGAATTTGGCATGCTATCCCCTTCGGTCTCCGCGGTTGTCCAGCGTGAAAGCCTGCGAAATATAGCGCAAAGCCCGAACTAATACGCCCGAGATTTCCGCTTGAGCGGCAATGAGAGGTTTAGGCTTCGTTCAACTTCGCGCCGCCAATTCGTTTGTGCAGGTGCACCATGAAAGCCATGGCGAACAGCGGGGTCGCCAGGTTGACGAGCGGGATCGAGACGAACGCCGCGATGATCAAGCCGCCGGCATAGACGGTCGCGGCATGGCGCTTGCGCAAGGCCTTAGCCTCATCCGGCGGGCGAAAGCGCATGGCGGCGAGCTCGAAATATTCGCGCCCGAGCAGCCACGCGGTCGCCAAGAAGAAGATCACGGCACCGAAACCGGCGAACAGCAGGAACGGCACGGCGCACGGATAGACGGCGATCGCCAGCAGCGCGGTCTTGCCACCCTCGGCAATCGCCAGCCACAGCGGCAGCGCGACGCCGGGCGGGTCGCCCGAATAGTGCACGCGCTCGACCTCGTCGGCGATCTGGTCGGCGAAGAAACTGGCGACAAACGCGGTCACCGCCGGCATGAGAAAGATGCTGCCGGCGACAATGCCGAGGCTCGCGGCAATCGAGAGCGCCCAGGCGAGCGCGCTCGCCGGCAGATGCGCGGGCGGCCCGAAATTCGTCTCCAGCGAGGCGCTGCCGGCGCCGACCAGCCAAACGATCAAGCGGTCGAGCGCGATGGCGGCAACGACAATGAGGGCAAGCGCCAGTGCGATCGACTTCCACAGCACCGCGCGCAGCGGCGCTGACAGCATCTGGGTGAGCGCTTTGACCGCGTCGTCGAGCATTTTTGTCTCTCGTGTCCCGACCCCGCATTGACGCAAGGCCGAACTTCTGTGTCGCAATTCGGTTCACACAATCGCCGCCATTCTTGAGTGAGTCTGAGCCCGGCGGCGTTTGCGCGCCGTGCACCGTTCGGGCAATCTGCCGCAAGCCGCAAGTATTGGAAACTATGCCGCGACTGAGCCGCCGCTCGTTCCTCGCCGCCTCGGCCGCGCTTGCGGTACGCCCCGCGGCCGGCGCCGCCGCAGCGGCCTCGACCGAGGTCGACGTCGTCATCATCGGCGCGGGTGCCGCCGGCATTGCCGCCGCGCGGCGGATCGCCGCCGCCGGCCGTAAGTTCGTCTTGCTCGAAGCAGCCGACCATATCGGCGGACGCTGCATTACCGACATGGAGACCTTCGGCCTGCCCTACGACCGCGGCGCCCACTGGATCCACACCCCCGACCTCAATCCGGTGACCAAGCTCGCGCCGCGCCGCGGCATCGAAGTCTATCCAGCGCCGGCCAGCCAGAAGGTGCGGATCGGCCGGCGCTTCGCGCGCGAGGGCGAGCTTGAGGATTTTTTGGCCTCGCAAGCCCGTGCCACGCGCGCCATCGCCGACGCCGCGCGCAAGGGCGACGTGGCCTGTGCGCAGGCGTTGCCCAACGATCTCGGCGACTGGCGGCCGGCGGTCGAATTCGTGCTCGGCGGGTTCGGCTGTGGCAAGGAGCTTACGCAAGTATCGGCGGTGGATTTCGCGAAATCCGCCGAGCGCAATGCCGACGCCTTCTGCCGCCAGGGTTTCGGCGCGCTGATCGCGTCGCGCGCCGAGGGGCTTGCGGTGAAGCTGTCGATGCCGGCAATCGCGATCGACACCAGGCGCAACGTCACGGTGGAAACGCCGCGAGGCACCATTGCCGCCCGCACTGTCATCGTCACTGTGTCGACCAATGTGATCGCCTCCGGCGGCATCAAATTCACGCCCGAACTTGCCAGCCGCCAGCGCGACGCCTTTGCCAAGCTCTCGCTCGGCAGTTACGACCACATCGCGCTGGAAATCGCCGACAACGCGCTCGGTTTCGAGAGCGACGATCTGGTATTCGAGAAAGCGGCCGGTTCGCGCACCGCCGCGATCCTCGCCAACGTCTCCGGCACGCAGCTTTGCCTGGTCGAAGTCGCAGGCAGCTTCGGCCGCGATCTCGCGGTGCAGGGCGAAGCGGCGATGGTCGACTTCGCCGCCGATTGGCTGGCCGGCCTTTACGGCGCCGACGTGAAGAAGGCGATCAAGCGGTCGCACGCCACGCGCTGGAACCACGAGCCTTTGGCGCTCGGCGCCTTTTCGGCCGCGGCGCCGGGCTGGCAGGGAGCCCGCCGCATCCTCATGGAGCCGGTGCAAGGCGCCGTATGGTTCGCCGGCGAAGCCGTCCATGAGACCCTGTGGGGCACGGTCGGCGGCGCCTGGGAATCGGGCGAGCGCGCCGCCGACGCGGTCTTGCGCCGGCTCGGCGGAAAGAAGGAGCCGGCACCGGCGGAAGCCGATGCATTGCTCAAACACAAGCTGAAACGAGTGCACACCGAGCAGCGCCGGTAACGGCGCTTTCAGGCCACGCCGAACCTCTCGCGCGACGAACCGCGCTGAAGCTCACGCCCGCAGCACGCCGCCGGTGCGTTTGCCCACCTCGGCGACGATTTTGGCCGCCAGCGCCTCGATCTCGGCGTCGGTCATCGTCCGCTCGCGCGGCTGGATGGTGACGGCGATGGCGATCGATTTCTTGCCCGGCTCAATGCCGGCGCCCTCGTAGACGTCGAAGACCGTAACGCCGCTGATGAGCTTGCGGTCGACCGAGGTCGCGGCGCGCGCAATGTCGGCGGCTTTCACAGTTCGCTCGACCACGAAAGCGAAGTCGCGTTCGACCGGTTGGAACGGGGAGAGTTCGAGTGCGGGCTTGGCGCGCGTTGCCTTCGCCTTTGGCTCGGGGATGCGCTCCAAAATCACCTCGAAGGCGACGAGCGGGCCTTCGGCGTCGAGCGCCTCGAGCGCGCGCGGATGCAACTCGCCGAAATGGCCGAGCACGTTCTGCGGGCCGATCTGGATCGTGCCCGCGCGGCCGGGATGCAACCAGGCCGGGCCGCCCGGCACAACTTGCAGCGCTTGCGCCGGCGCGCCGGCGGCGGCCAACACCGAGAGCGCGTCGGCCTTGGCATCGAAGGCGTCGACGACGCCGTCGCGTTTGGTCCAATGGCGGCCGATGCCGGAGGGTTTGGCGAGCGCGCGCCGTACGCCAGCGGCGGCGGTGAATTGATCCTCCGGCCGATCGCCCTTGAAGATCTGCCCGACCTCGAACAGTGCCGTGTCGGGAAAGCCGCGGTCGGCATTGCGTTGTGCGGCCGCGACAAGGCCGGGAACGAGGCTCGGCCGCATGTCGGAGAGATCGGCCGCGATCGGATTGGCGAGCGCAAGCTCCGGCTGGCCGCCGCCGAACAATTCCGCCTGCGCCTTGGCGATGAACGACCAGGTCACCGCCTCGACGAGG
>Ga0187887_10004705_pt1 | contig 10095 bp, 9 predicted proteins | sample June2016WEW_7_10_FD_132977 | JGI IMG/M metagenome (GOLD analysis project Ga0187887, IMG submission 132977) | Peatland microbial communities from SPRUCE experiment site at the Marcell Experimental Forest, Minnesota, USA - June2016WEW_7_10 | ecosystem: Environmental > Terrestrial > Soil > Wetlands... | reverse complement strand
GGTCAACCAGGGCAAGGGCAAGAAGGACCGTTACGTGCCGATCGGAGAGCGGGCGGCGGCGTGGCTGCGCAAGTACATCGCCGAGGCGCGGCCCCAGCTTGCCATCGAGCCGGACGACTTCACTGCGTTCCTCACGGCGGACGGCGAACCGTTTAGCCGCGATCATCTGACCTACGTGGTCAAGGAGCGCATCGATGCCGCCAAAACCGGCAAGGGCGGGGCCTGCCATCTACTGCGCCACTGCATGGCGACGCACATGCACGAGAACGGGGCGGACATCCGCTTCATACAGCAGATCCTCGGACACGAGGACATCAAGACCACGCAGATTTACACGCAGGTCGCGCTCCGGGCCTTGCAGCAGGTCTACGCGGCGACCCATCCGGCGGCGTTCATCGAGCCAGGGAACGCGCCGCTCTTGCCCGCCGCCAAGGGCTTCCAGTCCGGCAATCCAGCCGCCGAAGTACTGGCGGCGGCGCTCGAAAGGGACGCCGCAGAGGACCGCGAAGAGCCGGACGAATAGCCCCCGAATCCGTCCCGTCTGAGCCACGCTAACGGCCCGGTTAAAGCCAAGCGAAACAATCAAGAATCTGCCCCCCTTTAGCTGTGCTATTTACAGCTAAAGAAGAATGAACTGCGCCCGGAATCCGTCTCCGATCAACTCCCCAATCCCAGGCCGAATCCGCTGCCCTTCCCAGCCCCTCAAGCCTTACAATCGGAGCCACATGGAGCCAGCCCTTAGCACGCGCATCCCAGACGGCTTTATGGCCGCACTGCGGCTTGGGGGCGAAAAACCGCATCAGGGGGTTCGCAGTCAAAATCCTGCACCGAATCAGGTGCGCGAAGTCTGCAACTTCACAGTGCTATTAGGCTTGCAAGCGGCTGCTGTTCTGAATCGCGTTGGGTCTCGTAGTACCGGCAAAGAACGAGATACCGAATCAGGTAACGACTACTTCGGGGCGAGGTACTACGCCAGCAGCATGGGCCGGTTCATGTCGCCCGACTGGAGCGCGCAAGTTGAGCCGGTGCCGTACTCGAAGTTGGGCGATCCTCAGAGCCTGAATCTGTATGCCTATGTTTATAACAATCCAATAACCGGCGTTGATCCTGATGGACATCAACTCGCCTCTCCTGATCGCTGGGGTTGTCAAGCAAATGAACCGGGATGCCAGAATAATTCAAATGACAATGCAGCGACCAAAACCAATGCACTGAATGCCTACATCTCTGGTGGAGGCGTTGGTATGCGTCCAGGTGAGGCCCGACAGAATGTAAGCAGCGACGCACGGACCGACATTATGCTCTTCGCTGGGAGCAGTGGGACGGGGACACCCTTGCCTTTGAATTCTGCCTCAATCAGACCTATGGGCTGGGAAATTGTTCCTAATGTTGACACGCTCGACGAGGTTGATCAGTTTAGAGACCCAGGATCACATATGGAACTGAACACAGCGCAGATGCAAGCAATTTCCGCTCGAAAACACGAGTTCGCTTCGAAGTGGGTTCGTCTTTTGGAGAGTAATGATGGCAAAAAGGAATACTGGACGGATAAAGGGCAGGCCGGTAGTGGTAGCGACCAAATCTATAAGACTGCCTTGCCCGTATGGCAGAAATGGTACGTGGACGGAAAACGAGTGCAGTTAGTAATTGGCGATAGCAAAGGGTCCTTACAGAAGGCCTGGACAGTCAAAGTGACGTGGGGTGATAATGGCAATCCGCATTACGACAAAGTCGATTGATGATGCACGAATTCCCTCGTGCTCGAAAGTTGTCGGGAGTGATCCGGCATATGGAGGTAGGCTAGTGAAACATCTCATGAGGTCATTGTTGTTGGTTTTCGTTGCAATTTACTCACTTGGTTGCGGGACCCGAACGGGGTTGAAAGACGGCAATCCTGGAGCCCAATGGCTATCTTTGACCTCGGGCGAGCGAAGTAACATCATCTCTGCGTATGTTCAGGGATATGAGGATGGAATGTATAGGGCATGCTCTTCTGCTGCCAAGCTGGGTGACGAGGACGAAGCTTTTTTTATTCAGAATGGCATAAGACATCAGAAAATATCCTATGAACGATGCCGGGCAGGTGTCGCGGAGTACACCAATTATGGGCTCCAAAATGGGAAGGGTGCAGATTGCCAGATCTACGCGGACACTTTAACTGAGTTTTACTCGAGGCACGCAGAGTACAGAGATATTCCTTTTTCTTACCTGATGGAGTTTCTAACAAGTAGGGAGCACAAGTCTGCACAAGATCTGTTTGTAATGGCTCAAACGGGTGCAATTAGGACCAAGTGGTAATGATGTCATAGCATTGCCTTGGCAGATGCTGTCGTTCGCTTTTGGCCCAACAGCAGGGAGTGGCTTTTAGCTGTTCGGGATGCTCTATGAACGGAGCAGCAGGAGCAGCAGAAAAGTCAGCATTGGGGATGACGGTTGATAGTCAACATCATGGGAAGTGGCAAGAATTTGGCGGTTGGATACTCAAGGCAGTAGACGGAGGCGGATACTCCTACACGAACTCGGTTGCCACTAGCGGCGCTGACGGCCATTTCAATCCTTTCGGCGTTAGTGTCCCAGATGGATATGTCGAAGTTGGTTACTATCACACGCATCCGCACTTCACGAAGGACAACGTAGAGGGAGAAGGATTCTCGGGGCCTGAAGGAGACGTAGGGTACATCGCCAACCATCCGGGATTTGGTACTGCGTATGTGGCAGACACAGTGTCAAGGAATATGTATCGCATCACACCACGACCTGGAGGGGACATCACGCCTGGCGTGGACTCCCGAGGAAGAACCACGTGGGGGACATTCGTTAAGCACATTCCAGGTGATCCATACCAATGATCATTCCTGTTGTCGTTGCGGAGGAGAGATCGATGAACAGATTCGTAGGCCGCATTACGTCTTGGCTGATTGCGCTCGTCTTGGCGGGCGCAATGCCAACCTTTTCTATAGGCAGAGCGCAAACCTCTTCCCCTCCTGCTCAGCCAGTCGTTGTGAGCATGATCCAGCTTCTATCTCATCCGGAGAAATACGAGGGGAGATGGGTTGTCACACGTGGCTTCTTGAGCATGCAGCCTGAACGTGAATACCATCTTTACCTGCACGAAGAGGATTACAAATACGCGCTGATGAACGGGATGGTGCTCCGTCTGACTGAAGCACAGCACAAGCAGTTCGAAAAGCTCAATCTGAAATATGTGCTGATCGAGGGAACGGTTCATGCGGGCGTTGGCGGTCACGACGAAGGCTATTGCGGCGAAATCGTCGATGTTACTCGCATCGAAGCATGGGGAACCTGGAACAAAGTTCCTGTGAAGCACTAACGGGTACAAGTGTTGAAAATGAGAAAAATTGGCGGGTGGCGCACCCTTGACTTCCCATCAATGTGGGTGCCCCATCCTTCGCTCCGCCGCGGCGGATTCTGGCAAGGGTGGGAGAGCACGACTCTCGACCGCCGGGCATTTACGGTACGATCGGCGTCAGCATCCTCGGCTTCACCGCGACGGCGAATTATACCGGCCCCGTCCCCGACGCCACGATCGCCGCGTAGTTAGCCGCGGGACTCAACGCCGCCGGCTCGCCGGTGTCGGCCATCGTGAGCGGCGCTCAGATCCGGACAGGTGGATTTCCCGCATCCGGCTATTGCATCAGGTGGTGACGCGCAGACTGCGCGAGGGATAAGGATTGTAGAAATGGTTGGAGGCAGCCAGCGACGGATGAGCCGTTTTATTCGCTCCCCCAGAACGCGACGTTTCTGACAGTCCCTCCTCCGCTAAATCCTTTCTCCCCGTCCCACATTCCGGGACGCGCTGTGCATTCCAAATCCAAAAAGTTATAGCCAACTTCCAAAAAGTTATTGGACGCGTAGGGCAGAATTGGCTTACGTTCACGGCATATCGCGGTCCTACATGGGCCGCTGGAGGTGCCGATGATCGCCACTCTCAAACCTCGCCGCCGGTTGCGGGCTGTTTTCAGGGGCAGCCTGCGCCAGATGCGTCCCAGCCTTAGCCTCTTCACCCTGCTCGTCCTCTTCCCTGCGCTTGCTCTGGCGCAGTCGCCCTTCGATACCGGCTTCACCGCCATGCAGACTCTTTTCACCGGCACGATCGCCAAGGTGGCCAGCCTGATCGCCATCGTGATCGGCGGCTACCAGTTCGCGCACGGCGAGCCGGGCGCCAAGAAGACCCTGGCCGGCGTCGCCGCCGGCACGGGGATTGCGGTGATGGCGGCCAACGTACTGACCTGGCTTTGGGGCGTGTAGGCAGAGCCCCAGGCCGCACCCAACAACTTCAATCCAACCATTTCTCAAGCTGTGAGGGGCGAGGATGCAGACACACACAACAGTCCGGCGGCGCAACCGGGTCTACAAAAGCCTGCACAAGCCCCTCACATACCTCGGCGTCGAGCGGACGCTCTTCTACTTCGTCTGCGTTGGCGCAGTCGGCGCATTCAACCTCTTCAACAGTCTGCTTGCCGGAGTTGCCGTATTCCTCGGCGGCTTCGCATTCGGCCATTGGGTCACGAATACCGACCCGGCTTTCCTGCGCATCCTGGCGAAGTCGGAAAGATACAACGTGCGCTACGACGCAGCCAAACAGAGTGTTCCCCGCGTGGAGGTGATCTGATGCTGCGACTCGACAAGGTCATCAAGCCGTGGAAGGACGCGGCATCGCTCAACGACCACATCAACCTGTATGGCTTCTGGAACGAGACCGCGTTTCTAACCAAGAGCGGCGATGTGGGCATGGTGCTGCGCGTCGCGGGAGTGGACTACGAGAGCCTCGACCATGCGGAGCAGGAATACGCCGTAAAGCGGCTGGAAGCCGCGCTCAAAGCGTTCGGCCCAGGTTCTCATGTCTATCAGTATCTCTTCAAGCAGAACCGTCCGGAGATCCCATTCGCGCACTACGAGGACCCGGTCGTAGAAGCCGCCATCGAACAGCGGCGGCGGTTCTTCGAGGCCAGGCGCGACCGGCTCTATCAGATCGAGATTTTTTACTGCATCGTTCTCGAAGGCGCGCGGTCGAAGACCGGCATCGGCGCGGCCATGGCGCGCTTGCTGAGCGACCCTGCCGGGGCGATGGATGAATTGAAGACGCAGTTCGCCGGCAGCAGGATGAAGACGCTCCTGCGGGCTCAAATCGAAGCCGATGTTTCGAGACTTGCTCAGCGTGTCCAGGCATTCACACGGCAGCTCAGCGATTTCATCGAAATTGAAATATTGAATCAGCAGGGGCAGTTAAGGTTCCTGCGGCGCCTCGTCAACTACGACGACTGGCGGATTGCCGGCAAGCCGCAATCGACGCAGTTTCTCGACTACCAGGTTGTCAATTCAACCATCGAGGCCGAACGCGACCATCTGCGCGTGGGCGAGCACTTCGTCCGCGTGCTGACTATGAAGGAGGCCATCGCGGAGACGCGGCCTCTTGTGCTCGATTCGCTCTTGAAGATCGCGGCAAACTTCTACGTCGTAACGGAGTGGACCCCCTTGACGGCCGAGCAGGCGCGCAAGGAGGTCAACAAGCGCCGCCGCCACTTCAACGTCTCGAAGACCGGCTTCATCTCGCAGATGGGCAACGACGCGGCGAAGACAAATCCGCGCGATGTCCTGGTCGATGAGTCGAAGCAGGCGGACATCGAGAATCTCGGCGACTGCCTACGCGCCTTGGGCGACGGCCAGCAGCTTGGCGATTTCTCGCTGACTATTGTGCTGTACGGGCGCTCGAAGCCGGAGCTTGAGCAGCTTGTGGGCGAGTTCACCGGCGTCTTCACCAACGCCGACGGCAATCTCTTTGTCGAGACCTACAATCAGCTCAACGCTTTCTTCGCCACAGTTCCCGGCAACTATGCGTTGAATCTCCGCAGGCTGTACCTGCTCAATTCAAACTACGCCGACCTGAGCTTTCTCTTTACGATCCTTCCCGGCGAGAAGACGAACGCGCATCTCGGCTCGGAGTACCTCGCCGCGCTCGAAACCGACAACTGCACACCGTACTTTCTCAACCTGCATAACGGCGAGGTCGCGCACACGCTCATCCTGGGAATGACCGGGTCGGGCAAGTCGTATTTCTGCAACTTCATCCTGCAAAACGCGCAGAAGTACGCGCCGCTGACCTTCATCTTCGATATCGGCGGAAGCTTCCAGTCGCTCACGACCATCTTCGGCGGAAGCTATCTGAATGTTGGCCCAGAAAACGAGAGCGCCGCGCGCGACTTCACCATCAACCCGTTTTCGTTGCCGCAGACCAAAGAGAATCTGCAATTCCTCTTCAGCTTCTTCCGCGTGCTCATTGAAGGCAACGAGCAGCGTTACCGTCTCGACTTCAAGGAAGAGCGCAAGCTGTGGGATGCGATCGAGCGCGTGTACGTGCTGGAGCCAGCACAGAGAACCCTATCCAACTTCGCCGATATCATCGGCGAACTGAAGGAGCGCCTGCACCGCTGGACGCGCGGCGGCCAGCATGGGTTCCTGTTCGACAACGCCGAAGACACGCTTTCCTTCAGCCGCTTCCAGACCTTCAACTTCGCCGGATGGAATGATGCCCCCGATGTGCTCGAGCCGCTGCTCTTCTACGTTCTCCACCGCGCCTCGAATGAAATCTCCGACGCGAAGAAGCTCGCCACCTTCAAATTGTTCCTGCTCGACGAGGCGTGGCTGTTTATCAGGAACGAGACCATCCGCAACTATGTCGTGCAGGCGCAGAAGACCTGGCGCAAGCACAACGCCGCCATGATTCTGGCCACGCAGTCCGTCAAGGAGCTTGAGGAGTCGGGCATGTTGCAGATCGTCTCCGAGAGCTGCCCGACGAAGATCTTCCTTGCCAACCCGGAGATGAACCGTGAGGTCTACCGCGAGGCGTTCCACCTGAACGACACCGAACTTGACCTGATTACCGGTCTCGTTCCGCCGGGCCAGATGCTCATCCGCAAGGCGCAGTCGTCGAAGAAGGTCCAGTTGAACGTCGATTCCGTTTCGCACTGGATGGCGACCAACAACGCCCGCGACAACTTGAAGAAGCGCGACTACTTCGAGCGTTTCGGCATAGCCGATGGCCTTCGCCGGCTCGCCGAGGACTTTCCCTTCCGGCCACGCACGCAGGCCGGCGCAGTCACCCCCAACCCCACAGGAGTTATTTCATGAAATGCACTTATGTCTGTATCGCCGGGCTTGCCCTGGCTCTCACATCCCTTGCCGCCGCCGCGCAGGAAGCGTCGGCGCGCACCGTCCAATACCATTCGCAGGACAGAGCGCGTCATTGGCCCAGCAGATTGCCATGACCTGATTTTGCAGACAGCGTCTGCATAATCTGAATTGGCCGGACAATGTTCGGCTGATTCTCCAGACGGTGTCTGGAGAATTTGGATTCGTCAGACACCGTCCGACGAATTCTCTCGACACTGTCGAAAGAATTCAGAGGCGATTAACCATCATACATTGAATAGGATACGCAAACACATGCCCTCGACTCCGTACCAAGTCGCATATGCAAAAGGCTGCACTTTTCGGTTCCTTTTGCGTATGAAAACTGAATGATCAACCGAAGTCATGCTTGACAATAATGTCATACTAGGCTATTTTGCCTAGAGAAGGGTTTTCTTATGCCAGTCATTCCTCCCTTCGACAGCGACGGCCTTTTGCCACCAGGAGACTACGAGCTCTCCTTCGATGAATTGCGCGAATCCACGCTTGTCCGCGGCGCCGGGAAGCAAAAAAATGATTCGACTTGGGATGCCGCCTGGCGCGACCAACTCGTCGGCGGAATGGAGATTCTGGTTCGCCAGCTTTGGCAGGTTGGCATCCGCGAAATCTTTGCCGATGGCTCGTTCGTGGAGGACAAAGACCATCCCAACGACATCGACGGATACTTCGTTTGCGACCTGATGCAGCTCGCATCCGGCGATCTGGCGCAGCAGCTCAATCGCCTCGACCCGTCCAAGGTGTGGACCTGGGACCCAGCCTCGCGCAGACCCTACCGCGGCTATCCCAAGCGCCAGCTTCCCATGTGGCATCGCTATCGGGTCGAACTGTATCCGCACGTGCCCGGACTTGGCCTCGGCAGCGGCATCCGCGACAAGTTCGGCCATGAACTTGAGTTTCCTTCCGCATTCCGCCAGTCGCGCCGGGACGGCAAGCCGCGAGGCATCGTGAAGATCAAATATGGGGGACCGTGATGATTCGCAACGAAGCTGAATACCAACACGCAATGGCTCGTCTTGAGGAAGAGCGCGGCCGGCTCGCCGAGCATCGGGACCGGCTTAAGGCCACGGGCTTGTCCGACGACGAGATCAAGCGCGTCATCGATCCCATCGAGTCCTTTCACCTGCAATTGAAAGAGGAAGTGGAGAGCTATGAGCGGCTGAAGCGCGGCGAATTTGACGAGTTGGAGAATCTCCGCGGACTCGGCCAGATGCTGATTTCGCTGCGCATTGCCCAGGGGATCTCGCAGCGCGATTTGTCCAAACGGCTCGGCGTTCACGAATCGCAGGTTTCACGCGATGAACGTAACGAGTACTTCGGCATCACGCTGGAGCGCGCGATACGGATACTGGACGCGCTCAATGTGCGGCTGCGCACAAGAGTGGAAATTGAATCCGACAAGAAGGAGATGGCTGTCGCGTGATTGACGCGAGAAATTCTTTAGCTAATGGCGTTCCGGGTGTAATCCCAACAATCGCACGTAACCGGCTGTCAATGAGTGCCTCGGGCTGTTCGCAACAACTGAGAGGTGCGCACTAAGGCAAGTTCTCAGGCGAGGGGTTGCAATCGCTCGACACCGACGAAGACTTGATGAGCGCCATGGCGCGCGAGTTGGTCGAAAAGGCCGGAGTCGGGGCAAGTGCCGATCAGATGTGGCGTGAATTAGAGAGAGAACGGGAGCGAATGTTGCCGCAGCCGCCCGCGGTGAAGGTCGAAGAAGATGACAATCCAGAATTCGACCTGTCCGCCACCGAACCCATCGGTCCATCAGATGAACGGGCTGGCATTCACCTCGTTGAACCTCCTGTGAGCGCAAAGGTGCGAAAGAAGTCCTCTCCATGGTCTAGGGGATCATCGCCAGCTGTGCAGCTCAGCCTCTTCGGTTGAGTCGCACGCTGCATCCCTTCTGTCTTTCCATTTCCCAATTCTTGAACATCGTGAGGAGAACTGCATGGCAGACAATGATAACCGTCCCCAGACGTTTGTTGAATGGGTTCTAGCGTTGCTCGAAGAGAAGTTTCCTGGCTAGGCAAGGACCATGACGAACCGGTCAGCGGGGCCAATACTGTCGATGAGTTGGCTGACTTTCATCAAAGCCTGATCGACAAGCGTAACGCGAATGAACGTAACGAACAGCGTGAAGATCAGTAATTCGCCGGTGCCGCAGTTGCTGTCGAAAGAAACTGGCCGACTTCCTTTTCATGGCTCTTCCCAATGACTGCGAACGATGGTAGCGTAGCCAATGGGAGAATCGTTCCAGCGATGTCGGCGATAGCCGGTTCGCAATCAAAGGCTAGGAAAAGGGTCGGCGCGAGCTGGCCCTTTTCTTCTGCGCGGAGACATTCTATGCCGAAAGGACCGTTTCTTCCTTCGGAGTTTGTGACCGCGAAGTTGACAACACGTTCGTGGAAAGCTTCAATGGGATCTTCCGGGCCGAGCGTCTGGACGCACACTGGTTCACCGACCTGAAGGAGGCAAAGCAACTGATCGGAGCCTAGCGACGGGAATACAATGCGAGTCGTCCTCACAGGGCTCTCGCTGACGGGACACCAGAGGAATTCGCCAATCAGATTGCAGCCAGCCGCAATCTGATTGAAACCAAAACAATCCGATTCCTAACCCTCTAGTTCTCTGACCGGATGATTTTGTTCCTCCCACCCTAGCGGCAAAAACAAAAGCGCCGCGAGGGTGGGGCACCCAAGGTACAAGATCAAACGGTCAGAGACCTAGGTGATACAGATTTTCCAGGCCCATCACGCCGCACTACACTAGAAGCTGTTTCATAACCTTCTGAGTACGATCATGAAGCAGGCGATGTGGAAGAAGGCCTCGTAGATTTGCAGTGAGCGGTCGTAGCGGACAACAAGGTGGCGGAAGTTGCCCAGCCAG
>Ga0187887_10004700_pt1 | contig 10101 bp, 10 predicted proteins | sample June2016WEW_7_10_FD_132977 | JGI IMG/M metagenome (GOLD analysis project Ga0187887, IMG submission 132977) | Peatland microbial communities from SPRUCE experiment site at the Marcell Experimental Forest, Minnesota, USA - June2016WEW_7_10 | ecosystem: Environmental > Terrestrial > Soil >... | reverse complement strand
AGAGTTCAGCGGATGTCGGTGGGGGTACAGAGTTTTGATAACACGCTACTTCATAAAGTCAGCCGCCTGGAGCGCTTCGGGGATGGCGAGCAGATACTAAAAAGAATTCATAGCGTGGCGGGAATGTTTCAATCACTCAACGTGGATATTATTTTCAACTTTCCTGGTCAAACGAGAGACGTGCTGCTGAGAGACATCGAATTGGCGGCAGGGTCTGGTGCAAATCAGGTAACGTTCTATCCGCTGATGAGTCCGTCGTCGGTTATTAAGTCACTGAGACAGACGGTCGGCGTTGTGACTTACGATTGTGAGTACGAGGATTATCAGTTAATCCTGGAGAAGATGGCTGTCGAGTTCGAACAAACGACGGGTTGGGCATTTTCCCGCAAGAATGGCGGTTTGATCGATGAATACATCGTGGATACCGAGGAGTATGTAGGGCTTGGCTCGGGGGCTTTCAGTTATCTGGATGGAACTATTTATGTGAACACGTTTTCGTTGAGGGGATACGCTGAAGAAATTCAAGCTGGGCGCAGGCCGGTGATGGGATCTAAATCGTATAGCCACCACAACCAGATGCGATACCACTTCTTGATGGATTTATTTGGGTCGGGGCTGGATCGGAAGGAGTTCCACGACCGGTTTGGAGTGGCTGTCGAGCTTGGATTGCCGATGGAGTTGTCCTACTTTGCTGCGAATGGTGCGCTGGATTTTTCAGATTCCGGGGTGATCAGACTGACCAGCAGGGGGAAGTATCTTTTCGTTGTCATGATGCGGGAATTTTTTATTGGAATAAACGAATTTCGCGATCAGGCTCGCCAGTCGTTGGCGCCTGAAGATGGCACGGAAGGAAGAAGTTGCGCTGTGGGGAAGGGTCTCGAAAGCATCGCGCTGATGCCACGCCGGTTGGTATCGTAGGAGGATGCCGGGGTTTGGCGGATACAGCGCGTTGGGGGTGGCGGAGATCGTGGTGGCGGCTTGCCTGACGCTGCTGCCGCTGCTGGTGGTGGGGTTTTTCAGTGAGTGGGGCGTGCGCCGGTCGGAGCTGTTGCCGACGTGGGTGAGGGTGGTGCGGCCGGCCGTGCTGTGCGTGCCGTATGTGCTGGTGAGCTCGGCGGGTGGGATGTTTCGGTGGTCGTGGTTGCTGGTGTATGCGCTGCTGCCGGTGGTGGTGGCAGGGTTGATGCTGGATGGGAAGCGGGTTGATCCGATGCAGCGCGGGACGTGGCGGGAGTTGGTGGTGCTTGCTGCGCTGGGGTTGGCGGTGGATCTGCGCTGGTTGGAGCGGGCGTGGCCGCCGCATCTGGCTGCGTTCAATAAGATCCTGTTGCTGGACGTGGGGATCTACGGGTTGCTGGTGATGCGCGAGCTGGATGGCGTGGGGTTTGATCTGCGGTTGCGGCTGCGAGATTTAGCGGTGGGGGTGCGGGAGTATCTGTTGTATGCGCCGGTGGCCGTTGCGCTGGGATTGGGGCTGGGATTTTTGCATTTTCATGCGCGGTGGCCGTCGGCGATCCAGGCGGTGGGGGCGCTGCTGTTTACGTTTCTGTTCATCGCGATTCCTGAAGAGTTGTTCTTTCGGGGGTGGGTTCAGAATTTGCTGGAGCGCAGATTGGGACGAGTGCCGGCGCTGTTGGCGACGGCGGTGCTATTTGGGCTGGCGCATTTCAACAAGCGCGCGGTGCACTTCAACTGGAGATATGTAGTGATGGCGGCGCTGGCGGGAATCTTCTACGGGCGGGCGTGGCGTCAGCAGCGGCGGGTGGTCGCTTCAGGAATTACGCATGCGCTGGTGGATGCTACGTGGTCGTTATGGTTGCGATGAGGATGTTGCTGCTTCGTGTAGGTGAGGTAGCCGAGGCCGACGCGCATGTTGCGGATGATCGAGTTGGGTAGGGTGATGGCGAGGGTGATGCCGAGAATGGCGTGCGCGATGGCCAGGGGATAGAGATTGCGGTAACGGAGGAAGAGCAGGCAGGCCGCGAGTCCCATGAAGAAGGTGACAAGCATCAGCACGGGGCTGGGAATGTGGGCGATGGAGAAGATGGCGGCGGCGGCGAGGGCGGCGAGGCCTGCGCTGGGGAGTAGAAGACGAAGGCGGCGAAGGAAGAAGTCCTGCAGGAGAAGCTGCTGAACGAACGACCACAGCGCGTAGCCCCAATAGCGTTTGAAGAAGGCGATAGGGCCCGGGATGGGGTGGAGGGTCTGGAAGTTGATTGCAAGCCCGATGGCGGCGGCGGAGATCAGGAGCGCAATGCCGACGATCCAGAGCGAGCGGAGAAAGTTCTTGGTGCGGAGGCCCATGGATTTCGGGGTGGTGTAGCCGATGCAGAAGATGGCGGCGATGACCAACGCTGCGAGGATGTAGAGCGGGCGCTGCCAGGGACGGGGTGTCCAGAGGACCAGCAGGATGAGGCCGTAGCCGAGGGCGAGCTCGAGGAGCGCGCGCCGTTTGCCGAGGGTGTGTGGTTCGGTGAGAGAGAGGGCACGGTCGCTGGGGTGTGCTGGAGCGGACCGCGGAAGGGGTGCATCCGCCATAGGGTAATGGTATGGGTTTTGCGGGCTGGGGGTAAAGACGCGGGGTAGGGTGTCGATGGGAGGTGGTGTTGGAGGAAGAAGGCGCGGAGGGCGGCCTCGCGGAAGGCTTCGGTGCCTCCCGGGCGAAGGGTGGAGAGGGCGCCGGTGAGGTTGCCGAAGGTTGCGGCGCGAAGGGGGTTTTCACTCTGTAACCAGGCGTGGAGGAAGCCGGCGTTGAAGCTGTCGCCGGCGCCGATGGTATCGATGGGGTCGACGATGAGGGGGGTGACCCCGTCGCGCTGGATGCCGTGCGCGGTCTGCTGCTGGACGAGGGCGCCGCGGGCTCCGCACTTGACGGCGAGCGCGGAAGTTCTTTTTGCGGTTTGCGGATAGGATTTTGTTTGGTTCGGACCTGGCGCCAACGGTGGAGATGTATCGGCTGTACTACCGGTTTCTGGAGACAGCGGACGAGTATTTTGAATACCCGACTCACGCGTCGGAGCAGGGGCGCTGGTACATCTATGGGCTCGACCTGGCGGACGATGTGCTGCACAAGGTCTATCGCGAAAATGCTCTGCGGCTGGCGCCCCCGTTGCGCGGGTAATTCAGAATGAAGCAAATCTGACCGCAACACAAAATGAAAGCCCGCAAAGGACAAGGCCCGGACTACAATCTCACAAAGCAAACGATCGTGGAGAGTCTTATGCCTGGTGCCGAGACGAAGCTGGTTGCATCCGATCGTGAAGCGCTGCGCGCCGATTTGGGGCTGGTGGATGGGCTTGACCTGCATGCCCAGTATTTTGTTGACCGGACCGGCGGGGATTTTTTTGATGCGGTGCGGGTGGGCTCACGGGTTGTGTTTCTCCTGAGTGATATTGCGGGCAGACGGCGCGAGGCCGGCCCGATCGCAGCGCGCACGCAGGAGGTGTTTCGAGCCAAGGCCGTTGAGCTGTTCGGTGCGGGCGATGTGAATTTGATGGAAGGTACGGAACTACTCGTGCAGGCGATCAACGCGGCCATCACGGGGCCCGCGAGGATAGTTCGGTTCGCTCCGACGGTGGTGGGTTGCTACGATGTGCAGCTTGGGGTGCTCGCGTATGTGAACGCTGGCGGGCAGACGGCAGCAATACGGGACTCGGAGGGGACGCGGCTTCTGCCCGACGTGGCGATGCCGCTGGGTCTGTTTACGCACCTAATCTATGACGCTTCGATGCAGGCGTTTGAGCCGGGGGCGACGCTGCTGATCGTCACCAAAGGAGTGACGCAGAGCATGCGCGGCAGCAGTCCGTTTGGTGCGGAGCGGGTGATGGAGGTGCTGCGGAGTTCGAAACAGGAGTCGGCAGCGGATGTGTGCGGCGAGGTGCTGGAGGCCGCGCATCGATTTGAGCGGGGCCGTTGGTATCGGCTTGCGTTCTGGCGCAAAAAGGTGGGAGAAGACATGACGGCGCTGGCGATGGTTCGGAGTCGCTAGGTGGGTTAGAACGGCGAGCGACTTGCTCGTCGTCCTACTGCTGGAGGGAGAGGCGTTTCATGAATGATCCTCTGCTGGTTGCCAAGTCCGATGACGCGGGTCAAGGGACCGGACAGACTCTGACCGCGGGCGAATGGCAGGTCCTTTCTGGACTGCCAGGGGGTGGTCTCGTGGGACACGAAAGCAGCTAGGCAATTCTCTGGATCGATAAGATTGTCTGGTCATCCTGATGGGCGCGTCCCTTGCAGAAATCGTCAACATTACCAAGCAGCGATGCAATTGGGTCGGATTCGAGCAGTGGCTCTTGAAGCCTGTCCATACCGAACTGGTTGCCGTCTCCAGCTTCGGCCTCGGTGATGCCGTCGGTCAGCAGCACGATTCGATCACCGATGGACAGGGTGAGGCGGATTGCGTGGTACTGCGCATACTCGAATAGGCCAACCGGCATATCCCCGTCTTCAACGATTTCGACATGTCCATCCGCGCGGATGATCACCGGCGCCACATGACCTGCGTTGATCAACTCAATGTTTGCTGCACTCGAGTCTGACTGAACGTAGCGGAAGGCAACAAGCGTAACGTACTTCTCCGTGGGCGTGCGTGAACAGACGAACGCGTTGAGAGATTGGATGGATTCAACCAGCGTGATGCCTCGGTTTGCGCCGAGACTGGTCTGAGCGTGAAACATGCCTTGCACCATGGAAGCGAGAATCGCCGCGGGAACTCCCTTGCCGGAGACGTCTGCGATGATCGCGACGAAACCATCTGCAAGGGGGATAATGTCATAAAAATCTCCACCCACAGCTGTGCATGGAATGGTGCAGGCAGAGAAGCGCGCATAGGGAAACTCCGGAAGCTTCCGTGGGATGATCTGGCTTTGGATTGCCGCCGCGATCTGAAGCTCTTTGCGCAGCAGGGCAGATTGCCGTTCCATTTCGATCAAACGCAGATTCTCGAGGAGGGTCGCCGCCTGACGGGCGATTGCGTCAAGGATGTCTTTTCCGGTCCGGGTGAAATTCTGATTACTGCTTTGACTATCAAGATAGAGAAGGCCCAGAAGCGAAGGCGAACCCTGAGCTCGCAGCGGGATGGCGACGACGGAACGAATCGCGTTCGCCATCAGGCTCTCCCGTTCCGCGGCGATCTCATCGGTGATGTCGGTGAGGATGAAATCATCTTGAGACCGGGAGGCGTCTCGCACCACGGAGTGCGAGATCGAGGGTTCGCCGACGATCTCGTTTCCGTCACGATCGCGCCCACATTCCAGGCGAAAATCCTCGGCGCTCTCGCCTAGAAAGACAAAGCCACGTTCTGCGCCGGTCAGCCGAATGCTGTATTCGAGCATCGTGCGCAGCACTTCATTACTCGCTTCGATCGAGCTCAAGCTCCGGGCTGCCTGGAGAAACAAAGCGAGTTTCTCCAGGTCACCTTCGCCGGCCGAGTCCGGCCAGCGCTTTGAAAACTGCTCGAGAACCGTGCGCGTCGCATCCTGTTTCCCGTCTTGAAATAGCAGGACACTGTGCCTGCTGCCAAGGGTGATCGAGTCTCCCGAATGGAGTGGGGCAGTAGTAATCCGCACACCGTTGACGAAGGTTCCGTGCCTGCTTTTCTGATCGTGAATGATATGGTTGCTGCCATCCCATTCAATGGAAGCATGCACTCTGGACACGTGTGGATGAGAGATCACCAGACTGCATCCATCGCTGCGCCCAATATCAAACGGCAGGGTATCGATGGGGTGAACGCGCCGAACGCCGTCGGCATTGAACACGAGACGGGCAGTCTGTTGCGGTTTGGAATTGATGGTCACGTTGGGGGCGATTCCCCGGGATCGCTTCGCGTTAGCGGCATTCGCTATCGGAGCTTATACGATAACGCAAGTCGAGAAGAAATGGCTCTCCGATCATTTTGCGCTTGCGTGCGTCCTCCTGGGACGCTGTTTGCTAGAGAGTTCCCGCTTGTTGGAGATCCTTTTTCATTCCTTCCCAACTCCTGACAGAGGAAGCCTCCGGTGTCGCGGCACCTCTCCAATGCGTTTCCAGGTTGACAGCGTTGGCGTAGCCGATCCCTTTGAGTGCCTTGAACTGCGCGGTCCAATCGATATAGCCAATGTTGACCGGCGACCAGACGATCTTGCCCGTCGCATCTTTAACCGCATTCTTCACATGGCAGTGATGGATGCGATCTTTGGGCAGGGCATCCCATCCGCCGGGATAGGCGTCAAGCTCTCCGCGCATGACGGCGTTGCCAGGATCCCAGTTCAGCGCTAGGTTCCTCGAACGGATGCCGGCAAGCGTAGCTGCAGCCTCTCGGCCCGTCGCCGTGTTGCATTCAAATTCGTTCTCCAACACCAGCATTATGTCTTGCTTCGCAGCGAACTCTGCTGCCTCCTGCAGCTTGGCATTGATGGCCTTCCGATACGGCTTTACATCATCGATGCGCCAGAAGTCGAAGCAGCGAACTTTATTGGTCTTGAACTGTTTGGCCAGCGAGATAGACCGCTCGAGAACCTCCTGTTGTTGGTTGAACTTGGTCTCATCTGCTCCGTGCAGGTCTTCCTTGGAGCCGTATTGCGAGTGCGGGGCCTCGGGCCAGTCGACCTTATAGAGTGGGCTGCTGATGTCCGTCACCTGAAGATCGTACTTCGCAAGGATCTTCTGCACCCTTGCGATTTCGTCGTCCGAAACCGCCTGCAAATTCTTTCCCCACATCTCGCGCAGCTCCACCCAGTGAAGTCCAAACTGCTTGCTGATTACGTAGCACGCATGGTCGAAATCTTCCGAAATCTCATCGGAGATCACACCTATCTTGAACTTCGATCCGGCAGCCCAAGCACGCAGCGGCAAAAGGGAGGAAGCAGCAGTGGCGACGGAAAGCCCGGCAAATTGGCGTCTGGAAAGCGTGTGCATCGATCGAACCCCTCAATGGTTATCAGTGTGACGAATGGGGGTGCCGTAAAGATGCGAACGATCGCTAGGCGATCGCTCTCTGCAGTCCCACCGCGACGACGAAGTAGCTCGCAGGCCCCGCGCCCACGTTCTTGAGGCTGTGAAGCACCGCCGACGCGGTAAAGACGACGTCGCCCGCGTGCACGAGTCCGCGTTGGCCGTCACTATCGACCTGCAGGTCTCCTTCGCGGATCAACAGCAGCTCGGAGTGGGTATGGCGATGCGGCGGGTGCGGCATTTCGCCGGCGGGCAGCATCGTCTCGTGTACCTCGATGAACTCACCTGTGGCGAGCGTCCCCTGCACGACGGCGCGCGATGTCATGCCATTCGGTGCCGTCTTGACCGGCAACTTGTCATAAGGAAACAATTCCGAGTGGAGCAGCTTCGGAACATCTCCGGGCGACGCACCGCTCTGCGCTTCTGCGGAGAGACTGCCGAGCATAGCAAATGCCGATAACGCCAAACCTAACTCACGACGATTCATCTGGCTCATGGTTCACTCCTTCGCAACTCGCTGTGTGAATTACGCCTGCTTCTGATAACCCATGCCCGCCAGCACACCGCGCATGTAGGCGAAGCTGGTGCTCACGCCAGGCATCGGATCGTCGGCATGGACCTCATACTCCAGGTCAACGAAGCCCTTGTACTTCGTTGCGACCAACGCCTCGAAGATGCCGCGGACGGGCATCACACCTTCGCCGACAGCCACCTGACTGTCCTTCGCCGTCGCGTTAGCAAGATCCTTCATATGGATATTGAAGAGTCGCGGTCCTGCCGCATGGACGGCATCAACAGGGTCGACGCCGGCACGCATGCAATGGCCGACGTCGATGCAACAACCCATGCGCGAGTCCATTGTCCCCACCACTTTCAAGACGTCCAACGGCGAATGCCAGATTTTGTCTTCCGGTCCGTGGTTGTGAATCGCGAAGCGAATGTCATACTCTTTCACAAATTTCTCGATACGCGGGAGCGTCTCCGGTGCGGGGTCTCCGGCAACGATCACCGAAACGCCGGCCCGTTTGCAGTAGTCGAACTTGCTGCGAATGTCATCATCTTCGTCCTTGGGAAAGTAGATGGCTCCCACGGCATGCAGTTGGATGCCTGCAGCAGCGTAGTCGGCGAGAGCGGCTGCTTCCTGGGTTGGATCCGTTGGCAGATGATCTTTCACGTCCTTTGCATTCAAGGCTGTGATATTCAGTTGCTTCATGTACGCGATCAGCTGTGCTCGCGTAAAGTTGCGAAATGTATAGCTGGCTAGACCCAGCTTGATGCCGGTAGCCTGTCCCTCCCTCGTGTAGCTCTGTGCGGCAGCGGAGAGTGCACCGCTGCAGGAGATAGCTGTCGCAGCCAGCGCCCCGTTGCGAAGAAAATTTCGACGTGACCTTTCGTAGTTCATGGAGTTCCTTTCACTGACTAAAGATGCGGTGCCCAGCCCTTCTGATACTCGCGTCCCCACATCTTCATCGCAGCTGGGTCGCCGAGGACTTTGCCGTCCGCGGTGTCCAAATGCAATTCGCGGTTGACCTCCCATGCAATATTCGAGAGTTGCAGCATCGTAACGGCGACGTTCCCCTGCGCTACCGGCTGATGCAGCTTTTCTCCCTTTTGAATTGCGGCGATGAAATTGGCAAAGTGGGCATCGGTCATTGAATCGCGGCCGACGAGGTCGGAAGAGCTGGCTGCATCCTTCTCAGCCTTGTACTCGCTGAGCTTTTTGCCGTTCAGGTCGTAGATCTCATAGCCGCCCCGGTCCAGAATTACTGAGCCCGTCGTTCCCATCACCTCGATGCCGCGGTCGCGGTTGAAATACTTCATACCGTTGCAGCATTTGCCTTCCCACGAAAGCATCGCGTTGTCGTAAGCAAAGCTCGTGACCATTGTGTCGTAGAACTGCCAGTCGTCCTTGAACGCATAGCGCCCCGCCGTCGCGGTCACGCTGTTGGGGTAGTCCACCCCAAGCGCCCAGCGCGCCACGTCGACCTCGTGGGTTCCATTATTCAACGACTCGCCGGTGCCCCAGATCTTGAACCAATGCCAGTTGTAGGGCTGTACGTTGTCTTTGTATTCCTGACGCGGAGCAGGCCCCTGGAAGAGGTCCCAATCCAATGTGGCCGGAACCGGAACAACCTTCCCGTAGCCGATAGACTTGCGCACGTTGGAATACCAGGTTTTGGCAAAGTAGGCGCGTCCAATCAGTCCATTGTGGATTTTGTCGACGATCTCAATGGTGTGCGGTGAGGAGCGTTGTTGCGAACCCATCTGCACCAGCTTGCCGTACTTCTTCTGTGCCTCAACCAGCAGCGCGCCTTCGGCAGGGTTGTGGGAGCAGGGCTTCTCAACATACACATTCTTTCCCGCCTGCAGTGCAAGGATCGCCATTGGTGTGTGCCAATGGTCGGGCGTCGCGATCGTAATCGCGTCAATCTCCTTCATCGCAAGAACGTTCCGAAAGTCCTTCTCCCCGACTGGTTCTTCGCCCATCATTTGTGTGGCGCTGGTTACGTACTTCTTCAGAATATTGCTCTCGACATCGCACACATGCGAGATACGCGCGTTGCCCTTGTTTGCCTTCAGTGCGGATAAATGAGCATACGCGCGACTGTTCAGCCCAATCACGGCGAAATTCAGGCGGCTGTTGGACCCGAGAATCTGTGCATAGCTCTTCGCTGTGCTGCTGATTGCCAGACCTGCCGATCCAACTGCAAGGGCATCGATGAATTGACGACGTGTGATCATTGGTTCTCCATATTGACTCGAGCTGATTCTCGCTTATTTGGGCGAACACCACAGATGAAGATATCGATTACTACGTAAGACGGGCAAGTCCGGCCGCTAGTCTCGTCAAGGAACTGACAAATATCGATGGTGGCCATCGGCCGCACGGCTATTGCGGAGGTGGGCCATTTTCCTGTTTCACGATGGTGCCCTCACCTGGGAAGGGCCAATTCTTATCGAGAAGCAAGTCATTTTCTCGGGTCGCTTTGGGCACGCGATCGATCTTGAGATTTTCGAAGAAATGCACGCCCGTCTTTCCTGCGGTCGCGAGGTCTAGGTCACCGTCTCCATCAAGATCTTCCACGACGAACTGCGTACCGCCTGCCGCCGTTCCATTCACCGAGATGGGATAACGCGTGAACTGGCCAGTCTTTCGATCGATCTTGT
>Ga0187887_10004691_pt1 | contig 10113 bp, 9 predicted proteins | sample June2016WEW_7_10_FD_132977 | JGI IMG/M metagenome (GOLD analysis project Ga0187887, IMG submission 132977) | Peatland microbial communities from SPRUCE experiment site at the Marcell Experimental Forest, Minnesota, USA - June2016WEW_7_10 | ecosystem: Environmental > Terrestrial > Soil > Wetlands... | reverse complement strand
GGCCCTCGCCTCGCGGCCTGCCTCGACCAGGGCGGTCGCCCGGGCGACGAGTACGTCCGCCGCGATCGGCTTTTCGAGGAACTCGGCCGCCGAGCTGCGCAGCGCGGTGACCGCGTAGTCGACGCTCGCGTGCCCGGTGAGCACGGCAACGGGCAGATCGGGTACCAGCTGGTGTACCCGGTCGAGCAGTTCCAGCCCGGTCATGCCGGGCAACTCGATATCGGTGAGGAGCAGGTCCCACTGTGCGGTCTCAATGCAGCGCAACGCGCCGATGGAGTCGAGTTCATGCGTGACGTCAAAACCGCCCCGCGTCCTCAGCACCCGCGCCAGGTACGCGCCCAGTGCGGGATCGTCGTCGATGAGCAGGATCCGGCCGCGTTCGTGGCTCGTTCCACTGGTTTTCATCCGGCCCCCTGAACAGAACTGGCCACGCGGACCGTTGCTCACAACTAGTAACTTTACAATCACTCTAAGTCTATTTGCCAAGATAGCAGCGCTGTAGTCCAGCCGCGAGTGGGCCTAAGCCCCGCGTTGGTCACGGCCCTGAGCCCCGGTACCGGCCACGCCTCACGTCCCGTGCCGGGATGCGGCCTGGCCGGCCGCGGCTACTTCGACGGCGGCCAGAACCCGCTCCTTTCTCATCCGGTCTCATCCGGGCGGTCGGTCAGAAATCACTATCAGGCACGGCAACCCGGGCCCATCACCCGTTACGGGTGATGCGGTTACGTCCTCCCGGGAGAGAGAATGACGGCGTAACCACCGTCGAAGCCCAAGGCGCGGAGCGATGAGAATCATCCTTAACCTGATTTGGCTCGTGCTCTGCGGCATCTGGATGGCAATCGCCTATGCGGTGGTCGGGCTGCTCTGCTTTGCGCTGTTCTTCCTGGTCATCACCATCCCATTCGGGATTGCCTCGTTCCGGATCGCCAACTACGTGCTGTGGCCCTTCGGCCGGGACATCGCCCCCCGCGAGGGCGGGATGGGCGTCGGCGCCGTGATTGGCAACATCATCTGGATCATTCTGTTTGGCTGGGAGCTGGCGCTTGCCCACGTGGCGACAGGGATCCTGCTGTGCTTGACGATCATCGGCATCCCGCTGGGGCTCGCCAACTTCAAGATCATTCCTGTCTCACTCATGCCACTGGGGGTACGGATCGTTTCAGCCCACTAGCTGTCACCGACCTACCGCTGAACCGGGGCCAGGTGCCACTCGGCGGCTGCGGCGGATCAGTGGCTGGCTAGGGACCTTGGGCCCTTATTCGGCGTAAGGGGACCGGCAAAACTCCGCCATATGGTGACATTTGCGCAGCAAGTTGATAACGATCTGCAGTCCGTCCTCAATACCCTCGATGTGCTCGAGTGCCTCGTACGGGAGGAAGACATCGACGCCGGGGACCTCGCTCAGCGCTTGGAGGTCCCGGAGTGCACCGCGCAGCGGCTGCTGGCCGCCATCTGCGCCCGCGGTCTCGCGGCACAGGACCCGGCTTCCGGCCGGTACCGGCTGGGCGTGCACCTGTTCGAGCTTGGCCAGATGGCGTCGGACCGTTTCCCGCTACGACGGGCCGGGCTCCCGCTGCTCGAAGGACTCCGGCAAGCCAGCCGCCTCTCGGTGCATCTCACGGTGCCGGAGGGGGCTGACATCGTGTTCCTGGAGCGCCTGCCGGGCGTGCCCCGCGTTGGCATGATGGGGGGCGTTACGCGACGGATGCCATCCCACGCGACCAGCGCGGGAAAAGCAATAGCTGCCTTCGACCCTGTCTTCGCGGAGGCGCGGAAAGCAGCAGGCTTTCCGCAGCTAACGCCGCGCACGATCTCGACCGCCGCCGATTTCGACCGGGCGCTGGCCGAGGTGCGCCGTACCGGCGTTGCCATCAGCGTGCGGGAGTCCGAGTGCCAGGAGACGTCGGTAGCCGCACCGGTGCGCAACTTCTGCGGCCGCGCGTACGCGGCCATCTCGGTCGTCGGTCCCGAGGAGGAGTTCGGCGACGTCGGGAGCGCGGCCCGGCTCGTCATCGACGCGACCGCCAGGCTCAGCCAGACACTCGGCCGGTAACGGCTGACGCTACCCGGCGGCGCAGTCACCGACGTCACGGCCGGATGGCTCCGGGCGAGCATGAGGGAAGTCGACACCGAGCACAGCCCGGCCGGCGCACCGTCACTTCCCTGCCGGACCGCACGGGCCCTGGCGCCCGGCGAGAAGACCAGCCGCGCGCTACCGCGTTCCTGTCGTCTTTGTCGTGGCCCGGAACCGGAAGTACGCCGCTCTGAAGAAGTTCGCCCAGGTGACGCACTTCGATGGCGTCCCCGGCCTGGAACTTCCCGACATCGACATCACCGGCATTGCCACCGCCTACGGAATACCCGCAACTCAGGTCACGAGCCTGGCCCAGCTCACTACTGCAGTAAGAGCCGCACTGGCCGGCGACGGCCCGCGCCTGATCGAAGTCCCCCAGCAGCGCCTGTCCAGCACCTGAGCAGCACCGCCACCGGAGCCCCGGTAGTCTCAGCAGTCGGCGGCAGGTTGGGAGCAACGACCCGCAAAGGGTATGCGATGGCAACAAGCACGAGGCAGGCGCTACGGAGCGCAGGGGTGGCGCGCGTCCTGGCCCCGGACGATGCGGGGTACGCCAGCGAGACGTCCGGGTTTGACCTCGGAATCGCCTGCTTGCCCGACATCGTGGTCGCGGCGCGGACACCCGCCGACGTGGCGGCCACCGTCGCCGTCGCCAGCGAACGCGGCGAGCGGCTCACCATTCTAGGTTCCGGGCACGGCCGGCTGCACGAGGTGCACGGTGGGGTCGCGATCAGTATGCGGGCACTCGCGGACGTCGAGGTCGATACCGGCAAGCGCTCGGCCCGGATCGGTGCAGGCGCGACATGGGAGCCAGTCCTGGCGGCTACTGCCCCCCGCGGGCTCGCCCCCTTGTGCGGGTCGGCGCCGGCGGTCGGTGTCGCCGGATATCTCCTGGGAGGAGGTCTCGGCCCGCTGGCGCGCGCCTGCGGCTTCAGCGCCGACCATATCCAGGCAGTCGAGGTTGTCACGCCCGCCGACGGCAGCCTGACCGTGACAGCGGAGTCCTACCCTGACCTGTTCTGGGCACTGCGCGGCGGCAAGGGGGGTCTCGGCGTCCTCACCGCGGTGACCATCGGGCTTCTCCCGCTCACTGAGGTGTATGGCGGCGGGCCCATCGAACTGATCAACTTCATCGGCCGCGCAAACGACGCCGACGCAGTGCTCCGTTCGTGGTCACCCGACCAGAACGACCGACTCGACACCATCCGTTCCCGGCACGACCCTGTGGGCATACTTCCGTTTGGGCGACACGGAACATAACCTGCCGCCCAAGGGCATACGGATGATCAGCCGCAGGAAACAGCCACGCGGCGAGATCGTCAGCAACAATTCCGGTACGTGGCGGACATATGGGTTCCGGTACCTGGGCGACATGATCGTCAGGCGACGTTCCACGAGTGGATCGCGTAACGCTTCCGGGCCAGCACGGCGGTGGCCTCGTCCCAGGCTTGGTCTCGACGGCGCCCGCAACGCACCAGAAAACCGCGGCTCACCAGAAATATGGGGGGGTACTCCCTATGGAGTCCGAGGTGAGCCAATCGTAGCGTCGGAGCCGCAGGGACTGAGGAGGCCATATGCCCGACACCACGCTCTCGCTTGTCAAGTCTCACGCACCGCAACAGCGCACCGGCCGAGTGACACTTCTCGAGCGGAAGACGGCGCTGGATGCGCTGGCCGAGATTGCGGTACAGGCGCGTAGCGGTGAAGGCCGGCTCGTCCTGCTCGAAGGCGAGGCGGGTGTGGGCAAGTCGGCCCTGCTGGAGCACTTCACGCACGACTTGCCCGACTCACGCCTTCTGCCGGGCGCCTGCGACGGCATGTTCACGCCCCGGCCGCTCGGTCCGCTCTTCGACATTGCGCAGCAGGTACACGGCCGCCTGCAGTCGCTGTGCCGGGCAGACGCGTCCCGGGAGGAACTCTTCGACGCGCTCCTGACCGAGCTGTGCGAGCCAGGTCCGCTGCCGGTCGTCGTCATCGAGGACGTGCATTGGGCCGATGAGGCCACCCTCGATCTGCTGGGCTTTCTCGCGCGGCGGATCCGGGAGATCGCAGTGCTATTGATCGTGAGCTACCGCAACGACGAGCTGGCCGACACCCATCCGCTGCGCATTGCTCTCGGCCATCTGGCCGTCCAGCGCTGCGCGAGGCGCCTCCCGCTCGCTCCCCTCAGTGCCCAAGCCGTGCGGATGCTCTCAGCCGGGCGCGGAGTCGACCCAGCGGAGTTGCACAGGGTCACCGGCGGCAACCCGTTCTACGTCCACGAGGTGCTGGAAGCGGGCCCAGGCGAGGTACCGGGCTCGGCCCGTGATGTGGTTCTGGCGCGCGCCGCCCGCCTCGGACCGAAAGCACGGGAGACCCTCGAAGCCGCCGCCCTGATCGGCGGCACCGTCGACGAGCGGCTGCTACGCCACGTCGTCGCCGAGCCCGCGCTGGCCGAGGTCATCTCGTCTGGGCTGGTGGCCGGCCATCCGGTTCCGCGCTTCCGGCACGAGATCGCGCGTCAGGCGATCGAGCAGGTGGTCTTGCCGGCCCGGCGTTCCGAACTCCATGCCCAGATCCTGCAGGGGCTGCGCAATCTCGGCTGTGACGATGACGCCCGGCTGGCCTTTCACGCCGACGAGGCCGGCGACGGGCCGGCCGCCCTGGAGCATGCTGCGCGGGCGGGTCGTCGCGCTCGCACGCTGGCCTCCCATCGCGAAGCGGCCAGGCAGTTCGAACGCGCGCTGCGTTTCGCGGACGGCGAGGCGCCGGCCAGCATCGCGGCCCGCTGGATCGAGCTCGCGACGGAGCTGTCGATGATCGATCACTGGCCCGAGGCCGAGACCGCCTACACGCGGGCGCTGGAGAACTGGCGGGCGGCCAGAGACCCCCTCGGCGAAGGCGACACGCTCCGGCGGATGTCCGCCGCGTTGTGGCGGCTGTGCCGCGGCAACGAGATCCTCGCCGCCGCCGAGGCCGCCGTCGCCATCCTGGAACCGCTCGGCCCCACGCCGGAACTCGCGGCGGCATACGCGACCCTCGCCGCGTTTCGGAATGAGCCCGGGCGCCTGGACGTCGTCGTCCCGCTCGCCAGGCGCGCTCAGGAACTCGCGGTCAAATTCGGCGTGCCTGAAGTGCAGAGCCGGGCGGCGACGACTGAGGCGCAGGCCTTGTGGTTGGCGGGTGGCGACTGGGAGCCCGTGCTGCGCCGCGCGCTGTCGATCGCGCTCGAGAACGGCATCGAGTACGAGGCCGGCTTCGCGTACACGAACCTGCACGAGCTGCATTGCGGCAACCGCGACTATGCCAAGGCCGACCCGTACTTCCACGACGGCGTCGCCTATTGCGAGGACCACGATCTCGGCACGTACTACACCTGCTTGCGCGGCGTGCGGACGTCAACCCTGGAGCGGCTCGGGCGCTGGGACGAGTTGGCGGGAATCGCCGAGGCGGTCATTGCCTCCGTCGCCTCACCCGTGAATCGCATGATCCCGGTAACCAGCCTGGCCCTGGTCGCGGCGCGCCGCGACCAGGGAGATGTGTGGCCGCACCTGGATGCCGCGATGACCGCCGCGGACGGATCGACCGGGCAGATGTACATCGGCGCCGTCCGATTGGCCCGGGCCGAGGCCCGCTGGCTCGAGAGCGATCTGACCGCGGCGCGACAGGAAGCCGAACTCGCGGACGACGCGTGCGCTAACCTTACCGATCCCTGGCTCAACGGCGAGATCGCGGTGTGGCTGCTACGCACCGGATCGCCCCGGACGAGTCAGCGCGAACTGGCCGAGCCCTACCGGCTGCAGCTCACCGGAAACCATCGCGGCGCATCCGAACTGTTCGATGCGCTGGGCTGCCCCTACGACGCGGCGCTCGCGCTCCTCGATGCGACTGACGAGCTGACGCTGCGACGAGCCCTCGACATTTGCAACGAGCTCGGGGCCGTCGCGACGGCGCGGATCATCCGCCAGAAGATGCGCTCGCTCGGCATTCGATCCGTTCCGGCCGGGCAGCGAACCGCGACACGCGAGAATCCACTCGGCCTGACCCAACGAGAGCAGGAAGTGCTCGAATTGCTCTGCGAGGGGCGCACCAACGCCAGCATCGCCACCAAGCTGGTGATCTCACCCAAGACAGTCGACCACCACGTCTCGTCGGTACTGGCCAAGCTCGGCGTGTCAAAGCGAACGGAGGTAGCCGCCGCGAAGCGAGCCGCAGCCACTCCGGAGTAGCCGAGCCACACGCTCGGTCGTGCCGAATAGCGGACGTTGCCTATACGCATACTCATGCGATCGCTCGCATGTTCAGTCCGCACCTTCGGATCGGCCGGACGTCATGCCTGTCGGGCTGCCCTGACGTGCAGATCGCCGATTACGCGCTGCTGTGAGCGGCCTTGGGTCATCAGTGCGACGACTCGCAGATCAGCCTGTTCTGGCTTTCCCGGGAAGGCCGCACTGCCCTGCAGGTGCGGGCGATGGAGGGGCGGAAGTCAGGTGTGCTACCCGAGTAGCCGGTGATGTATACGGCAAACGTCTTCGCGCTGGCAGTAAGTGGGAGACCGCGGGCAAACGCCCGGGTGCACGCGGGAACATCGAAGGCCGCCGACGCGCTTACCTAGCTAACGCAGGACTTCGACCTCACGGCCGACGGTGCGCCTGCTGCGGTTCAAGGGACGTGGCGGTGGCCCGGCGCAGGGCGAGAAGCAGTTCGGCCGAGACGCCGAGACCCGCGGCATGCACGGCTGGTTCTGGGGAGAACGGCTTCCCCGGGGGATCCCAGGTCTTGCGCATGTCCTGCGATGAATCCAGGGGCGCGGGAGAACCAGTGCGCGCTCGCGCGGCAAGCTGTGCGACGCCGCAGCCATAGCAATGAGGAGAATCACTAAGTGCCAAGAGCTGACTTCATCGAGACCGAGGGCACCATTGCCCGGCTGCGCGGGCACGGCTTCTACACCGTGGTACTCGCCAACGGGCACGAGGTCCTCGCGAGGATGTCGGGACGGATGACGAAGAACCACATTCGCGTAATCCAAGACGACCGCGTGCTGCTGGAGATCAGCCCGGCGGACTGGTCGCAGGGCCGCATCGTTTACCGCTATAAGTGATTCACGCCCTTAGCCGGGAACAAGGCCCGCTAAGCTACTTGGCTTTCTCGCGGGTGGCAGCGCCGCCCGCGGCTGGCCTCGCCGGTGGTCGGTGCCGGTTCCTGCCCGTCTGCCCTGACCGCAGCCGTACCGCACCTAAGGCCGGCTCCAGGTAAACCGGCCGGCCGGGCTCCGACTGACACCTCCGCGCCGGGCTACTTCAGGATGTTGACGGCACGCGCCACGATCAGTGCCACCGTGACGATGGAAATGACCGACTGCAGGGCCATGGCGAGCTTGGCCCAGCGGGACAGCGGCAGCACATCGGTCGGGCTGAACGCTGAGGCGTTGGTGAATGCCAGGTAGAGGTAGTCGGCAAAGGCGGGTTCCCAGTCGGGCGGTGCCAGCTCCGGGCTGGTCATCTGCACGAACTGGAAGTCCGGGTACGGATGAGTCCCGAGGGCGCGCGCGACCGGGCCGCCCCGGTCGAACTCCCAGTACCACAGCCCGAACACGATGACGTTGGTGAGCCAGATCGCTCCGCCGGTGACCAGCAGCGGCCCGGCGTTCTCCCCCTCGGTGCCGTTGACCAGGCCGGTTGCCAGGTTCACCAGGGACCATGCGTTGGCGAAGCTGATCAGCGCCGCCAGCGTGAGGCCGAGGATGCGCAGCACCCGGGACTGGCGGTCGATCCGGTGCGGGTTGGCCAGGAACAGCGTGACGAGCAGTATGCCCTGCAGCGCGGGCAGGATCCACACAGGCCGCAGCACCGCCAGCCGTCCCGGCACCGCGACCTGCAGCCCGATCGCGACCGCGGTGCTGGCCGCGACCTGCCAGCGCCGCTCCCCCCTGGTCCGGCGCCGCCAGGCCGGTTTCACCGCGCCGGCGGCCCGCACTGGCGCCCGGAAGACCGCGGCGCAGGTCTCCTCCACGCGCTGGGCGACGGCATGCTCGAGTTCGTCGAACCGCCTGTGCAGCGACGCGAGGTCTTGGGGCTTTTTACCAAGATCGGTCACGCTGCTGCCGTTGGCGATCCCTGCCCGGTCCAGCAACACCTCGCTGTCGTCGCGCAGCTCATCGGGCTGGCGCCGCAGCCGGTCCCGCTCGGCAGGGCTGTACCCCAGCGCATACGCCGCCCTAGCGTCGGCCATCCCTGATGCCCCCGAAGCCGCACTAGTCTCCATGATTTCCCCCCCGTCACTGGGAACCCAAGCCAGCCAGACGGCCGCCATATTCGCCTACATGCACAGAGTGGCGCCCATCACGCCTGATACACCAACGCAGGAAGTACGCGGTCACTAAGTCGGGTCCGCCGCGCGCGTTCCGGGTCTGGTCTCTGGCCCGGCCCTCGCCGTCAGGCCCGGCCGGGTCGGTCTCCGGGGGGCAACGGCGCGCCGCAGGTGCGTCCGCGCGCAGGCCGTTTCTTACCGGCATCCCCGCCACCACGGAGCGGCGCCGGACATCGCATAAGGCAGGCCTGCTGCGTACGGCACGATGGTGAGGTGGCCAAGCACGGTGAGGAGGTGCGCGATGCCCTGGTGCACCAGTGGCAGGCCATCACGGCCGCCGTCGCCACGATCGATCTGGAGACTCCGAGCCGGGTGGCCGGCTGGCGCAACCGGGAAGTGATCGCCCACCTGTGCCTGCAGCCGACCCTGCTCCGCAAGTTCATCGCAACCGCGCCCACGCAGCACGCCGTGGTCACCGTCGCGGCGAGCCTGGCCGGGACTCACTCACTGGCCCGGCTGGTCGACGCCTCGGCGCGCGAAGCCGCCGGGGCGGGCCGGGTCGATTTCGCGAAGGCCGTTGACGAAGCCGTGCCGGCCTTGCGGGCGGCGGATCTCTCCGCGACCGTGGTGACGATGCAAGGCCCGATCCGGCTCGCGGACTACCTGGTCACCCGCTGCGTGGAAGCGGTCGTGCACGGGTGCGACCTCGTCGACCCGGTCCGCCCGGACCGCGTCGCCCAGGCCATCACCGCCGGGGCGCTGCTCGAGGCGCTCGCCGCCCGGGCTCCCCACCTCGTGCGGGAGGCCCGGCAGCTGCCGTTGCCCGTCTGGATCGATGTCGCGACCGGACGGCAGCCGGTCTGGGGAAGCCTCGCAGCGGCAGTCCCCGTGATGACCTGAGCGGCAAGGGCGGCCCGCGGCGTGGCGCATCCTTTTCTCCTGACCAGCACGATCACGCTCGTTTGCGCCGGGTGGCACGTTTCTATTGCTCAACCCAATAACAAGATCGGCGCCGGGCAGATCGGCCAAATGTGTGCGGCCAGGGCCGTCACTCCATCAGCGTCTCTGACAGCACAGAGCGGGAATGCGCCTCATCCAGGCCGGTGACTTTACCGCCTATCCCGACGCGCTGCGGTTCGTCATCGCCACCAAGGACGCCGGGATGCTCATCGCGGACGCATCCTCGTCGAAGAACGCGGCGTTGTTCCTGCGCCAGATCCAGCTCGACACCTTCGCCCGGGAGCACGGGATCTCCTCGCCGACGCTGCGGCCTGGCCTGACGCTGCGGGACTACTTCGACGCCGACGTCTCCGGACCGGCGTTCTCATCGTGGTCCGCGGGTCAGCATGCGAGGCGGCCTCCTGCACATCGCGCAACGGAACCCCGGCGTCGAGCGCCGCAGTGATAAATGCGTGCCTGAGCGTGTGCGGGCCGATCGGCTTGGTGATCCCGCGCGGCGCGCCACCTTGCGGACGATCCGCCCGGCGCCATGCCGGTCCAGGCGGCGCCCGTCAGCGGTGAGGAAGATGGGGCCGTCGCAGCGTTCGCCGGTGGCCAGGTCGATTGCCCGGGCGGTGCGGGGCGCGAGCGGGATGGTGACAACCTTGCCGCCCTTGCGGGTGATCGTCAGCGTCCGGTGGCCACGTTCCCGGCCCAGGTGCTCGATGTCAGCGCCGGTGGCCTCGGAGACCCGCAGCCCGTTCAGCGCGAGCAGCGAGATCAGCGCATGCTCGGGTGGCGACCCGAGCCCG
>Ga0187887_10004690_pt1 | contig 10119 bp, 6 predicted proteins | sample June2016WEW_7_10_FD_132977 | JGI IMG/M metagenome (GOLD analysis project Ga0187887, IMG submission 132977) | Peatland microbial communities from SPRUCE experiment site at the Marcell Experimental Forest, Minnesota, USA - June2016WEW_7_10 | ecosystem: Environmental > Terrestrial > Soil > Wetlands... | reverse complement strand
TTCGCCGGCCAGATGCGGCACCGAGCCGATCCCGGGCGACGCCCAGGAGATCTTGCCGGGATTGGCCTTGGCGAAAGCGATGAAGTCCTCGATCTTGGCGAAGGGCGACGAATTCGGCACCACGAGAAGGCTCGGATAAGTGCCGATCAGGGACACGGCAGTAAAATCGGCCACCGGATCGTAGCTCAGTCCGGCATAGAGGAGCCCGCTGATGGCGGGGGCGCCGGCCGCGAGCATCATCGTGTAACCGTCCGGCGGGGCGTGCGCGACCGAGTCGAGCATGACCCGGCCGCCGGCGCCGGGCCGATTTTCCACGAAGACCTGTTGATCCAAACGCTCCGTCAAGCCGTTGGCGACAATGCGGGCGGCCGCGTCCGCGCCGCCGCCCGGCGGGAAACCGACCTCGAGCTTGATCAGGCGGGACGGCCAGTCTTCAGCGCGCGCGGCGCGCGACAGGATCGGCAAGACAGCGGCGGTGGCGGACAGTTGTAAAAATCGCCGGCGTTGAAAATTCACGCTTTAGCTCCTCATTCCACGGGCAACACCATGCCGCCCGGCAACCCGCCGCTCTCCCCCTTCATCCGCCTTTGATGTCGGCGGCCTTGATGATCGGCCACCACTTCTCGGCCTCGGCCTTCTGGAAAGCGCCGAGCGCTTGCGGGGTTTGCTGGTCGCGGTCGGAAACCTGCTGGCCGAGCTTGCCGAGCTTGGCGCGCAAGTCGGGATCGGCCAAGGCCTCGACCGTCACGGCGTTGAGCTTGGCGATGATGTCCTTCGGCGTATCCTTCGGCGCCCATAGACCGAACCAGATGGAAACGTAAAAGCCCGGCAGCCCGGCCTCGTCGACCGTCGGAACCTCGGGCATGCCGGGGTGACGGGTCTTCGACGTCACGGCGAGCGCCTTGAGCGTGCCGGCCCCGACCTGGGCCACGAAGTTCGACGACGGCTCGATCATCAAATCGATCTGGCCTGCGATCAGATCCTGCACCGCCAGCCCGTCGCCGCGATAGGGTACGAACTGAAAGCGCGTTCCCGTCGTCTTCTGAAACGAAATGCCGGCGAGATTTCCGGTCGAACCGGCGCCGGGGATACCTGCCGAAGCCTGGTCCGGATTGGCCTTCAACCACGCAATCAATTCCTGCAGATTATTCACCGGCAGGGATTTTTTGACCGCGATCAAGAGCGGCTCATAGCCGAGCTCGGCGATCGGCGCCAAATCCGTCAGCAGATCGAACTGCAGCGGATAAAGCGCGCCAACCAGCACATGGGTGGTCAAGGTACCGATGCTCAGCGTATAGCCGTCGGCCTGAGCGTGCACCACGCGGGCAACACCGATGCTGCCGCCGGCGCCGCCCACATTCTCGATGATGACGGGTTGCCCAAGCGGCGACCGCATGGCCTCGGCGAGGATGCGAGCAAAAATATCGGTGCCGCCGCCGGCGGCGAACGGCACCACCATGGTGACCGGCCGCGACGGGTAGCCGTCAGCCATAACGACCCGCGACAGCGCCGGCAGAGCGGCCAGGCCACCCGCCCATTGCAAAAATCTACGGCGGCGGATCCTCATCATCGTGGCCTCACTCCGGCACGAGGTGGGCAAATTGCACCACCTTGGTCCAATTTGCCGTATCGCTGGCGATGAATTTTGCAAACTCGGCCGACGTATTGGGCGGCATGATCAGACCGCCGAGATCCAACAGCCGGGTCTTGATCGCCGGATCGGCGACCGCGGCGTTGATCTGCTTGTTCAGCGTCGCGACGATCGCGGCCGGCGTGTCCTTCGGCGCGCCGAAGCCGATCCAGCCGAAGGCTTCATAGCCGGGCAGAAACTCCGCGACCGCCGGAACGCCCGGCAGAAAGTCGAGGCGTTCCGGCGTGGTGACCGCAAGCGCCCGCAATTCGCCGGCCTTGACGTGGGGTAGCGATGTCGGCGTAACGTCGAACATCACTTGAACATTGCCGGCCAACAGGTCCGTCAGCGCCGGCGTGGTGCCGTGATAGGGCACATGCACCAGATCGACATGGGCCATGACCTTGAACAATTCGCCCGCCATGTGCTGCGGACCGCCGACGCCGGCCGACGCCATATTGATCCTGCCGGGATTGGCCTTGGCGTAGGCGATGAACTCCGGAACGGTCTTGGCCGGAAACGACGGCAGCACCTCCATGATCATGGCCACGCGATGGGTGATGGCGATCGGCGCGATGTCACGCACGAAATCGAACGGCAGCGTCGGGATCAGCGCCTGGTTGATGGTATTCTGCGAATTCACCAGCAACAGCGTGTAGCCGTCGGCCATGGCATGCGCGACCGCTTCGGTGGCGATATTGCCGGTAGCGCCGGGCCGGATATCGATCACGAATTGCTGGCCGAGATGTTCGGACAAATATTGTCCGATCAATCGCGCGGAGATGTCGGACGAACTCCCCGCCGCCTGCCCGACCAGCACGTGGACGGGCCGCGTCGGATAGTCGAGTGCGAAAGCCCGGCCAGCGACAAACGGCAGAACGGCTGCGGCGCCGGCGCCCCATTGCAGAAATCTGCGGCGTTCCACGGTCACCTCCCTTGCTCCCCCTTGGCCGGCGGCTTGTGCCGTCGCTTGCCCCGATGCCGGCAAATTTTTATCAGCTTAGCCCGCCGCCGCGAAGTTTCCGAGCGCCGACTGAGGCGGCCGCGGCCCCTGTGGCGTCTTGCCGCCGGGCGCCGTCAGGAGGTGGCCGAGCCGCGTAACGACTGCTGCAGCCGTGCTTCGCGCAAGAACAGGAACAGGCCGGTGGCAACCACGATGCTTGAGCCGACGAGCAGACTGGCCGTCGGCACCTCGCCCCATACCGCAAAGCCGATCACCACCGCCCAGACCAGCATCAGGTAGTAGAACGGCGTCACCGCAGGCGCTGGCGCCATATGCAATGCCTTGGTCCAGAACCATTGCCCGACCGCATTGGTAAAGCCGGTGCCAAACAGCATCGCGGCGTCAAGCGCGCTCGGCCAGCGCCAACCGAACAACAACAGAAAACTATGAAAGAAGCTGAGCACGACCAATTGCCAGATCACCAGCGTATTGGCCGATTCCGTTCGGGTCATGCCGCGCACCGCGACGGTCACGGTGCCGTACATCACGGCATTGATCAGCGCGAACAAGGCGCCGAGCGTCAGCGAATTGGCGCCCGGATTGGTCACGATCAAAACGCCGACAAATCCGATCAGAAGCGCGCTGCCGCGCACCCAGCCGGCGGGCTCTTTGAGCCAGACAATCGACACCGCAGCGGCAAACAGCGGCGCCGAGAAATTGATGGCAACCGCGCCGGCAAGCGGCATCAGGCTGAAGGCAAGCAGCAGGCAAAGCTGCGAGATCGATTGCGACAAGCCGCGCGCCAGATGGTCTTGCGGCCGGCGCGTCGCAAACACCGAGAAACCGGTGACCGGCAGCATCACCACAGCGCAGGCCACAAGCGAGGAGAACGAACGCAGGAACAAGACCTCGCCGACCGGATAGATCTCGACCAGCCATTTGCTGGCGGCCGAAGCTGCGGAAAACAGCACGGTGGCGGCGATCATATAAATGATGCCGCGCGGCACGTTCTCTGTGCGGCCCTTGATGGGCTTGAGCGGATCGGGCTTGAGCGGATTGGGCTTGGGCGCAGCGGGCCGGGTAACCGATGCGCCGGAAACCGCCGCTGGCTTTTCGCCGGTGAAATCGTCCATCCCCTGCCCGCGCTAAGGCTCTGCGAGGCCCATTGTCGCCGGACGCGGTCTAGGCCGCCGGTGGGAGATTTGCAATCGCGCCGATGAGGGCGAACTCGGGCAAGGCGTCAATTGGGTGCGGTACCACCGCAATGATTCCAACACCGCACCGAGGTCACGAGCAACGATCGCCGGATTCCGTCTCTTGGCACGCGGGCAATGTGAATTGAAATATGCTGCCCGTTCCGGCTTTGGCAGCGGCCCCGATGCGGCCGTTATGGCGATCGATAATGGAACGACAGATCGACAGACCGAGGCCTAAGCTTTCCGGCTTTGTCGTGAAAAAGGCATTGAACAACCGATCGATATTGTCCGGCTCGATTCCGCCGCCGGTGTCCTCGACGTCGACTTGTATCTGGCCGGGCCTGTGCTCGCGAGATCGTATGGATAGCACGCGAGCGCGGCCGGTGGTGGCATTCATCGCCTGAATTGCGTTCGTCACAAGATTCATCATGACCTGTTGCAGTTCGGCTCGATCGCCAAGCACTGGCGGCAAAGCTGGGCCAAGTTCCAGCCGCAGCGAAACGCCATTGCTGCGCATGTCGTGATGGACGAGGGGCAGTACCTCTTTAATCACGTCGTTGATGTGGAGCGGCGCCTTTGTCGTGGCGCTCCTGCCCGCGAGAGCATGCACGCGCCGAACCACTTCGGCCGCCCTAATGCCCTCCTGGGCAATCAACTCTACCGCGCGGCGCGCTTTGTCCAGATTGGGAGTTCCGCCGTTGAGCCAGCGCTGACAGGCTTCAGCGGCGGTGACGACGGACGCAAGCGGCCGGTTCACCTCGTAGGCGATTGATGCCGTCAGCTCGCCCAGCGCGGCCATGCGCATAACGTGCGCGAGGTCTGCCGGCGCTTTATTCGGCGGCTCCTCGACGCGTTTTCGTCCAGCAATGTCGGTCGGCGCCCCAACGCGTTCTCCCCCGCCTGATCTATCCTTCACAGCATGAGTCCGAACGTGCACGCGTTTGATCGATGCGATGTACGAAGGCGGAGCGTTCGCCAACATGGGGCACCTCTGAACCTGACCGTCGATGCCAAAGCCATCCTGGGAACAGACTATTCGCCGATCGGGGTCAAATGTCCTTTCCGCACCATGAAAAGTCCTGAAAAGATAATAAAATCGCCTTCGTTGGCCTCCGCTGCCCTTCGCGCAAGGCGCCGTCCGCTTCGTTCCGGGCAACCGGCCGGAGATCGAAGCGGAAGCTCTCGCGGCCTGTACCGTTGCCTCGGAACGCGATAGGATTTTTGCTTCGCCCTGTCACCGTGTCGGGCTGAGCTTGTCGGCACCGGTGCATAGAGCGCCCGAAACGATGGTCTCGGGAGGTGGATCAATGCCGCCGACTACGCGCGAGTCGCTGCTTCTGTCGGCGCGGCTGCAGCGGGTTCCGACAACCCGCTACACTTGGTCCTTCGTCCTGCTGCTCGCGGGCGCGTTTATCATCGAGGCTTTCGATATTGGCAGCCTGTCGGTCATCTTGCCGATCCTCAAGCCGCTGATGCGTCTGAGTGCGCTGCAGGTCGGCATGCTCGCCGCCTCGTCGACGATTGGCATCACCATCGGCATGATCCCCGCCGGTCTTCTGGCCGATCGCTTCGGGCGCAAGCGTGTCCTGATCGGCGGCATGCTGTGGTTCTCCGGCATGACGTTGCTCTCGGCACTGGCACCCGATTTCCGAACCCTGCTGACGTTGCGCGGCGTCTCAGGCCTCGGGATGGGCGCGACCTTCATCATGCCCTATGCGCTCCTCGTCGAACTGGTGTCGCCCCGTAGCCGTGCGGCGTTCGCCGGAGTCTTGGAAGCCTCCCTCGGGATCGGCTACGTCGCGGTGCCGATCCTCGGCCTCATGGTGCTGCCGAACTTTGTGCCGGACATCGCTTGGCGCGTATTCCTGCTAATCGCCGGTTTGCCGATCACCTATGTCTGGGTGTTGTGGAAATATCTTCCGGAATCGCCGCGTTGGCTGAGCCGCGCCGGCCGACCAGATGAGGCGGAGCGCATCGTCGCGGCAATCGAGGAGCGCGTGGAACGGCTGACCGGCGCGCCGCTGGCGGAACCGGTCGTCACGCGCGAGTTGGAAACCTCCGTCGGCGACGAGCGCCAACGGGTCGGCTTGCGCAGCGTTCTTGAAGTCTGGCGGCCGCCCTACCTTGTGCGCACGCTGGCGATGATCTGCGGCGCCTTTAGCACTTTTTCCTTGTTCTTTGTGGCGGTGAACTACATCCCCTCGCTGTTTGAGGCCAAATCGATTGGTCTCTCGAATGCCCTGATGCTATCGTTGGTTGTCACCAGCTCGCAGATCCCAGGCAAGCTCCTCAACGGCGTGGTGTCGGATTTTCTCGGGCGCAAGCCGACCTACGCTCTGTTTGCCTCGGTTGCATTGGTAGGCGCCTATTGCTTCGGCCAGTCGTCGGACCCGATCGTGATGATGGGATGGGGTTGCCTTTTCCTGTTCGCCGCGTCGGGCTCTGCCCCGTCGTACAAAATGTGGTACGCGGAGCAGTACCCGACTCCGATCCGGGCCGTCGGCCAGTCGACCGTCGAAAGCATCGGCGGCAAGCTGCTTGGCGGCGTGGTGTGGACAGCGGTCTTTCCGGTGCTGGTCGAGGCGTTCGGCGTCGGCACCACGATGACGCTCATCGCGATCATTGGCCTCGTCACCTTGCTTGTGGTCGTCGCTTTCGCGCCGGAAACCGCCGGCCGTTCGGTCGAAGACCTCGAACGGCAGCAAACACGGCCGCTCGACGGATTGATGAATCAGATGGACGCCTCCAGCCGCTCGTGAACAATAAGGGCGTCATCGAGCCCGGGCCGCGCCGCGATCTCCGGGTAATATATTCTCGATATCTTTTCGGCGGCGAAGGCTCGCCTCCCGCGTTTCATCGGTCAGGCCCTGGCCAATAAAAGTTCTGAAATTCCCTGAAACTTAAGGTACGATTTTCGACATTGCCTCACTCTGCGGTGCTCATTATGGATTCCGCTGAGACCCCCGCTGCGATTGAATTCGGCCGTTTCCGTGTTTTGCCGCACCGCCGCGAGCTCCTCGCCGAGGGCCGGCCGTTGGATATCGGCGGGCGCGCATTTGACGTGCTGACAGTGCTGATCGAAGCGTCAGGGGCGGTCGTCGGCAAAGACGCTCTGATGAGCCGGGTCTGGCCCGACCGGATCGTCGAAGAAAACAACCTTCAAGTCCAGATCGCGACGCTGCGCAGGGCCTTCGGGCCCGACCGTGACTTGATCCGGACCATCGCCGGGCGCGGCTATCAGTTTACCGGCGAAATCCGCAAGGTCTCGGCAAGCGTAATTGCTCTGGCAACAGCGGGGATGGCTCAGCCGGCATCCACGATATCCCGCGCATCGACAAACCTGCCGGAGCCGGTTTCCGAGCTGATCGGCCGCGATGCCGAGTTGGACGAGATCCTGGAGCTGAGCGCTTCTCACCGTCTTGTCACCCTCACCGGCGCCGGCGGCATCGGCAAGACCAGGCTCGGCGTTGAAGCCGCGCGACACCTGCTGCCGCGGTTCGCCAATGGGGTGTGGGCCATCGAGCTGGCGCCGCTGTCGGCTCCAGAGCTTGTCCCGGTCGCCGTCGCGACCGCGCTCGGGCTCGAACTCGCTTCGGGCACGGCATCGCCGGAATCCGTCGCCAACGCACTGCGCTCGAAACAGCTCATGCTGCTGCTCGACAATTGCGAGCACGTGCTCGACGCTGCGGCGCGGATGACAGAATCCTTATTGCGCGCCAATCCGGCGGCACGGGTGATTGCCACCAGCCGCGAGCCACTGCGAACCGAAGGCGAGTGGGTTTACCCGGTGCCGCCACTCGCTGTCCCGCCAGGAGACAGCCCGGATGGTGAGGACGCGCTTTGTTACGGCGCCGTTCGACTGTTCGTCGAACGGGCACGCGCGGCCGTGCCATCCTTTTCGCTTGACCCACGCGGCGTGGCCGCGGTGACCGCAATTTGTCGCCGGCTCGACGGCATCCCGCTGGCAATCGAACTTGCGGCGGCGCGCGTCGCGGCGCTTGGCATAGACGGCATTGCGGCCCGGCTCGATGACCGTTTCCGGCTTCTCGCGGGCGGCCATCGCACGGCAATGCCGCGGCATCAGACGCTGCGGGCGACACTTGACTGGAGCTATGAGCTTTTAACTGAACCGGAACGGGTGGTGCTGCGTCGCCTGGCCGTCTTCGCCGGCGGCTTCACACTCCACGCTGCGAGTGCCATAGCGGCGGATGATAAGATTGCGGCGTCGGAGATCGTCGATTGCGTGGCGAACCTGGTGGCAAAATCGCTCGTGACCGCGGATGGTGGCGGCGCCACGCTAAGCTATCGGCTGCTCGAAACGACCCGAGCTTATTTGCTCGAGAAGCTCGCTTTAGCCGGCGACTTCGACTGGGCGGCGCGACGCCATGGCAGATACTATCTCGATCTTTTCGCAACCGCCGAAGCGGAGGCGGAGACGCGGCCGACCGACGAATGGCTGGCGCAATACGTCCCAAACCTCGACAATTTGCGTGCGGCGCTCAATTGGGCCTTTTCGTCGCGTGGTGACACAGCGATCGGCGCGGCGCTGACGGCCGCCGCGGTCCCGTTGTGGATGCATTTGTCGCTCATGGAGGAGTGCAGCAGCCGGGTTGAACAGGCTCTCGCCGCTATCGGGGCGGGAGCGGCACAAGACGCGCGCCGCGAGATGCAGCTCCACGCCGCTCTCGCCGCATCGCTGATCTATAGCAAAGGCGCCGTCGCCGGGGTCGGCGCGGCGGGGACCAAGGCGCTTGAGATTGCGGAACGCCTTGGCGATGCCGAATACCAATTGCGTTCGCTCTGGGGCCTGTGGTCCTTCCGCATCAACTCCGGCCAGCAACGCGTCGCTCTGGCTCTGGCGCAGAAATTCCACGATCTTGCGACCAAGCGGGCCGAGCCCAACGATCGCCTGACCGGCGAGCGAATGATCGGAACGTCGCAGTATTACCTGGGCGATTTGCCGAGCGCGCGGCGCCATCTCGATCGCGTGCTCACCCAATATGTCGCGCCGCCCCAGAAGCGGCAAATCGTTCGCTTTGAGGTCGACCAGCGGGTGGCGGCGCGGGCTTACCTAGCCCGGACCATGTGGCTGCAGGGATTGCCGGATCAGGCGATGCGGGCCGCCGAAGGCAGCGTCGCGGACGCGCGGGCGGCCGACCACGCCGTCTCGCTGGGGCTCGCCCTTGCTTTGTCGGCATGCTCGGTCGCGCTGTTCACCGGCAATCTCGACGCGGCGGAACGTTACGTGGCCATGCTGCTCGACGATTCGACAAGGCATGCGCTGGCGCGCTGGCGCGCCTTTGGCCGCAGCTATCAAGGAGCGCTCCTGATCCAGCGCGGCGATCTCGGCGGCGGATTGCGGCTGTTGCGCGCCGCTTTCGACGATCCGGGCGCGGCGGAATCCATTCCGCGGTTGTTTAGCTTCCGTATGGCGGACGCTTTGGGCCGTGCCGGGCAGATCGCCGACGGACTTGCTGTGATCGAGGAGGCCATCGCCCGCTCCGAGCGGAGCGAAGAACGCTGGGCGACGGCCGAGTTGCTGCGCGTCAAGGGCGAGCTTGTTCTTTTGCAGGGCGCGCCCGGAGCCGCAACGGCCGCCGAGGGTCACTTCCGGCAGGCGCTCGACTTAGCGCACCGACAAGGCGCGCTCGCCTGGGAACTGCGCTGTGCCACGGCCCTTGCACGGCTGTGCAGTCATCAGGCTCGGAGCAACGAAGCCCGCGAAGTTTTGACGCCGGTTTATGATCGATTCACCGAGGGCTTCGACACCGCCGATCTCAGAGCGGCAAAGGCGGTGCTCGACGAAGTGGCATGACCCGGAAAGCGAGTGTAGCCCGGATAAGCGCAGCGACATCCGGGGTCCGGCAGCCCGAAGCAACACCGCTTGGTACTTCGCTCATACTCATCCGGGCTACAGGCCAGCTGTTTCCACGCGATAACCCGTTCCTGCACCAATAAGGCCGACTTGATTGGCGATGCTCATCCGAGGATGTGGCCGGCCGGAATAAGTCCGGCCATGACGAAAAAATGGTCCCAACAACGGAGACACGATCTTGACATTGGTCCTCGGCCCAGCCATAGTAGGGTGTGAACCTCGCTCACCAAGGACGCCTTCGGCCGAGGGTACTCTCCGGTGGCGGAGCGAGTGCGGTGCCCGCGGCGGGGCCATACACCCCGTACTCGGGCGGCTCGGGTATCATGCCCTCCGGCACTATGACCGGAGTGTGTGGTGCAACACTGGACTGGGATAGGCGAAGCCGGGCAACACCCGTGCAAACCACGTCCCAGGAAGCCTGGCCTGACGTTAAGCCATGGGGATGAGAAACTCCCTGTGGCGAGAACCGCGGTGG
>Ga0187887_10004687_pt1 | contig 10122 bp, 10 predicted proteins | sample June2016WEW_7_10_FD_132977 | JGI IMG/M metagenome (GOLD analysis project Ga0187887, IMG submission 132977) | Peatland microbial communities from SPRUCE experiment site at the Marcell Experimental Forest, Minnesota, USA - June2016WEW_7_10 | ecosystem: Environmental > Terrestrial > Soil >... | reverse complement strand
CTGGATCCATGGACAGCATTCTCGTGCGCGTCGGTGATGAGGCTTCGACTACGCTGGGTACGCGGTCGTCGGCATCGGCGGCGGCCCAATAAGCCGCCAAGTGTGGCTCTCCTGCGCTATCCCGGCAGGGCGGATTTCACTATTGTCGTCCGGTATTTGCGGGATGGTCCTGAGAACCGGCGCGCGGCTTTCGGGCAAAATCATGCGTCACCAATAAGTCCGATACCAGTATGAGCACGACCAACAGCTTGCCGTCGCGGTCTTATCGATCTGCAAAGGGCTTCGCCGCGCTTTTCGACTATGCCGCCGGGTCAAACCGGAGGGCGCCGGCGGTACTGATCGTTGTTGCGCTGCTCGCCTTCCTGCCCGGCTTTTTTCAGATTCCTCCGGTCGACCGCGACGAGGCCTATTTCGCCCAGGCCACCAAGCAGATGATCGAAACCCACGACTACGTCGACATCCGCTACCAGGACGATGTGCGATATCGCAAGCCGGTCGGCATCTATTGGCTGCAGGCTGCGGTCGTGAATACGGCAAGCGCACTCGGCTTGCCACATGCCCGCACGACCATCTGGCTTTACCGCGTGCCGTCGCTTGTCGGCGCGATCGGCGCGGTGCTGGCGACCTATTGGTGTGCGCTCGCCTTTGTCAGCCGGCGCGGCGCGTTACTGGCCGCGCTGATGATGACTGCCTCGACGCTGCTTGGCGTCGAAGCCCGTCTCGCCAAGACCGACGCGATGCTGCTGTTCACCGTAGTCGCCGCGATGAGCGTGTTGGCGCGCGTCTATCTAGCACCGCGCCGTGGTGCCGGCGATGTGGCTCAGGTCGGCTGGGGCTTGCTGGCGGTGTTTTGGACGGCGCTTGCGGTCAGCATCCTGATCAAGGGGCCGCTTATTCTCATGGTCGTCGGGCTCACGATGGCGACGCTGTCGATCATCGATCGCTCGGCGCGCTGGCTATTGGCGCTGCGCCCGCTGCCCGGCATCGCCTGGCTTCTGCTCCTGGTCCTGCCGTGGTTCATCGCCATCTACGCTCGGGTTGGCCGGCAATTCCTCATCGGCTCGGTCGGCAACGATATGCTCGCCAAGGTCGCCAGTTCCCAGGAAACCCATGGCGCGCCGCCGGGGCTTTACGTTCTTTTATTTTTCGCCACCTTCTTCCCGGCTTCGATGCTGGCGGGGCTGGCGGCGCCCGCGGTGTGGGCGGTCCGCAGGGAACCCGCGGCCCGTTTTCTGCTGGCGTGGCTGGTGCCGTCCTGGATCGTGTTCGAAGCGGTCGTGACCAAATTGCCGCATTACGTCCTGCCGCTCTATCCGGCGATCGCCATTCTGATTGCCGGAGCGGTTGAATCGAAGGTGCTGTCGCGGCGGATCTGGCTCGTGCGCGGGGTCATGTGGTGGTTCCTGGTCCCGATCATGGTCAGCATTGTAGCGGTGACCGGCGCCGTTATTATCGAACACGATCTTGCGCTCTTGGCCTGGCCGTTCTTCGCCGGTGCCGTCGTCTGCGGCTTGTTTGCCTGGCAATTATACGATGAGGACGGCGCCGAGCGTGCGTTCGTGCGCGCCACCGCTGCCGCCGTCTTGATGGCATTCGGCATTTACGCCGTGACCGTGCCCTCGCTCGAACCGGCATTTCCGAGCGTCGAGCTTGCGGAAGTGTTGCGCGACGCCGATTGCGCACATCCGGTCGCCGCCAGCGTTGGCTACGAAGAACCGAGTTTGGTGTTTCTGGCCGGCACCACGACACGTTTCACCTCAGCCGCGGGCGCCGCCGACTTCCTGATGGAGGGCGACTGTCACTTTGCCTTCGTCGATGCGCGGGTGGAGCGCGCTTTCGCGCTGCGCGCCGAAGCGATTGGGCTGCGCTACAACCGCGGACCGCGCATCGACGGCTATAACATCAGCATCGGCCGGCCGATTACGCTCGCGGTGTTCCAATCGGTCGGCGGGCCGTGAATGTGCCGCAGGCACCTCCCGATGTGACGAGCCTTCGTCGTCGCGGTTCTGCGCTCGCGCACAACACGCTGAGAAATTTCGAGCAATGGATTGCATTCATCGCGCCGCCGCCGCGGCTACGTATTCTTCGGCCGCCGCTGCCCGTGATCGCCGGCGCCGCGGCGATGCTTTACCTCGTCGTCGGCGTGATGTTTCGGTTCGATGCCGCGGGCACGGCTTGGGCACGCAACCTCGCGCAGGGCGTGCGCGATGTGTTCGAAGAAATCACAAATTTCGGGCTGTCCGGTTGGTTCCTGTTTCCGTTCGGTTTCATTCTGCTCGGTCTCGCCGCTATCATAACATCGTCGTTGTCGCGAATGTCGCGCGGTGTCTTGACGGCGCTCGCCGCGCGCTTCGGGTTTTTGTTCCTCGCCATCGGCGTGCCGGGTCTGTTCGCCACCGTCGTCAAGCGCCTGATCGGTCGGGCGCGCCCGTTTGTCGGGGGTCACGACGACCCATTCGCCTATATGCCGTTCATCTGGCGGCCGGAATATGCCGCCATGCCGTCGGGCCATTCGACGACCTCGGTGGCGGCAGCGATTGCCATCGGAGCGATTTGGCCGCGCACGCGCTGGGTGATGTGGCTTTACGCGCTCACGATCATGCTCAGCCGGGTGGTGGTTCTCGCCCACCACCCAAGCGATGTGATCGCAGGCGCCTTGGTTGGCGCCGCGGGCGTGTACCTCGTGCGGCGCTGGTTTGTGGCGCGGCGTTTAGTGTTTTGCCCGCGCGATCTGCGGGCCTATCCAGGTCCGTCGTTGCGGCGGATCTGGGCAGCGCTCCGCCAAGGCATCGCGGGGGCAGGGGCATCCCTCTGAATCTTCGGGAACTTTCGCCGGATTGAACCCGGCCCCGATGCACTCTAGAAGCTTCCGGCATGGGGACAGGCAATGGGCGCAAGAGCGCTCCCGCAATATCCGTGGTGGTGCCGGTGCGCAACGAAGCCGGCAATGTCGCGCCGCTGGTCGGCGAGATCGCGGCGGCCTTGCAGGGTCGCGCGTTCGAGATCGTCTATGTCAATGACGGCTCGAGCGACGGGACTGAAGCGGAGTTGCGGGGCTTGATGGCGCAGCAGCCGTGGCTGCGGCAAATCCGCCATGAACGATCCTGCGGCCAATCGGCGGCGGTGCGCAGCGGTGTTGCCGCGGCACAGGCGCCGATCGTGGTGACACTCGACGGCGACGGCCAGAACGACCCGGCCTTCATCCCCGCACTGATCGCCGAACTCGAAGCTGGCGCGCCTCGGCTCGGTCTCGTCGCCGGCCAGCGCGTCGGACGCAAGACGACCGTCTTTAAGAAATTGCAATCGCGCATAGCCAATGCCGTGCGCAGCATGTTCCTCAAGGACGGCACCCGCGATACCGGTTGCGGCCTAAAGGCCTTTCGCCGCGACGTGTTCCTGGCGCTGCCTTATTTCGACGGGCTGCACCGTTTTCTGCCGGCGCTGGTTCGCCGCGAAGGATTCGATATCGGCTACGTCGACGTGATCGATCGGCCGCGCTTCCACGGCACCTCGAATTACGGCTTCTTCGATCGGCTCTGGGTCGGCATCCTCGATTTGGCCGGAGTCTGGTGGCTCATTCGCCGCAAGAGAAGCATTCCGCAAGCGCAGGAGATCACCCTTGCTCATTGATATGTCGCATGCGGTCGGCAATTATCTGATCGACGTCTTCTTCATCAGGCTCGATTGGTGGGTGCTGTTGGGCATTCTAGCCCAGGCCCTCTTCACCATGCGCTTTGTGGTGCAATGGCTCGCCAGCGAACGGGCAGGGCGGAGCGTCATTCCGCTGGCGTTCTGGATTTTCTCGATCTTCGGCGGCTTGCTGCTCTTGGTCTATGCGCTCTACCGCAAGGACGCGGTGTTCATCGCGGGGCAGGCGTTCGGCGTGTTTGTTTATTTGCGCAATCTTTATTTCGTTTTGCGCGAGCGGAAGGCGGCGCCGTCGGCGGCGTGATCGAAGTCATTGCTAGGCCGCCGCCGCAAGCGCCGCAAAACCCTCCTCCAAATCCGCGATCAAATCCTCCACCGCCTCAAGCCCGATGTGAAAGCGCACCGTCGGTCCGCCCGGCGCCCAGCGCGCCGCCGTGCGGATCGGGGCACAATCGAAGGGAATAGCGAGGCTCTCGTAGCCGCCCCAGGAGGCGCCGATGCCGAACAGCTCCAGCGTGTCGAGGAAAGCGTAATAGGCTTTCTGCGGCACCGGTTTGAGCACCATGCTGAAAAGGCCCGAGGCGCCGGTGAAGTCGCGTTTCCAGAGCGCATGCCCCGGATGGCTCGGCAGCGCCGGATGCAACAGACGCAAAACTTCCGGTCGCTGTTCGAGCCAGCGCGCTACGGCGATGCCAGACTCATAATGCCGGTCGAGCCGCACGCCGAGCGTGCGCAGGCCGCGCAGGCCCAGATAGGTGTCGTCGGGGGCTTCATGCAGACCAGTCTGGCGCGCGGTCTGCTTCAGCGCGGCCACTGTCGCGGCATTGGCCGACACCGTGCCGAGCATGACGTCGGAATGGCCGCCGATATACTTTGTGCCCGCCTGGATGGCGAGATCGACGCCGTGGTCGAGCGGACGGAAATAAAGCGGCGTCGCCCAGGTGTTGTCCATCAACACGATTGCGCCCTTGGCGTGGGCGGCCTTGGCGATGGCGGCGGTGTCCTGCATCTCGAAGCTCAGCGAGCCCGGCGATTCGAGATATACCGCGCGCGTATTCGGCCGCAGCAGGTCGGCGATGGCTCCGCCGATCAGCGGATCGTAATAGCTCGTGGTCACGCCAAAGCGCGTCAGCACCTGGTCGCAAAAAATCCGCGTCGGACCGTAGGCGCTGTCGGTGACAAGCACATGATCGCCGGCCTTCACCACGGCCAATAGGGCAACCGAGATCGCCGCGAGCCCCGACGGCAGCAGCGAAACGCCGGCGCATTGCGGCCCTTCGAGCTCCTGCAGGGCAAGCTCAAGCGCTTCGGTGGTCGGCGTGCCGCGGCGGCCATATTGATAACGGGAGCGGTGGGCGAGAAAATCCTCCGCGCTCGGATAAAGCACCGTCGAGGCGTGATAGACCGGCGGGTTGACGAAGCCGTGGTAAGATTCCGGGTCGCGTCCGGCTGTGACCAATTTCGTCGCCGTGCGCCGCGCTTTCGGGCGCGTATCGTTGGTCTTGTCGTTCATTTCAGCTATCCCGTCTGCCTCGTCGCTGCCGCCACCGCGGGCCGGACACACAATCATCGGCCATAATCTCGGCATAGCACGCTCAACCCCTTGACCTCAAAGCGTGATCGTTCTCAGATGCGTGCCAATGGGCGACGAGCCTCAAGCGCGCCTCAAAATGGGGGCTTCCGGCGCGCGCCTCCTGCTGAAAGGCCTGGTCATGAAACGTTTTGCTACGGCGTTGGGCTTTGCAATGGGGCTGGCGATGCTGCTTGGCTTCGGCACGCAGGCGGCATTGGCGCAGACGCTCAAGGCGGTCCAGGACCGTGGCGAACTGCTATGTGGCGCCAATGGCACGCTGGCCGGCTTCGGCATGCCCGATCCGCAAGGCAATTGGGTGGGCTTCGACGTCGATTTCTGCCGCGCCATTGCGGCGGCGATATTTAACGACCCGACCAAGGTCAAATTCGTTCCCTTGACCGCGGCCGACCGCTTCACCGCGCTGCAATCCGGCGAGATCGATGTGTTGTCGCGCAACACCACTTGGACGATGTCACGCGATACCTCGCTCGGCATCGATTTCGCCGCTGTCAATTATTACGACGGCCAGGGCTTTATGGTGCGCAAATCGCTGAAAGTGAACTCCGCTTTGGAGCTCAATGACGCCGCCGTTTGCGTGCAGCAAGGCACCACGACCGAGCTCAATCTCGCCGACTACTTCCGTACCAATAACATGACGCTGAAGACGGTAACCTTCGCGACGGCCGACGAAGCGGTCAAGGCCTACGACTCCAGCCGCTGCGACTCTTACACCACCGATTCTTCTGCGCTTTACGGCGAACGGCTGCGGCTTGCCGATCCCGGCGCGCATATCGTGCTGCCGGAAATCATTTCCAAAGAGCCGCTCAGCCCGGCCGTGCGCCAGGGCGACGACACCTGGGAAGACATCGTGCGCTGGGTCCATTTCGCCATGGTCAATGCCGAAGAGCTTGGCGTGAACCAAAAGAACGTCGACGACATGCTCAAATCGACTGGGCCGGATGTCCGCCGCTTGCTTGGCGTCGAGGGCCAGTTCGGCACGCCCTTGGGGCTCTCCAACGATTGGGCCTATCGCATCATCAAAGCGGTTGGCAATTACGGCGAGAGTTTCGAACGCAATGTCGGTCAAGGCTCGCCACTCAAAATAGCGCGCGGTCTCAATGCGCTGTGGACCAAAGGCGGGTTGCAATACGGTCTGCCGGTGCGCTGAACGCCGTGCGCGCCCGCATCCGCCGGCGCGGGCTCGGCCTCGGGGCCGGCGATGACTGACGTCGTCCAACCACCGTCACGCCAGGCGCGGCGGTTCGGCAATATCGCGCTGCAAGCAGCTCTGGTCGCGGTCGTCGGCGGGATCGCCTACGCGGCCATCGTCAACGCGGCGCAAAATCTGGCGCATGCCCATATCGCGTCCGGTTTCGGCTTTTGGGACAATACCGCCGGCTTCGATATCAGCCAGACGCTGATTGCCTATTCCTCGAGCAGCTCGACATTCGGCCGCGCCTTCTGGGTCGGCCTTCTCAATACGCTGTTGGTCGCCGGTCTCGGCGTCGTGCTCGCGACCGTGCTCGGCTTCATCGTCGGATTGGCCCGGCTGTCGGGTAATTGGCTGGTCGCCAAGCTTGCCGGCGGCTATGTCGAATTGATCCGCAACGTGCCGCTGCTCCTGCAGATTTTGTTTTGGTACAACGCGGTGCTCAAAGCGCTGCCGGAATTGCGCGACAGCGTCGCGTTTTCGGGCGGCGTCATTCTCAACAATCGTGGGCTGTTTCTGCCTCGGCCGGAATTTACCGCGAGCTTTCGCTATGTGTTGATCGCGCTCTGCGCTGCGGTTGCCGCCGCGATCGCGCTCGCTGTCTGGGCGCGCCGCCGCCAGGAGCAAACCGGGCAGCGCCCGCCGCTGCTGTGGCTTGCGCTTGCTGTGATCATTGGCCTGCCGCTAGGGTTTACGCTGCTGACGGACATTCCGATTCGCTTCAGCTACCCGCAGCCGGGCCGCTTCAATGTGCTGGGCGGCATCGAAATTCTTCCGGAATTCGCGGCGCTCGTTGCGGCGCTGTCGATCTATACCGCGGCCTTCATCGCCGAGGTGGTGCGGGCCGGCGTGCTGGCGGTGTCGCCGGGCCAGACCGAGGCCGCGCAGGCCCTGGGCCTGCGACCCGGCATGACGCTGCGGCTGGTCGTGGTGCCGCAAGCGATGCGGGTGATCGTGCCGCCTCTGACCAGCCAATATCTCAACCTGATCAAGAACTCCTCGCTCGCGGTCGCCATCGGCTATCCCGACCTGGTGCAAGTCTTTGCCGGCAGCGTGCTCAACATCACAGGCCAAGCCGTCGAAGTGATTGCCATCACCATGGCGGTTTATCTCGCCATCAGTCTTGCGACCTCGCTCCTGATGAATCTTTACGGCCATGCCGTCGCTGTCGTGGAGCGCTGAAGAGGATGGCAGCGACCGCCGATCGCTTTTATCTCAGCACCGCAGCGGCGCAGCGGCTGCCACCGCCGCCGGCGCGCGCCGGCGCTATCGGCTGGCTGCGCGCCAATCTCCTGTCGTCGCCCGGCAATATCGCGCTGACGGTCATTTGCATCGTCGCCATTGTCTGGGTCGTGCCGCAGCTCTTGCGATTTTTCGTGTTCGATGCGGTGTGGTCGGGGGCCGATCGTTCGGCATGCCTCGCCTCGCCGGAAAATCCGACGCCCGGCGCGTGCTGGGCGTTTGTGCGCGTGTGGCTGAACTATTTCGTCTATGGGTTTTACCCCGCGGCCTTACGCTGGCGGGTGGATCTGTTCTTCGTGGCGCTGGCGTTCGGCATCGCTTGGTTGGCCTGGCTTGGGGCGCCGCGGCGCGACATCGGCGCATTTTATTTCTTCATCGTGCTGCCGATCCTTTCCTTTGTTCTGTTGAGCGGCGTGCCGATGCTCGGCCTCGCCCACGTCTCGACCTCGTTGTGGGGCGGGGTTCTCGTGACCATCGTCGTTGCCACGGTCGGCATCGTGGTGTCGCTGCCGTTGGGCATTCTGTGGGCGCTGGGGCGGCGGTCCGAAACCGCGGTGCTGCGCTTGTTCTCGGTGAGTTTCATCGAATTTGTCCGCGGCGTGCCGCTGATCACTGTTCTGTTCATGGCGAGCGTCATGCTGCCGCTGTTCGTGCCCGAGCGTTTCGCGCCGGATAAGCTGTTGCGCGCGCTGATCGGCGTTGCTCTGTTCGCGTCGGCCTATATGGCGGAAGTGGTGCGGGGAGGGCTCGTCGCGGTGCCGCGCGGCCAATACGAGGCGGCGCAAGCGCTCGGGCTGCCGTATTGGCGGATGATGGCGTTGATCATCCTGCCGCAGGCATTACGGGTGACGCTGCCGAATATCGTCAATACCTTCATCGGGCTGTTTAAGGACACCACGCTGGTATTCGTCGTCGGCATTTTCGATTTCCTGCGCACGATCGAGGCTGCGCGCGCCGATCCGCACTGGGCGACGCCGGTCACCAGCGTCACCGGCTACGCCTTCGCCGCGGTGTTCTATTTTTTGTGCTGCTACGGCATGTCGCGCTACGCGCACAACGTCGAGATGCGCTTGGCGCGCGCGCAGCGGCGCTGAAAGGGCTTTGATGCAACAGCGTCCGGACCAACCCCACACGCCGCGCGCCGGACCTGCGGTCGATATCGTCGGTCTGCACAAATGGTACGGTGAGTTTCACGTCTTGCGCGACATCAACCTGACCGTCGCACGCGGCGAGCGCATCGTGATCTGCGGTCCGTCGGGCGGCGGCAAGTCGACGCTGTTGCGCTGCATCAACCGGCTGGAAGACTGGCAGCGCGGCCGCATCGTCGTCGACGGTACCGAATTAACCGACGACCCCAAGCACATCGTCGCGGTGCGCCGCGACGTCGGCATGGTGTTTCAGCATTTCAATCTGTTTCCGCATCTCACCGTGCTGGAAAACTGCACGCTGGCGCCGATCTGGGTCCGGCGGATGCCGAAGAAGGCGGCCGAAGAGCTCGCCATGAGCTACTTGGCGCGCGTCAAATTCCCGAGCAGGCGCAAAAATATCCGGCGCGGCTGTCCGGCGGGCAACAGCAGCGGGTGGCCATCGCGCGGGCCTTGTGCATGAGCCCGAGCATCATGCTGTTCGACGAGCCGACGTCTGCGCTCGATCCGGAAATGGTGAAAGAGGTGCTCGACACCATGGTGGAACTCGCGTCGGACGGCATCACCATGCTGGTGGTGTCGCACGAAATGGGTTTCGCGCGTCAGGTCGCGGACCGCGTCATCCTGATGGCCGACGGGCAGATTGTCGAGATCAACGAGCCCAACGGCTTTTTCGACGCCCCGCAGCACGAACGCACCCGGCTGTTTCTGCGTCAAGTGCTACGCTGAGCGGGCGTGAATCATCTTCTTCACCAATACTACGGAATTACCGCGGTCCTATCGGAATTGAGAAGGTTACAGAGATGTAATCCCGCCAAAGCCCACCTGTCGAAAGTTTAACTTGTTTCATCGCTTGAGCGGTCTTTTAGTTCGACAAACGTGGGGCGCCGAGGAGGATCATATGCTCAAGCCTGCCGGGTTGAAAATCGTTCTGGCCGCGACGGCGTTTCTTGCTCTCGCCGGTTCGACCTTCGTCTATGCGCAGCAAGGATTCGGCGGCCACGGTTTCGGGTATCACGGTGATGGCGGTCCCGGCGGCGAGCATTGGCGTCGGCCGAGCGTCGCCGACGTGAACGCTTTCGCCGACGCGCGGATCGCCGCGCTAAAGGCAGGCCTTGAACTCACGCCCGACCAGACCAAGAACTGGCCGCCCTTCGAGCAAGCCCTTCGCGATAGGGTGCAGTTGCGAATCCAGCGCATGCAAGCCCGCGAGGCGCGCCAAGCTGCCGACCAACCGGCACCGGCGCCGACGTCGCCGTTCGATCGGCTGGCCCACCGCGCCGACGCCATGGCCAAAACCAGCG
>Ga0187887_10004686_pt1 | contig 10125 bp, 8 predicted proteins | sample June2016WEW_7_10_FD_132977 | JGI IMG/M metagenome (GOLD analysis project Ga0187887, IMG submission 132977) | Peatland microbial communities from SPRUCE experiment site at the Marcell Experimental Forest, Minnesota, USA - June2016WEW_7_10 | ecosystem: Environmental > Terrestrial > Soil > Wetlands... | reverse complement strand
GCCGCCGCGGCGGCAGCGGCAGCCTCTTGGGCGGCGTTTTGGCTCATCGCCGCAATGTCGTCGATCCGGCGTTTCACTGCGCCAAGCGATTCCGCGAGCGTTCTGGTCTGGGCTTCGATTGCCGCCAAGCGATTGCCGAGCGCCGGCGGGATCGTGGTGGGCTCTTGCCGTGGGGTCTGGATGGCTCGCTCAATCTTGTCGAGCCGCGCCGCAATGTCGTCACCGGCCGCGGGCGCCGGCACCGCCGGCGTGGACGTCGCCGCGGCAGATGGTGCGGCGGCTTCGCGCGACGGCGAGAAACCGCCGAACCAAAGTCCCGCCGAGACTGCGGCCAAGATCGCGATTACGGCCAGCGCTCCCAGGCCTGCAATGACCGGACGCGACTTCCATGGGCTTGCCGTTTGTCGGCCGGCTTGTTCATGCGTTTTATCGCCTTCGCCGGCGGGGCCGGTCGCGCCGACATCCGGAGCCGGCTTTTCGACTTCCGTCGCCTTCAATTCGATGGTCGGCGGCCGCCGGCCTGCTGTGCCGTCAGACTCGCTCGTCATCGTGGCCTCAATGCGAGTTCGCTGATCACGCCTTCACCGAATCATAGTCATGAGAAACCCGGCCGGCTGGTGACGGCATAGTACGCGGCGGAGGTAGCGGCAACATGGCCGCACATGGCCAACAGGCCCGATTAAGGCGGCGAACGCCGCATCTTCAATGGCAAAGTTCGAGCAAACCGGCTTCGTCCGGCCGTGCCGCGATGCGGACTGTGGCGGCTCCCGCGCGGCTGAGCGGCTCCGCGACCCGGGCGGAAAGACAAATGTGCACCGGCGTCATGAGCGCTACCTCAAGCAGGCCGGAATTGCGCGCCGCTTCGAGATAGGCTTCGGCACTGCGGCGCGAGAAATGCAAGACGCCATCGATCCCGGTCGCCAAGGCGGCGGCGGCTTGACGCGGCAGCGTCTGCGTCGCGACGGCGCGATAGACCATCACGGTCTCAACGGCGAAATCCTGCGCCCGCAGCAGGCCCGCGAGATCGCCGGAGCGCTCCTCGCCGGCCAGATAAAGCAGCCGCGCCTGCGGCTTGAGCCGCGCGGCGACGAGCTTTGCCAGATCCGTCACATTGCCGCCGGCGGAGGTGACGTCGCCGAAGCCCACCTCGCGCATGGCTTGCGCCGTTCGCTCGCCGACCGTGAACACCGCGACATCGCGCAAGGCGTCGCGCCGGTGCTGCGCGGCGATGGCGCGCACCGCATTGGCGCTGGTCAGCAAAATCGCCGTCCAAGGTCCGGCGCCGAGATCGGCATCGGGGAGAATCTCGATTTCGAGGAGCGGCGCAATGACCGGCTCGTGGCCGCGGGCGCGCAAAGCGGCTGCGGTGCGCGCTGAATCGGCTTCCGGGCGGGTGAGGAGGATGCGCACCGTTCAATGCTCGAAAAAGCTTGGGTCGGCGCGGCTCTTGAGTTCGCGCCCTGCGTCGGCGCCGAGCGCCGCGGCATCGGCGCGGCGGCCTTGCCGCGAAACCTCCAGCGCTTCACTGCCGTCGGTTTTTGCGATCATGCCGCGAAAGCTGATGACATCGCCGTTGAGCCGGGCGTGGCCGGCAATCGGCGTGCGGCAGGAGCCGTCGAGCACCGCGAGAAAGGCCCGTTCGGCGGCGAGGGCTGCCGCGGTATCGGCATGGTCGAGGAGGGCGACAAGCGCGCGGGTCTTGGCGTCGTCAGTCCGTGTTTCGATGCCGATCGCGCCTTGGCCGACCGCCGGCAGAAACTCGTCGATGTCGAACACCATGGTCGCCGCGGCAAACAGCCCGAGCCGCTTTAATCCGGCGACCGCCAGCAGCGTCGCTTCGACCTCTCCGGCCTCGACCTTACGCAGCCGCGTTTCGACATTGCCGCGCAGCGGCGCGATGGCGAGGTCCGGCCGCAGGTGCTTGATCAAGGCCTGCCGCCGCAGTGACGCGGTGCCGACGACGGCCCCCTGGGGCAGGTCGCGCCAGGTTTTGGCGCTCCGCCCGATAAAGGCGTCGCGCGGATCCTCGCGCGGCAGAAAGGCAGACAGCACCAAGCCCTCCGGCAGCACGGTCGGCATGTCCTTCGATGAATGCACGGCGAGATCGATGGCGCCGGACAGCAAGGCCTCCTCGATTTCCTTGGTGAAGAGGCCCTTGCCGCCGAGGTCGGCCAGCGGCCGGTCCTGGATCATGTCGCCGCTGGTGCGGATGATTTTGAGCTCGATCTCTTCCAAACCGAGGCCGCAAGCCTTGGCGAGGCGGGCTTGCACCTCGCGGGCCTGGACCAGCGCCAAAGGCGAGCCGCGCGAGCCGATGCGCAGAGGAGAGCTTGCGGTGGAGGATTGTGTCATCGGACCTTCAAATGCTACGCCGGATTCGTAGCCATATAATACACCGATGGTCATCCTCGGCATCGAAACAACCTGCGACGAGACGGCCGCGGCCGTGGTCAGGCGCACCTCGGACGGCCGGGGGCGGATCCTTTCCAATGTCGTGCTGTCGCAGATCAGCGAGCATGCCGAATTCGGCGGCGTGGTGCCCGAGATCGCCGCCCGCGCCCATGTCGAGGCACTCGATTACATCATCGCCAAGGCGATGGAGGAGGCGAAAGCCTCGTTCCGGGCGCTGGACGGAGTCGCCGCCGCCGCCGGACCGGGCCTGATCGGCGGCGTCATTGTCGGGCTGACGACGGCCAAGGCGATCGCGCTCGCCCACGACAAGCCGCTGATGGCAGTGAATCATCTGGAAGGCCATGCGCTCACGCCACGGCTCACCGATGGGGTGCCGTTTCCCTATTGCCTGTTTCTGGCGTCCGGCGGCCATACCCAGATCCTGGGCGTGCGCGGTGTCGGCGACTACGTAAAGTTCGGCGGGACGCTCGACGACGCCATCGGCGAGGCCTTCGATAAGACCGCGAAATTGCTCGGCCTCGGCTATCCCGGCGGCCCGCTGGTCGAAAAGGAAGCGGCGCAGGGCGATCCGCAACGTTTTGCGTTGCCGCGGCGGATGAGCGGGCGGCGCGATGCCGATTTTTCCCTTTCGGGACTGAAAACCGCGTTGCGCCTTGAGGCGGAAAAGATTGCGCCGCTCTCGGACCAGGACGTCGCCGACCTTTGCGCCTCGTTCCAGCAGGCAGTCGTCGATGTCGTCAAGGACCGGCTGCGCAACGGACTGCGCATGTTCCGGCTGCGCATCGGTCCGCCCCATGCGCTGGTCTGTGCCGGCGGGGTCGCCGCCAACCAGGCGATCCGCAAGGTTCTCCACCGTGTCGCCTTCGAAATCGGCGCCGAACTGGTGGCGCCGCCGCCGGCGCTGTGTACCGACAACGGCGCCATGATCGCTTGGGCCGGCGCCGAGCGGCTTGCGCTGGGCCTCACCGATCCGCTCGACTTCGCGCCGCGCGCCCGCTGGCCGCTTGAGGAGATCGGCAAGGCGGCGGCGGAAAAGACATCGGCGCACTAGCGTGCTGTCGTCGTCATTCTGGGCCCCTCGTTTCGCTCGCCCCGGGAATGACGCTACTGCTCGAACCGCGCGATGAACCAGCGCAGCACGCGCATCCAGATTTCGTCCTTGCCGACGGTGTCCTCGATGCCGTGTTCGAGATTGGGGTTGTCGTTGACCTCCATGACGACGATGCCGTGCTCGGTCTGCTTGAGGTCGACGCCGTAAAGGCCGTCGCCGATCGGCCGCGCCGCGCGGACCGCGATGTCGATCACCTCTGCCGGCGCGGCATCGAGGTCGAAGGCGCAAAAACCGCCCTCGTGCGAGGAGCCATCGGGCCGGTATTTCACCACCTGCCAATGGCCGCGCGCCATGCGGTATTGGCACACGAACAGCGGCTCGCCGGCCAGCACGCCGACGCGCCAATCGAAAGTGGTCGGCAAGAATTTCTGCGCCAGCAACAGGTCGGTCTCTTCGAACAATTCGTCGCAATTGCGCTTGAAATCGGCCACCGACTCGATCTTGTGCACGCCGCGCGAGAACGAGCCGTCGGGAATCTTCAACACCAGCGGCAAGCCGAGCTCGTCGATCGCTTTCGAAAGGTCGGTATCCTCGGCGATGATCACGGTCGGCGGCGTCGGCACCTGATTTTGCTGCAACAGCTCCATCAAGAACACTTTATTGGTGCAACGGATCATCGAAATCGGGTCGTCGATGACCGGCATGCCCTCCTGCCAGGCGCGCCGCGCGAAACGGTAGGTGTGATTGTCGATCGAGGTGGTCTCGCGGATGAACAAACCGTCGAACTCCGCGAGCTCGGCCAATTGCCGCTTGGTGATCGGCTCGACGTCGACCGACATCTTCTCCGCGATGCGGGCAAAATGCTTGATCGAGGCCGCCGACGACGGCGCGGTCTTTTCGTTTGGATCGTACAGCACCGCGAGATCGTATTTGGCGACCGAGCGCGCTTTGGGATCTCGCCATTCGCGCCTGGTGTGGTTGTGCAGCGACTGGCGGAAGAACTCGGCCTCGCCGTTGGCGAGCCGGGTGATGTTGCGCGGGCGGATGCGGTCGATGGAAAGCCGATTGCCGGGCTCCACGGTCACTTCGAGGGCCGGGCAGCGGAACAAGTCGAACAACAGGCGGCCGAATGCTTCGAAGCGGGTATCTCGCGCCAGCCCGAAACAGACCAAAAGCTTGATCTCGCCGTCGGGCTGGTAATCGGCGCGCCGGGCGCAGCGATTGAGCTCCTCCTCAAGGTCGGGCAGCGCGTATTCGTAGAGCTTCTGCTCGCGCAGCTCCAGCATGGTCTCGACCGTCGGCACCACGCGGTGGCCGCGTGCTTCTGCAAGCAGCGACGCATAGTAGCCCTTGGACTGGTAGGCGTAAGAGCGGGCGAGATTGACGAGCTTCGGCCGCCCGACGTCGAACAGGCGCGGCCGCGCCAAATATTCGCTGGTGCTGATGACCTTGTGCGGGGTCTCGGCGTTCGGAAGATCGCGGGCCTGATCGACAAGGATGACCCAGCCGGTCATGGATGGGCCTCTGTCCGGCCGCAGCCAGGATGTGACCCGGTGTGCAGGTCAGTGTACAGGTCAGCCTGCAAGTCAGTCTGTGAGACGGGGCCGATCATGCTTTCAAAATCAGGCGCGGCGCGACTCGTCATAGCCCGAATCAAAACGATTGGCGACCGCGCCGAGGGCGATGTCCACCGTGAAAGCCGACTCGCGGCGCGAAGTCAGGCCGGTTTAGTGCGCCCAAGCGGCTTCGATTGCGCGCCGAGCGGTTTCTCGAAGCGTAGCGCGTCGCCGCGGTCGTCATAATAGTCGCGATGCCTGCCGAACAGCCGGTAACCGGATTTTTCGTAACGTGCGATCGCCCGGCCGTTGTGCTCGTGGACTTCAAGCCGCATCACCCGGCGCCCGCGCCGCCGCGCGGCGTTCTCCGCCGCCGCGAGCAGGAGCGGCCCGACGCCCCGGTTGCCGCTTCGGGGCTCAACGGCGATGGAATAGAGCCGGGCATGGCGTGAGCGCGGCGGAAAAAGGACGAGTGCATACCCCGCGAGCTTGCCGTCAGCTTCCGCCACCGTCACTTGCGCGCCCGGCGCGGCAAGGAAATGGCGAAAGCTGCGCCGCGACAGGATATTGCTTCTAAAGACGGCCTGCTCGATGGCAATAAGCGCATCAATATCGCCGATCCGGCCGCGGCGGAGTTTTGCCGCCGGGGACGACCGCGACAATCTCTTCACCGCGCGTGCTCCCGCGGCTGTCCGCGTTCGATTTGCGCGATCATGGTTTCAAGCCGCTCCAGCCGGTCGGCTTCGCCGGGCGGCTTGTCCCAGCGCAGCCGGTTGATGCGGGGAAATCGCATCGCCAGCCCGGATTTGTGCCGGGTCGAGCGTTGCAGTCCCTCGAACGCGACTTCGAGAACCAATCCCTGATCGGCGGCATGCACGACCTCACGTACCGGACCGAAGCGTTCGGTGGTGTGGCGCCGAACGAAGCGGTCGATCTGCAACAACTCCTCGTCAGTAAAGCCGAAATAGGCCTTGCCGACGGGTACTAATTCTTCCCCCTCATCACCACGCGTCCAGACGCCGAAGGTGTAGTCGGAGTAATAGGACGAGCGTTTGCCGTGGCCGCGTTGGGCGTACATCAGTACCGCGTCGATGATGAACGGATCGCGCTTCCATTTCCACCACGGCCCCTTCGGCCGGCCGGGCAGATAAAGCGCATCGCGCCGCTTGAGCATGACGCCTTCGACCGCCGCGGCGTCGGCGCCGGCGCCGGCCGCCGTCGGATCCTTGCGCGCGGTGGTAAGTTCGTCCCAAGTGGTGAAGGAAACGAGAGGAGACAAGTCGACCCGCTTGTCCGCAAGCCGCGCGACAAATTCTTCCAGCCGCTGCCGGCGTTCGGCAAAGGGCCGCCCGCGCAAATCCTCATCGCCCTCGGCAAGCAGATCGTAGGCGCGCAGATGCGCGGGGAATTCGGCGACCAGCTTTGGCGTGACGGATTTGCGATTAAGCCTTTGCTGCAGCACGTTGAACGATTGCACGCGGCGATCGCGCATGATCAATAATTCACCGTCGATGGCGCCGGGCAGGTGCAAAGCGTCAAGAAGATCGGGAAAGCTTTTGGAAATGTCCTCGCCGCTGCGCGAATAGAGCCGGGCGAGCGGGGGCGCGGCGACCGCCTGCACGCGAATGCCGTCCCATTTCCATTCGGCGATGAAATTGCCGGCGTCGAGGTTTTGCAGATCGGCGTCGTCGAGCGCATGCGCTAGCATCGGCGGCCGGAACGGCACCGGATCGACGCTCACCGGTTTCTCGGCTTTGCCTTCGAGCCAGTCGAACAGCGCGCCATAGGGCGGCGCGAGGCCGGGCCACAGCAATTCGATGTCCTGCGCATCCTTGTCGGCGAGGGCTGCGGCGGCGGCCTTGGCGAGGCGTGCCGAGACGCCGACGCGCAAGCCGCCGGTCACCAGCTTGATCAACGCCCAGCGGCCGGTCTCGTCGAGCGCGTCGAGCCAGCGCGCGAGCTGTGCCGGCAATTGCGTCTTGCCGAGCGTCGACAGGGTTTCGACGACGGTGGTGAGATTTGGCTCTCCAGCCCCCCTCGCGGGGGAGGCTGAAGCGGCGACCGGCCACATCAGCGCGACGGTCTCGGAGAGGTCGCCGACGTAATCGTAGGACAGCGCGAACAGCACCGGGTCGGCGCGTTCGGCGATCAGGCTGCGGATGAGCCCCGCTTTGGCATGCGGGAAGCTGAGCGCGCCGGTGAGCGCTGCCAGCGCCCAGCCACGCTCGGGATCGCCGGTCGAGCGGAAATAATCCCTCAGCAGCCGCAGTTTGTTGTTGCGGCCGGGTTCATAGGCGAGACGGTCGAGAAGTTCGGCAAAACGGTTCATGGCTCGGCGCTACCGTCGGCCGGCACCGGCGTTGCGGCGTCCTCGTCCTCTTCGCCATAGCCAACGATGTCGAGCGGCCGCGCTTTAAGCCCACGGGTCGTGCACCAATGCACCAGTGCATCCTCCTGGCCGTGGGTGACCCAGATTTCGCCGGCGCCGGTGGCAGCGATGGTGGCGGTAAGGCCGTCCCAATCGGCGTGATCGGAAATCACGAGCGGCAGCTGGACGCCGTGCTGGCGGGCGCGGGCGCGTATCCGCATCCAGCCGGAGGCGAAGGTGGTGACTGGATCGGGAAACCGCCGCGCCCAGATATCGGTCAGCGCCGAGGGCGGGCAGAGCGTGATGGTGCCGGCGAGCTCCTCTTTGCTGGCGCCGCGCACCGCGCGCAATTCGCCGAGCGCGATGCCGCGGCTTTCGTAGTAGCGCGTGATGCTTTCCATCGCGCCATGGAGAAAGATCGGAGCGTGGTGACCGGACTGGCGCAAGAGCGCGATCACGCGCTGTGCCTTGCCAAGCGAATAGGCGCCGACCAAGTGTGCGCGCTCGGGAAACACTGCAACCGAATGCAGAAGTTTTGCGATCTCGCCTAAGGGATCGCCGTGGCGGAACACCGGCAAAGCAAATGTCGCCTCAGTGATGAAGACGTCGCAAGGCACGAGCTCAAACGGCACGCAGGTCGGATCGGCGACATTCTTGTAATCGCCGGAAGCGACGATGCACAGCCCATAGGCTTTGACCGCGATCTGGGCCGAGCCGAGTACATGGCCGGCGGGATAGAAGGTGACGTTCACGCCGCCGAGGTCCAAGCTTTCGCCGTAGCTTACGCTCTGGGTCGTGCCGGCGAAATTCTCGCCGTAGCGCAACCGCATCAGGTCGAGCGTCTCCTGTGTCGCCAGCACCGCGCCGTGGCCCGCGCGGGCATGATCGGAATGGGCGTGGGTAATCACCGCCCGCTCGACCGGCCGAGTCGGGTCGATATAAAAGCCGCCGAGCTTGCAGCAGACGCCGGCCGGCATCGGCATCAGGATGTCTTCAGGACGCATCGCGAGTCATAAGTAAGCATTCTTCATTGCGGCGCGAGCGCACGATGACCGATACCGGCCCGCTGTTCGTTTCCTCCGGCGATCTTATCGCCGACCGCCGCTACACTTCAGCGCTGGAGCTGGCCGGGCGCGGCGATTTTGCCGCCGCCGCCGATGTTCTAGAGCAGACCGTCGAGCTTGTGCCCCGTTTCGCCACGGCCTGGTTCGCGCTCGGCGCCATCCGCGATCGGCTCGGCGACCCCGACGGCGCCATCGCGGCATTCGCGGAGGCCCGCGATGCCGACCCCGAGGACTATCACGGCGCGCGCTTGCAACTGGCCCGGCTCGGCTCGGGCGAAGCCACACCGCGCATGACCGAAACCTATGTGCGCCGCTTGTTCGACCAATATGCCGCCCGCTATGACGTGGCGCTCACCGATCATCTGCATTATCGCGGCCCGGCGATCCTGCGCGAGGCGGTCGAGACCGTGATGCGCGCCGCCGGGCGACCGCTGCATTTTGGTGCCGTGCTCGATCTCGGCTGCGGCACCGGGCTTGGCGGCGCCGCCTTCCGTTCCATCGCCGACCGGCTGGTCGGTGTCGATCTGGCGCCGGCGATGATCGCGCAGGCGGCGGCGAAAGGCATCTACGATCGCCTGGTGAGCGCCGAGCTTGCGGATTTCCTCTCGGCCGAAGCTGCGGCGGCGGCGCGCTATCAGCTCGTGCTTGCCGCCGACGTCTTCGTCTACGTCAACGATGTCGCGCCGGTCATCGCGGCCGCCGCGCGTGTGTTGGCGCCGGACGGCCTGTTGGCCTGCACCTTCGAAACCCATGCCGGCGACGGCATAAAGCTCCTGCCGACGCTGCGCTTTGCCTATTGCGAAGCCTATCTGCGCACGGCGATTGAGGCAGCGGGATTGACGCCGCTCATGCTGGCCGAGGCTTCGGTGCGGACCGAAAAGGGAGTGCCGGTCCGCGGTCTGGTGCTGGTCGCAGGCTCATCCGCGCCAGAAACGCGGAACCATCAAGCATAGTCCTTGATGCTCGCCGCCACTGAATCGGCCACGTGTTCCTTGGTGATGATGCCTTTTACATCGGCATCGGTCGGCACGCCTCGGCCGGCGACGACCACCGCCATGGTCCCGCCGCGCCGCCACATCCGCTTGATCACCTCAAACGCGATATCGTCCTCCCGCGCGATGGTGAAATCGCGCTGCGCCACGTCGCCCAGCGTCACGCCGGTATAGGCGTCTTCGAGGCCGCGCCGCAGCGCGGTGTTGACGCGCAACACGCCGAAGATCCGATTGTTGCGGATGACGACGACGTGCTTCATGCCGCCTTGATGCTCGGGCTGGCGCAGAAAGGAATCGAAATCGGATTCGGCCGGCAATACCAGGACGTCCTTGTCCATGATCTCGTTGGCGTGGCGCACCAGGAACATGTTGGCATGGAGCGCCTTGGGGATCAGATGCCGCCGCGCCACGAGCTTGATGGTGTAGATGTTTTCCCGCGTCAGCACGCGCCGCACGCCGATGGCGAGCGCGACCGCGAGGATCATCGGCATGACCAGCCCGTAATCGCGGGTCATTTCGAAAATCATGGTGACGGCGGTCATCGCGGCGCCGGTGCCGCCGGCCACCATCGCCGCCATGCCGACGATGGCGAAATTCGCTGTATTGGCTTCGCTCAGCGGATGGATCGCGCTGACCAACAGGCCGAAGGCGCCGCCCAGCGTCGCGCCCATGTAGAGCGACG
>Ga0187887_10004685_pt1 | contig 10126 bp, 10 predicted proteins | sample June2016WEW_7_10_FD_132977 | JGI IMG/M metagenome (GOLD analysis project Ga0187887, IMG submission 132977) | Peatland microbial communities from SPRUCE experiment site at the Marcell Experimental Forest, Minnesota, USA - June2016WEW_7_10 | ecosystem: Environmental > Terrestrial > Soil >... | reverse complement strand
GAGTTCCTCGACGCTCACCAGATCCTTGCAGGTTCCCGCGTGCTTGGTGAGTTCGGCCATGCGCTTACGGCGGTTGAATTCCTGGATGGCCGTGACGATTGCTTCGCGCTTCGTCTTTGCCTTAGTAAATCGAATAGCGTCTGCAAGGTCACTATCGGGAATATTAACGGTGGTCTTCATGATTCCATTTTATAGTCATAGATATTCCCTGTCAATGACGACGGGAATACTGTGGCCCGCGTTCGGCTTTACTGGCTCGCCCGATAGCCGACGCTCGCGACAGGCCGGTTTGGGTCGACAGGGTGAATTCGCCGGCGATCCCAATCGGGTCGTGCGCCAGCCGGCGACCTTGAGACATTCCGCTTCATCAATGGAGCGCTCCAGAGTGGCCATTCAATAACCGTCAGACTCGGCAGAATCGAAGACACGACGATGATTAGTGAGGCATTATGCACTCCAGTCATGTCTTTCGTAGAACAGCAACCTGTGCCGCACGATGCGTTACTCAAGACGTATCGTGGTGGCGAGCGTCCCGAACTCTGGGGTCAGCACGGGGATTGTTTCTCTGTTCAGGTGAATCGAGTCGTGACTTTGGCTCAGTGGGTTTTTGCGTTCTACACTTCACCCGTGTTTCGACTCGAACGAGTCATCTTGCATGTCTTAGCCCGAGCGCCGTCGAACGATCAGCAGGCACAGGATGTCGCGGAAGGCCGGGGCGAGACGTTTGCGGTGTGGATGGTGGGCGCACGCACGAAGGATCAGCTATTGATGTGCGATCGGTACGGTAAGACGCGCTCATGGTTCCGAGTAACGCCCCAGCCGTCGGGCGGAACGATGCTGCAGTTCGGCTCAGCGGTGGCCGCGCGCGGTGGCGCGACCGGCGGGACCCGTATGAGCGGCGGATTCAAGGTCTTGCTAGGGCTCCACAAGGTCTATTCAAAACTGTTGATCGGCGCGGCGAAGCACCGCGCTATGTCAAGGCATGACCTAAGGCCCTAATCGGGGGCCCCAAGTGAGCGGTCCAGCGTAACCGCCGGCGTGGTACGTCACGGCGTGGATTTGCCGAATAGCTGCCGTTTGCGGATGGCTCCTAAGGGTCGCCAGCGGAATCTCGCGGGGCCACCAGGGTTGCAGCGTCCGGCTTTTCGGCCTCGATAACCGAAATGGAATCGCGAGCGGCAGCCGCGGGTCGCGTGCAGCCCTCTACCTAGCTTAGGGGCCGGGCGCCGAACCGTGAGGCTGTTCTTGCTCGTGCCCGCTCGGCCTCTATTTCACGGTCCCGAGGTTCCGCTGTGGTGACTAATGCACCAATCAGTGCGCGGGCCGACGCTGCAACTTCATCGACGGCGTGATCAAAAGCAGCGCGGTTGGCCCGTGACGGACTGTTAAACCCGCTGAGTTTCCTAACGAATTGAAGTGACGCAGATCGAATCTCTTGCTCTGTCGCGGGTGGCCTGAAATTAAAGAGAGTCTTGATGCTCCTGCACACGGCCGTCGCCTCCATCAGCATATTGAGATGCCTTTTGTAGCGCGCTGATTAGCCGCACGCAACACCCAAATAGCTGCCGGCCGCCAATGTCTCTGATGGATCGAGAATACGCGTTGGGCGTCGCCGCTGACGCCGTGGACTCCACCCGGCCAGAAGGGGGCCGACAGAATCGTCAATTGCTGGCCTGATAGCGGCTCGCCGCGGCCAATCGGCCCGTCTCGACCACGAGGAGCGCGTTCGATTGCCGAAGTTCATGTAGAACCAAGCACACACGCAGTCATGGCTCGGATCTCATCGATCACCTCGACAAATCCCAGCTCGCGCCGGATCTTCGATGTGTCGTACGCGATGTCCTGATCGAAGTTCCTTCCAGCTTGGTCGGCGACAATTACCTGTCGGTCTGGCAGCCGATCGAGGCGCTCAGCCATCGTCGGAGTATGAGCTTCGCCCAAGTTGAAGACATTGTTAGCCGCCCGCGGATCGACAACAGCGAGCGTGATCGCTTCGGCGACGTTTTCAACGTTGCCGTGGGTCCATCGCCATTGCGGCTGACGACGAAACCCGTACACAGTGGCGAGATCGGCGTTCTCGTCTGGACCGTACACCTTCGGCAGCCGCAGGACCGTACCCGGAAGATCGCCGCGACTGAGAACGGCTCGCTCGACGAGAATCTTGTCATACCAATAATTGAGTTCATCCGCCGATGTCGCGGAACCGCGATACGGGAATAGGTGATCCCGGAGTGGCGCGTTCTCCGTGAGCGGCGTGGGTTCGACCGGACCCGGCTCCGTTCCTGCAAATCGGCCGTAAGCCCGATACACGTCGCCACTCGATAGCACCACGATACGGGCAGCGTGGCCAGCGAAAGTATCCATTGCGACCTCGGCGTCCCGTTCACCCATCGCGATCATGTGTAGTACGACATCCGGCGCAAATCGCTGAGCGGCAAGGGGCACGCGAAGAACGGGAATGCCAGCCGACTCGTCCGTGATCCGCCGGACGGTTCCCGGGAGTACCGCCCGATGAACTCCGCGATGCAACACCGCGATGTCCCATCCGCGAACGTGCAGTCGCCGAACCACGTGTGGCCCGATGACCCGGGTTCCCCCAATAATCAAGCAGCGCATCCGCCAGAGGTTATAGGCTTGGCCCGTTGTTTAGAAGGTTCGGTATCAGCGCGTGACCCTCCGGTACGACGAATGTCTAGCGCCCGAGAGCAGCCGCTCGAAGCCGGCCAGGACCTGACGCTGAAGACGCAATTCTGCTTGCCGCACACCAGCCGTTCGTCTGCTTGCGTCCGCGGGCCTCATCGCGTGTCAGACTAGTGTGCTCGTGCCCCGCCACCTCTGACGGGCGGTGGCGGGGTTGTGCAATCGGCGGCTATTTATATTCCTTCATTCCTTTGAAGGTGGCGTAGATTGCCATAGCGTGCCCAAGCCCGAGGCCGTGGTCTCTCTTGAGCCAGCCAACAATCTCCATAGCCTTGACGTCCGGCTTCAGCAAACCTTTCTTCTCGGCAAGGTTCTTGAAGTCCTCGGGTGTTTTCCCTGTGTCTGATTTGATGTTGTCGATGTATGCCTGAAATGAAATGGTTCCCCCTCATGCCGCTGTAACACAGTTAACCATCCACGGAATGTCGAACTTATCGGTACACATCCCGAACCCAGGCGACCAGAACGTCTTCTGGAACTCCATCTGCACTTTCCCGTCTTTGGACAAACCTTTGAAAAGTCGCTCTGCCTCCGCTGCATCCTTCACCTGAATTGATACGCAAAAGCCCGTAGGCTGCACCTTTTTTCCCTGTGGGTGGTCCGCCCCCATCAGGTTCGCGCCGCCTGGCATCTCCAGGCTCGCGTGCATGATCTTGCCTTTCATTTCAGTCGGCACCGTGTCCCCCATCGGGGATTCTCCCTGAGTCATCATCATCGTGATCTTTCCGCCGAGGGTTTCCGCGTAGAACTGGAAAGCGGCTTCGCAATTTCCACTGAAGTTCAGATGGGTAGTGACTTGCATTGGTCGTGTCTCCTTCGATCTATCGACAAAACGGAAAGAGTGCACGCAGGCGCTCGTCCCGCAAATAGAGTCCACCCCAGGCAATGAGCCCAAAGTAGACGCCAAACAGAATCGAACTGAACAAGGGATCTTCAATCCGAATCTTGCTTGCTACCGCACCCCCGTAAAACCCTGTCAGGAGTACGGCGCCAAAAATGGCGGTCCGGGGGACGGCGTACAGAATCGTGCATAGCAGAGCGATGACGCCGATGGGTCGAATCGCACCCACCGGGTACCCAATATTCGTAGTCGCATCCACCACGTGAGATTCGAGAGCCAGCTTCCCGCCGGCGTCGAACAGCATGAATAAAATCGTGAGAATGCTTAAAGCCCAACCGATGCGCACCCGAGTTTTCCCTGTGGTTGGGAGCTCGGTAGCCGCTGACGCTGCCGTGCCTGTCAAAGTGTTCATATTGGCCCCTTCTTGCTCCCTTTGGAACTAGACGGTACAGTACCCTACGGAAAATCGCTAATCGTGTCAAGTACCGGACCGTCTAGTTCCATATAGTAGGGCAATTGGCTATGAAAGAAGTCTCTGCAACTCAATCGGATCGGAAACACAAGGCCATGGTGGACGCCGCCAGAAGCTTGTTTCTCAAGCAAGGTTACGACGGAACCAGCATGGAGGAGATTGCAGTCAAGGCCGCCGTGTCTAAACAGACGGTCTACAAGCACTTTGCGGATAAAAAGCGTCTATTTGAGGAAATTGTACTAGCGACGACCAGCCAGGTGGATCGGGTAGTGGGTCTGGTAGCCGGCCCGTTGGTCGAAACACTAGACTTGAAGAAGGATCTCACTCTCTTGGGCCGGCAGTTCATCGCGGCGCTTATGGACCCGCGTCTGCTACGCCTGCGTAGATTAATTATTGCCAATGCGGACCGAATGCCAGAACTCGGCCGAACTTGGTATGAGCAAGGATTCGAGCGAGTGCTGGGCACGCTCGCCACCAGTTTTGCAGCGCTATCTAAGCGTCGTCTGCTGTCGCTCGAGGACCCCCTCCTCGCGGCCCACCACTTCGTTGGTTTGCTCCTCTGGATTCCAGTGAATCAGGCAATGTTCACCGGGAACGATGAGCCCTATACAAAGGCCGAACTGGATCGCTACGCCGATGCAGCGGTGAACGCGTTTTTGGCTGCCTACAGTGCACGAGCCAACGTCGCTGTGAAATCTCCTCGCTGACCGCCCCTGCTACGTGCCCAATTGGTCGCCCCCATAGCAGTCACTCACCACGGGCAGGTGTGGGTCGATCCCGGTCGGTGAATTCGGGCCGCTGGATCGGCCCAATGACCGCTTCCGCGAAGAGCATCCCGCGACCCGTAGGACGGATATTGACTCGCAGTCGTCGCAAAGATAGCGTTTCCAGTTTCAAATCTCTAAAAAGACATGGGGAGAGAAAATTGCGACCGATCACGTTTCCTTCAGTCGTTACTGTCTTTTTTCTTATCGGTAGCGCAAGTTATGCCCAGGATGCAGCCGTATGGTCAGGCACCTGGAACCTCGACACCGGGAAATCGAGTTGCGTGGGAACAGCTAGCGCGGCGTCCAGCACTGCGGTGATAACAGAAGAGTCGGGCCGAACGCATCAGATCGTCGATTTCAAAGGCACCGACGGGACCAATACGCACTTGGATTTCACCGTGGCTCCAGATGGCAACTCGGTGCCGGTTTCTGGCGCACCCGACTACGTGGACACGGTCAAGATGACAGAGCCGAAACCCGGTCACCGGCACCTTGTTTTCAGCAAGGCCGGGAAGCGCGTCGAGTGGGATAAGTTCGTTATGGGGAAGGACGGCAAGCACCTATACGTTAGGCTGGCTGGCATCGATGCGGGCAAGTCCTGGAAGTGCCGCGGTGTGTCTGTGCGGCAGTAGAAGGAACAATCTGCCGCGCACCTAGTGGCTCGTCCACTCTCGTGGCTTCTGCGTCGGTAGAGCTTTCGCCGGGCATCCGCTCCCCGCATTTCGAGCATTGCGGCTCACGATATCGAAGAAAGGACGCCATTGGTGCGCCGGTGCGTGAGTGGAGCATTGAGCTTGACCAAAAATGGCCTGCTTCCCGATAGCTGACGGTCGCCGAGGTCAGCAACGGGTCGGGAGGCGACGGACGGCGCCTCGATATCGCCGACGATCTCAGGTCGAGGCCAATTTCCGACGTTCATGGTAGAGAAATGCATGCCTCAAAGCAGTCATCGCAGCTTGAACGAAACTTACGCTGATACGGCTACGACCTACGACCCACGATAGATTCGCCCTCGATTTTCACCGTAGGCCATTAACTGAGATATGCCAGCTTACCAACGATAAGCCCGGGATGCCCAAGCCGAAAGCTGCAAGAGATAACTTCCGCTCGTCTGCTGTCATGCCCGCCAACGGGAAGGGAGGATTCACGCGCGGCGCGCGCCCGTAACGCGCCGTAAATCTCCTAACTAGTGCGACCAGCAGCCAGTACTGCAATACGATTGCAAAACATAGCGTGAGAATGGCTGGTTGCGGGGCCATCGCAGGGCCTGCCGACAGTGCAAACCACACCAGGGCGAAAGTGCCAAGATGTATCAAGCACGCATACAGCGCCGAAGCCGTAGGCACGGGCGCTAAAGACACGCTCAACGGCACAAGCTGGCACAGCATAACAAGCAAAAAAGCATTGTCTCTGGGGGTCACGTGCGTATTTACCGGAAGCCCACTCGCAGAACTGGTTGGACATATTAGCAGCTTACAATAGGCTGCCCGATTGCTGACGGTGGCGAGAGACCGGATGGGATCGTACTCGGACATCGAAGCGATCAGGCCGGCGCGACACATCCCCAGCCCACTCAATTCGCGATTCAAATTGTGTTGTTTTTTCAGTGGGATATATATCTATACCCTCACATCGTGTTAGGCCGCCGGAGATTTCACCTCATACGGAGGCCGGGAGGCGTGCAGGCGTTTTCCGGATCGTGGGAGACATGGATGTCTCCCCCGAAGCCTCCATGGAAGGATTCACGGCGTTCCGGAAAATGCCTGCACGTCTCCCGGCCGGCGCCCGCGGAGCAATCTCCCCACCTAAAGCCGGCTTAGTCCCCCAGGTTGATCCAGGCAGACTTGGTCTGTGTGTACGAGATCAGGCTCTCCACACACTTGTCGCGCCCTTGGCCGGACTGCTTGTAGCCTCCGAACGGCTGCGTCATGTCCCCGTGGTCGAAGCAGTTCACCCAGATCACCCCCGCTTCGAGGTCACGCACGGTCTTGAGCGCGACATTCAGGTCGCGGGTCCAGACCGAGGCGGCGAGGCCGTATATGGAATCGTTGGCGATGCTGAGCGCTTCCTTGATGCCGTTCACCTCGATGGCCGAGGCTACGGGGCCGAAGATCTCTTCCTGGGCGATGGTCATGCGGTTGTTCACGCCGGTGAACAGCGTGGGATTTACATAAGAGCCGGCCAGGTCCGGCGTATCGCCGCCGAACTCCAGTTTTGCACCCTCTTTCTTGCCCTTTTCGATGTAGCCGACGACGCGCGTGCGATGCGACGCGGTGACCAGGGGCCCCAGGTTCGTGGCGGGATTCAACGGATCTCCCGCCTTGTACGCGCTCTTGCCCTTCTCGATGAAGCGCGCGAGAAATTCCTTGGCGATCGGGCGGTCGATCAGAAGCCGCGATCCGGCGTTGCAGACCTCGCCCATGTTCCCGTAGATGCCGTTGATGGCATAGGTCACCGCGGCGTCCATGTCCGGCAGATCCGCCAGGAAGATCTGCGGCGTCTTGCCACCGCACTCCAGGCTCACGCGCTTCATGTTCGACTGACCCGCATAGATCAGCATCTGTTTGCCGATCTCGGTCGAGCCTGTGAAGCCGATCTTGGCCACGTCCATGTGCAAGGCAAGCGCGGCACCGGCGTGTTCACCGAGTCCGTTGACCACATTGAAGACTCCCGGCGGGCCCCCGGCCTCGATGAACAACTCTGCCATGAGCAGACCCGACAGCGGCGATTGTTCGGCGGGCTTCAGCACCACGCAATTGCCGGCGGCGAGCGCAGGAGCCACTTTCCATGCGGACATCAGCAGCGGATAGTTCCACGGCACGATGCTGCCGACGACGCCGAGCGGTTCGCGCAGAATATAATGGAAGGCATCCTGCGCAGTGGCCGTGACCTGTCCGTCGATCTTGTCGATGAGCTCGCCGAAGTAGGTGAAGTTCTTGGCGGCGGCCGGTACGTCGATGGTGACCATGTCGGTGATCGGCTTGCCCATGCACAGCGTGTCGAGCAACGCGAAACGCTCGGTATTCTCTTCGATGAGCCGCGCGAACGAGGTGAGCACCGCCATCCGGTCACGGGGGGCCTTGCGGCTCCATACTCGCGAGTAGTACGCCTTCTTGGCGGCAGCTACGGCGGCATCGATATCCTCCTGGGTTCCCGCGCTCACTTCGCACAAAGGCGCGCCGGTCGCCGGATTGATCACCGTGAAGCGTCCTTTCTTCACCGAATCGACATACTTGCCGTCGATGAAATGACGTGTCTCGTAGCGAACGCGGGACGCGCGCGCCTGCCAGTCGCTGGTGGTCAAGGAAGCCAGGGTCATGAGTGATTCTCCAAGTGGGTTCACGCCGATGGGGGATTATAGTGCATCTGCCGCGATTCGTTCGGCGCACGCTCGCCGGCGAGCGCGGGCAGGCGCGATGAGAGATAAGCGCGCAGCCACGCGACGCCCGGGGCTTGCGCCCCGCCCGCGGTGCGGTAGCCGAACTCGCCGAGACCCTGTTGCGCGGATTCCGCGATCGCGATCGTCTGGCGCCGGCACCAGGGCACGAGCCGCCCGGCCAGGTACTCGAGCGCCACGGCGACTTGGCCGGGCCGCCCGAGATGCAGGCGCCGCACACGACATCGTGCCGCGCCGGTCGCGATGAGCTGCAGCACGCGAAGGCCGTCGGGGCGCCGTTCGATCAATTGATTGGGCGCAATGAAACGCAGCCGCCAGGGCTCGCCGGCGGCAGATCCCGCGAGCTTGCGGTAGCGGGCTGCGCTCCAGCCGGAACCGAGCGGCGCAGGCAACGCGTCCAAGGACTTAGGCGCGGAGGCCACATCCGGCTGCAGCTCGAGCGCCTCGAGCCATTGTTCCGCGACCAGCTTCCAATTCGCGCGAATCTCCAGATCCGGAAGCACGTGGAGCACTCCGGCATCGAACCGGAAGATCTCTGCCTGCGAGGTGCCGACAATGTCTTGCGCCAATGCGTCCTCACCCATCCCGTCCCGCACGGGGGCGGACGACCTCACCCAATGAAATCCGCCTGCGGTCCTCACCTGCAGCGCGGCGAGGTCGCCGCCCCCGCCCGCACTGCACCGACCGTCGGCCGCAAATCTCAAATCATGCGCGGCGCACACGATTCCATCCTCTAGGCGACCGCTGCGGGTGCTCACCAAGGTATGGGGCACGTGCGGACAACTGTTGCGCAGCGCCCGCACGGTGCCGAAGGCATCCCGCATCAGCAGTACCCGTTCGATACCCAGATCCGCCGCCACGAAATCCCCGGCTCGCGCGAGTTCCGACTCGTGCGCCACGATCTGCCAGGAAGTCCGGAACAGCGCGTCGCGCTCGAGCGTCCAAGCGCGCTCGCTGACGTACACCCAACCGGCCAATCGTTCGGCCGGCAACGCACTGCCTGCGGCGTGGCCGGGAAGGGGCTCCACGGCAGCGAATCGCCCCGGGAAAACCGACTTGAGGTAGGCCATGCAGCGGCGCTTGGCCGCTGCCCGGTCGATGTCCTCCTCCTGCCGGAACGCAAAGTCCTGCCAGAGCATTTCCAGAACGCCGATGAGCCCGAGCGCGATACCGTCGGGATCGAGCTGAGACTGACCGGTGTCCTCGATCAAACGGCCGACGAGCTCGCGCACCAGGACAGCAAAGCCCTCGTCCTTCTGCCCACAAATGTCGTAGTATTCCTGCCGCGAGCTGGCTTCGCCCCAGAATGCGTACCAGACCGACACTTTGCGAGGACTGGCGATTTCCGGATCCAGGTAAAGGTCCACCATCAGCTCGAGCGCGGCGACCGGGTTGGATTTGAGTTTGGAGACGGGCACGAGCAACTGGTCTTCGAACTCGACGGAAAGAAACTGAAGGGACGCGACCAGCATCGCGGCTTTGGAGTCGAAGTAGAAACGCACGATACCGGGAGACATTTTCGCGATGGCCACCACTTTCTCCACGGTGGTTCGCGACGGACCATAGATGTGCAACGCCGATATGCAGGCATCGATCAACCGCTGCCGCTGGCGATTGTGGGCGGAACGCGCCCGCGGCGCCCGCGCCGACACCTCGGACTTTTTCTTGCGCGCGCTCACGCTCCGGGGTAGCCCGGCATGATGGGGGGTGCCGTCGATCCGCATGACCCCCACGCGGCCGCTTCGACGGTGCAATCGCGCACCAGCGACTGGCTGATGCGGTACGGGAAGTGGCTGATCATCGGTCCACCCATGCTGTACCTTCTTGTGTTCTTCCTCATTCCCTTTGCATTCGCCCTGAAGATCAGCTTCGCGGATACCGCCGTGCGAGTGCCCCCGTTCACCGACATTCTAACCATCGGCCCGGATTGGCACATCCATTTGACGCTG
>Ga0187887_10004678_pt1 | contig 10131 bp, 10 predicted proteins | sample June2016WEW_7_10_FD_132977 | JGI IMG/M metagenome (GOLD analysis project Ga0187887, IMG submission 132977) | Peatland microbial communities from SPRUCE experiment site at the Marcell Experimental Forest, Minnesota, USA - June2016WEW_7_10 | ecosystem: Environmental > Terrestrial > Soil >... | reverse complement strand
CGGGGCCGGGGCCGGCGGGCCGACGATTCTGGCGAGAGTCACCAAAGCCGCCACCCGCGAGCTTGCGCTCGTAGCTGGAAAGCCTGTCTGGGCCCTGGTGAAGTCGGTGTCCCTGCGCGGGATTACTTCACCCGCGTTCCCACATGAATGATTCCGATGATATGGTCGTTTGGCTTGAGTCCCAGCGTCGTCTTCACGTCGGGATCGTAGGCCGCCGCCCCCGTCTTCCACATGACGCCGTAACCGAGTCCGTGCGCTGCCAGAAATAGATTCTCGGCGGCCGCTCCCACCGCGACGATCTGCTCGATCTCCGGCACCTTCGGATGCTCGCGCACGGAACAACCCACGATGATGATGGTCGGCGAGCGCAGCATCTTCTCGCGATCGGCCATGACCTGCTCATCGGTCAAGGCGGGATTGCGCCGGCGCTTGGCCTCGGCGGCGGCCGCGGCGAACTGCTCTTTGGCCGAGCCGTCGAGCACGATCAGATGCCAGGGTTTCAAGCGGCCGTGATCGGGGGCGCGTCTGGCGGCATTCAGGATCAGATCGAGGTGCTCGGGGGTGGGGCCCGGCTCGCTCAATCGGCCCGCCGAGGATCTGGTATCAATTGCTTCGATTAAATTCATCTATTCCTTCGATCAGCACAAAAAAAACGGGATGAGCGGAGCAATCGGCTATGATTCCTGGGATCGGCGAGGTCGCTCCACTCGGGATGTCTCGTCGATGCGAATATACCCATTGTATTTCAAGGAGCCCTCATGAAGCGTATCGTTTTGGCGCCGCTCGCCGCGTTCGTCTGCACCGCAGCTTTCGCAGCGCCGGTCACCTATGTGCTCGATCCCAAACATACCTATCCCAGCTTTGCGGCCGATCACATGGGAGGTCTGTCCGTTTGGCGCGGGAAGTTCACCGGCACGACGGGCCAAGTCGTATACGACAAGCAGGCCAAGTCCGGCACCATCGACGTGACCGTCGATGTGAGCTCGGTCGACTTCGGCAACGCCAAATTGGACGAGCACGCGAAGTCCAACGAAATCTTCGACGTCGCCAAGTACCCCACCGCGACGTACTCCGGAAAATTCACCAAGTTCAACGCGACCGGCCCGACGGAAGCGCAGGGCACCTTCACGCTGCACGGCGTGAGCAAGCCTCTGACGCTCAAGATCGATTCCTTCAAATGCATGCAAAGTCCCATGACTCACAAGGAGGTCTGCGGAGCCGATGCATCGGCGACCTTCGACCGATCCGACTATGGAGTCGACTTCGGAAAGAGCTATGGGTTCAAAATGTGGGTGAAACTTCAGATACAAGTCGAGGGCAGCCCGGCCGGCTAGCCGACATCAGCCCGGCTCTCCCTCGGGGAGGGCCGGGCGCCGCGCGCCGATCCTCATGAGGACTTCGCGCTGATTTTCGTTGTGGACCACGCCGGCGCGTACCCGCAGAACATCCCTGCGGGCCACTATGCCCACCAGCGCGCCGTCGGCGCGCCGCAGGATGGGAATGCGGCTGCAATCCGCATCCACCATGCGATCCGTCGAACAGCGACCCGAGCAGGATCGCTTCTATCGCCTCCGGTATTCCATGGCCCCTGATCTTCTCCGAGCCGTATCTCGCCATGAGGCCGATGATGATGCATCCGGCCACCGGGATCAGCACGGATTGCCAGCCCAATCCACTGCCGCCGATCGAGACCGGGGCATCGGAGAATTTTCCGAGATAGGCCAGATTCGTAACCGCGTTGATGAGATGTGACAGACCCCAAGCCGCCGCCGCTCCACCGGTCCCGACCACTACTGCCATTGCCGCGGCCAGCATCAACCGCCGGTCGGCATTGAAATCGCCCAAATCGACCGTCTTAATCTCACGCATGCGCTACAATATATCGTACTGCGATATATGGCGAACTCACCCGACCTCCATGCTGAATCCATGACCAGGAAACCTGCGCCATCGCGCCGAAATCTATCGAAGGCCGACTACCAATCGCTCGCGCAGTTCAGGTATCTGCTGAGAAAATTCCTGAGCTTCAGCGAATCGGCGGCGCAATCCGCGGGACTCACGCCTCGACACCATCAGGCGCTGCTCGCGATTCACGGATTCTCGGGCGCGGAGCCCGTTACGGTCGGCGCGTTGGCGGAGCGGCTCGACCTGCGTCATCATAGCGTCGTGGGGCTGGTCGACAGATTGAGCGCGAAGGGCCTGGTGCGCCGGCATCGCGATCCGGCAGACGCGCGCCGAGTAGCTCTCGCACTGACGCCGAAGGGCCTGGAGCTTCTCGAAGGCTTATCGCACGTGCACAGGAACGAACTGCGCCGGCTGGCCCCGCTGCTGAAACGACTCATGGCGCAGATGCAGTAACCCGAAATGACAATGCCCCCCGGCATCCACCCGCCCGCGGCCTCCGATGACTGGAACGCGATTCGCTCCTGGCGCAAAGGCGTACGAGAAGAGCTGATTCGGCGCAGGACGGAGATCGCTCCGCGGGTGCGCCGACGGATGGCCGAAGAGGCCTGCGCCCGGATCGTTGAGGCCGTCGATTGGCGGTCCATCGAGGTACTCGCCTTCTGCTGGCCGATCAAGGGTGAGTTCGACGTACGGAGCATCGCCGAGCGTCATGCGGCGCGGGGCGGCGAGGTCGCGCTCCCGGTCGCGGTCGCTCCCTCGGCCCCGCTGGAGTTCTGGAGATGGCGTCCGGGGATGCCCATGCGGACCGGAGTCTGGAATATTCCGATACCGGCAGAGCGCCACGTGTTGATACCCGATGCCGTGATCGCCCCGTTGGTGGGATTCGATGCGCGCGGTTACCGCCTGGGCTATGGCGGCGGCTATTTTGACCGCACCCTCGCCGCAGCCTCACCGCAACCCCAGGCGATCGGGCTCGGTTACTCGAACGCTGAATTGGAGACCATCTACCCTCAGCCTCACGATATCCCCATGAACCTCATCGTGACCGAGCAAGGAGTGTTGATTCCGAAGTGACCGGCCATGCGCGGCGGCGCGCGGCCACGGGCCTCGCCGGCCACCCGACCATCGAGTCCCCTGAAGCGCGGCTCGAGCACATCCGTCGCCGCGCAACCGCTCCTGGTCGGCGGTCGAACGGGGGCATCATCCAAAACGATTTGATCGGGGAGATCGGGGAAGGTGCTCCGGCAGGTACCGCCTTGCCCGACACTGCCCTCATCCAGTTTCCGCCCCAGTGCGGTAGCAGTCTTCGTGTATCGCTATAAGGCCGCGCGCGCCGAACGCCGTCAAGCACTCTTTCTGGCGGCTTTCGCCAGATTTGCCCCGGGGGCTTTGCGCCAAAGGCTTTGCGCCAAAGGCTTCGCCCTAAAGGCTCCTGCCTAAAGGCTCCTGCCTAAAGGCTCCTGCCTATTCGCCACCATGCTCGGCCGGCCTCATGGGACTCTCCCCACGAAGCCGTATTCCGCGCCCGCCTCGACCAGCGCGTGCCAGAAGCTCCGCGCAAGGCTTCGAAACATGACGACCTCGAACACCGGCGACGCATCGCGCTCATCCGGCGATCGCCAGAAGGTGACTCCCATGTGCGAGGCGACCGTGGATGCGACGTCCCCGACCTGAAATGCGCGCGGATCCACGTCGATCGGAACCAATTTGGCCAGCACATCGCGAACGCGGCCACCCGTCAGCCGAATCAGTACGTAGCCGTCGCTTTGGTCCGAGACCGAGGCGAGCCCCTCCAAATCATCCATCAGCCTCGCGGCAAACTCGTTTCCGCCTCGCTCGGCAATCGCGAGCCACGCACCGGGTCCCGTGCCGGCGAACGCCACGTCGGATGCAAACGCCCCGTCGGACGCAGCGGCGCGCCGCGGCTTCACCGGCAATTCCAGCTCGAAGCGCTGGCGCACCCGCGCCGTCAAGGCTTCCGCCGCGCCTTTTCTCGCGAGAACCGTCGCCAGCCCGAGGCCGTCGCGCACCACCGCCGTGATCCCCGCAGCGCTTCCCGACAGCGGCACATCGGCCAACAAAGGCGATCGGGCCGCGAACGAACGGGCTTCAGACATTGAGACGACCTCCTTCCGGATCGAAGAACAGCGGTGAAACGACCTCGACCTCCGCGTCGCTGCCGCGAATCGCGCAGAAGGCGCGAAGACGTGCGCCGTGCCGCTCGGGCCCGCGCTTCAGGAACCCCAAGCCGATCCAATGCCCGAGCATCGGCGAATAAGCTACCGAGGTGAGGTAACCCTGATCGTTCTCCAGGCTCGCCGCCGCACCCACCTCGAGGAAATGTGCGCCGGCGTACAATCGCGAGGATCGGTCGACCGGTTTCAGGCCGACGAGCGCCGGACGCTCCGGATCGGTGAGACCCGGTCTTTCGGCCAGCACCCGGCCGATGAAGTCTTTCTTCTTCGACATCATGCGTCCGAATCCAAGGTCGGCGGCGGTCGTGGTGCCGTTCAACTCATTGCCGGCGACATGCCCCTTTTCGATGCGCATGACGCCGAGCGCCTCGGTCCCGTAGGGCGTGACCCCGAGTGTTTCCCCGGCGCTCATGATCGCGCGTATCACTGCATCGCCATAGCGGGCCGGCACCGCGAGCTCGTATGCGAGCTCGCCGGAGAAGGAAATGCGGAACAGCCTTGCGCGCATGCCTCGCCAGGAGAATTCAGCGCAGGCAAGGTAGGGAAAGGCGCGGTCCGATACATCGAACGCCTCGCCGATAAGCCGCTCGAGCAGCTGGCGCGACTTCGGGCCCGCAATGGCGTACTGCGCCCACTGCTCGGTAACGGAGACGATCTGAACGTCGAGCTCCGGCCACAGAATCTGCCGAGCGTGCTCAAGGTGCTGCATGACGCCGGCCGCATTCGCGGTGGTCGTCGACATCACATAGCGTCCCTTCGCGAGTTGTGCGGTGGTGCCGTCGTCCATGACGAACCCGTCTTCGCGCAACATCAATCCGTAGCGGCATTTGCCGACGGGCAGCGTCGAAAACACGTTGATGTAGACACGGTCCAGGAATGCGGCGGCGTCGGGCCCTTGGATATCGATCTTTCCCAGGGTCGACACGTCGCAGACACCGACGCCGGAGCGAACGGCACCTACCTCGCGCGAGACCGTCTCCTGCCAATTCGACTCCCCGCGCGCCGCAAACCACTGGGCGCGGAGCCACTGACCGGTCTCGACGAAGGTCGCGCCCCGCTCCTGCGCCCAGTCATGCCCGGCCGTCAGGCGGGTAGGCCGGAAATGCTTGCCGCGGTGCGAACCCGCGAGCGCACCGATGGACACGGGGGTGTACGGCGGGCGCGCCGTCGTCGTGCCGACGCTCGGGATGGAGCGTTCGGTGAGCGCGGCCATGATGGCGAGTCCGTTGACATTCGAGGTCTTCCCTTGATCCGTCGCCATGCCGAGCGTCGTATAGCGCTTCAGGTGCTCGACGGAGCGGTAGCCTTCGCGCGCGGCGAGCGCCACGTCCTCGGGGGTAACGTCGTGTTGAAAATCCACGAATGCCTTGCCCTCGGAATTCTCGACGAACCAGAGCGGACGCAGGTCGACTCGATCCGGCGAGCTTCGCCAGGCTGGAGTTGAATCCACGTGAAATCCGGCCGCGGCGGCGGCGCGCACGCCGGCCTCCGCGCCCCCCTTCAGAGAATCCGCGAGCGCCAGCGAACCGGTGCAGGCGCCCGCCGCACTCATCCCGCGCGGCAGATCGCCGGGCACGAAGGCCGAGATGCCCTGCGACCATTGCGGCTTGCTCCCAAGATGCGTCGAAAGTGCGACGCTCGGATTCCAGCCGCCGGATACCGCCAGCAGATCGACCGCAAATCGTGTGATCCGGCCCGCTCCGTCGCGCACGGAGATACGCGAGAGCCGCTGCCCGCCGCCGGTGCCGACGACTCGAGCGTTCAGCAGGACTTGCACATGGCCGCGTTGTGCGGCTCTCACCAGCGCAGGATCGACCTCGGCTCGCGAATCGATCACGGCTTCCACCGCGACGCCGGCTTGCGCCAGATCCGCCGCCGTTCTCCATCCATCGTCGCCGGATGTGAAAATCGCCGCGCGGCGTCCCGGCGCGACCCCGAATCGATTCACGTAAGTGCGGACGGCGGAGGCCAACATCACACCCGGCCGGTCGTTACCCCCGAACACGATGGGCCGCTCCACGGCTCCCGCGGCGAGCACGCAATGCCTGGCGATGATCTTCCACAGCCGCTGCCGAGGCCGATGCGCCTCCGGGACGGCCAGATGATCCGAAACCCGCTCGAGCGCACCGTAGGTACGGGCGCCGCTCAGGCCTCCGTCGTAGGTGCCGAACACGGTGGTGCGGGGAAAAATCCGCACGCCGGGCATCGAACGCAGTTCTGATTCGATTCGCCAGGCCCAATCGCGGCCACCGAGATCGTCTATCACGTGGCGATCGCCGTTCAGCCGCCCACCCAGCTTGAAATCCTCATCGCAGAGGATGACCCTCGCGCCGGATCGACCGGCCGCCAGTGCCGCGGCAAGGCCCGCCGGACCGCCGCCGATGACCAGTACGTCGCAAAACGCGTGGGCTTTGTCGTAGGTGTCCGGATCGGGCTCATGGGTCGCGCGACCCAGACCCGCCGCGCGTCGAATCAGAGGCTCGTAGAGCTTCTCCCACAGCGCGGCCGGCCACATGAAGGTTTTGTAGTAAAAACCGGCGACGAAGATCGGCGACAGCAGCGAATTGACCGCGCCGATATCGAAAGCGACGCTGGGCCACGCGTTTTGACTCCGCGCCTCGAGCCCATCGAAGACCTCGGCCACCGTCGCGCGAGTATTGGCTTCACGCCGCGCACCGCTGCGCAGCTCGATCAGCGCATTCGGCTCTTCGGAGCCCGCCGTGACGATACCGCGCGGGCGGTGGTACTTGAACGAGCGACCGACGAGGCGCACGCCCGCGGCGAGCAACGCGGAGGCCACCGTATCGCCGGCAAACCCGGTGTATCGACGGCCGTCGAACCGGAATTCGAGGGGTTGCGCGCGATCGACGATCCCGTGATTCGGCAGCCGATACGGTTGCGAGGCGATCCGGTGGCGGGCGGCGGTCATGGCCGGCCAGCCGCGGCTTCGACGCCTGTTCCAGGCAGCACCGCGAGAATCTCGTGGGTGCGGGTGTTGCGCATCACCTTGAGCCAGCTCCGGCATCCGTACACGTGATACCAAAGCTCCTCGTGGGGACCCGCGGGGTTCGCGCGCAGGTACACCTCCTCGAAAAATCGCGGCCCCGCATCGGGTGCCGCGGCATCGGGACGCCTGAACCCAGCGTCGCCACGATAAGAGAATTCGCTCAAATCACGTTCGCCGCAGAAGGGACATTGAATGCGCATCGATCTACCGAAGCCTTTGAGTGGATATTGGGTGTTCGTCTCGGGTCAATGGAGATTCGGCTGGGCGCCTACGCCTCTCTCGTCGATGAGCTGGCCCGTCGCGAATCGATCCAGGCGAAAGGCGCGCGCCACCTCGTGAGGTTCGTCGCGCGCCAGCAGATGAGCGAAGCACCAGCCGGATGCGGGCGTCGCCTTGAACCCGCCATAGCACCAGCCGGCGTTGAGATAGAGCCCCGGGATGGGCGTGTGATCGATGATGGGCGAGCCGTCCATCGACATGTCCATGATGCCGCCCCACGAGCGCAGGACGCGCACGCGGCCGAGGGCCGGCATCAACGCCATGCCCCCCTCGCAGACGTCCTCCACCGTGGGAAGGTTTCCGCGCTGCGCGTAGGAGTTGTAGCCGTCCAGATCGCCGCCGAACACGAGACTGCCCTTGTCGGACTGGCTGATGTAGAAATGGCCGGCGCCGAAAGTCACGACCCCCGGAATGAACGGCTTGATCGCCTCGGACACGAATGCCTGGAGCACATGGCTTTCGATCGGCAGCCGAAGGTCCGCCATGGCGGCGAGGCGCGAGGTGTTGCCCGCGACGGCGAGGCCCACCTTCTGGGCACGGATCGAGCCGAGTGTGGTCTCCACGCCGGTGACGCGGCTGCCCTCCCGCATGAGCCCCGTCACCTCGCAGTTTTGAATGATGTCGACGCCGCGGCTCGACGCCGCGCGCGCGTACCCCCAGACGACGGCGTCATGCCGGGCGGTGCCTCCCCGGCGTTGCAGCAGGCCGCCCTGAATGGGAAAGCGGGCGTTGTCGAAATCGAGAAGCGGCAGCATTCGGCGCACGGCCGCCGCGTCGAGCAGTTCGGCGTCCACCCCGTGCAACAGCATGCCGTTGCCGCGCCGCGCGTACGCATCGCGCTGCGCATCGGAGTGGTACAGGTTGAGCACCCCGCGCTGGCTGACCATGGCGTTGTAGTTGAGATCCTGCTCGAGGCCTTCCCAGAGCTTCATGGACAACTCGTAGAACGGGTTATTGCCCGGCAGAAGGTAGTTCGAGCGGATGATGGTCGTGTTACGGCCGGCATTGCCCGAGCCGATCCAGCCCTTCTCGACCACCGCGACGTTGCGGATGCCGTGAACTTTGGCGAGATAGTGTGCCGTCGCCAGACCATGCCCCCCTCCCCCCACGATGATGACGTCATAGGCGGGTTTCGGAGCGGCGTCGCGCCAGGCGGGAGCCCAGCCGCGATGATGGGTGAAGGCTTGGCGAATCAGGTTGAAGATCGAGTAACGCATCGACGGTACAGTCCAACGATAGGGGCTCGGCGCCGGCGGCAGATTCTACGTCGAATCACGGCGAGCGCGCACGATCGGCGTAGGGAAACCACCACGGTTTGCGCTCGATCGTCCGCGAGATTTCGACCTGCTTGGCCCCTCGCGCCGATACGTCCTCCGGGTCGGCGCCGAGCGCCAGCCGGATGCCGCGATGGCGCAGTCCGCTGAACGGGCCCAGAGCGCCGAGCGAGGGATCGTTGATCCGGAAAAAGCCCCCCGCCATCGACTCCACCGCGCGGACGGCGGCTTCGGCATCACCCGTATGGATCGAGGCACCCGCGGGCGAGACTGCGCGGCTCGAGGCGAATTCCCTCCAGAACTCGAGTGCCTGCGCGAGATCCGTCACCGGCGTGACCGTGATCACGGGGCCGAGGATCTCTTCGCGCATGGGAACGGAGCCGGGCTTTACGTCGGTCAAAATCGTGGGCTGAAAGAAATGTCCCGGCAATCCCGACGGCCGAAACCGCCGGCCGCCGAGGATGAGCTTCGCGCCGGCACGCAGTGTCCGGCCCACCTGGTCTTCGATCCGGCGGGCCGCATCGAGTGAAATCAACGGCCCCAAATCGGTCGATGGCTTGCCCGGATCGTCCACATCGAGAAACCCCACGCATTGGTGCATGCGCTCCACGAACTCGGCCGCCATGGAACGATCGACGTATAGATGGCCCCCCGACATACAACTTTGTCCGCCGCTCATGAGGCGGGTCCATGCGATGGCCGGGACCGCGAGATCGAGATCCGCATTCCGGCACACGATGTGCGCACCGACGGTACCGAGTTCGAGCTCGAGGTGCTTGCCTGCGGCGGAGGCCTCGATCTGCAGGCCAGCGGCCATCGATCCGGTAAACATGACCCGGTCTATCCCCGGATGCGCGGCCAGCGCCCGGCCCACCTCCGATCCCCCAGTGACGAGGTTCGCGACGCCGGCAGGCAACAGCTCGAAGGCTCGCGCAATTTGCAGGCTCGTCAGCGGATTCTGTGCAGGCGGCTTGCAGACCACGCTGCGACCGGCCGCGAGCGCGCGGCCGACGGAGGCCGCCATCACCGGCAGCGGCAAATTGAAAGGCGCCAATATGGCGACCGCGCCCGAGGACCCCGTATCTGCACCGCTGGACGCGGTCGACCCGGCACGGGCCGCGAAAAAATCGAAGCTCGCCGCGGCGGCACTTACGCAATCGAGCGACTCGCATCGCGTCAAACCGCTCTCTCGCGTCGATAGATCGGCAAGCTCACGGGCCCGCGCGCGGATATGACCGGCGATCTCGTGCAGCAACGCGCCGCGCTGCGCGGCCGGCATCGCGCACCATGCGGGTCCGGCGCCTGCCGCGGCGGCGACCGTACGATCGATCTCCTCGACGCCGGACTCGGGCACTTCGCCCAACGGCGCGAGCGTCGCCGGGTTCGTGATCATCTGAGCCATGGTGCGGCACCCCCAACCGCGCAAACGCACGTATCATGCCTGACCAAGATGCACTTCGATCAACTATGT
>Ga0187887_10004675_pt1 | contig 10134 bp, 12 predicted proteins | sample June2016WEW_7_10_FD_132977 | JGI IMG/M metagenome (GOLD analysis project Ga0187887, IMG submission 132977) | Peatland microbial communities from SPRUCE experiment site at the Marcell Experimental Forest, Minnesota, USA - June2016WEW_7_10 | ecosystem: Environmental > Terrestrial > Soil >... | reverse complement strand
GCAGCGGGCGGCGGCGTTGAAGGCCGCCGCGCCGCGCGACAAGGCCGCGGACATCGAGATCGCGTTGTCGCGGCTGATCGCTGATGGCGCGCGCGGCATGGGCGAATTGTTCAAGGCGATGGTCATCGCTGCGCCCGAACTCGGCCCGCTGCCCGGCTTCGAGGAGCCGTCATGAAAATCGAAGCCGCCTCGCTGGCGCTGACCGGCATCCGGCACGGCTTCTTCACCCGCTCCGGCGGCGTTTCCGATGGACTTTATGGCAGCCTCAACGGCGGCGTCGGCTCGCGGGACTTGAGCGCGAACGTCGCGGAGAATCGCGGCCGCATGGCGGCAGCGCTTGGCGTCGAGCCGCGCCGCTTTCTCACCGCCTATCAGATCCATTCGCCCAAAGTCGTCGTCGCAGAAGCGGCTTTCACCGGCGAAACTTGGACCAGCGACACCCGACCGCATGCCGACGCCATTGTCACCCGCATGCGGGCACTTGCCGTCGGCGTGACCACCGCCGATTGCGGACCGGTTTTGCTTGTCGATCCGCACGCGCAGGTGATCGGCGCCGCGCATGCCGGCTGGCGTGGCGCGCTTTCGGGCGTCATCGAAGCCAGCGTCGAGGCCATGGAGCGGCTTGGCGCCAGGCCCAGCGACATCCGCGCCGCCATCGGTCCCATGATCCGGCAAGCGAGCTACGAAGTCGGCCCCGATCTGATCGCGCGCTTCGCTGCCGAAGATCACGCCAGCAGCCGATTCTTCTCCCCGGCCGCGCGCGCGGACCATGCGCTGTTCGATCTTGCCGGCTATGTCGCGGCGCGGCTCGTCCGCGCCGGCGTCGGCCACGTCGAAGATCTCGGCCTGTGCACCTATGCCGATCCTGACAGATTTTTCAGCTATCGCCGCTCAACGCACCGGGGCGAGGCCGACTACGGCCGACATGTGAATGCGATCGCGCTGACGTGAAGCTTCCGGATAGAGCGTCAACGCTCTGGCCGTGCTTAGCCGCGAATCGCGGCTTCACTTCGGCATGGATGAAGGACGGCGCGCGCTATGGCGGACGCCATGAATCACGATCTCGTCGTCGGCCGCTTGATAAAAAATCAGGTATGGATAGGGAAAGGCGACCACGCGCCGCATTCGGCCTTTGCTCGTAAGCTGACCGGCCAGGGGATGTCGCAATAAGAGATTGATAACGACCGGAATGCGCGCCTGCACACGGTGGGCACCCTGGGGTGACCGCGCCTCGATATAGGCTAAGACCTCATCGAGTTCAGCAGCAGCCCGCCGGGTGTAGCGAAGCCTCACAGCCCATGCTTCGCCCAGATGGCGCGCACCTGTTCGTCGGTCGCAAATTCACCGCGATCTGCCTGCGCAAGGGATTCGTCGAACGAGGCTTCCTCCTCGGCGCTCAATTGCAGCACAGGCTGATCTTCGCCTGCCAATTGGAGAAGGATGCGCGCAAGGTCGTCCTGCATTTCAGCGGGAAGACCGCGCACGGTTACAAAAGCTTGTTCCAGCAGTTTGGTCATCATCAAAAAAATAGACCTTCTCTCCTTGCCGCAATATAGCACAAATTGCACGAATTGCAGCGGAAAAAGCTTGCGGAGACAAGCTCTTGATTCATGTTGCCAGCCCCCCACGCGCCTAGTATCAGGACCTTGCTTTTGTTGGGGCATGATCTGTTCCGAAAACCGGTTTCTTCTTTTCGGGATCATGCCCAGGGGGCGCGCGCAGGAGAGCGAGGAATGGCGGGCAATAACGGAGCGATCAGGCTCGTCGCCGGCAATTCCAACCCCAAGCTTGCCGAAGCCATCGGCGGCTATCTCGGCACCCCGCCGACCAAAGCCGTGGTCCGGCGTTTTGCCGACATGGAAATTTTCGTCGAAATCCAGGAAAACGTGCGCGGCGCTGACGTCTTCGTGATCCAGTCGACGTCCTATCCCGCCAACGACCACTTGATGGAATTGCTGATCATCGCCGACGCGCTGCGGCGGGCCTCGGCGCGGCGCATCACGGCGGTCATCCCCTATTTCGGCTACGCCCGGCAGGATCGCAAAGTGGGGCCGCGTACGCCCATCTCGGCCAAACTCGTCGCCAATCTCATCACCCGTGCCGGCGCCGACCGCGTGCTTACGCTTGATCTTCACGCCGGCCAGATTCAAGGCTTCTTCGACATTCCCACCGACAATCTGTTCGCGGCGCCGGTGATCATGCGCGACATCAAGGAGCGCTTCGACCTCCGCAAGGTGATCGTCGTTTCGCCCGACGTCGGCGGCGTGGTGCGCGCGCGGGGGCTGGCCAAGCGCATCGACGCGCCGCTCGCCATTGTCGACAAGCGGCGGGAGCGCCCGGGCGAATCCGAAGTGGCCAACGTCATCGGCCAAGTCTCAGGCGGCATCTGCATCCTGGTCGACGACATCGTCGATTCCGGCGGCACCCTGGTCAACGCCGCCGACGCGCTTCTCGAAAAGGGCGCGACCGAGGTCTACGCTTACATCACCCACGGCGTGCTCTCCGGCGGCGCCATCGCCCGGGTCGGCAATTCGCGGCTGAAGGAACTGGTGATCACGGATTCGATTCAGCCGACTCAGGCGGTCGCCGAATCGAGGAACGTCCGCGTGCTGTCGATTGCGACGCTGATCGGCGAAGCCATCAGCCGGACCGCCGCCGAGGAATCGGTGTCGAGCCTGTTCGACTAAGGCCGCATCGCCCGGCGCCCGCGCGGCTTAGCCGCCTAAAGACAACTTTCCGCCGAGCGGACTCTCCCCCGAGTCAACTTGTCGCAGTCGGGTCTGTGGACGGCATAATTTCGGCCATTGTGCCGGGGGGCCAAATCACTCCATGAGTGCGGCTATCGGGTGCCGGCAGAAGCTCTTGCACAGACTTTGGCGGAAAGAATCGAGCCGACTATAGTCGGCGGTGCGGCTGATTCGCGGCGTGCAGTCAATCGGGTAACGCGCGTTGTTCCTGCGTCAAATGGCTGCCGTGTCGGCGCGGAATCTTTTCCTGCGTCAAATCGCAGCCAGCCGGCGCCAGGTTCTTCTCAAGTCCGCGTGGCGTGCGCATTTCCACTCTCACCGGCGACACTGTGGAGGCGGCATGTCCCTCATCGAAATCGCGCAAGACCAGCACAATAATCCGCTCGACGTCGTCGAGACCATGGCGGCCGGCAACAACTGGCCATTCGAGCGCGCGGGCGAAGACGAGATCGGGCTCGTCGTCACCGGCCGCTGGACCAATTACCAGGTCTCGTTCACCTGGATGGGCGACATCGAGGCGCTGCACCTGGCCTGCGCCTTCGATATGAAGGTGCCGGAAGGTCGCCTCGCCGAGGTGCAACAGCTCATCGCCCGCATCAACGAGCAATTGTGGATCGGGCATTTCGACGTCTGGATGCAGAACGGCCTCGTGATGTTCCGCCATGCGCTGGTTCTCGCCGGCGGGGTGGCGGCGTCCGGCCGGCAGTGCGAGGCGGTGCTCGGCACCGCGCTCGATTCCTGCGAGCGTTACTTCCCGGCATTCCAATTCGTCATCTGGGCCGGCAAGTCCGCCCGCGAAGCGATGGATTCCGCGATGTTCGAGACCGCCGGCGAGGCGTGATCTCCAGCCATGCCTTCCCACGACCCGACTGTGGATTTGCACGACTTTTCCGGCCTCGTTGTTCTGGTCGGTGCCGGCAAAATGGGCAGTGCCTTGCTTGAAGGCTGGCTGCGGCTGGGGCTTTCCCCGGACCGTGTCGTTGTCTTGGAGCCGCAGCCGTCGCCGCAAATCGCGGGCCTTGCCGCTCGCGGCCTGCGGCTCAATCCCGATCCGCAAACACTCGGCGGCGTCGCCGCCCTCGTTATCGCGCTGAAACCGCAAGTCGCGGCCGAGGCGATCCCGGCGCTCGCACCGCTCGTGACCGCTTCGACCGTCGTCGTCTCGATCATGGCCGGACGCACGCTGCAATTTCTTGAAACCGCGCTGGCGCGCCCCGCGGCGCCGCCTCGCGCGCTGGTGCGCGCCATGCCGAATATGCCGGCGGCAATCGGCCGCGGCATCACGGTCGCGGTGCCGCGCAACGCCGGGACGGCGCAGCGCGAACTCGCGGACCGTTTACTTGCCGCGACGGGAACGGTCGAATGGACCGAGGACGAGGCGCTGATGGACGCGGTGACCGCGGTCTCCGGGTCGGGCCCGGCCTATGTCTTTCTGCTCGCGGAAGCGCTCGCCCAAGCGGGCGCCGCGGCCGGTCTGCCGCCTGAGCTGGCGGCAAAGCTCGCGCGCGAGACCGTCGCCGGGTCGGCCGAGCTTCTGCATCGCTCAGCGCTCCCTGCCGCCGTCCTGCGCGAGAACGTGACTTCACCGGGCGGCACCACCGCCGCAGCGCTTGCGGTGCTGATGGGCCGCAACGGCCTGGCGCCGCTCTTGGAACAGGCCGTCGCCGCCGCCACCGCGCGCTCCCGTGAACTGGCTGGTTGACGAAAGAGCGGTTGACGCAAGACCGGTTGACGAAAGACTCGGCCTTGGAACGGTCGCACCGCGCGCTTACATTAAGATCTAGCCGTTAGGAGTGACGCTCATGGCCCGCAAACCCGCCCGCAGATCCGCGTCGAAATCCGCCCGTGCCGCGGCGAGCGATCCGAGCGCGCCGGCGAGCGATCGCGACAAGATCATCGCGGCCTGTCTCGAACTGTTGGGCGAAAAGCAGATCGAACAAATCAGCTTGGCGGAAATCGCCGAGACCGCCGGCGTGTCGCTTGCGCAATTGCGCGGAGAATTCGGCTCGACGCTGGCGATCGTCGCTGCCTTCATCAAGGACGTTGATCGCGCTGTGCTCGGTGCGGATCTAAGCGACATGGAAGAGGAGCCGCCGCGCGAACGCCTGTTCGACGTGCTGATGCGGCGGCTTGAGGCGCTCGGCACGCAGCGCGAGGCGGTGCGCTCGCTGCTGCGTTCGGCGAGCCGCAATCCGCCGCTGGCGCTGGCGCTCAATAAGCTCGCCCTGCGCTCACAGCAATGGATGCTGACGGCAGCCGGCATCAAAGCGTCCGGTCCGCGCGGCATGTTGCGCGCCCAGGGGCTCGCGCTGATGTTCGGCTCGGTGTTGCGCACCTGGGTCCATGACGACGATCCGGGAATGGCGCGCACCATGGCGGCCCTCGACCGGGCGCTGGCGCGCGGCCAGCGCTTTGCCGGCTTGCTCGATGATCTGCTTGCGGTCCCGGCGCGAATTTGCCGGTTGCGCGGCCGCGGCCGTCGGCGACGGCGCGCGGAGGACACCGAGGAATCCGCCGCGGCGTAATGAAAAAGGCCGGTCGCGTCGGATAAGGTTCGCTTCCAAGTTTAGAATCTCTATAAACAGGTCTTTTTCTTTGCAACCGTCCGGCCGCTCCGTTATTGATGGTTGCGGATCGTACCAATTTGCCGTCAGGCCTTCCCTGCACATGATCGTTTGCTCCTGCAACGTGTTTACCGACCACGATGTGCGCGCGACGCTGTCGGTTTGCGACGCTGCGCCGCGCACGACGGGCGAAGTCTATCGGTGCCTGGGTTGCAGCGCGCAGTGCGGCCGTTGCGCACGCACCATTCGCCGCATCATGGATGAAGCGCTGGCCGGCGGATTTGATGCGCAAACGCTTGCCGGCGCCGAGCCGGTGTGTTGCCGCGACGCCGGTCTCCGCGGCTGAAGCTTTACTTCGTCACGATTTTGGCTTCTCTTTCGCCCGCGCAACGGCGGTTTCCGGCTGTCGCCGCAGCGGTTATAATCGGTCAGCCCGCGCCCGCAGTGCGCAATCAACGGCAAGCGCAGGAGATAAGATCATGAGAGGCGAGCCAGGCGTTATCGACTACCTCAATAAGGCCCTGCGCCACGAGTTGACCGCGGTCAACCAGTACTGGCTGCATTATCGCCTGCTCGAGAATTGGGGTTACAAGGCGCTCGCCAAGCAATGGCGCAAGGAATCGATCGAGGAGATGCAGCATGCCGACAAGCTGGTGGAACGCGTCATCTTCCTCGACGGCTTTCCCAACATGCAGGTGCTCGACCCGCTGCATATCGGACAGAACATCAAGGAAGTGCTCGACTGCGATCTAGCGGCCGAAATTTCGGCACGTACGCTTTACGAGGAGGCCGCGACCCATTGCCATGCGGTCCGCGATTACGTCACGCGCGACCTGTTCGAGAAGCTGATGCACGACGAGGAAGAGCATATCGACTTCCTCGAAACCCAGCTCGACCTCGTCGCCAAGCTCGGGGTCGAGCTTTACGCCCAGCATCACATCGGCGAGTTGGACGAAGACTAGACGATCGTGCCGGAAACCCGGCTCCCGCGGTTCGGAATTGCGCTTGAAGCCGCGGCGCCCAGCCTGGCGCCCGCGAAGATTGTTTACCAATCTTAACCAATTTTGATCCGCGCCAGCCTGGCGACCATGTTGTTTGCAACATGCCGCCATGGCTCCAACGAGCCATGCCGCTGACGATCATGGTTAAGGGTTAAGGTTAAGGCCCGCTTAAGCATTTGCTGTCTAACTTCGTCCCCGGGCCACCGGCGCTGCGCGTATCGCGCGCGGTCGCGCCGAGTCAAAGGACGAAGCGATGGTTAGCGTAACGCTCCTGATCCGCGCCGCGGCGATTGCCCTGGTGAGCACCACGGCCTACGCCGCCGACATGCCGCAATATTCGCCGCCCCCGCCACCGCAAATGGCGTATCAGCCGCTGCAGATGTTTATGGCACAGCCCGAGGGCGCCTGGTATCTGCGCGGCGATGTCGGTGTCGGCATGCTCAGCCAAGCAAACTTAGTCTACGAGCCGAATCCGCTCAACGGCGTCGTCGACATCCTCTCGCAGCACTCTTCGATGGGAGATACCTTCCTCTTCGACATCGGTGTCGGCTACGAGTTCAATAGCTGGCTGCGTTTCGACGTGACCGCTGAATATCGTACCAAGTCCTCCTTTAATGCCTTCATCATGTACGATTGCGGCGGCGGCTGCGTGCTGGGCGACCAGTACAACGCTTTCCTGAAGTCCGACATTTTCTTGGCCAATGCCTATGTCGATCTCGGCACCTGGGACTGTGTGACGCCTTTCATCGGTTTCGGCATCGGCGGCGCTTACAATACCTTCTCGGACCTCACCGACACCGGCATCGGCACATCCGGAAGCGGCGTCGGCACGAACGCCAGCCAATTGAATTTCGCCTGGGCGCTGCACGCCGGGCTCGCCTATAACGTCACCAAGAATTTCTCCGTGGAACTCGCCTATCGCTATCTGAGCTACGGCTCGGTGAGCGATCAGGTCTTCTGTTACGGCGGCTGCAATCCCGATACCTACAAGCTGCAGAACCTCACCTCGCAAGACTTCACGCTCGGCGTGCGCTGGCGATTCCCGATCGAATCGCAGCCCATGATGGTGCAGCAAGTGCCGATGATCGCGCCCGCGCCGGCGCCGGTCTATACTCAGCCAGCGCCGGTCTACCAGCCTGCACCGGTCTACCAGCCGGCGCCGGTCATGGTGCCGCAGCAGCAGCCGATGATGGTGCCGCAGCCGCAATATCCGCTCAGCACGCGGGGCTGACCGCAAGCGACGGCGAGTTTTGCATCAAAGACGGCGCGGGTGACCGCGCCGTTCTTTTTTTCCGGCACCGCGAGAACAGCCCGGCGTCAATCCGGCCGAGCTAACGCTCCCTTAAGGTTAATGCCCGATGATCGGGCCGTACCGGTCGCTCTAGGCGCCGAGTCATGGAGAGGGCGCGGCTGTGATGCGTTGGGTCATCTGTGCTGTGAGCGTGGTCGCGCTGGCGCCAAGCGCGCATGCCGGCGATTTCGACGTTCTGCGCGGCGCGGAGCCGACCTATCATTGGGGCGGCGTCTATGGCGGCGTTCAGGGCGGCTATACCAGTTCGGTGGTCGATGCTGGCTCCGCGGTGGGTCCGGATCTCGCCAAAATTTTGCGCATCACAGCTATCGAATCAGACGAGCAGGTATCGAACTGGGCCGTGCTCAGTTCGCGCACCCCCACCAGCGTCAGCGTGGGCGGCTTTGTCGGTTACAATTTCGAGTGGGAAGACCTGATCCTCGGCGTGGAAGCGGATTATGATCGGATGTCGCTGTCCGCGTCTTCGGCCAATTCGATCACCCGAAGTTTCAGTGACAGCGGCGATCTGCCGGCAGGCCATAACTACTATTACACCATCACCGTCGGTGGCGGAGCCTCGCTACAGATGAACGACGTCGCGACCTTCCGCGCGCGCGCCGGCTGGGAGGCTGGAAGGTTCCTGCCTTACGCCTTCGCCGGACTGGCGCTCGGCCGGGCCAGTATCTCGAGCATAGGCAGCGTGTCCGGTTCGGCCGTCGATTACCCGGATTCCGAAATTCCACCGCTGACGCCGCTACCGAATCTGACGATCCCGCTCCAGACGCAAGGCAATGCGCAAAACGGCGTGATCGCATATGGCGCCACTATGGGACTCGGTGTGGACATTGCTTTGCTGCCCAACTGGTTCGTGCGCGCCGAGTTTGAACATATTTATTTTGCGCCGGTCGACGGTATTCAGGTCTCTGTGTCATCGGCCCGCGTCGGCGCCGGCTATAAATTCTGACGCCTTGAAGCGTCTTGTCGCTTGACGGCGCGGCCGTCACTCCTTAATTCCAGCGCCGGGCCACCCCTCCCCAACGAGGGGCGACTATCTGGAAGGATAGCTCATGACGCTCACGCCTCCGGTGCGGCCGGCTGTGCCGCATTTTTCATCCGGCCCATGCGCCAAGCGCCCCGGCTGGACTCCGCAAAAACTCGCTGGCGCAGTCTTGGGACGTTCGCACCGTTCTAAAGCCGGCAAGGCCAAGCTCAAGCGCGCCATCGATCTCACCCGCGAAGTCTTGCAGGTGCCTGCCGATTACCGCATCGGCATCGTACCGGCATCAGATACCGGCGCCATCGAAATGGCGCTGTGGTCGCTGCTCGGCCCGCGACCGGTGACCATGCTGGCCTGGGAATCCTTCGGCGAAGGCTGGGTCAGCGACGTCGTCAAGGAGCTTAAACTGAAAGAGGTGACGACGCTCAAGGCCGGCTATGGCGAATTGCCCGACCTGACCAAGATCGATCCGGCAAGCGATATCGTCTTCACCTGGAACGGCACCACCTCCGGCGTGCGCGTACCGAATGCTGAGTGGATCGCGGCCGACCGCACCGGGCTTACGATTTGCGACGCGACCTCGGCCGCATTCGCGCAGGCGCTCGACTGGAACAAACTCGATGTCGTCACCTTCTCGTGGCAGAAGGCGCTTGGCGGCGAGGCCGCGCATGGCATGCTCATTCTGTCGCCGCGCGCGGTCGCGCGGTTGGAAGGTTATTCGCCGCCGTGGCCGTTGCCGAAAATCTTCCGCATGACCAAAGGCGGCAAGCTCAACGAAGGCATTTTTGTCGGCGAAACCATCAACACGCCGTCGATGCTGTGCGTCGAGGACTATCTCGACGCGCTGGACTGGGCCAAATCGATCGGCGGGCTCAACGCGCTCCACGCGCGCGCGAACGCCAATGCCAAGACGATCGCCGATTGGGTCGCGCGCACGCCATGGATTGCCTTCCTGGCGTCCGACCCGGCACTTCGTTCCAACACCTCGGTCTGTTTGAAGGTGGTCGATCCGGCGGTCACAAGGCTCGCCCCCGACGCCCAGGCGGCCTTCGTCAAGGGACTGGCTGCCGCGCTCGACAAGGAGGGCATAGCCTACGACATCGACGCCTATCGCGACGCGCCGCCAGGCCTGCGCATCTGGTGCGGCTCGACGGTGGAGCAGAGCGACGTCGAGGCGCTCACGCTGTGGCTCGACTGGGCCTATGCCAAAGCCAAGGACGCATTGGCGAAAGCGGCGTAACGTGTTCGCCAATTCCCTCACCGAGCGGCTCGCCACTTTCGTGCGCAGCATCGGCGTCGCGGCCCGCGCCGAAGCGCTGCCGGAAAAAACATTCCTGCCCGGACTTGAGATTCGCTCGGGCGCGATCCTGATCGACGAAACGCGGCTGAGCCATCCGGGCGATATCCTTCACGAGGCGGGCCACCTCGCCGTTACCGACCCGGCCGAACGCAACGCGCCGACGCTGGCGTCGAGCGACGGCGACGAAATGACAGCCATCGCCTGGTCCTATGCCGCGCTGTGTCATCTCGAACT
>Ga0187887_10004674_pt1 | contig 10137 bp, 12 predicted proteins | sample June2016WEW_7_10_FD_132977 | JGI IMG/M metagenome (GOLD analysis project Ga0187887, IMG submission 132977) | Peatland microbial communities from SPRUCE experiment site at the Marcell Experimental Forest, Minnesota, USA - June2016WEW_7_10 | ecosystem: Environmental > Terrestrial > Soil >... | reverse complement strand
GCGTCTCTGAAAACAATGTCCGTCTTTCCCGTCGGTGTGTCAAGCTCAAGATCGTCAAGGACAAGCCCCTTCTCAATTTTCTCGGGGGCATCAGAGATTATTGTGATCAGTGTATCTTCCATCTCGCCCTGAAGCTCAATCAAGTCGGGCAAGGTCGTTTTGAGGAACGAGATCCCGTTCCGCACAGAATAATATCTTTCGCCGATCTTACAAGGAAAAACGTAAACTGGTTTCTTCCGCTCTCTGACAAGGATCACAGGCGTGTTAGCAAGATTAAGTTTCTTCGATCCTGATATTGGAAGCGCGTTGCCTCCAGAAGCAACAACCGAACCCCTAGACTGCGGTTTTATCATTCTGATATATTCGATTACCTGTTCTTCACTTCGAAGATCTGTCCTTTCAATCTGCGTTGCTCGCACCTTGCTCGAGTTGAGTTTTGAAAATTCGGAAAGAATATCCTCAAACGCGGTACCAGTATACTTCTGGGATTTATCGTAGTAGATTGTTGCTTCTATCAACTCAAATCACCAAGATCTTTGCTTCCCTTCCCGCGGTTCTCCGGGAGCTTGTACTTCCAGTCAAGAATTCTTCCGACCTCCTCTTCGGTTCTAGTCTCGATTAGCTTTGGTGGATTGTCACGTGTCCAAATCCCTTTCGAATTGAACAGTACGCCTTTCTTGCTCGCCTTGATGTTCATTCCGATGGTGTGACCCTTTGGCCCCGTAGCCCACATCAGTGTAGCACCCCAGGAAGTCTCGCCCGGGCAAATGAAGAAGTTGATCTGGGCGGATCTATAGAAAAAATCGCAAATTGTATCACCGAACGAGATTTCTCTACCGCCAAAACCTTCCACTCGCCTTATCACTAGCTCCTTCCAAACTGCTAGGTCATTTGTTGAGGGAATCACCGCGAAATCAATATCGTGGACAATTGGCTCCTTTCGCCTAATACTACCGGCTATCTCTATTCGCTTGCAAAGGTCGCGGGTCTTTTCCATGAAATCAGAAGCTATCTCTTGAGCATCCGCGCTTGGCTGTTGTTTCTTGAGTGACATTCTTTTGGCCTCTATATTATCTGCGAAAGGAGGCACTCTTCGGAGGTCTTGTCATGTCTCACTTTGATAATGAATGGAGCCCGAAGCTTTCCATCTCGAGTAACCTCTTGAAACCTCACTTCCACGACTGACCCCTTCACAACCTTCCTCGGATCCACTTTTTCAGTAAATGACCCGACCTTGCCTATGTTTACGACCTGACCAGAGTCATCATACAATCCGATAAACCACGATCTTGGTACACCAGATCGCCTATAATCTGGCGTGTCCTCGTAGTCGATGATGAAACAATCGATTGTGTCAAACCGTTTCAACTTGAGCCAGGAATTTGTCTCGCCGTAAGGGGACATTGGATTCTTGCAAACGATTCCTTCTGCCCCCGACGCAATTTCACGTTCCTTGAATTTCAAAATATCTTCGATTGATCTTGCATACGTTGCGGGAGTTTCCAGCCCAGTTCCTTCCAGGATTTCGCGGAGAATCTTCTTTCTCTCACTGAGCGGCAGTTGTCTTACTTCCCGATCATCTACCTGAAGCACATCAAACAGGTGGAGACCATCCTTCGAGACATACTCTCCGTCCAAGATCATTCTATTTGGGGAGTGCACAAACTCGGGGATCTTCGAAAAAACGACCGGATTCCCTTTTGGAGTGAAGACAGATCCGCGTCTACCAACAAGTACCAATTTGTCGCCGCTCTTGAATAGGAAAACCCTTGCGCCGTCCCACTTTGGTTCACAGATAGTAGGCAGGGGGTTTGCAAATAGCCAGCTCCCCAGTTCCATCTTCGTAGCTTTCGCGTGATTCTTCAGAACGTATTCAGAAAGATCTTCACTCATTGGAATCAACGTTTCAGCCAAAGCGTGACTGCCGAAACCAGTTTTTCATTTTGAAATGGTGATCTTTGGTTTCTTTCGCGTAGCGACCGGAACCGGAGGAAGAGACTCTTCCTGCTTTTCTTCTTCAAGAGCCCATGCGTCGTCAAGCTTCAAGATCCCCTCGCTAAGGCCCATAAGTAACCATAATCTACCATCCTTCCGCTCGTATGGGTATACGACGCTCGTATAGTACTGATATCCTCTTCCCCATGAGAAAAATGAAACAAGCGCAGTCTGCTTTTCCAAGAGATATCTTGCGAGTTGCTTGACTCTAGAGGAAGTTTCCTGAACTTTCTTGTCTGTGTCTGGAGAAAGCTGGTATACTTCTTTGAACTTGTACTCACTCAGTCTTTCAAGAGACACGTATCCATCCGATTCAACTTCGATCTTGGTAGTCCTGTCAAACGGTTCGATATCTTCGCCGTCCTGCTTGTCAATAACCTGCGTTGCTGGGACCTCTACCCACTTGCCTGAAATTTCGAGATCGTCCTTCAAGAAAAATCTCTTTTCGTTGCGGGAGTAGACGTAGTAGTCACCGGAAAATCTGACCTTTTCCTTTACCTGCTCCTGTGGTATCTCTTCAACTTCGGTGCGCTCTCCGCTGGGACCCAGTTTGTAGCGATACAGTTTTGATACTTCCCTGCTCACAACTTCCTTGCCGCTAACCTTGTCGATTTTGGAAAACCTTACCGGCTGTAGGTCGCCGTGCGCCTTCGCGGCTCTCAAATGATATTCAACTGAGCCGAGGCCGACCGCCGGAACGTTCAGGCTAAGGACACCCCTCCAAGAAGCTCTCGCTGTTGCGGGGCTGTCAGCTTGCTTTTCGACTTCGGCGAATATATCCTTTGACACGGAAAGTCCTCTGGTCGTTTCGCGTTGGCCTAGTTAAGCTTGGCCCTTGAACATCTGAGATGATTCGAGTAGGTAGCCCAGCTTCAAGTTACGAATCTCAGGGAGGGCCAATTCTTGAAGAGGTCTCGCGCCAGTTGATTTCTCTCAACCCTGCGAATTTGCGAAACTGGTTTACGTTCTCAGGAGCAAACCCAGCGAAGTGGTTACTGACGAGGACATAAGCTGAATTTATCTTATCCAATGATTCTCTAAGATTCTTCCACCACGTTTGCATTATCTCGGTCTTGTCCTTCTGAATTCGATCGAATTTTTTGAATTCGCTAAAATCGCCGATGAATCGGAGATAAACAAAATCTGCCGTAATCTTAGGAAGAATGTTGACGTGCTCTCCCACTCCCCAAACAAGACAGGTCTTCTTTTTTGCGAGCAGATTGTACGTTTCATCAACTAGCCATGAATTGTCTCGAAACTCGATGGCATACCGTAGCGCAGGGTTTGTCTTCTCGAGAAAGGATTCCAGCTTGGAAAAGTCAGAATTGAATCTGGAAGATGGCGGGAGCTGGACGAAGACGCAAGCAAGTTTGTCTCCAAGGCCAAGGATCGTATCTTCAAAGTACTCCAGGTCCTTCTCAAAATTCTGGAATTTGGCTTCGTGAGAAATTCTCTTTGGCAGTTTCACGGTGAATCTGAAATTAGAGGGCGTGCGCTCTCGCCATTGCTTCACGGCGCTGGAAGTCGGAGCTCTGTAAAAGGAAGAGTCAACTTCAACGATATCAAATGTTTTCGAGTAGAGACCGAGTAGTTCAGACGATTTTGATTCGGACGGATAGAAAGATCCCTTCCAGTCGGGATAGGTCCAGCTTATGCAACCAACGAATAAGTGTGGATTACGTTCTGCTACCTTTTCTGGTTCAAGGAACGCTTGCAAGTATCTCTGCTCATTTGCAGGACGTTATTCTTTCTTGGAAAAAGTGTAATTCTTGGTCGCCAAGCTCAAACCGATGATCAAGAACGACAGCACAATACCTATCTCAAAGATGACGTTGAATGCTGTTGATGATGGAAGCTTGGCGGCGCTGATTGTGTACGAGGACATCACAGTTGTAGCAACGACCGGTCCAATCGCGCCTCCAAGGTTTCTCAACATCGTGTTCATGCCCATTCCAACTGCGATGTTCTCGCGGGGAACGGAGATTGCTATCATGTTCACAATTGGGACTATGATCGAAACAATCCCTGCGAGTGATACGAGAAGGTCGATGGCAACATCTGTTCTATTGGTTCTGTTAACGATGAACAAATAGAGCCCGAGTATTTGCAGTCCGGACCCCAAGAGGAGAACAGGCTTTGGACCATATCTTTGCATGATCTTTCCTACAAAAGGTCCCATTCCCATCATTCCAACAGTCGAGGGAGCCATGGTAAGCCCGGACGCTATTACGCTCAGTCCCAGCCCGAAGCCTAAAGGCAGTTGCGAATAGTAAACAACAGCGAAGAACAAGAGAAACATCACAATCGCCGAGAAGATCCCGACCAAGTTTGCAACGAGAACGTTTCTTATCCGAAGTAGGCCTAGGTGTATCATGGGCTCTGGTCTATTTCTTTCGAAGACAAAGAAGTAAAGTGTTAGGGCAAGTCCTGGAATGAGGAACGCGAGCTCTTCTTTTGAAAGCCAGCCCAGAGAAGGTCCCTCGGTCAGGTAGACCAAGACTAGCGTAATACCTACCATCAAGATCGCAGCGCCGATATAGTCAACCTTGTGCTTTACCATGGGTCTGTCCTTTCGGAGCACCTTTGTGACGCCCACAAACAAGAGCAAACTAAGCACTAGGGCTGAGTGGAATGCGTACTGCCATCCTAGGTCTTCCACGACATACGACCCGATGATCAGTCCGGCCGCGGCTCCAATTGCAAAAGTCCCACTGATGATGCCCTGGGCGGTTGCGATCCTTTCCTTGGGAAATGTCTCAGAGACGATCGCTAGGGAAAGTGGAATGATCGCAAAGCCAACGCCTTGAAGGGCACGTGAAAATAATAGAAAATAGATCGACGGCGAAAATCCTGCCATACCAACTCCTATCATGTAGAATATGAGGGAGACCAAGAACAACTTCTTCTTCCCATGGATGTCTCCAAGTTTCCCGAAAAGTGGCGAGACCGCAGCACCAACGATGAGGTAGGCTGATGTTATCCATGACGAAATTGTAGGCGTGGTTGCAAAATGAGCTTGGATGGTTGGAATCCCAGGTATGACCATTGTTTCGACGTAATTGACTAAGAGTGCTGATCCAACCAGCGCAAGGAGGACCCTCCGCTCGTGGCGCAAATCTCTGTTCGCATCAGTCGCTAGGCTGGGCGTCTCGTCGGTCAATTTCGAAACTTACCACAATGAGTGTCTTAAAAACATCATGCTTGATTCGACTAGCGTGGCGTGTACTTGTGCCTGCGGAGATCTGACATGTCAGATACTTCGCGGACTAGTCCACTATCCACGAGATAACTTAGAGCTGCCTGGAGTGTCCTCTTTGGTAGTCCGGAGCGCTGGATTAGAGTCGGCTGATCAATCGGGTGTTCCAGTTTTATGAGATGGTAGACAAACTTTGCAGCAGGCGAACCCTGTACATTCTGAACGGGAGGGGATACTCCCAAAGTCTCTACTGTGAGCCCAAGTCGCTGCATTTCAAGGGGGAGGACATCGTCAATGGGAACTCCGGCAATATTCACGTTCGGCCCAAATTCCAGAATTAGGGCGCTTCGCTGCGATTCAAGCGGTGCCTCAAACACCAGATTCGGAGGACCAAATCGTCCAACTATCTCGTTAAGAGACTCCCAGACAATATCGCCCTGAGACTCGTAAATTCCCACGCCGCGGCCGCTGCCGCCTTCAATTATCACTTTTGGGCTCTTGAATTCCAGCGCCTCCTCGATTTTTGTTACAAGGTATGTGACTGGAGGAGGATGCCCGGGGTCATTTCTTCCCACTTCGAAAACATAATCCATCGAGAGCCTCTTCAAAGTGTTCACAATTTCCTCCTTTGCATCCCTTGGAATGTCGGTTGCCGACTCGCTGATTTCAACTGTATCAAATCCAAGAGAATGAAGCCGGTCCAACACCTGCGACAAAATCTTCTTTTTGTATGCAACCTGGATCAGAGTTCCACCACTCTGAACCTTGATGCCGATATCATGGTAGAATCTTATTCGCTCAATTAGCTTTGACCTGTCCAGCAAAAGCGGGTAACTCAAGCCGATCTTGACATAATCCACATACTCTGCCGATTGCTGCAGCAACTCCCTGTTTAGCAAACCCATCCTGTCAATCGCAAAGGTAAGGCCCTTGTCCCTCGGCTTTCCTTCTCTTTCCAAGGCCAGGCCTGAAGATGCGACATCAGAACGCTCGCTCAACTTCACTCAATCATATGTGCTGTATTAGCATCTTCCTTAAGTGTTTCGTGGTAGTATTTTCAATTCTAATGAATGGTCCGTCCTTGAAATACGCAAGTTAGTCTACAATTCAAAAAGCATCACATAAATCGGAATCGGGCATTTTCTAGGTTGAATGCATTGTCGATTCTGACGTTCTACGGCGGGATTGGAGAAATCGGCGGAAACAAGATTCTGCTCGAAGACAAGGGCACGCGCGTATTTCTTGACTTTGGCAAGAGTTTTGGCGCGAGATCAAATTTCTACGATTGGACTGAAAGACCGCGGCAGGCAAACGGGGTCGGCGATTTTCTTGCACTGGGAATCTTGCCTGAGATAAGAGGAATCTATCGTCCGGATCTTCTGAAGCTCGCGAGGCTTCCTTCAAAGGAAGACAGGTATGTTGACGCCGTGATCTTAAGTCACGCGCACTCTGACCACGCAGACTACATTTCATTCCTTCGTGAGGATATTCGCCTCTATTTGGGTGAAACCACCAGGGACATAATCTTGGCGCTCGAAGAAGAAAAGAATGCAAACATTGAATACGAGATAAGTAGTTTCAAGGAAAGACCTCTGGATAGACGAGCGCTCCCAATTAAACGAGACATGCAGACGTTCAAAACGGGCGAAAAGTTCAAGATAGATTCGATCGAGGTCGAGCCGATTCACGTTGATCATTCGCTCCCTGGTTGTTATGGATTCATAATTAGAACAAGTACTTCCACCATCGTGTACTCCGGGGATCTACGTATCCACGGTAATCGACCCGATCTGACAAGGGATTTTGTCGAGAAGGCAAAGTTAGCGAAACCTGACATCATGCTATGCGAAGGAACAAGAATCAACGAGAGTACTTCCCAGAAAGAAAACGACGTCTACGAGCTCTGCATGGAATACATTTCGCAAGCAAAGGACAATTTTGTCTTTGTCGATTATTCGTACAAGGACATCGATAGGTTCACGACTTTTTACAACATCGCGAAAAGAACGGGGAGAAAGATTTTGATTAACCCAAAGACCGCGAGGTATCTAACGGTTCTGTTGCACAATCCGAGAATGAACGTCCCCAAAATCACAGACGAGACAATCGTTGTATACAAACCGAGGGTAAAGACCGGAAGCTACTCTGGTTCGGACTACGACAAAGCAGACAACGAGGTATTCGACAAGAGCGCCGCCGTCTGGTCGTCCGAAGACGTGAAGAAAAATGAATCCTCGGTGATAATGACGCTTGGTTCGTATCAGATCGAGGAGCTCATTGACATTCGCCCCGGAAAAGGAATCTATCTTCATTCGTCAAGTGAACCATTCAACGAAGAGGGAGAAATTGACGAGGCGCGGATGGGGCACTGGATGATAAGGTTCGGGCTGGTACGTCTGCACGCCCACTGTTCGGGTCACGCCTCTGGCAAGGATCTGAATTACATTGTAAATGAAATAGATCCAAAGAGTGTGATTCCGATCCACACGGAACACCCGGAGCTGTTCCAGACATTTCACTCAAGCAGGGTGCGGCTCGGAGAGCCCTTGAAACCAATGTCTGTTTGATTCTAGTTCTCTCTTTCTTTGTAGAATACAGATTCTATCAAAGTGTCGTTCACGACGTCCTGGACCAGGATGTTCACCCTCGACCTATCTGCCCTTGTGCTCGTGACGAACTCATCTTTCTCAGCGTCCCAGGAATAGATCGAAGCCTTTGGAACTTCCTTGGTATAGAAGATCATTACTGAATCGTCAATCGGGGTAAATGTGTAGGTGTAATCCTTGAATCTAATCAGAGATAGAAACTGCTGACCGGGCATTGATTTTGTTATCACGAACGAAAATAGATCCTTCAGAGACCTGAACTCGATGGAGTGAAATCCTTTCTCCAATGAAAATCGCTGGGGTCTTATTCCTCATGTTTTATCTTTAAACTTTGACCAGATTGTTTTGTTTTTAGGCAAACATCACTCGTAAGGCGGCCAAAATTAGTGCCCGATCTGTAAGGATATATAGGCAATCCAAAGAGCTAGATGTGCTCGGTCAGAAAATTGAATACTACTCCCTATTCTGTCTCGGAAACTTATAAACCGGTAATTTTTGCTTGGAGATATTACTTTTGAAAAAAACAGAGACAGTCCAGAAACCTGCTCCGATTAGGGGTGCGGATGAAAAGAAACCAGTGCTTCTCGGGCAGACCAGGAGCATAAAGATAGTCGATCTTCAGGTCCGAAAGAGGAGAAGAAATCCTGCAAACTGCAAGTATTGTAACCTGCCGATCGAGTCGAGGTACGCTCTCAGCAAGGGTTCAAGGACTGGCGCCAGATACTATCATATCGAATGCGCGATCAAGGTCGGCTTCGACATAACTGTCTAGAAACTGCTAATTTTGCATTCGACTAACACAGTAATTAGGAGTCAGCAGTTATGCTGATCCTCATATTTAGATCTACAGAATTGCTAAATCGCTAGGGTGCTGTTCTTTGTCGTGACGCTATAAACCATCACATCATTTGGATTTCGCCTTAGGGCGTATTCTGAATCGTGACAGAAATTAGCATAGCTTGCGAAGGGTTAGCTGGTGGAGATCCACCGCTGCAAGCTGTGCTGACCTGAAGATTTCCAATTGCGTTCACGACGTTCATTCCACTGATAACCTTGCCGAAAACTGCGTAACTACCATCAAGCGATGTGTTGTTCGCCAAGTTAATGTAGAATTGCGATGTCCCAGGAGCCCCAGCAGCAGTGCTTGCCATGCCCAAGTATCCATAGTCGTTGTGAAGCGAAGGAACAGACTCGAATGGGATTGACGAAGTCGAGCCCCCTTGGCCCCAAGTGCATGACGAACCTTCCCCATTCCTAGTGTTTGGGTCACCGGTTTGAATGACGAATCCTTTAACGATTCGATGCCAGACTAGGTTATTGTAGAAACCGGAATTTGCGAGCGAGACGAAATTCGCAACAGTCTTTGGCGTTTCATTCTGGAACAGTTCGGCTTCAAATGATCCTTGGCTCGTATCAAATTTTGCATAAACCAGTCCGCTCTGGCTGCTGATTGTGGAGGCGGTTTCTGTATTGCTAGTAGAGGAAGTTGATTTCATCGAAGAATATGCGATAAAGCCTCCTGCTACCGCGACTATGGCTATTATAACGCCAACCAAGATGTAGGTTGTTTTCTTACTGTTTTTTGAAGCGTTCTTTCCAGCTTTCTTTGATGTGTGCGGCAATCGGAATTGAACTTCCCGGGGAGACAGGTATTATGCTTTTTTCATTCTTTTGATGATCCAGCAAGTCTTCGCACGTCTATCTCGACTTTGAAGGTCAGTATTTTCAAGAATCCGTTTATATCTTCGCATCCTAAACAAATCAAGGTGAGTCTTGGTTGTCTGGCGAGGAAAGCGGGGAAGAGTACGATGTCGAAGTCTCGATGAAGATCTCGAAAGACGGAAAGAATGTTGAAACAAAGAACATCGATTTTGGAATATTGAAGGAGTCCCAAGTCAAGGGACTGACTGACCTATTTTCCATGATGGCAGCCAACGTCGAGTACATCAAGAAACTTGCTCCCCAGTTTGAGAAACTTGACAAGAGCAAGCCTACGTATCTCCAATAGAAGAACGCAAATTGATCAAAGTCTACATCACGGGACATCTCAAGGCCTATACCGGTCACAAGAGAGAGCTCGAGATCTCAAACACAGAGAACGTTTCATCACTGATACGCATACTCGACGAAATGTTCCCTGGAATCAGAGACAGAATATTTGATGACCATGACAAGACAAGACCATTCGTGAATATTTTTGTGAACGGCGCGAACATCCGCGACGATGCCAACGAAAACACAAATCTTAAGGAAGGGGACATAGTCCACATCCTCCCATCAGTTGCAGGTGGTTTGAGTGCCTAAGAAACAAGAAATTTCTCTCTTGCTGGTCGGGACGCG
>Ga0187887_10004669_pt1 | contig 10149 bp, 11 predicted proteins | sample June2016WEW_7_10_FD_132977 | JGI IMG/M metagenome (GOLD analysis project Ga0187887, IMG submission 132977) | Peatland microbial communities from SPRUCE experiment site at the Marcell Experimental Forest, Minnesota, USA - June2016WEW_7_10 | ecosystem: Environmental > Terrestrial > Soil >... | reverse complement strand
GAAGTGCTCACGAGCAGCGGTGGTGGTATCACATCCGAAAGCAATATGCAGAACAAAACCGGAGATAGTAATCCTTCATCAGCGTGGACTGACGAGGGTATAGAACGGATGAGGAAGCTAAAGAAGGCCCAGATGGAGGGAGGATTCGGGGAAGCATTCGATGAGATGTTTCCAAAAGCGACGAAACCGTCTGAGCCGCAAGAATTTCCAACCGGAAGGTCAAGTAAGCCGATCTTCACCTCGAAATCAGATCACGAAGCAAAACATTTTTTTGGCTCCGAAGAGGAAACGTGGGCGTACATAGAAGAACAGGAAGCGATGCTGAACCAAGTCGAAGATATTTTTGCGAAGGTTCGCAAGAAACCGAAGCCCCACGAAGGACTTGCTGAATGCCCCACGCCCTTCAAGGAGACGGAGCGCCTAGCAAAGGACGGCGATCCCATATCCCAATTCAACCTTTCAATCGCCTACTCTAACGGCGACGGGGTTTCACGAGATGCTGACAAGGCGGCGTACTGGTTGCTGGAATCGGCGGAAAATGGCTTTGCGCCAGCGCAATACAACACTGGTTGTTATTGGCGTGATAAATCAGACCCAAACCACCAAGAGGCTTACTCATGGTTCAAGAAGGCTGCTGAACAGAACTACGGCCCTGCACAATTCAATCTTGGCATCCTATCTGGCAACGCTGGAAACTATGCCGCAGCATACGTGTGGCTGTATCTGGCCGAACAAAATCGGGTAGAGAAGGCCAAAGAGAACCGGGAGAAAGCTGCATCGTTATTGAGTAAAGAAGACTTGAACGCCGCCCAACTTTCTGTTTCCGCTTGGATGGCCCGCTTCCGAAGACAAGGTGATCGAACGCATGTGGAATCCGAATGAACACACAGACGACGAGAACCTGCGATGGGCATGGCTTCGAGCGGTCGAGTGGGGATCATGGCCGATCTTTTTGTCTCAACCGGTGGCTCCGCTTGCATTGCTGTCTTCCCCCTGGTGGTTGATAATCCTTGTTGTGACCGCCTTGAACGTGGTTTGGAGTCTTTTCATCAGATACCGAATGGTGTTTCCGGTTCTGGCATTTTGGGGCGCAATCGTCGTTAGGCTGAAGTGGATCGTTTGCCCGGTCGCTGCGTACTTGCTGTGGCGAAAAGGATTGAAGGGAACCGCTGCGCTGGCACTGGGCTGGCCGTTGGTGATTCTTGTTATTCCGCACGCTTCCACACAAATCGGCGTGATACAAAGGATGTTCATGCAATGCTTGGGCTATGAGCGGGTGCAAAAGACTTAAAATGACCGACGCTGCGTGGCAAGAGCGAATGGACAAGCTGCTAACGAACTATGAGCCAGGACGCAATCTCGAACCCTTTGAGGAATTGGTTACGGACTGCACGACAATCAGCAGTTGGGATGAATTTCAGGATTGGTGTTCTCCCTTTAAGAAGGGAGGCTGCTTCCGTGGTCAGCGGGACGCAACTTGGCACCTAGATTCAAGCCTCTACCGTAAGGTCTACAGACGGTGGTCATACCAGACGGACAGCATAAGCAGCGAAAGCCTCGAATTGCTTAACCCCAATGAAAATGAAAGAGAACTTTTACAGGAATTCCAACGTGCCGCCCATCACCACTACCCTGCTCTCCCGGCGTTAGATCAGGTCGTGGATTGGCTGGCTATGATGCAACACCATGGAGCACCAACAAGGATGCTCGATTGGACCCGATCTCCTTATGTTGCGCTGTACTTCGCTATGCAAGAGGGTACAGCGAACGAAGCCGCTCTGTGGGCAATAGATTTGAAGTGGCTACGAGAACGCTCGAACGAGCTTCTGCGTCAGCACGACAAGGACTGCCCGGAACATTCCAATCCCGATGCGATGGCTGAATACGTAAATCGCATCCTTCTGAAGCCAGACAATCCCTTGGTAATCGCCGCTGCGTCACCAAAGCAACTCAACGAGCGAATGCTGATTCAGCAGGGAGAGTTGCTGTGCAATCTCCAGCATGAATCTGCGTTTTCCACCGTTCTTCTCGGAATGCTGATACATCCCGAGATCGTCACACGGCAAGTCGTGAGCAAGGTAATCATCACGAGAGAGCGGCGGCTTGAATTCCTTGAGGAACTGCGGCTAATGAATATCCATGAGGCTTCCTTGTTTCCTGGCCTTGATGGTTTCGCTAGATCGCTTGGGGTCAACCTGGACATTGCTGTTGCAAATCAGATTGAAGATCGGAAGGAAGCGTTCAAGGCATACCTACGGTCGAAGGCTGTTCGTACCTAACGAGGTTTCGACGGAACTGGAAACCGTCTCGCCATTGTTCTGGAATCTTCGATGCCCGGTGCAAGACTTGGTAGCGCCGATGTGTCTCCTTGGTGAGGGCTGTTACGATGGGTTTTTCCGAGCGTTGGTTCCCGGTCGGAAAGATTTACCAATCGAACCCGGCCCAAAGTGCGGGACATACTGTGATCTTTCTCAAACCGAAATTCCGAAAGGGTCACCCGGCCCGGTTCAAATTCCCCTGGTCGCTGAAATCCCCGGAACAGCAGAAGACGAAGCGGTTGTGAACCGCCGCCAAGTCTTCTCCAGAAAGAGAACCGGCAGAACTCGCAGATTTGGCACGGTCGTCTCCACGTAAATTGCAGAATGAGCCTCCCCGGAAGCCATCCTGAGACGCCATCCCATTGTTGTTCGGGAGGGAAAGTGCTCCGAAGGAATTCCTCAAAAAGGGGTCCCCGGCCCGGAATCCGCCCTACTTCTACCCGATCAGCCTCGCCTTCGCTAAACGAAACTCATCATCCGTCAAAAGCCCATTGGAATGCATTTCATCAAGACGCTGTAGTTGGGCTGACAGATCAGGGGTGGTGGGCGCAACTGTCCCTGGACGCTGCAAGGGAGGTTCGACAGGCTGCGTAGGAAGAATCGACGGCATTGGCGGCGGTTTTATCACAACGTCGTGAACAACCGCTTTGCCCATCAGCCTCCACCGCTTCACGAAGTAGGCAATCGAGAACCCGAGAAAAACAAGCGATGGAGCCGTTTGACTTTCCTGTTCTGGAGTTGTCGGCGTAAAAGGCTCGTTACGCATCGCACTCATAAACGGCGATGCCATCAATACAAGTAGATTGGTGACCACGTACAAGATGACGCCGTACCTTCGGCGGCGTAGTATTCCTACGGAAGCTATGAGTGCAGAGATGCACAGCGCAATGCCAACTTCTTTTCCGTAGATGTCGTATGCGGACACTATGACCGTTGAAAAGTAAGCCGCCAACAAGCCCATCAAGATTCCCACATACGTGCCCCAACGGAATGGCTTGTCGCCGATGGGTTTGGCCTTTCTTGAGAACCAAATCGGTATACCCAAGAACATGAAACCAACCACTATGACAAACGGATAGAAAAGCCAATGATACGCACCTTTAGGCGGCGGAATGATGGTGAGCGCCCCGGCGAAGCGTGTGAACTCTGGCGGCTCGGCAGCGTCCGGTGAGAAGACTTCCATGATGTACGTGCGTCCACTGCCCTGTACGACATAACCGTGACCATATACGCTCATCTCGTTCGGAAGGTGCAACGTCATCGAGAATTTGGATGAACCCTTCAGAGGGAAGACGGATGGTTCAAGTTTTTCATCGTCCATGCGCCACTCTTTCGGGACGCTTCCCTTTATCCCGTCGAAGAATTGGCCCCCGTCCATATTGCCAGTGCCATCCATCACCGCCAGCACGAAGTTTGAACCTGACGGCTCAGCAGCGACGAAGGAAGTCACCTTACGGCCCTTGGCGGTTGATTGTTTGTAGGTCCATTTGGCGTCGAAAGAGGGACTGTCGATAGAAAACTTCAGTTGTTCCACAACAAGTTTTCCATCGTGCAGCCATTGGCTAGGCACAGGCTCCATTTCGGCCTGCCCCAATAGAAGGGTGTTCCCTGCTATTGTCAGCCCGACCACAATTAGTGCAGCTTTAATAACTTCCATTTCCCGATAAATTATCTTTGGCACATCCACCAAGCCGACACAACAGCACCAACGAGCGGGACCGCAAGTACCACACAGCAGCCCATCGCCCTTCCCACCTTGCGTTGCCTGCCCGACCGGGTTAGCGGCACGCCGATCTTCCGGGAGAGCCTTCCCTTGGCCCCTGAGATGCCGAGGGCACGCTTCCACGAGAACGAAAAACCGGGTATGCCTAACTTTCCCATTCGGTTGACCCTTTGAACGTCACGATATGAAGTGGAAACGGCGGGAGTAGTGTCATACGTCCATCATCCGGTGGACACAAGCAAGGATTGTTCCATCAAGCTCAACTGCTCTTCAAGCTTTTCACAGTTGTCAATAATTTCATTCGATGATGGCCGGGGCGACAAGTTGAGACCATCTAAGCGGATGTCAAGCAAGTTTCTCCCAAGCGCCGCAAGCCGGATGCTTAGGGGAGGATGCGAGTCGGTTGGATGTGGAATTGTCTTTGCGTCCAGGCCATCCAAAGCGTTGGGTTCAGAGCATTGTGAGACGGTGAGGGCATAGACTTCGCTAACATTTGCAAAGAATTGTCGAGCATCGTACTGTGCGCCATCAATGCTTAGATAACCCGCCATCAGTCCATCTCGCATCGCCGAAGTCACCTGATCCCAAATGCCTGTGAAGGCAACAATCTTCACTAATGCTGTAGCGATGTTTTCGGCACCCGCCGTTTCTGCGGCAACTGCATCTGCGGCAATCTCACGCTCACGGCTGACGCTCCGTTCCGCTCCTGCGAAACACTCTAGAAAAAAACGAATCATGAAGAGTGAGGGATAAAGTGACAAGGAGCCGACCCAGCCAATGATTCGGAAAGCCACAAAAGGGATGTATTGAGTGGACTTGGCTATCCTGACAGCCGTTTGCGCAACGCCTTGAAGGGAGTCGGCAGCGCCCCTGTAGATGGGGTAAAACCGAAGAGTAAATGCGGTGTCCGCTCCTTTGAAGTGTCCTAACTCATGGGCAATGACGGCTGAAAGCTCTTTAGGGGTCAAAATTCGGCATAGCGGAGCAGAAAGATACATTGTCCTTCCTGACAAAGCACCGTCCAGGCACTGTACTTCGGCTTCAGTGACGAAGAACTCTGGCGTGAGTCCTACAACGACATTCTGTGGGCGGTCACTGCCAGTCGTTTCTACGAGGCCATCTACAAATTGCCAGAGTCGTGGGTATTCAGAACGTTTCAACGACCGACCGACGACGGTAGCTTGTACTCTCCACCTGCCGAACAGGGGTTTGAGCGTGAAGAAGGCACCCGCCAGCGCTGCAAGGCCAAAGAGAACGCCATAGAAATAGAAGCTCCCGTCCACAGCGCCACCATTGACTGTGTAAAGATATGTTCCCGATAACAAGACCGCCTGAAGCAGCAACAGTAGGGCTACGAGGCTGTTGGAAACGACAAAACCAGGGCGGAACACCCGCACCAACACGATTCGATTGGACCTGCTAATGACACCCGCCGTCATTATCAATCCGGCAAGAAACATCGTTCCCGCCGCCGTAAGAATCGCCAAAAGCCTCAGCGCTTTTGTTTTTTCGTATGGAGAACAAACCGGAGTAAGGTCAATGGATTTGCGTAGAGTAATGTTATAGCATGCGATTGGCAGGCCAAGCTCTCGTGCCCGCTCTGACGAGAAGTGTTTCTGAAGTTCTCGATTCCACGCCGATTCTTCGTCGGACAACGCCGAACCCAAAGCGAAGAAGCAGATTACCGGCACGGCAAGGAAGATCCCAACCAACTTGATCTTCTTGAGCACTGGGGTCTCCTGAATACGAACCTAGGTGCGAATTCCACAAAGGTAGCACGCCCTTGCGCCGGGTTTCAATCCACGTTGTCACTTCTCGGACCCGGCGACCGCAGGAAGAGCATTCGAAGCCAAGATACTCCGTGTCGCTTCCGCCAATCCCAGGTTCAAGCGATATGCGCCATGGAGGAATTAGAAGCGCCGCTGTCTTCATCCATCGCCACATCTGATCCGAATGAATCGGAGACCTTTCCGGGGCTGGCATCTTTTGGACTCAGTGATTTCCGGGATTGAGGTTCCATCGTCGGTTATTCTAATCGGACGGACTAAGATCGAGGCCGTACTGCGCTTTTCTACCGCAAGAATTTCGGGGAAAATGGGTTCCTATGGCCGGAATCCGCACACAGGTGGACGCTTCAACCGCTGACGGATTTCAAGAGGTAAACTATTTGCGGGGTTCAAGGATGAAGCCATTTCAGTGCTGTCTGCTGCCGTTGTTTCTGGTGCTGAGAATTGCTGAAGCTCAGCAAAAACCAGTAGTACAAAAGCCGCCGCAACCTCCAAATCCCCCGCCACCCATTGTCAACTGTTCGGAAGCGAAGACCGCAAAAGCATGCGGGTCATTCAAGCAACTGCTCGACGCACATGATAAGGACATCTTAGACTCGCTTTCACGAAGGCCGACGTATGTGTGTCTTCGCCCAAACGAAGACGCATTCCTAATATTTCATGTTGAGCCGCCAAGTCCGTATGGCTGGAGAACGGCTGAAGATGGTGTGAGCCAGACCCAAGAGTCTAAGTCATCCGCCAACCTAACGGAATACAGAGATGGCGTGTTCTACACGATTAAAGATGTCCGTGCGCCCTGGTATCGATCCAGCGCTGATAGCGATCCGCTATTCCATTCTGAATCGACTGAAGGAATGTTCAAAGGACTCAAAGTTACTATTTACCCAACTGAAATATTCATAGGCTATCCGTTCGACAACCAAAGTGATGGCACGAACACATATTCGTTGACAATCCGTCGTTCTACAGGACGATTCGTCGAGACCCTTGAGACTGAATCCAGAACGGTGGCACATTTGGGAAGCTGTTTTGTTTATAGGTAGATGAGGAACCGGCCCGATTAGGGGCAGTCACGAAGTCGGGGCAAGAGCAACTAGTCAATGTCTACTGAAGATAATCTTGGCAACTGGTCAGCCGACATCGAAGAGTTGATAAAAGAGGAACAACGGAAGGAGCATCCTGACTACGGGAGTACGGTTTATTGCGATCATCACCTTGGCGTGAAGATGCTGCTAGCCACTTCCTGGGGGTCCGTCGAATATGGTGAAACTTCGGTGGACGCCAACCCTATCCGTCAGTGGTTTTGCCCCAAGCCGGATTGTATCCGCTGTTACGAACCCACGATGTTTGGTTACCACTGGAATAGCGGGAAGCCGGGAACCCGAAGGCAGATGAACTCGCAGAATCAACCTCGTGGCAACCATCCAGCGGAACCTTTCATGTACATCGGCAAAGTGGGTGAAGGTCGAAGGTTCATGTGTCCACTCTACAAGTGTGATGAGGAAGGCCCTGAACTGGCAGCATCGGTGGTGGATGAAGAGGTAGAGACGCCTACAAATCCGCTGGACGATCTCAGAGGGGATGAGCGAAAACGTGCTGTAGAAATGTCGGTGTTTCAATCGTTCGCTTCTGTGTCTGGTTTGCGGATTGACGAAAAATCGTCCGAGAACGGTCAGCAGAACTATCCTGACATCGGTTGCACGATCTCAGGTCAGAGATATTGGTTTGAGCTTGGCCAGATCATCAACGAGGAAGTAGCCGAGAAGCTGAATCCAAAACGGCGCAAACCGGAAGGTGGGTTTTCCTACGACCAGGAGAGTTCCTTCGCCAAGCTTGTCAGCGACAAGGCCACGAAGAAATATGAGACCGAGGGAGCGCCCGTTGATTTGGTTCTACACTTCGATCTTCGGTTTGGAACAACGGCCAGGGCAAGACTCCTGATTGAGAAGCACGGTACGCTTCTGGATTCGCTATCGACAGCGGGACAGTTCAAGCGGGTGTGGATTTTCGACGTTCACACCAACGAAATTGTGTGGCGCTCCGGCTCATGACGGTGCGCCCAATCCATTTCTGCTTGCGCAGGCATTGCGGGTGTGGGGTGCGAATGAAAGTCATTTGGATGCGGCTGGATGGCAGACTCGTCGTCGCATTTGAGCGATTGGTTCAACGTCCTTGAGACTAGCGATGCCTTATAGCGCCTTGCCCATGCTGCGCCTCTTCTGGCGTCTCAAGTTTCGGTAGTTCCAAACTCCGACGCACAGGTAGGCGATTAGTCCATACCCGATCCCGTTGGAAACCGTGATGAGTTCCGTTGGGTGCAGCACGGCGACCCAGATTTCATCCCAGAACGGCATGGGCAAAACCAAGTGGAAGAATATGAGGTAACCCGGTAACACCAGGATGCTTCCAAGAATTTGCGCCAGTATTGGTGGAAGTGGAGGGCGGTCGCCCATTATTCCGGGGAGAAGCTGGGGCGAAAGTATGTGGTTTGCGGCCACACCCGTTAAGATGGCTCCAAGAATGACGCACCACTCGATTTTGCTCGGGCGCAAGAGCGACGGAAATCTTAGTGGCATGGGGAAATTCGGCCTCGATCACCGTATCGACAGAAATTGTGATTCGCTTGAATCCTTGGTGCAATTTGCGACAACAACCGACACGCAAGCGCCGCCAGCCGAGGTCCATTTCTCGACTCAAATCCTGACATAATACTCTAAACCACCTTCTTGAACACCAGCAAGGACGAACATTATGGACCCAAACGACCTCATCCACGCCGCTCCCGCAATCGCCAAAGGTGCAGGCGCTTTAGCCTCCGCAATTCCGCTCACGGCATCGGAGTGGCCAAGCGTGAGGTGCGGTTATGGCACAACACGTTCCGAACCGTTGAATGGACCATTCGCATGAGCGACAGCGCAAGCAATCCGTTTGAAATCCTCAATGAGCACATCAATAGGTGGAACGTCGTCTTCGACGCTTCACGCATCCCTGCACTTCTCTATCACTACACGGACTTCAATGGACTCGATGGCATTCTCAGTAGCCACTCTCTCAGAGCCACCTTCAGTCAATCCTTGAACGATGGCTCCGAGTGGGTATACGGAAAAGAAGTTCTTAAGGTTAACTCCCAGGTTATTTCCGCATCGGTTCGAGATGCACTCACGCCGCCAACCTACCTCGTACAACCGCCACCCACTTCTATGTTCGTGACCTGCTTCTGCGAGGAACCCAATCTCTTGAGCATGTGGCGCTCGTACACGACACAGGGCGGTGGTTTTTCGCTCGGCTTTGAAGGAGCGAAACTCGATGTGCTTCAAATCGACGGCCTCTCTGCTGGCTCCTATGCCGCACGTCTTGTGAAGATATATTACGGAAAGGTACTTGCAGGTCCGCTCTTGGCACTGCTTGAGTCTGGTCCGCTTTTCGCTGAATGGGTTCTTGAAAACATGATTAAGGACGATGCGTTCAAGGAAGAAAGAGAGTGGCGCATCATTGTGCCAGATCCTCCCGTGTCATCGATGTCGTTTTACCGTGGCCACGAGAACATAAAAGCATCGGTTTACGTCAGGAATCAAAACGGTCGGCCCCTCCCGCTCAAAAGGTTGCTGTATGGGCCAACTCTCCGGGATGACGAGGCGATGAAGAAGACCCTCACTTGGATGCTAATGAAGTATGGGTACGACAACGTAGTGCCTGAACCTTCGGGAATCCCATATCGCCTTTGACCTTTTAAGCGAATGGCCGACACTCTCACCACCTTCACCAATCTCATCAACTCGCCGCCCGGTCAGTTGGTCGCTGGCGGTGTGCTGGCCGGAATCGTGTGGAAAGTCTTTGACAAAGTTCAGGCGGTCCTGACGGAGCACACCAAGTTTGAGATTGCGGTTTGGTTGGTTGGTGTGAAGGTGGAGCAGAAGGTCATGCCGTGGCCTGAAACGTTTGCTAAGGTTTTTGATCGGGTCTTCGGACGGAAGCACCTGTCCGTTAACTGCTTCATTCGCTCATCTATTGCATCCACGATAGCGCTTGGTGCGATGGTTGGTGCCTATCTTCTTTTTGGACCTTCTCTAACCGGCCCGATCTACACGGGTGCCATTCAAGGTCCTACAGTCCACATCATTGGATATTTCTTTCTGTTGACTATTCCGATGAATTACGTGGGAGACTATATTTCCCTTCTTGAAACCCGTCTTCTGATTTTCTGGATGACCCGGATAAGCAGCGCACCGATTAGGTTGCTCCTCTTGCTACTGGACGTAGTTGTAGGCAGTGCCGTTTTCTTCTTCGGCTTCTGGGTCGCCCAAGTAATCGCCGTACACTG